>Ga0070683_100001608_pt1 | contig 17476 bp, 15 predicted proteins | sample KBSC713LmetaG_FD_64662 | JGI IMG/M metagenome (GOLD analysis project Ga0070683, IMG submission 64662) | Corn rhizosphere microbial communities from Kellogg Biological Station, Michigan, USA - KBS C7.1-3L metaG | ecosystem: Host-associated > Plants > Roots > Rhizosphere ... | reverse complement strand
TTCCTCGACGAGATCGGCGACATGCCGATGGAGGCGCAGACCCGGCTCTTGCGCGTGCTGCAGCAGGGCGAATACACCACCGTCGGCGGCCGCACCCCGATCAAGACCGACGTGCGCATCGTGGCCGCGAGCAACAAGGACCTGCGCATTCTCATCCAGCAGGGGCTGTTCCGCGAAGATCTGTTCTTCCGCCTCAACGTGGTGCCGCTGCGGCTGCCGCCCTTGCGCGAGCGGATCGAGGATTTGCCCGACCTCGTCCGGCATTTCTTCTCGCTCGCCGAGAAGGACGGCCTGCCGCCGAAGAAGCTCGACACCCAGGCACTGGAGCGGCTGAAGCAGCACCGCTGGCCCGGCAACGTCCGCGAGCTGGAAAACCTCGCGCGGCGTCTGGCGGCGCTCTACCCGCAGGACGTCATCACGGCCTCCGTCATTGACGGCGAACTGGCACCGCCGGCCGTGGCGTCAGGCGGCAACGCGTCGCACAGCATCGACAATCTCGGTGGCGCGGTCGAAGCCTATCTGTCGTCGCACTTCTCGGGCTTTCCCAACGGCGTGCCGCCGCCGGGCCTGTACCACCGCATCCTGAAGGAGATCGAGGTGCCGCTGCTGACGGCCGCGCTCGCCGCGACCCGGGGCAACCAGATCCGGGCCGCCGACCTGCTGGGCCTGAACCGCAACACGCTGCGCAAGAAGATCAGGGACCTCGACATTCAGGTCTATCGCAGCGGCAGTTAGGCCGCTGGGCGATCAGAATTAATCGTTCATCGCGACGAGCATCGTCTCACGTGTTGGCGGCGCGCCCTCATGGGCGCGCCGCCAACGTTACGATGCGATCGGACGTGGCGACGTGGGCGAAGTCGAAATCATCGCGCCCGCTGAAGCCTGCGCGCCAACTGCCCGCCGGCGTCTGGGTCGCCCCCGCCCGAGATCAGATCAAGCTCATCATCGGTGAGCTGCCGCTTTTCTTCACTGATTTCACGAATATCCGAACTGGTCATGATGTTCTCCAACTAGGTATATGCCGATACATTCCCCTCAACGCGATCACTGCTAGACGATGCCGGCCGGGTCGAACGTGATGTGGGTCACCCTTCGCAAAAGGGCGGCGAATAAAGCCGATCTCCGAAATCAAGCTGATCGAAAACTCTGTCGCTGACGGTGCAAGGTGCGAACTATGGCTGGACCGATGGCCCGGATCGCGCAGCTATCGCTCGGGCCACTATATGACGATCGTATTAAAAGAGATCCGAGAGGCGGGCCGTCAGAATCGCGGAATTGGTAAATCGTGGCCAAAACAAGTGCTTGAAATTGGTAAGTCGCTGAAGCTCCAGTGCTATTTCGCACTGCGGTGTATCGGCAACAATGTGATATCAATGCATCAGTCCTGAATCCGGGACAATGAAACTTTCACTCATCTTGCCGGAATGACGAGCGCAGAGACTTCGGCCGCATCCTTCGACCCGCTGCTTGCCGAACGTAAGGGATTTTCCTTGCGGCGATGGCTTGCGCCGTTCGCCGTCGGCATCGCGCTGTTGTCGGCCTTCCTCACCTTCGTGGTGCTGACGGGGCTGACCCCGATCGAGCCGACCCGCGACGTCGTCCGCTCCTTCCTGATGATCAACGCGGTGACCATCCTGCTTCTGGTAGGGATCATCGTCCGCGAAATCGTCCAGATGGTGCAGGCGAGACGGCGCGGCCGGGCGGCGGCGCGGCTGCATGTGCAGATCGTCGGTCTGTTCTCGGTGATCGCGGTGCTGCCGGCGGTGATGGTCTCGATTGTCGCCAACGTCACCATCGAGCGCGGCCTCGACCGGCTGTTCTCGGGCCCGACGCGCGAGGTGATCCAGAACTCGCTGACCATCGCGCGCGCCTATATGCAGGAGCATGCGCAGCTGATCCGCGGCGACATTCTCGGCATGGCCAACGACATTGCGCACGCGCGGCCGCTGTATGACCAGGACCGCGGCTCGTTCCGCGACCTGCTCACCGCCAGCGCCGCCTCGCGCAACCTGCCGGGCGCGATGATCATCGACAAGGATACCAATATCCTGGAAGCGGCGGACACCGGCATCCGCCTGAAATTCACCCCGCCGGCGCCGGACTTCCTCACCAATGTCAACGAGAGCGAACCGGAAATCGCGGTATTGCCCGACGGCAATTACGTCGCGGCGGTGATCAGGCTTCGCGCCTTCAACGACACCTTCCTCTACGTCGCGCGGCTGCTCGACCCCAGGGTGGTCGCGCAGTTGAAGCAGACCGAAATCAGCGTCGCCGAATACGCCCAGATCGAATCGCGCAAGCTCGGCATCCAGGTGGCGTTCGCGCTGATGTTCGCGGTGATCGCGCTGACCATCCTGATGGCCTCGGTGCTGATCGGGCTCAACTTTGCCAACTGGCTGGTAGCGCCGATCCGGCGGCTGATGGGCGCGGCGAGCGATGTTTCCACCGGCAATCTGGACGTCCAGGTGCCCGTGCGGCGGTCGGAAGGCGATCTCGCCCAGCTCGGCGAAACCTTCAACAAGATGACGCAGGATCTGCGCACGCAGCGCGACGAGCTGGTCAATGCCAGCGAATTGATCGACAGCCGCCGCCGCTTCATCGAGGCGGTCTTGTCCTCGGCGTCCGCCGGCATCATCGGCGTCGACGCCTCCGGCAGCGTCGGCATCCTCAACCGTTCGGCGGAAAAGCTGATTGGACATGCGGAATCGGAGACGCTCGACCATCCCCTGTCCGACGTGCTGCCCGAGCTCGACGAGATGATGAAGACCGCGCGCGAGGGTACGCAGCGGCTGGTGCAGGGGCAGGTCACGATCCTGCGCGACGGCATCGAGCGTAACCTGTCGGTGCGCGTCAGCGCCGAGCAGACCAGCCAATCGCGCGACAGCTACATCATCACGCTCGACGACATCACCGAGCTGGTTTCGGCGCAGCGTACCTCGGCCTGGGGCGACGTCGCCCGCCGCATTGCGCACGAGATCAAGAACCCGCTGACGCCGATTCAGCTCTCGGCCGAGCGCATCCGCCGCAAATTCGGCAAGACCATCACCGAAGCGAAGGACAAGTCGATCTTCGAGCAGTGCACGGACACGATCGTGCGCCAGGTCGACGATATCAGACGGATGGTCGACGAGTTCTCGCGCTTTGCGCGGATGCCGAAACCCGTGATCGAGGGTGAGGACGTTGCCGACACCGTGCGGCAGGCGGTGTTCCTGATGAAGGTCGCCCATCCCGAGCTCGATATCGAGGCCGAGATCAAGCAGGACCCGCTGCACGCGCAATTCGATCGCCGCCTGATCAGCCAGGCGCTGACCAACATCATCAAGAACGCCACCGAAGCCATCGAGCAGGTGCCGCCCGAAGACCTCGGCAAGGAGAATGGCAAGGGCCGTATCGACGTCATCGCCGCGCGCGAGAACGACGATATCGTGATCGACGTGATCGATAACGGTATCGGACTGCCCAAGGTGGCCCGCCAGCGGCTGCTCGAACCCTATGTCACCACACGGGAAAAGGGCACCGGCCTGGGGCTCGCCATCGTCGGCCGCGTGCTGGAGGACCATGGCGGCAAGATCGAGCTGAAGGACGCCTCCGACTTCCGGCCAGGCCAGCGCGGGGCGTGGATGCGGCTGCGTTTTGCCGTCACCGGTCACAGCAAATCCAAAATCGAGGTTCAGGACCCAGACGCGGCAGCAGCCGGCCCGCCGGCGACCGCGACATCGGAGCAGGGGGAACAGCCGTCCGCCGAAACAAAGGTGGCGGCGGAAGAAACCTATGGGCCGGCAGAAGCGACTAACAGTGAAACAAAAATCGAAGCCGCAACAGGCAACTGACAGGCGGGGCGCGAGCGATGGCGAGTGATATTCTGATTGTCGACGACGAGGCCGATATCCGGGACCTCGTCGCGGGCATCCTCGATGACGAGGGGTTTTCGACCCGGACGGCGCGCGACAGCGATTCCGCGCTGGCCGAGATCGCCAACCGCCGGCCGCATCTGGTGTTTCTGGACATCTGGCTGCAGGGCTCCAAGCTCGACGGCCTGCAACTGCTGGAACAGGTCAAGAAAGACCATCCCGACCTGCCGGTCGTGATGATCTCGGGCCACGGCAACATCGAGACCGCGGTCGCGGCGATCAAGCGCGGCGCCTATGATTTCATCGAAAAACCCTTCAAGGCCGACCGGCTGATCCTGGTTGCCACCCGCGCGCTCGAAACCTCGCGGCTCAAGCGTGAGGTGAGGGAGCTGAAGCAGATGACGCCGTCGGCGAGCATCCTGACCGGCCGCTCGCCCTGCATGAACCAGCTCCGCCAGACCATCGACCGCGCGGCCAAGGCCAACAGCCGCATCCTGATCGTCGGTCCGTCCGGGGCCGGCAAGGAGCTGGCGGCGCGGACGCTGCATACCGCCTCCAGCCGTGCCGAGGGGCCTTTTGTCGTCATCAACGCGGCCGCGATCACGCCGGAACGCATGGAAGAGGAGCTGTTCGGCATTGAGCTGTCCAACGGCGAGCAGCAACGCAAGACCGGCGCGCTGGAAGAGGCCCATGGCGGCACGCTGTTCATCGACGAAATCGGCGACATGCCGCGCGAGACCCAGAACAAGATCCTGCGCGTGCTGGTCGACCAGACTTTCCAGCGCCAGGGCGGCACCACCAAGGTGCATGTCGACGTGCGCATCATCTCGTCCACCGCGCGCAATCTGGAGGAGGAGATCGCCGCGGGCCGTTTCCGCGAAGACCTCTATCACCGCCTCTCGGTGGTGCCGATCCGCGTGCCGCCGCTCTCCGAGCGGCGCGAGGACATCCCGGAGCTGATCGATTACTTCATGGACCAGATTTCCGGCTCGACCGGGCTGCCGAAGCGGCAGATCGGCCAGGACGCCATGGCGGTGCTGCAATCACATGTCTGGCCGGGCAATGTCCGCCAGCTCCGCAACAATGTCGAACGCGTGATGATTCTCGCCGGCGGCGGTCCGGAGGTCATCATCACCGCCGACATGCTGCCGCAGGATGTCGGCTCGATGGTGCCGGCGATGCCGACCAGCAACAATGGCGAGCACATCATGGGCCTGCCGCTGCGCGAGGCGCGCGAGGTGTTCGAGCGTGATTATCTGATCGCCCAGATTAGCCGTTTCTCCGGGAATATCTCTCGCACAGCAGAATTTGTCGGCATGGAGCGCTCGGCCCTGCATCGCAAGCTGAAGGCACTGGGGGTCGGCTAACGCCGCCTGTTTTGCGGGCATTCATGCATTTGCTTGATAAAAACGGCTGCATCGTGCCGTTTTGACGAGGATTGCCACGACTTACGTATGACAGCGGTGCGAACCGGCTTGCCTAAAAAGCGCACCTGCCTTCTAATCGCACGGCCAACGTCCCAGGAGGGGGATCTCTGGGGACCGCGGCAACCGGAGGACGGCGCCATCAGAGAGCAGCCATCGGTTCAAATAAAAAAACAATGGCGGGATAACAACAATGGCGGCAGACCGCGCACAAAATCTACAAGACACCTTCCTTAATCACGTTCGTAAAACCAAAACGCCACTGACGATCTTTCTGGTCAATGGAGTGAAACTGCAGGGAATTGTGACCTGGTTCGACAATTTCTGTCTGCTGCTTCGGCGCGACGGTCATTCGCAGCTTGTCTACAAGCATGCGATATCGACCATCATGCCGGGCGCTCCAATCCAGTTGTTCGAGGGCGGCGAGGACGCTCCGGCTTGAGAGTGAACTGATTGGAACCCCGGAATTGGGAAGGGGGAGCTGACCGTCCGCGGTCGGCAGGGGCAAAGGACTCGGGGCGGGTGATCGTCATCGGGCCCTATTTGCGGATGCGCCGCGGCGAGGCCGATGCGCAAACGGGCGATCATATGCGCGATTTCGAGGCCCGGCTGGAGGAGGCCACGGGCCTGGCCCGCGCCATCGACCTCGAAGTGGCGGATGCGATTCTTGCTCCGATCGCTCAAATTCGCCCTGCGACCTATCTCGGCAAGGGCAAGGTCGAGGAGATCATAGGCCTCGTCGGCGGCAATGCGGTCGAATTGGTGGTGATGGACTGTGCGCTGTCGCCGATCCAGCAGCGCAACCTGGAGAAGGCCTGGAACACCAAGGTGGTCGATCGCACCGGGCTGATCCTCGAAATCTTCGGTCGCCGCGCCAAAACGAAAGAAGGCGCGCTGCAGGTCGAGCTGGCCCATCTCAACTATCAGCGCAGCCGCCTGGTGCGGTCCTGGACCCATCTCGAACGCCAGCGCGGCGGTTTCGGTTTCATGGGCGGCCCCGGCGAAACCCAGATCGAGGCGGACCGCCGCCAGATCGGCGAGCGCATCGTCCGCCTGCAGAATGAATTGAAAAAGGTGCAGGCGACGCGGCGGCTGCATCGCGCGGGGCGTCAGCGCGTGCCGTATCGCGTGGTGGCGCTGGTCGGCTACACCAACGCCGGCAAGTCGACGCTGTTCAACCGCCTGACACGTGCCGACGTGCAGGCCGCCGACATGCTGTTCGCGACCCTCGATCCGACCTTGCGCGCGCTGAGCCTGCCGCATGGCGGCAAGGCGATGCTGTCGGATACCGTCGGCTTCATCTCCAACTTGCCGACGCAACTCGTCGCCGCGTTCCGCGCCACCCTGGAAGAGGTGCTGGAGGCGGACGTCATCCTCCATGTCCGCGACATCTCGCATGAAGACGCCGAAGCCCAGCAGCGCGACGTCGATGCGGTGCTGCGCCAGCTCGGCATCGATCCAGAGGCCGGTGGGCGTATCATCGAAGTCTGGAACAAGATCGACCGTTTCACGCCGGAGGAGCGCGAGAATTTGCACAACATCGCCGCGCGCCGCCCGGCCGAGCGTCCCTGCTTCCTGGTGTCCGCCGAAACCGGGGAGGGGATCGAGGCGCTGCTGGTCGCGATCGAGGAGAGGCTGGCGGCGACACGCACCACGCTCAACCTCTCGATCGACGCCTCCGACGGCGCCGGCATCTCATGGCTGCATCGCAATGCCGAGGTGCTGAACAAACAACTGCACGACGGCCGCTTCGACATGACCGTGCGCGTGGACGAGACCAAGCGGGATATTGTGGTGAACCGGTTCGACGCCGTGCCGCAGGCGATCTGAGCATCGGTGTCGTCCTCGCGAAAAGCGAGGACCCATAACCACAGGATTTGGTTTTTGCGCGCGGTACTCGCCGCGTGCACTCTTCATAGATCACGCGTTATGGGTCCCGGTTTTCGCCGGGACGACAGTTTTCCTACTGGCGCTATTTTCCGAATTCCTCCGCCTTCGCCTCGTTCCACAGCGCGTCCATCTCGTCCAACGTTGCGGCCTCGAGCGTCCGCCCCTTTGCCGCCAGCGCGCGCTCGATATAAGCGAAGCGGCGTTCGAACTTGGCGTTGGTGCGGCGAAGCGCCATTTCGGGGTCGGCGCGGACGTGACGCGCGAGGTTGACCAGCGCGAACAGGAGGTCGCCGGTCTCTTCGGCGAGCTCATCCGCGTCGTTGCGGTCGAGCGCGGCCTCGATCTCGTCGGCCTCTTCCCTGATCTTGCTCAGCACCGCGCGCGGATCGTTCCAGTCGAATCCGACGGTCGAAGCCTTGCGCTGCAATTCCATCGCGCGCGTCAGTGCCGGCAGGCCGGCCTTGACGCTTGCGAGCAGCGAGGCGTGTTCGTGCGTCTGCTGCGGCCGACGCGCGGCGCGTTCGGCCTTCTCCTCGGCCTTGATGCGCTCCCACGCGCTCTTGACGCCGGCGGGTGCGATGTTGCCGTCCTTGTCGGCGAACACATGCGGATGGCGGCGGATCATCTTCTTCGTGATCGCCTCGACCACGTCGCCGAAGGCGAATGCTTCTTCCTCCTCGGCCATGCGGGCGTGATAGACCACCTGCAACAGGAGGTCGCCGAGCTCGTCCTTGAGATCCTCGAAATCGCCCCGTGCGATCGCGTCCGCTACCTCATAGGCTTCCTCGATGGTGTAGGGCACGATCGTCGCAAAACTCTGCTCGAGATCCCAGGGACAGCCGGTCACGGGCGTGCGGAGCTGCGCCATGATCTCGATCAGGCGGGAGATATCGCGGGAAGGGGTCATGGCGGGCCGAGGTCCTCTGAGGAGGCCGCTTTATGCCGCAAGACGACGGGCGATCCCAGCGCAAGGCAGCTATTTTTCCACGACCTGAAGCGGCTGTGCTAAGGGCCTGTTTATGACCGACAAAATCCAATCCGCTACCGCCCTCGTGCTGTTCTCGGGCGGGCAGGATTCCGCCACTTGCCTCGCCTGGGCGCTGAGCCGCTTTACGCGTGTCGAGATGATCGGGTTCGATTACGGCCAGCGCCACGCCATCGAGCTGGCCTGCCGCGAACGTCTTGTGGACGGCATCAAATCGCTCAACGCGAACTGGGCGGCCAGGCTCGGCGACAGCCATACGCTGAAAATCCCGACGCTGGCCGAAATCTCCGACACCGCGCTAACGCGCGATGTCGAGATCAAGATGGGCGCGGACGGCCTGCCCAACACCTTCGTGCCCGGGCGCAACCTCGTGTTCCTCACCTTTGCCGCGGCGCTGGCCTACCGGCGCGGCATCACGGACATCGTCGGCGGCATGTGCGAGACCGATTATTCCGGCTATCCCGATTGCCGCGACGAAACCATCCGCGCGCTGAACGCGGCGCTCAATCTCGGCATGGCGAAATCGTTCGAGCTGTACACGCCGCTGATGTGGCTCGACAAGGCCGCGACCTGGAAGCTTGCGCACGATCTCGGCGGAGCAGGGCTGGTCGATTTGATTCGGGAGCACTCCCACACCTGCTATCTCGGCGAACGCGGCGCGCGGCATGATTGGGGGTATGGGTGCGGCGAGTGCCCGGCGTGCTCGCTGCGGGCGAAGGGCTGGCGGGAGTATGTGGGGTGTCGTTCGTAGCCCACGTGAGCGTCAGCGATACGCGGGACACCGCGCGGTTATCGACCCGGATGTCGCTTCGCTCATCCGAGCTACGGGAAATCCTCCGCCCGCAACTCGATCGGCTGCCCATGCGGCGTGCGGTCGGCGGCGTGGTCCCAGGCGTCGCGGTAGCGATGCAAAAGATCTGATGTCGCCACGCCCTTGGCCGCGACCAATCGCTCCAGCGTGGCGAGCCAGTGCCGGTAATAGGTCTCGCCGGTGTCGGGATCGCCGGCGGCCTGCGCGCGCTTGATCTCCGCACCCAGCGCTTCCGCCCATTCCTTCCAGGTGAAGACGCCGCGCTCGTGCAGCACCAGCGCCATGGCAAAGGCTTGCGCCTCCCAGGGTTCGTGGAACACCGGGCCTTCGGCGTCGCAGGGGAGGTCGGGGAGGGCGCTGGTCGCGCGCGCCGCCGCGGCGTCCATCACGCCTTCTCCAGATAGGGCTCGAAGGCGTCGACCGAAATCTTCACGGTGGGATCGCTGTCCGGGCCCCACAGCTCGGCGCCGTCGAACACGACGGTGTAGAGCCATTGCGGGTTCTCGCCGGCTTCGTTCGCCGCCGAATCCGGAAACACCTGGACGCCGTGGTCGCGCTCGACCACACCGACATGGCCACGTACATAACGCGGCAGCCGCGTATGCGTGGCGGGGTGGATGTTCCTGGCGCGCACGCGATCGCCCGCCTTGAATTTTGCCGGCGCTTGAGCGTCGCGTCCGAACTTGCCGCGCACCATGATGCGCTCGACGTCGGCGGCGGTGAACTTGCCGCGCTTCAACGGCTTGGCAGGCGCCAGCGCGTGGCCCTTGCCGACTTCATCCTTCCCGACGAAGCCCTTGGCGATCAGCATGTCCTCGAGCCCGAGCAGCCATTTCTTGTAATAGGAGCTCGAGAGGTAGATTTGCGGTGGCAAGGACTCGCGGTAGAAGCGGGAAGTGTCAATGTTGAAGGCGCCGGCGGCGCCCATGGCGCGCACCATCGCCAGCACGCGGCTTTCCCATCGGGTATGGAACATCGGCTCGTTCGGCTCCGGCTCGACCTTGCCAAAACCGTCCATGCCGCCCATGTCGTGCACGCCATTCATGACGGCGCGCCCGGCGTTTTCGGGAAACCGGTGCCGATCATGCTGTCGCGCGTGACGAGCTCGGCAAGCTGCTCCTCGCTCCAGCCGTCGGTGCCCTTGGGGCGCATCGGCAGCACCAGGAAGCGCGTCTCGGCGGTGGAATCCCAGACTCGGATTTCCGTCTCCTTCGGCAGGCTCACGCCAAAGTCCTTCAGGACGCCGCGGGGATCCTTGACCGCCCGCGAGCGGTAGGGTGCGGCCTTGTACCACACCGGCGGCAGCCCCAGCATTTCCCAGGGGTAACAGGAGCACAGCGTGCAAACGACCATATTGTGCCGTTCGGGCGTGTTCTCGATGGCAACGAGGTGATCGCCGACGCGGCTGACATGGCCGAGCGCGCCGACCGCCTTGGTCGCATCTTCCAGCAATGCGCGCTTGAAGGCGGGATCGGCCCAGGCCTTGGCGACCACGCGGGCGCCGTTGTGGGGCCCGATCCTGGTCTCGTAGGCCTGCACGATGGCGTCGAGGGCTGCCGGATCGACATAGCCTTTCTCGCTCAGCACCGTCTCCAGCGCGCGCACGCGCAATTCCATCTCGGAAAGCTCCGAATGGTCGTGGTCGTGATGGTCGTGATCGTGTTCGCTCATGGCTGAGAGAATACAGGAAAAACTCCGGCTATGTCGAGGCAGCGCGCTCCGCTAACGTCTACCAAAATAATAATGTGAATGGGAGGCGGTCTCGTGGCGATCCAGCATGTGTCGGAATTTCTCAGCGTCGAAAAGGGGCTCGGGCCCGACGGCCGGATCGCGGTGGTGCGGTTCGACCGCGGCGACGGGGTCAATGCCCTGTCGCCGGAGGCGATGCGCCAGCTCACGGCGGTGGCGCGCAGCTTCGAGGACGACGCCGATACCTCGGCCGTGGTGCTGACCGGCAGCGCGAAGGCGTTTTCCGCCGGTTTCGACCTGAAGGACCCGGAAGGCCGTTCCCGCAAGGACATGGACCTCGGCAGCCTGCGGCGGTCCCTGAAAGTCGGGCCGCGGCTCACCCGCGCCTGGCAGGAGGTCGAGCAGATCACGATTGGCGCCATCGAAGGCTTTGCCATCGGCGGCGGGGTCGCGCTGGCCGTTGCACTGGATTTCCGCGTCATGGCGGGCAATGCGCATCTGCGCGTGCCGGAAATCGGGCTCGGCATGAACATGAGCTGGCAGAGCGTGCCGCGCATGCTGCACCTGATCGGTCCGGCGCGCACCAAGCAGGCCGTGATCCTTGCGGATCAGCGCATCTCCGCGCAGGAGGCGCATCAATGGGGCCTGGTGGAGGAGGTGGCCGAACCCGGCAAGGCCTTCGACGCCGCCATGGCGCTCGCCGAAAAAGTCGCGCGGCAGCCGCCGATCTCGGTCGCCATGACCAAGCTCACAGTCAACCGGCTGGCTTATGCGCTGGATGATCTCGCAAGCCATATGGACGTCGACCAGTTCGCGCTCGCAAGCCAGACCGAGGACCACAAAGAGGGCGTGGCGGCCTTCCGGGAACGGCGCAAGCCGAAGTTCAGGGGACGCTGACGCGTATCGAATGGCGGTTTGTTTCGCCTTGGGTTGACCTTCGAATATAAAGATATATTTTAATTATATCTTTCATGGTGCCTCGACAAGGAGATTTGCGATGATCGAGAGTTGCCAGCAAACCCGCTCCCCAACGTCCGCCAGGGGCGCGATCGAGTTCCACGATGACACGTTCGTGGTCGACGCTGCGCTCATTGGCGAGCTTCTGCACCTACCGGCTTCACATGTGTCGAGCCTGATGCGCGCCGGGAGGATCACGAGCGCCTGCGAGCGAGGGATCGACGAACATGCCGGTGAATTCCGCCTCAGCTTTTTCTACCGCAATCGCCGCGCGCGGCTAAGCACCGATCCGGAAGGCCGTGTCCTTCGCAGATCGACCATCGATTTCGGCGATCGTCCGATCCCGGAAACGCCGCACCGACCAGTCGCGCAGGACGAGGATTTGGCCTAAACAGCGCCAGCAGTCCGGAGAGCAGAGATGACCGATATTCCTTCCACGCAAGGTATGGAGCGCTACCGGCGGAACCTGAGCGCAATCTGCGTTGTTGCGCAAAAGGGTCAGGCGTGACTGAACCGAACGGGTGCACCCATGGAAGAGCGTTCCCAGTTGGCGGAGAAGATTCTCGATCAAACTGCTGATGCGGTGATCTACGCAGACCGTTCAGGCACGATCGCCCGCTGGAATCGTGCCGCCAGCGCGTTGTTTGGCTATCCCGTGGAGGAAGCCCTTGGCCAAAGCCTCGATCTGATCATTCCCGAGCATCTGCGGGCCGCGCACTGGCGCGGCTTCGAGGCGGCGATGGCCAAGGGCATCATGAAACTTCAGGGCCGTCCCACGCTGACGCGCGGCCTCCACAAAAGCGGACGCAAACTCTACGTCGAGCTGACATTCGCGATCGTCAAGGGCGGCGCCGCGGATGAAGTGCTCGGTTCGGTCGCTGTGGCGCGAGACGTCACCGAACGCGTGGAGCGGGAGCGTGCCGCGACCCGCACCTCCTCACCATGAGGATTTTGACACCGCAGGGTTAGCGCGCGGTGCCGCCGAGATTCCAGCCGCGGCCGCTTTGGCCGAAGATCTCGTAGCCGGCCGGCGTGACCGCAACCGTATCCTCGAGCTTGATGAAGCCGCGCGTCGGATGCTTCATGGTGGTCTCGATCGACACCACCATGCCCGTTTCGAGCGGCCGGTGCGCGTCGTAGTCATCGTAGGGCACGGGGCCGCTGTTGGTCAGGCGAGGGGCCTCGTGGCTGACGACGCCCATGCCATGCGCCAGAAACTCGCTGTGGTTATGCTGGCTGGCTTGCGCGAGGCGCTTTTCCGCGGCCGCGTAGATATCTCCGCCCAGGGCGCCGGCTTTAACCACGGCGAACGCGGCCTGCTGGACGGCCTCGATCTCCGCCAGAAGATCCTTCAATTCGCTGTCGGGCTCGCCCAGGACCGCCATCCGCGCGAGGTCGCCGATATAGCCGTGATAATTGCCGCCGGAATCCAGCGACAGCACGTCGCCTTGCTCCCAGCGCTGCGGCGAGGGCGCGCGGTTATGGCTGTTGCCGCAGGCGAGCAGGCAATATTCGAAGGACAGGCCGCGCTGGACCTCCGCCACCCGCAGCGCGTCGAACAGCTCGCGCTTGGTAGTACCGGGGCCGTGTCCGGCGATCACCTCGAGCATGGATTCCGTCACCAGCTCCGAGGCCTTCTTGAGCCTGGCGAGTTCCGCCTTCGACTTCACTGCGCGCAGCCGTTCGAGCACGAACAAGGCGTCCTTGATCTCGCTGCCGGGAAACGCGGCGGCAAGCGCCTGGCCGGCATCCATCGGCATGAACGCCATTTCCACCCCGATCCGCTTTGCGGGCACGCCGAACTTCTTGATGATCTCCACCGCTCGCGTGATGGCGTCGACCGAGCCCATGCTCCTGTTCTGGACCTCCGGCACCCAAAGCGGCACCACCGCACGCTGATGCGCTTCCAGCGGGTTGCCGACATACCCCGCCTTCTCGGGCGCGCCCTTGGGATAGATGAAGACCGGCAGATAGCGGCTGACCCCGAGCGCATCCATGTAGTCGAAGAAGATCGCGCGCTCGGCATCGAGCAGATACTGTACATTGTGCTTGGAGGTCGCGATGAGCACGTCGATGCCGGCGGCGTCCATCAAGGTATCGAGCTTGGCCGCGTCAAACGGAATGGCGCGAGAGTGGGGCGGACGGCTGACGCCTTCCTGCATGACGGCCTCCCTTGATGTCCTCTGGCGGCTGCCCAGGACAACCGCTCGTTCCGGCCTGTGTTTCGCTGGCTTGGAGTTATCTTGGGCACGAGGCGCGCATATGACCAGTGTCGAAATGATATGGCCGCGTTCCGCCCGCGAGATCGGACGGCAACGCGCGCCAACGGCTACCGCCTTCGGCCTGACGCTCGCACGGCGCCGCAAACGAAGGGGAACAGCGTCCTGACAGGCTATCGTTGTATCTGGCTCCCCATATCCATGATTCGCATAAGGTATATTATGGAATTATTTTATATCGAATTAGATCAGATATTTAGGGCAAGTTCCTTCCAGGCTGCGCCAGTTCGGCAGCCCGGTCCGCAACGCGCGGCGGCGCGCCAGAACGCGTTTCCGTCGCGCGATCGTACCGCCGCCGGCTGGTCTGAAAGCCGATATTGCCGGAGCCTCCGTCGGCTGCAATAAGCGACGGGATTGGCGCGAGTTCGTTGATGACCCGGCGGCATCGGGTCCGTATAGATTGCGTCCGAACAAGAAAAATAATTGGGAGAAAACGAGAATGAGTTTTTCACGCCGCGCCTTGCTCAAGGCTTCCGCCGCCACCGCGCTGTTTGGCGGCGTCAGTGCGCCCCATGTCTTGCGTGCCCAGGGTGCCGAGTTCTCCTACAAATATGCCAATAATCTTCCGGACGCCCATCCGCTCAATCTGCGGGCCAAGGAAATGGCCGCGGCGATCAAAGCCGAGACCAAGGGCCGCTTCGAGCTGCAGATATTCCCGAACAACCAGCTTGGTTCCGATACCGACATGTTGAGCCAAATTCGCTCCGGCGGCATCGAGTTCTTCACGCTGTCCGGCCTGATCCTGGCAACCCTGGTGCCGGCGGCGTCCATCAACGGTATCGGCTTCGCATTCCCGGATTACGATACGGTCTGGAAGGCCATGGACGGCGATCTTGGCGCCTTCGTGCGCGGCGAGATCAACAAGGCCGGCCTCGAGGTCATGGACAAGATCTGGGACAACGGGTTCCGGCAGACCACGTCGTCGACCAAGCCGATCACGGCGCCGGACGATTTGAAGGGCTTCAAGATCCGCGTGCCGGTGTCGCCGCTGTGGACCTCGATGTTCAAGGCGTTCGATGCATCGCCCGCCTCGATCAACTTCAGCGAAGTCTATTCCGCACTGCAGACCAAGGTTGTCGAAGGCCAGGAGAATCCGCTGGCCATCATCTCGACCGCAAAGTTGTACGAGGTGCAGAAATATTGCTCGCTGACCAACCATATGTGGGACGGCTTCTGGTTCCTCGCCAATCGCCGCGCATGGCAAGCCGTGCCGGGCGACGTGCAGGCGATTGTCGCAAAGCACATCAACGCCGCCGCCGTGAACGAGCGCGCCGACGTGGCCAAGCTCAATGCCGGTTTGCAGCAGGACCTGGCGGGCAAGGGCCTGGTGTTCAACCAGCCCAATGTGGCGCCATTCCGCGACAAGCTCCGCTCCGCCGGCTTCTATGCCGAGTGGAAAGGTAAATATGGCGAGCAGGCGTGGGCGCTGCTCGAAAAGGCGGTCGGCAAGCTGTCGTAACGCGTTGGGTGGCCGCCATGGCTCACGCCGAAATCACCGAAGTGACGGTTGTCGAGGTCGTCGAGGGGGCTGTTACGGCCCCTCACCGCCGTTCGACACTCGCATCGCTCGAGCACATCCTCGGCACCCTGGTGGAAATCCCGGCGGCGATCCTCGTCGTCGCCGAGATCGTGATCCTGTTCGCCGGCGTGGTGGCGCGCTATGTGCTCCATGCGCCGCTGATCTGGTCGGACGAGCTGGCGTCGATCCTGTTCTTGTGGCTCGCCATGTTGGGCGCGGTGGTGGCGTTCCGCCGCTCCGAGCACATGCGCATGACGGCGCTGGTGGCGAGTGCCGGACCGCGGCTGCGGGCCTATCTGGAGGTGGTCGCGACCTGTGCTGCGTTCGCGTTCCTGCTGCTCATCATCCATCCCGGCTACGAATACGCCTACGAAGAGAGCTTCATCACCACGCCGGCACTGCAGATTTCCAACACCTGGCGCGCCGCGGCGCTGCCGGTCGGCACCTGCCTGATGGCGCTGTTCGCGCTGTTCCGGCTGGTCCGCTATGGCGATTTCCGGCTGGTACTGGCCGCGGCGATTTCGGTCGCGGTGGTGATCGGCTTGTTCTGGCTGGCGCAGCCGCTTCTGAAGCCGCTCGGCAATCTCAACCTCGTCATCTTCTTTGTCGGCGTCGCCGGCTTCTGCGTGTTCTCGGGCGTGCCCATTGCCTTCGGATTTGGCCTTGCGATCTTCGGCTATCTGGCGCTGACCACGCGCACGCCGCTCCTGGTGCTGATCGGGCGCATGGACGAGGGCATGAGCCATCTCATCCTGCTGTCGGTGCCGCTGTTCGTGTTCCTCGGGCTCCTGATCGAGATGACCGGCATGGCGCGCGCCATGGTGGCGTTCCTGTCAAGCCTGCTCGGCCATGTCCGCGGCGGCCTGCATTATGTGCTGGTCGGTGCGATGTATCTCGTCTCCGGCATCTCCGGCTCGAAGGCGGCCGACATGGCCGCCGTGGCGCCGGTGCTGTTTCCGGAAATGAAGCAGCGCGGCGCCAAACCCGGCGATCTCGTGGCGCTGCTTGCCGCAACCGGCGCGCAAACCGAAACCATCCCGCCGAGCCTCGTGCTGATCACCATCGGCTCTGTCACGGGCGTCTCAATCTCGGCGCTGTTCACCGGCGGGCTACTGCCCGGCGTCGTGCTCGCGATCACACTGTCGGCGCTGGTCTGGTGGCGTTACCGCAGCGAGGATCTGAGCCACGTCAAGCGCGCCAGGGCGAGCGAGGTCGGCCGCACGCTGGTGGTCGCCCTGCCCGCGCTCGCCCTTCCCTTCGTGATCCGCTATGCCGTGGTCGAGGGCATTGCGACCGCGACCGAGGTTTCCACCATCGGCATCGTCTACGGCGTCATCATCGGCCTGCTGATCTATCGCCGCTTCGATTGGCGGCGGCTGATGCCGATGCTGATCGACACGGCCTGCCTGTCAGGCGCGATCCTGTTGATCATCGGCACCGCGACCGGCATGGCCTGGGGCCTGACCCAATCCGGCTTCTCACGGGCGCTCGCGACTGCGATGACCGGACTGCCCGGCGGCGCGGGAACGTTCATCGCGGTGTCGATCGCGGCCTTCGTCGTGCTCGGCAGCGTACTGGAGGGAATCCCGGCGATCGTGCTGTTCGGCCCGCTGCTGTTTCCGATCGCGCGCGCCGTCGGCGTGCATGAAGTGCACTATGCGATGATCATTATCCTCGCGATGGGCGTCGGCCTGTTCGCGCCGCCCTTCGGCGTCGGCTATTATGCGGCCTGCGCGATCGGCCGCGTCGATCCGGCCGAAGGCATCAGGCCGATCTGGGGCTATATGCTGGCGCTCCTGGTCGGCCTTGCGATCGTGGCGATATTCCCGTGGATTTCCATCGGGTTCCTTTAAGTTCTTCACGTGGGAGGTGACCGATGACCCAATACGATATTGGTCTTGCCAAGAACCCCGCCAATTACGTGCCGCTGACGCCGCTGAGCTTTCTCGCCCGCAGCGCGGCGGTCTATCCCGACCATGTCAGCGCGGTCTATGAAGGCCGCGAGTTCACGTGGTCGCAGACCTATGAACGCTGCCGGCGCTTTGCGTCGTATCTCGCAGGCTGCGGCATC
>Ga0070683_100001606_pt1 | contig 17487 bp, 13 predicted proteins | sample KBSC713LmetaG_FD_64662 | JGI IMG/M metagenome (GOLD analysis project Ga0070683, IMG submission 64662) | Corn rhizosphere microbial communities from Kellogg Biological Station, Michigan, USA - KBS C7.1-3L metaG | ecosystem: Host-associated > Plants > Roots > Rhizosphere ... | reverse complement strand
GCGCCGGGAATTGAACCCGGGTCCGAGAATAGATCGACCACAGCTACTACGTGCGTAGTCCGCCGTTAGATGTCTCCGCGCGCTGGTTGGCAGACGACCCACTCGCGGATAAGCCCTCTTGATCTCGCCGATGCGTCGAAGGCGATCGCACCAGCCATCCCGGATTTCCGATACCCACAAAGCCGCCCCGGGAGGGCTTCCTCATGGGCACTTGCAGGCGTAGCTAGAAGTTACGCGGCAAGGGCGAAGTTGTTGTTCGCAGTTGGGTTTTTGCGGAGTGTTTAACCAGGTTCCCCACGACCTGGGCACGCAGCCACGGCTTCACTTACCCCGTCGAAGCCAGTCGCCCCCGTTGCACTGAATCTAGCGGTCGACGCGCGAGAAGCAACCGAGATCCCCACGAACATTCCGCATCAGGCGGAGTCGGTAACGTTCTCTGCGACGTCGACTTGCACCGATCCACCTCAGGTCGTTTCGGAACGGTGAGCGCGGGTGGGACGCCACCATCGCGACCCGATCACCGATTCGATGCGCGCCGGGGACCGATCGGCGCGGCGAACTCCCCGCTCACCTCGTTGCCCCCGAGGTGGCCGAAATACGCTTCGACGCACGAGAGCGTCACCTGACGCAGACGGGAATGGCGGACCGAAACCGCCCCCAGCGGCGCGCCCTCGACCAGCGCCGTGAGCGCGATGATCACGTGGCCGGGAGACATTCCAACATCGCGCTGAGCGCGGACGAACGTCCACACGCTTCGACGAAGGATGTCATCGTCGATCGGCTGTGCGGCGAGAGCATTCGCGATCGCCGATTGCAAATCCTCCGCATCGGCTAAATCGACGGCACTCGGCGTCGTAGTCGAACGGTCGGGCCCGACCATTGATGCCTCCAACGAGGTGAGAGGACCGGCGGGACCGACGGTGTCACACAGACTGCTCCGGCCCCGACGACGACAACACTACTTCATGTAGTTCCACAGCCCGATGAGTCCCACGACCGTGCCGCCCACCATCAGCGTCGTTCCGGCCTTGCCGCCCACGACTCCGCCAGCGAGAAGTCCCGCCGCGCCGACGATCATCATGGCCGCATCGCGCGAGGTCGATCTCGTGTCTGCCGCACGGACCGAGGATGTGGTCGTCGTGGCAGCGGGTACTGCAGACGACGCCGTCACCCAGCCCGGCACCGTGTTCGACGCCGCCGGATACAAGGAAGCAGCGAGAGGGGCCACCGGCATCGAAGCAACCGGCTGCGACGTCCCGACCGTGTCCACAGGCAGCGGGCTGGGTGTGCCTTGCGCCACGAGAGGGGTCGCGAGGAGGAAAAGGGCGATCGCCGTGGTGATGCCGCGACGAACCGCCGGCTGGATCGCTTGGAACTTCGAAAGAGTATTCTGCATGACTGATCGTAGCCGTCGGTCACGCGGATAACCATCACACCGAAGGAGTACGCCACCGGGCGGCGCGACTCCTTATTACAGTTTGCTCAACGACGCGAATAGGCGGCGATCTGGAGTCGCGTGTGCAACGCGAGCTTCTCCATGACGTTGCGCACGTGGCTCTTCACAGTGTGCGCGGCAATGTTGAGGCGCTGGGCGATCTCCTTGTTGCTGAGCCCTTCACCGATGAGCTCAATGACCTCGAGCTCGCGAGGCGTCATTCGCACGTCGTCCAGCAGCTGCTCGGGTTTGTCCGCACCTGCTTCCTTGACGATCTGCGCGAACAACGACTCCGTCAGACGTGGAGGAAGCACTTTGTCCCCCGCCGCCACACTACGAATCGTCGCGACAAATTCGTCGAAGGACGCATCCTTCAGCACAAAGCCGGAGACACCCGCGTTGACGAGCTCGAGGATCTCCTCGGTGACGGGAATCAGGTCCATCACGATGATCGACGCCGATGGCAGTTGCTTCGTCAGCGCCTTCACGCTCCTCAGCGTCTCATCGCCGGCCAGCGCGACATCGAGAAGCACGACGCGAGGGCTCGGACCGGCCGACGCCACGCCGCTGATGTCCGCGTGCACCGACGCGCGTACATCTGGCAGGCGGTTGAGCATCGCCGCCAACCCTTCGCGAACGAGGCGGTTGTCATCGATGACGGCGACGGCGATCGGATCGCTCGGTGACATGCGCGGCTCGCGGCTCGGTCTGGTGTTTACAACGCCCATCTCAAGTTTAGTACCGCGTCGTTCACTGGCGCATCGATTAGATTGCTCAAATAGCTGTTGCGCGGCGTTCCCGCCGCGCCCCATTGGTTCCGCAGTCAACGCGCGAATCGAACCTCTGAGCCGTTCCGGTCAGCCTATACTCGCTCGAAGTATGAGGTGTTATGACCGAGCCCCGCCAACCGCTGACGCGCAGCCCGCTTGCCACGCCCGACGCCATTGCTATGGAGGCGCCAGGCTTCCCCTCGCGGAGCGTCGAGAACCCGCACGAGAGCTGGCACGCCGACTGGCATGCTCGGCTGACGAGAAACCTATCGCGGCGCAGTGACGGACGATGGGAGCCGCTGACCTGGTTTCACGCGACGTCTGTCGCTCCGGAATAGCGAACGGTCGCTCCGTCGACGAGCGGCGTTCGTCGCCCGGTCGCGGCATGGTCAACGGGTCCGCCGAGCAGCGTCTGGCGCGATCGAGCGATTGCGCGAGGCTCGTCAGAGTCCTACCCTCCGCGACTGGCACCTCGCTCGAACCCGAGCACCGACGGAGCTCGACCATGCGCGCACGCGACCGACACAAGATTCCAATTACGATTCTCATATGCGATGCCGACGCCGATGCGCGTCGCGTGACGAAACACGCGCTCGAGGACGCTCGCGTCGCCAACGAGCTGCGGTTCGTCTCTGACGGCACTGAGCTTCTCGACTACCTCTACCAGCGCGGCGCATATGCGGGGGAAACGGGTGCGGCACCGCGTCCCGGACTGATTCTGCTCGCGGTCGAGCCTCCGACGGCGGACGCACGCGATGCGATGCAACACATCCACGGGGATCCGACGTTGCGCGACATCCCGATCGTGGCGCTCACCGCCTCGCGCAAACCAGGCGGCGCCCGCGACGTGTCGAGCGAACGCACATCCATCGCGAAGCCAGTGACCCTGGCCCGCTTGATCGACGCCGTCAGCTCGCTTCGTCGCTACTGGCTCGAAATCGTCGAGCTTCCTCCAACGCCGGCGCCGAGCACGATCGACACGGCGTGGCGCTGACCGTCATCGAGCAGCTCGATCCAACCATCGCAAACCGCCGCGCCATCGACGACGACCGACGTCACGCCTCTCGAAACGCCGTTCGGATTCTGAACGTCGATGTCATACGTGCTCGTCTGATGACGATAGCAGATGGTGAGGCCGCTCCATCCGTTCGGAATACACGGGTCGATCCGTAAACGCGCGCCTCGTTTCTCGAATCCGAACATGCCTTCGAGAGCCGCGCGATAGGTCCAGCTGGCCGAACCCGTGTACCAGGTCCATCCGCCGCGACCTTCATGTCCGGCCGCCGCGTAGATGTCCGCGGCGACGACATAGGGCTCGACGACATACCGTTGCACGGCCGCCGGGGTCCGCGTCCGCGTCAGTGGATTAAGCATTCTCATAAGTTCGGCTGCGCGGTCTCCGTCGCCGAGCCTCGCCATCGCGAGAACGGTCCACAGGGCAGCATGGGTGTACTGCGCTCCGTTCTCGCGCACGCCCGGGACGTACCCCTTGATGTATCCTGGGTCGCGTGGCGATCGATCGAACGGAGGCGCGAGGAGAAGAATCAGACGAGAATCCTCGCGGACGAGATGCTCGTTGACGGAACGCATCGCCGAGCGCGCGCGTCCGGGGTCGGCCGACCCCGACAGAACGGCCCAGCTTTGCGCGATCGAATCGATCCGGCACTCGTCGTCAGCGGCCGTCCCGAGTGGGCTGCCGTCATCGTAGAACGCGCGACGATACCATGCGCCGTCCCAGGCTGTCCGCTCCACCGCCGCGGCATATGCCGCAGCCTGCGCGCGCCAACGCGCCGCGGTCTGCGCATCGCCGCGACGTTCGGCGTGCGGGGCGAACGTGCCGAGCGTCGTCGCGAGGAACCACGCCAACCAAACGCTCTCGCCTCGTCCTCCCGCTCCGACCTGATTCATGCCGTCATTCCAGTCGCCGGAGCCGATCAGCGGCAAGCCGTGCTCGCCGACAGTGCACGCCCGCTCGATCGCGCGCACGCAGTGCTCATACAGGGTTCCGGTCTCGTCGCTCACCGTGGGGAGATCATACGCTTCCTGTTCGCCATCCCGGAGCGGGCGCATGTCGAGGTACGCCGCGGGTGCGTCGAGCACGGCCACGTCGCCGGTCACCGCGACGTAATGGGCCGCGACAAACGGAAGCCAGAGGAGATCGTCGGAGAATCGCGTTCGCACGCCGCGTCCTGATGGCTCATGCCACCAGTGCTGGACGTCTCCTTCACGAAACTGACGGCTCGCCGCACGCAGCAAATGCTCCCGAGCGATCGCAGGCTCGGCGTAGACGAACGCCATCGAATCCTGGAGCTGATCACGAAATCCATATGCGCCGCTCGATTGGTAGATCGCGGAGCGCGCCCACATCCGGCAGCCGAGCGCCTGGTACAACGACCATCGATTGAAGAGCGAGTCGAGCTCCGCGTCCGGCGTTCGGACCGTGATCGCGGACAGCCGCGTCTCCCACGCGGCCACCGCGTCACGAATCGCTCCTTCACCCGCCGTCGGCGAGCCATAGCGCTCGATCAATTCTCGCGCTTGGGCGTCACCGACCGCCGCCCCGAGCAGAACGACGATGTCTTTCGTTTCTCCCGGCCCGAGTGTGACGACACATTGCAGTGCGGCGCATGGATCGTCGCCCGCGCCGGTAACGCCGGACAGCGCGCCGCCGGCGAGCGCCACCGGCATCGACAGATCACCGTTGCGTCCAATGAAATGATCGCGGCGCGCCGTATAGCTCGTCACAGGCTCGCTGATCCAGGAGAACGCGACGCGTCCCTCGAAGTCCGGAGCGAAGAAATTCTGCGCAAACAGCCCGCGAGAAGCCGCGTCATAGCGCGTGTGGAGCTGATGCCGCGCGCGCTCGCGTTCGGCCCCCAGCACGAGCTCGACATAGCTCGTGAGGGAGAGACGTCTCGATCGAGAGCCACGATTCGTCACGCGAAGGTGTGTGATCTTTACCGGATCCGCGGCCGGAACGCCGAGCGACACCGTGGTCGCGATCTCCCCGCGCACATGCTCGAATCGTGTCACTCCCGGAGCGTGCGTGACGACGTAGCGTGGCGAATCGCGCGAATCGCCCACGGCCGCCGCCGGACCGGGCGTCGGTGTCCACACGGCGCCGCTGTCAGCATCCTTGAAATACAGAACTTCGCCACACGGATCGGATATCGGATCGTTCGACCATGGCGTCAACCGGAAGAAGTGACTGTTCTCGACCCAGGTGAAGCCGGCACCGCGCTCGGTGACGCAGAAACCGGCCGCGGGATTCGCGATGACGTTTGCCCACGGCGCCGGTGGGACACGGGAACCCGCCACATCGATCACGTAGTTGCTCTCGGCCGTGAGGTCGCCAAATCCATTGGCGTACGACGGCGCTGACGGCGAAGTCGGACCTTTGAGGTCGGAACCATACCCGCGACTCTTCGCGGTCGCCGTCACTGGCAACGGTACGCGGGACGCGTGGTTCTGAATGTTCGCGGCCACGATCTCGCCGAGCCCGACGCCGTCGCACACGACGTGAATGCGCGCCACGGTCCGGAGCTGCGCGATATCGGCAGGCGTGAGCTGGTCCGCGCGTCGAATGAAGACGCCACCGGGACGTTCGAGGACACCGCCCTCGCCCGACGCCATAGAGATCGTCATCAGCTGATCATGCAGCTCTTGGGCGTACGAATGTGCTTTCGTGTTGAGGATGACGAGGTCCGACCGAATGCCCTTCGTACGCCAATACTTGTGCGCGACCAGCAGCTGCCTGACGCTCGCGAGTCCGGCGGGGGCGCGAATGGTCGCAAGCACGATCGGCCAATCGCCCGAGATCCCGTGAGCCCAGAGCGCCGTCTGACCACGCGTGGCGGCAAACCGCTCCGCCGCCGATGCCCGAAGAGCCTCGTGCGGATAGATGAGCGCTCCCGCGAGCTCTTGGTACAACGCAAGGTCGGTTGCCGCGATGTCGAGATCTCGCAGCTCCACTTCGGCTTCGGTTCGCGCGAGACTCGACGCACGGTCCGCCGACCCAATGTCACAATACCGGTCGGCCAGCTGCACGGCTGCCTCTCGTGTTGGAGCAACGGCCGTCGTGAACACGACGGTCGCTGAGCGGCCCGGCTCGACGCGCACGTTCACTCGCAGCGCCACGATCGGGTCGAGTGCGACTCCGGTGCTCCCCGACAAGGATTCTCCGGCATCGAGGGCGCGAGGGGACTGCGTCGTCCGACCGCGTCCGATGAATCGCGCACGGTCGGTTTCGTAGGTCACGGCTCCGAGCCGCTCGGCGCCGGCCGCGACGGCATGGACGCACCACGGCCACGCTTCACCGGCCGATCGCGGCCGACGGCTCGCGAGCAGCGCGCCCTGAACCATCTCCGTCTCGACGAAGAGCTTCTGAAAGGCCGGATGTGCGCGATCCGCGTCCGCCGGACAGAGCACGACCTCGCCGTAGCTCGTCAATTCGAGATCTCGTACGACGGACGATCGGTTGACGAGGGTGACGCGACGGATCTCGGCGTGTTCGCTCGCGACGACGACGATTTCCGTTCGCGTTTCGATCGGGCCGTCGCGCCGGGCAAAAACGACGCGATCCGCGGCGAAGGTCGCGTGGTATTCGTCAGCGGGCGCGCGCGTCGGTTGAAAACCGGCGGACCAAACCGAGCGCGCGGTGAGATCCTTTACGTAGATCCAATGGCCCGTGTTGTCCGACGTCGCGTCGGCCCGCCATCGAAACACGTCGATCTCGTTCGCGCGGCTGTAACCACTGCCGGCATTGGTCAACAGGACGCTGTATCCCTGCCCGCCGAGGAGGCAGACGTGCGGTTCTTGTGTATGCGGTGTCGCGACTTCGTGCACCGCGATACGCGTACCGGGAACAACGGGTGCTGCGACCGGCGCGTCGGACTGCGCGGGGCGAAGAACGTATCGGCGCGGAACGCGTTCATCCAGCAGCAACGCCGCCGCGCGGACCGAGGCGTCGGCCATGAATCGGCGTTGCCAAACAGCGTCGACGGTCGACGCATCGATGCTGAGCGCATTGTCCAGCGCGACGAGGCTCATTCCGATGTGATGCGCCATGAACGTGCGCACCACCGCGACGCGTTCGCCTTCCTCGACGCGCGTGTAGTCGAGCGCATCATAGAATCCATATTCGCCGAGGGCGCCGCGTCGCTCGAGCTCCGCGAAATTCCGAAGCGCTTCATGCGCGTCGACGGCGAGCGCCAGCGCGGTTGCATACGGCGCAACGACGACGTCCGACGACAGGCCACGTTTGAGCGCGAGATCGGGCACGCCAAACGCGCGGTACTGATACGTGCCGTGGCGATCTCGAAGATTGTACGCCGACTCGGAGATCCCCCACGGAACACCGCGGGAGGCGGCGTACGAGATCTGTCGTTGAACTGCCGCATGGCACGTTTGGTCGAGCAGAGAAAACGGACGCGGCGGCATGACGAGGTGCGGCATCAAATACTCGAACATCGTGCCGCTCCACGAAACGAGCGCCGTCTCGCGGTTTGACACGCTGAGCGATCGCCCCAACCGGAACCAGTGCTGCGCCGCGACATCGCCCTTCGCGATCGCCATGAAGCTGGCGAGGCGCGACTCGGAGGCGAGCAGATCGTACGACGCGTCGTCGAGCGTGCCCGATCGTGCGTCGTAGCCGATCGCGAAGAGACGTCGCTTCGGATCGTAGACGAGCCGGTAGTCCATGGCCATCGCCATCTCGCGCGCCCGACTCGCGAGCGCATCGAGTCGACCGATCAGGGCCGCCGCCGCTTCTGAGCCGCCCGACGCCGAACGCAGAGATTGCGACGCGCTGTCCTCGGCGTCCAAGTCGAAGCTCGTCAGCTCATCAGCCATCGCTTCAAGACGTTGACGCGCCCAGAGTGTCGTCGAGTCGACCTCGTCGGCATTGGTAGGGACGCGGCGGCGAAGGCCGAGGATCGCGGCCTGGTACGCGAGCAGCCGCTCGCCGACCCACGTGGCGCCGGGATCGCCGTGCCGTCCGTCGCTCGCTTCGACGACGGCCCAGACGCGTCCGTCGTCCAACGGCGCTTCCGTGAGATCGACGCATCCCTGCGCGAGCGCGACGAGATGGCCGGCAAGGTTCCCCGAATCCACCGTCGAGACATACGGCGGTTCGAGCACGCTCAGGTCGCGCAGGTCGTACCAGTTGAAGAAATGTCCTTCAACGCGCGACATCTTATCGAGCGAATCGAACGCCCGTTCGAGCCGATCGATCGTCTCGCCGCGTGACAGCAGTCCGAGGTCGCACGCTGACACCGTGGCCAATAACTGCAGCCCGATGTTCGTCGGCGATGTTCGCGACGCGATCACGGGCGAGGGCGTCTCCTGGAAGTTGTCGGGCGCCAGCCAATGAGTTTCCGCGGTCACGAACCGCTCGAAGAAGCGCCAGTGGCGAGCGGCGAGCCGCAGAGCGGTCGTGCGTCCGGCCTCGTTCAGCGCGAGATCGCGACGGCTGACGGGCGCACTCAGGGCGATCGCGATCTCGGGCGCAAGCAACCAGGCCAGCGCCAACACGCTCAACGCGCCGAGGGACAGCGACCAGAAGACGCCGCTCGACGGTCGAGCGATGCAGCCATGCCAGGCGACCGCGGCGAGGATCACCGCGCTGACGGCCACTCCCGGCCACATTCGGCGCCAGTCTGTCGCCCTGCCCTTGCCTGTCGATTCTTCCGCGCCCGACGCCGTTTGCCACTCCAGCATGCGGCGACGGGTCCACAGAACTCGAATGAGCGTTCTGAGAATCGCGTCGGCGTTCACCAGCACGTGATCCGGCAGGAAGCAAATCGACAACGCGAGCTGTCGCAGATCAGCCAATCCGTCGTGCGCGATCGCCACATAGTACGGCCACCACGCTTGTCCCCGCGGCGGCCGCGCCGCCGCGAACAACCACGGTACCGCCCACGGCGCAGCGAATGCGGCGAGCGACGCGAGCGTCCACAGCGTCCACGGTCCAGGAAGCAGCGTGAGGCCGGCAACGAACCATGCAAGCGTCGCGACGGGTGTGACGCTTCGCCGCATGTTGTCGGCGATCTTCCATCGGGATAGCCCGGACAATGGGTCACGATTCGAACCGAGGCGACCAGGGACATGCGACGTCAGCCAGCGGAGCAGCTGCCAGTCTCCACGAATCCATCGATGCGCGCGGCGTGTCGACGTGAGGTAGCGGCTCGGATAGTCGTCGAACACCTCGACGTCGGTGATGAGTCCCGAACGAGCGAACGTTCCCTCGAGCAAATCGTGGCTGAGAAGGGTGTTCTCGGGAAACCGGCCGTCGGTCGCCTGCCGAAAGACATCGATGTCGTAGATGCCCTTTCCGGTGAACGTTCCCTCGCCGAAGAGATCCTGATAGACGTCGGACACGGCCGTCGTGTATGGATCGAGGCCCGGTCGACCGGCGTACGCAGCCGCGAACTTCGATTCACTCGCGCTCGGCAGCGACACGCTGACGCGAGGCTGAAGAATCCCGTACCCGCGCACCACACGCCCCCGCGCCACATCGTACTCAGGCCGATTGATCGGATGTGCCATCGCGCCGATCAACGCGGCAGCGGCACCACGCGGGAGGATCGTGTCGGCGTCGAGCGTGATCGCGTAGCGAACGCTCGGCAGCCAATCCAAGTCGCCTTCCGTGATCTCGAACGCGCCATTTTCCGAGCCGCGAAGGAACGCGTTGAACTCGGCCAGCTTCCCGCGTTTTCGCTCCCATGCCATCCATACGCCATCGGCCGCGTTCCAGCGACGAGGCCGATGGAACAGATAGAACGGAGACTCGTTCGATGTCTTCGCGTCGGGCTCACCGGGTTCGGGCGACGCATACGCAGCATTCAAGGCTCGAATTCCCGCGACCGCGGCCTGGATGATCGCGTCGTCGCTCGGGTGCTTTTCCGTGGGCGAATCGCGACAGTCGGTGAGCAAGGCGAACCGGATCTGGGCATCACGATTCGCTAAATACTGAACTTCGAGATGATCCATCGCTCGGGCGACGGCGCCGACGCTCCCCACCAATACTGGAACGACGACGACCGTCCGGTCGTGCTCCGGGACGCCGTGAGAGTAGTCCAGCCGCGGGAGTCGCGACGCCGGGATGACGACGTTCACGACCTGGTTGACGAGGGCAACGGCGACATCGACCGCCGGAAGCAGCACGAGCAGCGTCGCTCCGATGAGCGTCGCGAGTCCGCGGTCCGATGCGGAGACGAACAGCAGCGGCGCGAGCGCCGCAACGACCGTCAGGCCGGCGAGGACCGAGAGCATTCCGAAGTAGAATGCCGCCGGGTGTCTTTGAATCGCATCGCGAATGCGCCCGTTGACGCCAACGCGAAGGCCGCAGGATCGCTCGAACGCGCGACGGCCGTCTCCGATCAGGTGGTACCCAACGTGCCGCGCTCGCCCATCGCTCGGCGTCGCTTTGGCGCCGTCGACTGGAGCGCGGGTTTGCGCCGCCTCGATCGCCGCGGAGGCGACGCTCAATTCATCGAGCTCCGATCCCTTCGCGATGCGCTCCACTGCGTGCCGGTATTGGTCGCGCGTCGCTCGAGTCATCGATGCGTAGGCGTTCGCGGGATCTTCGCGAAGTCTTTTCTCGACGACGCTGACCCCTTCCACAACGAGCGCCCAATCGATCGTCGGCACGAGTCGCAAGCTCGCGATCGAATTCGCCATGACGAGCTGCGTGAGCGCCAACTCCTGCGCAGATCGTCGAGCGGCGTCTTCGACGCTCATGACGTCTTCCCCGATCCACTGTTCGAGCCACAGCATTGCCGTGAAATCCGATCGGCGACTGCGAATCTGCTGAACAAAGCGAGTCAGAAACGCCGGTGTGAGCTCCGGACCGCGGTGCACGAACGCCGACAAACTCGGCGACGGGATGACAGCCGCGTTCTCGTCCACCAGTCGAGCCGCCCACTTATCGGCTAACGCGCGATCCAGAACGTCTCGCGACGCGCGCAAAGCCATCCGACGTACGTTTTCGAGATACCCCATGCGGAGCATCGCCGGAATCGCCCAGAGCTCACCGAGTGTCAGCGCCGATACGCGCTGGTATTCCGCGACCATCAGGGAGACACTCGTTTCGTCGAGCCGGCCGTCCGTATGCGCGATCAACTCGACCGCGATATCGTAGACGCGCGGGTATCCGGCGCGTGCCCCGTCTCCTGCAAGCTTCGGAAGCTCACGATAGTAGCCGGTGGGGAGCGTGGCGCGAATCTCGGCCAGCTGTTCCACGACGACGAAGTAGTTATCGAGCAGCCACGCACCGGCGGGTCCGACTTCGGCGCCTGCGGCCGACGCGGCGGCCAGTGTTGCACGCGCATCGGCGAGCGTCCGTTCGGTGGCGTCGAGTCCGGCGAGTAACGGGGCGCGCTCGCGAGTGAATGGCCAGCGTGACGAACGCTGGATCGCGATCACATGTCGCCGAGCGAGCCGCCGGGCGTGCGCGCCGAGCCGCGTGGTACCGAACAGTTCACCCTTGATCGGGCGTTCGTCGAGCGTATCCGCCTCCGTCATCGTCACCGAGCGGAGAGGATCGCCGCGCGTCCTCTCAGCTCGACGAATGCAACTGCGCTCTATTTCGGCGCTCCGCACCGATGGCGCCCGCGCGAGCAATCTCCACCGCGGCATCGGACGCGCATTCCGTCGCCAAGTCGATCAGTGAGGTTACCCGAATGGATCGTTCCAAGGTGCTCAGTGCGCCGCCGGCGGTTGGCGCCGGACAGCCACGCACGTGTTCGACGAGCGCGCGTGCGACGGCATCGGGAGACGATCCGGATCGAATCATCTGCGCGCTCGCCGACCGCAGCAGTGTGCATAGCCCGGACCGCGCGCCGTAGGTACCGCGATAGGCTCGAGCAACTTGGTTCGTGAGCCGTCGACGCGCAGCCTCCGGGACAATCGCCTCGCCACCATCTGAATCGATCGGCACGATCCCTCCGGAATGTCGACGTGTCGAGACGCAAAAAGGGCCTGCTCGCAATTGGGCAGGCCCCTGAGTGTCGGAACTTGTCTCCGCGCCACGCGCGTATCTCGCTCAACGAAACATAACCGGACGATGGAGCGGATGCAAACGGCATTTAGCAAACTCTTATTGCGCGCGGGCGCGGCGTACTCCGATCGTGCGATGTTGAGGAGCCCGCTCATCGTGTAGGCTTGGTGATATGAACCTTCGGCGCGCTTCGTTCCTCGTAATCCTCGTTCTGATGACCCTGATCGTCGTCGGAGCGAGCGCGTCGGCGGCCGTACCGTGAGCGCTGACGTCGCCGAGATATTACGACACCGCAACGTCGTGCTGATCGCATCAGGCAGCTCGACCTTCATCGAGATCGTCGGGATCATGGTCGCTGAAAACGGCTTCAGTGTAGCGACCGCCTCGCAAGCCGAGCCTTCATGGCTCGCGTTGACGCGAACACAGCCGGTGCTGGTGATTTGCGATCGTACCGGTCCCGAGCTCGATACCAAAGGATTGATCGTCGAGACGCTCGCCCGCGGGCTTCCGCTCCTGGTCGTTGCGTCGCCTCATGAACATGCGATCGTCAGAACGTGGCGCCTGCCAGACCGCTGCGGATGGCTCGAGTTTCCGATCGCCAGCGACCAATTCGGTCGAACGCTGAACGCGCTGATGCTTCCTCGTCGGCCGATCGATCCTGCGATGCTGGCAGGCGCAAACATACCGGTCCAAACGATGGCCCGGCGCGATCGGTAACGCCCGCTAAGCGTCGAGACGATCGAGAGCGGTCGAGCACGGCGCCGCGCGCTCGAGCAGCGACAAGAGCGATGCGACTTGCGACGCAAATCGCTCGATCCATCCCCGAGCGAAATCACGATCGAGCAAGAGTCCCCGAAACGACGCAACGGTGATGACCCCGTGCAGCCTGTCTGACCGCACCGGCGCTATCGCGATCATCGGCGATCCGTTGACATCTCCGCCGAAGTGAGGGCGATCCTCCTCTGCCGCCCATCGCACGAGCGGGCCCCACCCGATCATATCGAAGAAGAGCGGCCTCGGCTCCCCCTCCGTCGACCACGAATCGGGCACGAGGACCTGACGGTCTGCGTCCCACCGCCAGAAGATCGACTCGTCGGCGTCCCACAGATCCCGCATGTCCCGCAGGAATTGCGGCATGATGTCGGAGTCGGACGTGGGCATCCGCGCAGGAGACGGAAAGCGCGATGCGGGTCGGACCGCGGGCGCGTCGTCAGACCCGATTTTCGCGCACAGCGCGCCGCGCACCGTCACTGCCGCGCCGCCAATCGCGCCGATAGCTCCCGACGCGAGCATAGTGAGCAGCGTGTTCACAAAACACGCTCCCGCGTGCAGACGCCGTCTGGGCGCGATCTACGATTTCCGATGCGTGATTCGCGAAGCCGCCATCGCGGCGCCAAAGCCATTGTCGATATTTGCGACGGTGATCCCCGCGGCGCAGCTGTTGAGCATCGTCAACAGTGGCGCGATGCCCTGAAACGATGCGCCATATCCCACACTCGTCGGGACTGCGATAACCGGGCCGCGAACGAGACCACCAATCACAGACGGCAGCGCGCCATCCATTCCCGCAATCACGATCACGACCGCTGCCGACGCGAGATCGTGAAATCGCGCGAGCACACGATGTATGCCCGCGACGCCGACGTCTGTGACGCGTACCACGCAGTCGCCGAGTGCTTCGAGTGTGACCGCGGCTTCTTCGGCGACCGGAATGTCGCTCGTTCCAGCAGTCACCACCGCGACGTTCCCGTCGCCACGCGGTGGCGGCGTCGCCGCGCGGAAGTGTGCGGTTCGCGCAACGGCATTGAGCTCGACGCCAGGAAGAGACTCGGCGAGCATCTCGGCTGCGCCGGGCTCGATCCGCGTGACGAGAACGCCTTCGCCTCGCGCCGCGATGCGAGACGCGATGTCCCGAATCTGTTCCGGAGTCTTCCCCGCTCCATAGATGACTTCCGGAAAGCCCTGTCTCAGCGCGCGATGATGATCGATCGTCGCGAAGTCGAGCGACTCGACGGGTTCTGCCGATAGTGCGTGCAACGCGGCATCCACATCGAGGTCGCCGCCCGCGACCCGAGCGAGCAGGTCGCGAACGTGCTCGCGTCTCATACTTCGACCGGCTCCAACGGCTCGCTGTCGGTCTCGGCGTCGCTGACGAACCGTTCGCGGTATCGCAGATATTCGTCGAAGATACCCTCGACCTCGCCGAGCGACGTCACCGCATGAAGCTTCTTTCGCAATTCGGCGGAGCCTGGAAGTCCCTTCACATACCAGCCGAGGTGCTTGCGGAATTCGATGGCAGCGCCGCGCCGATCGGGTTCGTAGTCGTTCGCCATGTGCGCGTGTTCGAGCGCGACGGCGAACTTCTGCTCGACCGGCGGATCCGCGCGCATCGGCCGGCCGTCGATGAGGTCACGAGCCTGGTCGAAGATCCACGGCTGACCGAACGAGCCGCGCGCGATCATCACGCCCGCGCAGCCTGTCTCACGCCACATGCGATACGCGTCGTGCGGAGTCTTGATGTCGCCGTTGCCGAGCACCGGGATGTCGAGCGCCTCGACGACGGCAGCGATCTCGTGCCAGCGTGCGTTGCCCGAGTACATCTGCGTTCGGGTGCGCGGGTGCAGTGCGAGGGCGCGAGCGCCGGCGTCCTGACACCGGAGCGCAATCGTGACCGGATCACGCATCTCTTCATTCCAGCCGCTGCGAATTTTGCACGTCACCGGCAACGAAGTGCTCTTCGAAACCGCACGGATGACATTTTGAACGAGATCGAGATCCCGCAGACAGCCGGAGCCGCCGTTTCGCTTGACGACCTTTTTGACCGGACAGCCGAAGTTGATGTCGATGAACTCCGGCGCGAAAACGTCAGTCACGAACGCGGCGGCTTCGCCCATCGCGGCGGGATCAGCGCCGAAGATCTGGACGCCGATCGGCCGCTCGTCGGGACCAAACCGCAGTTTGCTGATCGTCGCCTCGTTCTCGCGCCGGATACCTTCAGCCGAGAGAAACTCGGTGACGACGACGTCGGCGCCGAATCGGCGACAGAGGCGGCGGAACGGCGACTCCGAAACGCCGGCCATTGGCGCGAGGTACAGCGGCACATCTGCGCCGATCGGGAGCGGAAACCGTTTCATTTTAGGAAGCTAAGAGAACACAGAAGTCCAAGCAACATCAGCGTTTGACACACGTTCCCGAGCGAAGTAACTTCGCCGGTTCACTCAAGTACGCACGCAACCTGGAAAAAGATGGAACTGCGCGAGTTTTTCAGCGAAGACGCGATCAAGCTCGATCTGAGCGGCGACAATAAGGACGACATCCTTCGCGAGCTCATCGGGCTCCTCCACCTCGACGAGAAGTCCGAGGGAATGCTGTTCAAGATGCTGAAGCGCCGCGAGAATCTGGGCTCGACAGGCATCGGCCGCGGCATCGCCATCCCCCACTGCCGTTCGCTCGTCGTCAACAAGCTTCGTGTCGCGTTCGGACGGAAGAAGCCTGGCGTCGACTTCAAGGCGATCGACGAGAAGCCGGTCCACTTCTTCTTCCTCATCGTCGCCCCGCCCCTCGAGGTCTCGAACCAGTACCTTCCGGTCCTCGGCAAGATCGCTCAGTTCAGCAAAGAGGCCGATGTTCCAGGCCGGCTGCTCGAGCTCACGGAGCCGAAGCAGTTCCTCGCGCTGCTCGAGGAAAAGGGCGTCTGAGCCTTATCCGAATCGCGACACGATGTAGAGTGTCGCGATGAACGCCACGAGCCAGCTGCTTCCGTAGATCGCGCTGATCCCGGCTTCTTTGGCGAGCGTCGCCGCCAACGATCCGCCATAGGCGCGTCGAAACGCGATCGTGGTGTAGATCGGGATCCACACGATGACCGCGAAGCTCATCACACCGGTGATGATCGCGACGTGCGTGAACTTGGCGAGCATCGCGATCGTCAGCGCGACGAAAACGAAAGCGTGTAAATGAATCGCGAAGTACAAATGCTCCGGATACTTCCGCTTTCGGTAGAAGATCGCCACGATGGCGGCGAACACGGGAAGTAGCGCAAAGAGCATTTTCGGCATCGCCTCGACGATGCCTCGCTTGAATCCGGCGGGATCGAAAATCATGCGCTGTAGAAACGGCCGCATGACCGATGGTGCTCGTGTGATCTGAGTCGCAATCGAATCGCGCTTCTCCGGCGTGATTGCCCTACCGGTTCGGACGGCATTCTCCGCGGCATCGGCAACGCGCTCTGGTGCCGTCTGCCCGTTCTTCCGTGAGGCCGACGTCAGCACACCGAGATGCACCTTCTGGCCGTTCGACAACGTGACGTCCGGCGCCGCGGCCGCGACGAGGAAGTACACGAGACTCGCCATCAGGTATAGCCGCAGAGGCGAGATATACCGCGCCCGGCGTCCCTCGAGAAACTCGCGCGTCAAGAGTCCCGGCTTCAATGCGAGCGCTCGGATCGTGCTCGCGAAGCGACCGTCCCAACCGGACAATTCCCAGAATGCGTCGACGACGAGCTCGCGCACGCTCGGATAGGGCGGCACGTCTCGCTGTCCGCAGTGCGAACAGAACGGCCCACTGAGCGGTGTGGCGCAGTTCAGGCACGCCGACGACTGCGGCGCGTCAGGATGTTCGTTGGAGAGCGTTGATCCGCGAAGCGCGGAGATTACTCCCATTCGATCGTGGCGGGCGGCTTTGAGCTCACGTCGTAAACCACACGATTCACGCCGCGAACCTCATTGATGATCCGATTGGAAATACGTCCGAGAACGTCGTGTGGGAAGTGGTACCAGTCCGCGGTCATGCCGTCACTGCTCGTCACCGCGCGAAGCGCGACGACATTTTCATACGTTCGATAGTCGCCCATGACGCCGACGCTTCGAACTGGGAGCATCACCGCGAACGCCTGCCAGATCTCGTTGTAGAGGTTCGCCTCGCGAATCTCCTCGAGGTAGATCGCGTCGGCGCGGCGAAGGACATCGAGCGCTTCTTGCGTGATGTCGCCGAGGACGCGAATGCCGAGGCCGGGGCCTGGGAACGGATGACGTCCGACCATCTCCTCCGGCAAGCCGAGCTCGCGGCCGACGTTGCGAACTTCGTCTTTAAAGAGTTCTCGGAGAGGCTCGATGAGCTTGAACTTCATGTCGCTCTTCAAGCCGCCGACGTTGTGGTGCGTCTTGATCGTCACCGACGGTCCACCGCGCGGCGAGAACGATTCGATGACGTCGGGATAAAGCGTGCCTTGTACGAGGAACTCGGCGTCGGCGCCCTCGGCACTCGTCGCGTCCTCGAAGACGTCG
>Ga0070683_100001605_pt1 | contig 17488 bp, 16 predicted proteins | sample KBSC713LmetaG_FD_64662 | JGI IMG/M metagenome (GOLD analysis project Ga0070683, IMG submission 64662) | Corn rhizosphere microbial communities from Kellogg Biological Station, Michigan, USA - KBS C7.1-3L metaG | ecosystem: Host-associated > Plants > Roots > Rhizosphere ... | reverse complement strand
CGCGGGCCGTGTCGTCGAGGTCGTCGGCCAGCACCGTGACGTTCACCTCCGGCACGACGTCGCAGACCGAGTACATCGCGACAGCGGTCAACGGCGCGTAGGCGTTGTCCGTCGCGAACGTCACATGCATGGCTGCCCTCCGCCGGTCACCGCGAGCCGGTCGCGGGCACGAGCTGGCTGTAGACGTCCTCGAGGCGCACCGGCGCCACCTCCAGATCGGCAACCGGAACCCCGTCGAGCAGGCGGCCGAGCCGCCGGAACAAGTCCGCGTCCCAGTTCTGCACCCGCAGCCGGGCCGACCACTGGTCGGCGTCCGCATGGCTTTGCAGCACGGTCATGCCGTCGATGTTCCCGTCGAACACCGAGGGCCGGACGCCGGTGCCGCGGACGGTCACCACGCCCGCGTATCCGGCCAACCGCCGAAACTGCGACAGCGACATGTCGCCGGCTACCGCACCGTCGTCGATCAGCAGCACGCGGTCGGCCAGCCGCTCGATGTCCAGCAACTGGTGGCTGGTCAACAACACCGTGACACCCGAGTCGCGAAGCCCGGCGATGACCGACCGCAGCCGCTCCGCCTCGACCGGGTCGAGGCCCACCGTCGGCTCGTCCAACAGCAGCAGGCGGGGCCGACCGACCAGGCCGATGGCCAGATGCAGCCGTTGCAGCATGCCTCGGGAGTAGGTCTCCGTCGGCCGGCGAGCCGCCTCGGCGAGCCCGAACTCGGCCAGCAGGCGCTGGGTGAGCCCTCGCAACTCCCGTCGATGGATGCCCCGCAGCATCGCGAAGAACCGCAGGTTCTCCTCGCCGGTGAGCCGCCCGTAGAAGCCGCGCTCGCCACCGAGGACGACGCCGGTCACCTCCCGCGCGGCCCGTGGCTGCCGCACCGCGTCGGCGCCGAAGATCCGCGCCGTCCCGCTTGTCGGCAGCAGGATGGTGCTGAGGATCTTGGTGAGGGTGGTCTTTCCGGCGCCGTTCACACCGAGCAGACCGACGACCTCACCCTCGTTCATGGCGAAGGAGACGTCCCGCAGCGCGGTGAAGATCTCGCGTCGGCGGCGGAAGGTGCGGCACACCCGATCGACCTCGACCGCAGCACCCGTCACCGACGGCTCCTCTCGACCTGGTTGACGGTACGACCGTCGGACGGCGGTGTCGAACACACTGCAACAGCGCTGCAACGGGACTGGCTACCTTGGTCCGGTGCGGCAGGTGAGGCGCGACCATGGCGGATGTCCGGTCCGTGCCTGAGCGCCTGGCGGACAACGCCTGGGTCCTCCTGGCCGCGATGCGCACTCAGGCCCGGTCGATGCGAGGCAGTCCGGTCGCCGTCATTCTCGGCGTCGTGCAGCCGGTGGTCTTCCTCGTCGTGGCGTTGACGGCCGGGCAGCACCTTTCGGCGCGGGCCAGCGCCCAGCTCGTCATCGGTGTGGGGCTGACCGCGTTGTGGGGATCGACAATCTGGTCCGCCGGCGGGATCCTGACCGCCGATCGGGTCAACGGCGCACTGGCCCGCACGGTGACCGGGTTCCGTTCGCCGTCGGTCGTGTTCCTGGGCAAGTGCCTGGGCGCGACAACTCGGAACACCGCCATCGTCGTGGTCAGCACCGTCACGACGGTGCTGGTGCTGGATGTGCCGATCCGCGTCCGGCAGCCCGGGTGGATGCTGGCCGGCCTGGTGGTCGTCATCCTGTCCGGCACCACGCTCGGCATGTTGCTGTCCTGCCTCTTTCTCGTCACGAGGTACGCGACGGCGTGGTCGGCGCTGCTGATGTACCCGGTGTTCATCGTCAGCGGGCTGATGATTCCCCAGGACCTGATCCCGGCGCAGCTGCGGTGGCTGTCGACGTTGATCAGCCTGCGCTGGGCGGCGGAGTTCCTCGTGACGAGCGCCTTCGGCGAGCCCTCCTGGCCGGCGTTCGCCTCTCTCGCCGGGCTGACGGGCGGCTACCTGGTCGTGGCGCTGATTACCTTCCGATGGCTGCTGAGGCGCGCACGGCAGAAGGGGAACCTCGAGTATGGCTGAGGACCTGCCGTGGCGTACCCGGTTGTCGTGCTGGCGGCAAACGGCGGTGACCGGCGGGCGGCAGTACCTGGAGGACAACCCGCCATGGATCACGGCGACGGCCATCCTTCCGCGGGCGGTCCTGCAGACCGTCTTCGTGATGCTGCTCTGCCAGTTCGTGGGGGGCGCCCAACTGCGTCACTACGCGTCCGTCGGCGCGGTGGCACTGACCCTGATGCTGAGCACCACGGCCGGCATCGCCGACGTTCCCACCACCGACAAGGGTTCGGGGACGTTCTGGCGCATCCGCACCGGCCAGCTCGCCCCCTTCACCGTGTTCGTCCTGCGCAGCTGGCCGTACCCGGTCATCGGTTTCACCACGGCGGTGCTGACGCTCGTCTTTGTCGCGCCGGCGTCCGGCATCGTGTGGCTGGGCCCGCCGCTGGTGCCGCTGCTGCTGTGCCTCGCCCTGCTGGCGTTGACCACGTCGGCCATCGGGTTGGCCGGCGCCGCGTTCGCGGTCGGGCGGCGGGCTGACGTGCTGGTCGGCAACCTCCTCGCCTATCTCACGATGCTGAGCAGCGCCGCGGTGATTCCGTCCGGTCGGATCCCGTGGGTGGACCTGCTTGGCAACGTCCTTCCGATGCGTCACGGGCTGGCCGCCATCCGCGCTTCACAGGCACACGAACCTTTCGCCGCCCAGCTCGGCGCGGAGCTTGTCGTCGGCGCCGGATGGCTGGCCGTGGCGTGGATCCTGATCCGGATCCAGGTCCACCGGGCCCGTGTCAGTGGCCACGACGACTTCAGCTGACAGTCTGGGGAGGACAGCCGTGCACGTGACGTTCGCGACGGACAACAACTACGCGCCGCTGACCGCTGTCGCGATGTACTCGGTCTGCGACGTCGTGCCGGAGGTGAACGTCACGGTGCTGGCCGACGACCTCGACGACACGGCCCGCGCGAACCTGGCCCGGACGCTGGAGAACCATCCCGGCGCCCGACTCGACATCGTTGACGTCTCCGAACTGCTGGCGCCGCTCGAGCTCCTGCCGGTCGAAGGACGCTTCCGGGCCTTCCCGCGATCGATCTGGGCAACCCTGTTCCTGGGCTCGACGCTGCCCGGCGGGTTACGAAGGACGCTGTACCTGGACTCGGACACCATCGTCCGGCGGGATCCTTCGGAACTCTGGCACTTGGACCTCGACGGAAACGTCATCGCCGCCGTCCCGTCGAGGGGCGGGACCGGCGACCCGATCGGCAGCCCGAACGGGATCAGCTACCACCAGGAACTCGGTCTCTCGCCGGAACTGCGCCCCTTCAACTCCGGCGTGTTCCTGGCCGATCTCGACGCCTGGCGGCGCGATGACATCACGCAGCAGTGCCTGGAGGTCCTCCGGAAGTTCCACCACTGCGTCATCTCATGGGATCAGGAGGTGCTCAACGCCGTCCTGGCCGGCCGGTGGCTACCCCTTTCCACGGTCTGGAACAGCACGGACTACTGGAGACCGGTCGAAGAGTGCCAGCCGCCCTACGCGGACGACCTGCGACACGCCGTCATCCGCCACTTCGCGGGCTACAAACCGTGGCACGAGGATCGTCCCGTGCCACACCGCGAAGAGTTCTTCCGGCTCGCCTGCCGAACCGGCACCACCGACGGCCGGTCCTGGACCCGCTAGGATGACCGCCCGCGACGTCGACGGCGGCTTTCGGTGGCTCGCCGGTGACCACCACATCCACACGCACTACAGCAACGACGCCGTGTACCGGGTGATCGACCACGCGCGGCACGCCTCGGCGTGGGGGCTGGACTGGATGGTCATCACCGACCACGGCTCGGTGCCGCACGTGAAGCTCGGGCTGGACAAGGTCAAGCGCGACATCGAGCACGCACGCGCCGAGTTCGAAAACATGCTGATCTTCCACGGCCTGGAATGGACCGTCCCGGCCGCCGACCACGGCACCGTCTTCGTGCACCCCGGCGGGGACGACGTCGCCGTGCTCAGGGAGTTCGGGCACGCCTTCGACGTTTCGATGACCGGTGCCGCCGACGAGGCCCTGGCCGTCGCCGGGGTGGAGTTCCTCGCCCGGGCGGTGCGCGGCAAGCGGATCGCCGACGCGCTGTTCCTCGCCAACCACCCTGCACACAAGGGCCTCGTATCCCCGCACCAGCTCCGCGCGTGGCGCGACACCGACCCGCACATCGCGGTCGGGATGGCGGCCGCGCCGGGTCACCAGGCCGGCGGCATCAGGAAGCCCTTCGGCCGTGGAGGGTACCGCGGATCGTACGACAATGCGCCCCGTCCCGGCTCCTTCGCCGGCTACCCGCCGGAGAGCTACCGCACGCACGGCGGGTACGACTGGATGACCGCCACCGTCGGCGGCGTCTGGGACAGCCTGCTCGCCGAAGGCAAGCCGTGGTGGGTCACCGCCAGCTCCGACGTGCACGACGTGCACGGCGAGGTCGCCTACGTCGACGGGCCGGGCAGCGATTTCGAGCGCGACGGCCACATGAACGGTCCCATTCTGGGAGCCACGCCCCGGTGGGGAAACGGCGGCTTCTGGCCCGGTCAGTACAGCAAGACCCACGTCGGTGTCCGCGACGTCAGCTACGCCGCGGTCATGGACGGCATCCGGCGCGGCCGGATCTGGGTCGATCATGGTGGCCTGGTCGGCGGGCTCGATGTGCGGTTGCGGGTGAAAGATACCGGGGCCGGGGTGACGCTGGGCGGCACGCTGAGCGTGGCCCGGGACCGCGGCGTCGAGCTGGTCATCACGGTCGAGCTGGCGTCGATGCCGAACGGGGCGCAGGTCGTGCCGGCGCTGGCCCGGGTCGACGTCATCGCGGGCGACGTGACCGGCCCGGTCACCGACCGGGACGCGTTCACCGCCCCGAACACGAAGGTGGTCGGGGCCTACGACACCAGCACAGCGACGGGCCGTGTCACGCTCGTGCACGACGTCGGCGCGGTCGACCGGCCGATGTATTTCCGCGTCCGCGGCACGGACGGCAATCGCAGCGCACCGGGCCTGCGCGGCGCCGACATCGATCCAGCCGGCCCGGCACAGGACATCGCCGGCGCCGCCGACCCGTGGCGAGACCTGTGGTTCTACACCAACCCGATCTGGGTGGTGCCGCGCTGACTCGGGCGGGTTCCGGCGACGCCCGCGAAGATGGCCTGCGGTGACGGCCGGCCGAACACCCGTGCGCACTCCGGGGACAGATGTTCCGGCGGTATGACGACCGACCAGAGCGCCGTGACGTCCGCACCGCGCAGTCGCTTGCCCTGGTAGCTGCCCAACCCGAGCTCGAGCTTCGCCCGCCGATGCTCGGCGGCCAGCCGGAGCGGCGCGTACACCGACAGATTGAAGTACGCGAACGGCGCCGCGCCCTGCGGGTCGAACCCGCACGCCTGCGCGTAGACGGCGTCGCCGTGCTCGTAGCACAACGTGAAGCCGCGGATGTCGCCGTCGCGTTCGTCAACGAACACCGTGCTGTTCGCTCCCAGGTACGCCGCCTGGTGCCGCAGGTAGCGCTCCGCCTCCGAGTCGGTGACGGGGTCGCCGTACTTGCGCTGGTGGGCACCGAGCAACGGGGCGATCCGGGGGAGGACCTCACCGAGCGGGTACGCGGTCGCGTTCCCGCCCGCCGCGGCGTACGCCTGGACCTCCTTGCGCAACTTGGACCGCCGGGCACTGGGGAAGCGGTTGAGGTAGCCCTCGAAGTCACCGCCGCCGGCACCGAGCGTGATGGCCGCCTTCGCCGAGGTCACGATTTTCCGCGTGGGCCCGGCCAACGCCACGACCACCTCGTCGCAGACCTCCTCGGGCGCGTACATGAAGGCGAGGCTCCCGCAATCGTGTTCCTCGGCGATGGCGCGGCAGCGGGCCAGCAGGGCCCGATTGACGGCGGTGCGACCGGCCCGATCGAGCCTCGGGGCGTGCAGGATCTCGCTGTGGCCGCCACTGCACCCGCCCACCAGCAGGACCGGGAACCAGTGCGGCTGCGCCTCACTGGTGTCGCAGTATGGAGTCAGGAACATCCGGACCGGGTCGTACCATCTGGTCAGCTTGTCGGCCACGTCCCGCATCAGGTAGGTGGCCACGGCGCCCAGGAGCGTGCCGTCGGCGCCGCTCGCCAGCACGTACCTGGTCGGCAGTCCGTGGTGGGCCTCGGCCCATCGCAACCAGGCGCGGCTCTGGTAGAGGCTGGCGGCCGAGGCGAGGGAGTCCCACTGTGTCGCCGGCACCTTCGCCAGCGTGTCGACGTCGGTGATGGTGATCATTGTCGGTCGCTCACCTTGTGGTTGTGGTTCAACGCCAGCTCCGGCACGATCCGGACCTGGGTCGGCACCGCCGGCCGGGGCAGCCGCTCCCGCAGGAACCCACGCAGCGCACGGGCATCTGTCGCCGCCGGCGAGGCCAGCACGACCGTGAGCCCGAGGAGATCGCCGCCGTCCGAAGAGACCGGCCCGGCGACGGCCTGGACGACCCCGGGATGGCGCAGCGCGGTGCGCTCGATCTCCTCCGGTGCGACTCGGTGCCCGTTGACGGACAGCTGCCGATCGAGCCGGCCGACGACCCGGATGCTCCCGTCGTCGCCGCGCCGCCCGAGGTCTCCGGTGCGGTACGCGCGGAATCCCGGCGCGCCGAGGGGGTCCGGCAGGAACTTGTCGCCGGCGCCGGTGCCGGCGATGTAACCGGTGGCGAGATTCGGGCTGCGGACCACGATCTCACCGGCCGGCTCGGACAGGAGCAACTCGGCACCGCCCACTCCGGCGCCGATGCCGATCGGGGTGTCGTCGGGAAGACCGGCGTCGTACCGCGAGACGACATCGCACGACGCGATCTGCGGCGTCTCGGTGGACCCGTAGGCGTTGACGACGGTCGCGCCACACATGCCACGCAGGCGGCGCACGGTCCCGAGCGTCAAGGGGGCACCGGCCGAGACGACCAGCCGCAGGCTCTCCAGGCCGCTCTCCACGTCCGGGCCGGCGGCGGCGTGCGCGGCCAGCACGAGCTCCAGCAGTCCGGGCGTGCCGTGCAGGACGCTCAGCCGGGCGGAGCCGATGAACGCCAGCAGCCGGTCCGGCCCGGCGAACACGTCGTCCGGCGGCACCACCAGCGTGCCGCCGGACAGCAACGGCACGAACGTGTCGCGCAGCATCGGGTCGTGGCCGAGGCCGGCCAGGAGACCCACGCGGTCACCCGGGCCGATGGTGAACGCACGCGTGTACCAGTCGAGCGTGCGGCCGAGGGCGCCAGGACCCACCTCCACGGCCGCGGGGCGCCCGGTCGTACCCGACGTGAAGAGGATGTGGCTGGCAACGCGCCGGCCGGTCGGGCCACCAGCCGCGGTCAGCGCGAAGGGGTCGACGGTAAGCACCCAGTGCGGGTTGACGACCTGCTCGCACTCATCGACGCGGGCCACCGGGAGATTGGCGTCGACGATCGCCGCGGTCGCCCCCGCCTGCCACACCGCGAGCAACGCCACCGGCAGCTGGCGGACCCGGGCGGCCCGGACGGAGACGACATGGCCGAGTGACACGCCGGCGTCGCGAAGCCTCCGGACTGCCGTGTCGAGCACTTTCACCACGTCGCCGTAGGACCAGGTGCCGCCCGCGCCGGTGACAGCGACGGCCGACGGGTGGTGCGCACCGGAGCGCCGGACGCCCTCGACGACCGGGTGAAGACCGGCGGATCCGCTCATCGGCGCGGCTCGGCGGCCACCAGGCGCAGCTCCGACGTGTACGTCTCGCCCGCCGCGTCGACCAGCCACGTGTCGGTCAGGTCGGGGTACATCTCGGATACGCTGAGCTCGCCGTCCGGGTCGGCCCGGGAAGCTCGTCGCACGGTGCTCGCCAGCACGTTCACCGACCGCACGCTGGTGAAGTCGACGAAGGTGGGCTTGATCTCGACCGCCACCGAGTAGAACGCCCGCTGCGGCATCCCCTGACGGGCGAGCCATTCCCGCATTTGCCGGTACCGCCGGCGCTCGTCGAGCTGAAAGGCCCAGCCGCACTTGCGAAGCGGCAGCCGCCAGGTTTCCCGGGCGACCACGAGCCGGCCGATCGAGATCCGCGGCGTGTGCCTCCCCGGCCCCACCATGCGGAACGTGTTGGCCGCCGCGCCGGACAAGTAGTCGCCGATCACCTCGGCGAGGGGCAGCACGCGACCGTCGGTGCGGCACTGAACGACGAGGCCGCCGTCGACCCGGTGCACCTCGAGTGCCGCCACCGGTACCGGTTCGCCCGGCAGGTGGGAGGTGTCGTCGGTACCCGGTGCCCAATACAGGTAGGTGGGTGACACCAGCGCCGACGGCGGGCTCGTGCGGGCCGTGACGGCACCCCATGCGCGGGGCGCGATGGTGACCACCCGCCGGCCGTCGGCGACCGCCTCGGCCATGGCCAGCAACCGTTGCTTGTCGGGGCTCTGCTCGACCAGGGCCCGGGCCTCGATCGTGTTGAATGCCACGTGGAGCTCGCCGAGGACGAACGAGTACCGGCCCTGGTTGATCGCCTGCGTCGAGGACGCGGCGATCAGCACGTCCGGCGAGTGGACCAGACCGGCGGTCCACGCGGGTTGCGGCGAGTCGAACTCGGTGGCGACAGCGGCGGCGATGTCGGCGACCGTCACCTCGTGCCGCGACACGCCGGGCGGCGCCTGGAGGATGCGCCACCATTTCCGCTGGAGTTCGGCGACGGCGGCGGCCGCCACCGGCGGCACCCGCGATTCGGTGTAGAGGTCCCGGGTCGCCAGGGCCAGCAGGCCGGCGAGCGGCACCGCTCCGCCGCCGAGCCGCCGCTGCTTCCGGTCGAAATACTCGTCGAAACGGGTGAGGCAGTCGGCGCCGACCCGGGCCGCCAACCACCGTCCACTGTCGAGCACAAGGGACAGCGGTGGACCCAGCTCGGCGAGCAGCTGCGGCCCGAAGCGGACGTCGACGTCGCGGGTCGTGTCCTCGTACGCGACCGTCCGGCCGGCGTATGTCTGGCCGTGTAAACGGGTCGGCTGGGCTCCGGTGAGCTGCTTGAACCGCTCGTTCAGCCGGTCGACGGCGGCCGCCACGCGGTCGGCGTCGCCGGCGGCCGCGGCGAGGGCGTCCCGATCCCCGGTCAGGTCGTCCAATTCCTGTACGACGCGTCGCCGCGCGACCGGGTCGGGGATCCGCAGCAGCCGCTTGCGCAGCAGCCGCTCGGGGAACGCGTCGATCGGGCCGCCGAAGTCGAGGCAGACCAGGTCGCGGTCGGCCATGTCCAGCAAGATCTTCTCCGAATCGGTCGCGATTTCGCGCACCACCCGGACGCCGTCGCACAGCTTCAGGATCCGGGCCTCCTCGTCGGTCAGCCGCACCGGCCGGCCGACGGGGAAGTGGACCAGGCCGGCGTGCACCCAGTTGGCCGGCACCCGTCGCGGCGGGACACCGGCCAGGATCTCCGGGCGGGCGGCGAACGCGGCGCCGACGGCGTCGATGGCCCACGCCTCGAAGTAGACGGTACGGCGCCCGAGCAGGTCCGGGCCGGCCTGCACGATGGCCCTCGGTCCGGCCGGCTGCCACGAAGCCCAGCCGATCGGGCCGAAGAAGCCGATCGAGTCGTTCTTCACCGCGTACCGCTGGACGTAGCTCGTGATCGCGGCCTCGCGCCGCCGGGCGCTGCTGTCGCGGCGCGGACGCCGGGCGTCGCGGTCGACACAGGTGGCGAGGAACGTCCGGTTCTGCCAGGCGAGCGCTTCCCGGAACCGGCCGTCGCGGGCCAGGTCCCCGGTGGCGTCGACGGCCCGACCCGCGGCGGCGTCGAATTCGGCCTCGTAACGGGCCAGGGCCTGCGGTTCGACCCGGGGTTGCCGGGTCAGGCACTGGTCGGCGGCGCGGGCCAGAGCCGGGTCGGCCAACCGGTGCGCATAGCCCACCGAAAAGCCCGCGCTGCGCAGCGCGAGGCACCGCCATACGGACCACTGGCCGCCCGGCAGCGGCACGAAGTCCGGCACGGGGACGGTCACTGGGCCCGGTTCCGGGCCCTCGCCCCGATGGTGGCCAGGGCCACCGCCATCTGGCGCGGGGTCGGATGGTCGAAGACGAGCGAGATGTGTGGCTCGACGCCGAAGTGCTGCTCGATCGCCGGCAGCAGCCGGACCGCCGAGAGCGAGTTCCCGCCGACGTCGAAGAAGTCGTCGTCGATCGTGATGTCGTCGGTGCGCAGGATACGCCGCCAGAGATCGACCAGGTCGCTGGCGATCGCGGGAAGCCCCGGGTCGGTCTCGCCGGTATCCATCTCGGCCAAGGCCGCCCTCCATCCACGCCGTCGAACAGACCTTGCCACGGCGGGTTGCAGCCGGATTGCAGTGCGCCCAGTGCCGGCGCGGACTGTTCGTGACGTTTTGGACCGGGACGGGACGCGTGACGGGGGGACGGAATGGAACGCAACGAAATAGAGGAACGAGGTGTTACGGGGAGACGATCTTGGGCGAGCTCAACGAGGTGGTCAGGTCCGAGTCGCGGCTTCGGTCGGCAGCAGTGCAGCTGCCAGCGCCGGCGCCGTGGCAGTTACGACTGATGGGCGGGTTGGCGGTCACTCACGGTGGTCGATCGTGGGACGGTCCGGCGGTCAGCAGCCGGCGGGCCCGGCTTTTACTGGCACTGCTCGCAATCGAGAACGGCCGGCTGACGCCGGTGGAGCGAATCGTGCAGACCCTGTGGCCCGCGGAGCCGCCACGGCTGCCGGTTGCCAATGTGGCCACCCTGGTCAGCCGGCTCCGGGCGAAGTTCGGCGCGGACCTCATCGTCGGCGCCGGGTGGTACGGCTACCGGATCGGGGACCAGGTCGACACGGACCTGAACGCCGCTCGGGAACTGGTCGTGTCGGCGGACGCCTGCCTGGCGTCCCGGGCCTACCTGTCCGCCCGGGCGGCGTCCGAGCAGGCCCTCGACCTGCTGCGCGACGAGGTCCTGCCGGAACTGCGCGACGGGACCTGGGTCGTCGCCGCGCGGGCTCAACGACGGAGCCTGCTGCAACGTGCCCGGCGCGCCAGTGCGGAGTCGGCGCTGCACACCGGTGACTCCTGGGCGGCCATCACCGCCGCGGAAGTGGCGATGGCTGCCGAGCCGTACGACGAGACGGCGTGCCGCACGTTGATGCTGGCTTTCGAGACCATTGGGGAACCTGCCCAGGCGCTGTTGGCCTACGATCGGCTGCGCCGGGTGCTGGTGCGTGACCTCGGGGTCGATCCCGCCCCGCCGACCCGCGCCACCTACCTGTCGATCCTGCGTGGCTGACGAGACTGCGGGCCGGGGTTCGCCCCGGCCCGCCGTCGTGGGCGGCTTTCTGCTCAGCTTCCGCTTTCTGCTCAGCTCCCGCTCAATGCCGCGATCTTGACGTCATGCCGGCCACGCGCCGAGATCGGGTCCGGGAGGAGCAGTTCGACGTTGCGGTCCGAGACGTCGCCGCGGCGCGCGTCCGTGCGGTCCGACCAGTCGTTGGCCGCCAGCTCACGGGACAGCGAAGCCAGCGCGGCCGTACCGGTCAGCTGGCTGCCCCGGGCGATGGGGCCGCTGTGGTCAATGATCGTGCAGAAGATCGACAGGGTGCCGTCGAGGTTGTCGGCCAGCTCGACGACCCGCGACTGCTGCGGCCAGTCGATGTGCGCCGCCGTGTTGATCTCCCAGAATCCGCCGCGGATCGCGGCGCCGGAGGCACGGGCGTGCGCCAACACCTGGTTGCGGTGCGTGTGCCCGTTGATCCAGCCGATCACGTTGGGGTAGCGCAGCAGCAGATCCCGCACCTGCGGGCCGCCGAGGCGGCCGCTGCCGTCGGACACGTTGTCCATGGAGCCGACCGTGTGATGACTGAAGATCATCACGTATCGGTCGACGCCGCGCTTGCGTCGCATCACCTCCCCGGAGGGGGCCAGCCAGTGGCTGCTCACCGCCTGTAGCTGCGCCTCCAGCCAGGCGAACTGCGCCGGGTCCAGCGAACCGTTGGCACCGCCGCTGCTGACGACGGTGTCGAGCACGATCCCGCACACCTTCCCCCGGTCGAACCGGTAGTAGGCGGTGTTCGCGGCCCGGTTGGCGGCCGTGAATCCGTGCCCCACCGGCGTCCCGGTGGTGGCGAAGTGCTCCGCGATCGTGGCGCCGCGGTCGACGATCCGGCGCTGGGCATCGGGCGTGACGAACCGCCGGTCGCCTTCGGCCAGTTGCCGGGCTACCGCGGCCGGGTCCAGCCGCAGCAGTCCCGCGATGAATTGCACCTGCGCGGACAACGGTGACGCCAGGATCGACGGCGGCAGGTTGGTGAACTTCAACGGACCCGTCGCGATCTGCTGCAACAGGTCGTTCCTGGGCACGTTGCCTTGTATCAGACCGTCGTGGTTGCCGTAGACGGCGTACCACGGCAGGCCCAGGCCGAGCGCCCGGAACGGTGCGCGGGCGGCATCGAGCAGGCCGGGCACCCGCGGGAATCCGTAGGCCGCCGTGGGCTGGCCGAACCCGCTCTCGGGATGCCAGAAGTAGGGGTGCGGGGCCACGTCGTCCATCACGCCTTCGTAGCGCCCCAGGTCCCCTGAGTCCGGCCGCACCGTCCGGCCATCGAGCGTGTCGATATACCAGCGCAACTCGTTGAGCTGGCAGTTGTCGGTGTTGTCTCCGGTGACCACGGCGAAGCCCACCGGCGCGCCGGTCGCCGGGCCGCGACGCACGCGGCGCAACTGGCCCACCATCGCGTTGGCCACCTGCGCGCTCAGCAACTCCTGCGGACGGTAGGCGCTCCCGAGATCCGACAGGCCAGGTATGCCGCTGTACGGATCGAGATATTCGAACCGGGCCGGCGACTGGACGTCCATCACGTGCACATCCGTGAGCTGCGCGAAGCAGGTCAGCACCCGCCGGTGGCGGCAGAAATGGCGGTTCATGCCGGCCAGGTCTCCACGGAACAGGAACGGCTCGCCGGCCGCCGCCGTCAAGGGTGCGTAGCCGCCGGCGCCGGCCGGGCCCCGGACAATGGTGCGCGTCAGCGTCGTCGCGGAGCCGGCCGATGCTGAACCGGCCGAGGCGGCTCCCGGATCCAGCGTTCCAGCCACGGTGAACCCGGCCGCGCCGAGTGCGCCACTGAGAACCGTGCGCCTAGTGAGTCCCACACCATGCCCCTCTCGAACACGACTCGTTGCCCCTCCCACCACGATTTCGATCCGGCTTCCTGACCGCAATCGGCCGAAGGGACGGCCAGCGCGCACACCGGCATGCGCCGCAGCGTGTGGCCCGAGCCCGCTTGCGCCGGGGTCGTAGCGGCTGCAGCTGCCGGGACGACCTGCACAACGGATTCCGCAACATCCACTGCGTCGTGGGTGTCCAGTGTGGACAACCGAGAAAGCGCGCCTAGATCAGGTCCTTCGCGACGAGGCTCCAGTAGTGCCGCCCGAGGACCGTGAGCCGGCACGCTTTGCTGCCCATAGCAGCGTGCCACATGTGTGGCGCGCCGACGGGTTCCAAGAGATTCACTCGCACGTATTGCTGCAGAGTCCGGAACGTGGCGTTGTTGACCGGGTCGGGCGGAGGGATCGACGGGTCGGCGGCGTCGCCGGGGGTCCGCTCCGGCTCGTAGGTGGGGTCGAGGGGGAATTCGTAGTCCGGCGTCGGGAAAAGGCGCGTCAGGGCCCGCAGGTGCGGCAGCACGATCGGCGCATCCGCCTTGCGCAACGACACAAACCGTTGCACGTTGGTTTTGAAGACCGGGCGCTGCGCCCATGGGCCGAGTGACTGGTCGATGTGCGCATAGGCGCTGCCTGGGGTGACGTCGCCGACCAGGTTCGCGGCCGCGCCGTTGATCGCGTCGATGAACAGGCTGGTGAAGACGCCACCGTCGCCGCGCTTCTCGACGGCGACCTGCTCGGCCGTCGAAGCTGTCAGGATAGTCACGCCCTTAGATATCTCGGCGACGCCCGGTGCGATCGCGTGCCCTCCGGCGATCCCGCTGTGACAGCTGTCCAAAATTAAGATCTTGTTCCTTGCCGGTGACCGATTCGCCATGGACATGACCTCCGACAGGGCCAGGCCCTCGTCGCCGGTCTCGCACTCGGTGCTGCACAGGAACCCGCCGGTGTCTTCGACGTGGCCGTGGCCGGCGAAGTAGAACAGCGCTACCTCGGCGTCATCGGCGAACAGCTCCCGTACAGCCTCCTTGAGCTCGCGTTTGTACACCGGCCGGGCAGCGTCGGGCGCGGTGAGCACATTCGGCGCGACGAAGTTCGCCGAGCCGTCCGCATTGCGCTCGAGCGCGGTTCTTACCGCGATCGCGTCGCGCACGCAGCCGCTGAGGCGGCTGATCCGCTCGTAGTAGTCGATGCCGATGATGAGTGCCTTGCGCATGGCGTCAGCACGGCTCGGCGGGACGAAACCGGGCCCGCGACAGGTCACGCCGCCGTTCGTCGTCGTTGACAACATTCACGATGACCGGCACCTCTACAGTGAATCGATGAAGTTGTTCACGTTCGTGTCGTTCCACACGACCGTGTTGAGGCCCGGGATGTTCGTGCGGTCGTCTCCGTAGGCCCAGATGCCACGAGTCGGCTTGCGCTCCTGGACCGCGCATGGATCTCCCACTGCTGGCCGCTTGAGGTGAGCGAGTTCTTGCTGACCAGGACCACCACGCCGTGCGACCGGCGGATCCGGGTGCGGACCCGCTCCTTCCAATTGCTGTCATAGGCCTCCTTTACCGACATGTCGATGAACTCGAAGGGGGCTCGTGGGTGCAGTGCCTGACCCTTGAGAAAGTCGCGCTGGCGCTCGTCCTCGATAGCGAAGGCTACGAAGATCACCTTTGTCTCTGGCATTGGTTCCTCGCAGGGAGTATGCGGGACGGTTCCCGCTTTGCTGATCACTGACGGACAGGTCGTACCGGCGGCCAGGTGGGGCGGCGACGCGCGGTGGTCAACACATGACGTCGAGTGCCTTCGCTATCGGCTGGACATACTGTGCTGCCGTCACCGCGCCGTTCGTCACCGCATACGCGTTGCCGGCCGAGTCGAACCCCAACACGGTGCCGGGGCTCGGCGCGCCGGCCGGAACCACGTAGCCGGCTGCCCGCATGAGGTCGGCGAATTCGGACCAGCGGGCCGGTCGTATTTTGCGGATCAGATTGGACACGGCGATGCGAAGCGGCGGACGGCGAGAGCGTCCGCCTCGTCCATACGGACCGATGATGACCACCGTGGGAAACGCTTTGCGGGTACGGCCTGCGAGAACATCGCTCTCTCGGTGGCGAATGAGCGCAGATACAGCACCGGGGCGCGGCGATCTGTATGGCGAACCTGACCGGCGGTCAGCAACCGGCTGCGCCGGGCGGCGACGGCACACAGCGACTGGGCACCCAGGAGCGGGACGAGGAGATGGAGCGTATTTGACACGCCGATCGGAACGAAGAACGCGGCCGCCACCGTCGCCACGGCGGCAACAAAGAGCAGCCGACTGAACCAGGCGTACGGGACACGGCTGCGGCGCGGACCAGCGGTTCGCCGACGGGCGCACATGTAGCTCCCTCCCTACCGAGTTTGTGCACCAGATACCTGACGGACGCGCCCGGCGGGGGAGACCTGAGGATCGTCGATGATGGCCGATGGTGCCGATCAGCACGCCCTCGGCGTACTTGGCGAGCGTGCCATCGGGCGCGATCGCGTTGAGGGTGGCCAGCCCGACGCGTCATCGTGACCAGTCGGTCAGGAGGGGTCGACCACGGCGACCTCCTCGCTCGGCAACGCTCCGAGCCGGAGCACACCGCCGGGCAGTCCAGGCTCGCCGCGCTCGGCCCGGCGCAGCCAGCTGCCGACCATGCGCTGAGCGGCTGCGGCACGGTCCTGTTCAGTGTCGGCGGCCAGGCACAGCTCGCGAGCGTAGAGCCTCACGAGTCCGTGCATGCCGTATCGAGGTGAGTCGTCGCCGGGGACGCGGTGCGCGTCGAGCAGACGCGCCTCGACCAAAGCCTCGGCGACCGTCTCGGCTTCGGCGTCGGCGCAGTCCAGCAAGGCGGCCGCCACCCAGGCCGGCACGTCGGTCTCGGTCAGCGCGCCCAGCAGACGGAACAACATGCGTTGAGCCGGGCCGAGTGTTCGATAGCTCAGCTTGATGCTCAGGCGGACGGCCCGGTCGCCGATGGCCAGCGCATCGAGCCGGCGGTCCTCGTCGGTCAGCTGGCGAGCCATCCGGCGCAATGTCCAATGTGGATAGGCGGCCAGGCGTGCGCCGACGATCCGCAGCGCCAACGGGAGAGAGCCGCACAGCTGGATCACGGTTTCCGCCGCCGAGCGGTCCTCGAGCACACGGGCTGGGCCGACGATCGCGCTGAGCATGTCAAGCGCCTCGTCACTCGCGAGGACATCAAGGTCGAAGCGCCGCAGGTTGTCCAGAGCCGCGAGACGGCTGCGGCTGATCAACAGTGCCGCATTTCCGCAAGCCGTCGGCAGGATCGGCCGCACTTGGGCCTCGCTTCGGAGGTTGTCCAGGATGATCAGCGTGCGTCGTCCGCTCAGCGCCACCCGTAGCAAGGCGGCGCACTCGTCGAAGGTCTCCGGAACCGCGGCGTCCGGCCCGAGCCGCCAGCGCAGCATGCGCTGGACCGCGTCGTGGAAGGTCAGTGGTCGGTCGTCGAGACCGTGCATGTCCAGATACAGGCGTCCATCGGGGTACTGGTCGTCCACGAGGTGCCCGATGTGTACGGCGAGAGCGGTCTTGCCGACGCCGGCCGGCCCGGACAGCCCGACGAGGACAGCCCCGGTGCGCGGGTGGGCGCGGTCGATCAGGGAGTCGGCGTTCAGCAGGACGTCCATGACTTGGGCGGTCAATGCGTTCCGGCCGGTGAAGTCGCAGACGTCACCCGGCAGATCGTCACGGGGGGAGACCGGCGCCGCGACGGACGGCTCGGGATCGAGGCTGTCGTGACAGCCACCGCTGGCCAGGAGGAGGGCTGTCTCACTGTCGCTGAGGCCGAGGTGGTAGGCGAGGGAACGCAGCGTCTTGAGGCGTGGACGACGAAGCTGATCGGTCTCGATGCGGCGGATGGTGCGGTCGGTCAGCCCTGTGCGTGCGGCGAGGTCCTCTTGGGTGAGCATGGCGCGCCGCCGGAACCGGCGGAGCAGTTCGGACAACTGATCATCTGGGCTCGGCATCGCTCCGACCGCTTCCCCCCGACCACAAACACTCAACGACGCGACCGCGGAATTCTCCAGCCTTCCGCGGTCGCGTCAAGCATATGAACGCCGGGCGACGACGTGAGGTTGTCTGGGCGGCCGGGACCGGACATTGTCCGGTAATGGTCCCCTCGCCGTCCGGCTCGGGCCCATTGATCGGCGCCTACGCAACCCGGAACGTCGTCGGTCAATCGTGCGGGTAAGGTCGCCGATCGTCGAGTAACAACGCGTGACTGCCGTGCGGGTGGCGCGGTCACGGTTCGTGGCCGCTGATTTCGGACAGGCAGTCCCGCAGCCGAAACTGACGCACCG
>Ga0070683_100001604_pt1 | contig 17490 bp, 16 predicted proteins | sample KBSC713LmetaG_FD_64662 | JGI IMG/M metagenome (GOLD analysis project Ga0070683, IMG submission 64662) | Corn rhizosphere microbial communities from Kellogg Biological Station, Michigan, USA - KBS C7.1-3L metaG | ecosystem: Host-associated > Plants > Roots > Rhizosphere ... | reverse complement strand
ATGGAGAAGCAGATGAACGCGCTGTCGAACATGGGCCTGCTGTCGCGGTTCGTCGGCATGCTGACCGATTCGCGGAGCTTCCTGTCGTACTCGCGGCACGACTACTTCCGGCGGCTGCTGTGCAACCTGCTGGGCAACGACGTCCAGGCGGGCCGACTGCCCGACGACACCGCGCTGCTCGGGCGCGTCGTCGAGGATGTCTGCTTCAAGAACGCGCGCAGCTACTTCGGCTTCGAGATGTAGCAGCGCGATTCGCGGATTGGTTAAGCGGCCAGCGCTGACATAATGGCGGCGCCATGACCGCCCAGTCCCAGCCCGCCATCCTCGCGCCGCCACCTTCGGTCGCCCGCTTCGTGACGTTCGATCTGCACGCGGCGGCCGATCCAGCGGCGGCGCTGCGCGCGCTCGCGGGCGCCGAGCACGATCCGAAGACGGTGGTCGGCGTCGGAACGCCGCTCGTCGAGCGACTGGGGCGGCCCGTCGCCGGCTTGCGCGCGTTCCCGGCGGACGTGCCGCCGTTTCCGTCGACGCCGCACGCGGCCTGGATCTTTCTGGCGCACGGCGACTCGACGCACCTGTTCGACGCAGGGCGGGCGTTGTCGCTGCGCCTCCGCGGCCTGCTCGACGTCGTCGACGAGATCGACGCCTTCGCTTACCGGGAGGGCCGCGATCTCAGCGGCTTCGTCGACGGGACCGAGAACCCGAAGGGCGACGACGCCGTGGCGGCCGCGATCATCGCCGGGCGTGGCGCCGGTCTCGACGGTGGCAGCTTCGTCGCGGTCCAGCGCTGGGTGCACGATCTCGACGCCGTCGATCGCATGACCGCCGCCGCGCGCGCCGACGCCGTCGGGCGCGATCCCGAGACCGACGTGGAGCTGCCCGACGCGCCCGTGTCCGCGCACGTCAAGCGCACCGCGCAGGAGAGCTTCGATCCGCCGGCCCACATCCTTCGCCGATCGATGCCCTACGGCGGCATCCGCGAGCACGGCCTGAACTTCGTCGCGTTCGGCGAGTCGCTCGACCGCTTCGAGCGTCAGCTGCGCCGGATGTCGGGCCGCGAGGACGGCGTACGCGACGGTATCCTCGGGTTCACCCGCGCCGTGTCCGGCGCTTACTACTTCTGTCCGCCCCTGCGTCACGGCCGCTGCGACCTGACCGCGCTCGGCGGGTAGCCGGCGCGCGTTCGTTCCTCGGCCGTGCGTCGAGGGCGACGGATGCGCTCGCCAGAACGTTGCCCCCGACGGGTGGTTCTCGTCGGAGCGGTGGCCACCGTTAAGACGGGGAGGGCTCACATGAAGATCGTCGTCATCGGCGGCACCGGGCTCATCGGATCGAAGGTCGTGAGCACGCTGCGCGCGCAAGGTCACGAGGCGGTCGCGGCTTCACCCAACTCAGGCGTCGACACCATCACGGGCGCGGGGCTGGCCGAGGTGATGCCGGGCGCATCGGTGGTCGTGGACGTGTCGAACTCGCCGTCCCTCGACGGCGCCGCCGCCATGAAGTTCTTCCAGACGTCCTCCCGGAATCTGCTGGCCGCCGAGGCCGCCGCGGGCGTGGGACACCACGTCGCGCTGTCCGTGGTGGGAACGGATCGTCTGTCCGAGAGCGGGAGCGGCTACATGCGCGCGAAGTCCACCCAGGAGGGGGAGATCGAGAGGTCGTCGATTCCTTACTCGATCGTCCACGCGACGCAGTTCTTCGAGTTCGTCAAGAGCATCGCCGGCGACACGACCGAGGGCGACACCGTGCACCTCGCGCCCGTGCTCATCCAGCCGATGGCCGCCGACGACGTGGCGAGCGCGGTTGCCGCCGTCGCGGTGGCCGCCCCCGTCAACGGCACCGTCGAGGTGGCGGGCCCCGAGCCGCTGCGGCTCGACGCGTTCATCGACCAGGGTCTGAAGGCGCGGAACGATCCCCGCAAGGTCGTGGTGGATCCGAAGGCCCGCTATTTCGGGGCCGAGCTGGGCGAACGGACACTGCTGCCCGGCGACGGGGTGCGCCTCGCCAAGACGCACTTTGCGGACTGGCTTCGCGACCCGGCTCACCGCTGAACCCGAAAGGCGCCGACGGAACCGCCATGGCACCTCGACTTCGCGTCCTGCTTCAGAGCAGCATCGGCTACGCCGCCGACGACTGGCACGTGGGTCGGTTCGCTTTGCTCCGGGAAGAGATAGAGAAGATCGCCGACGTCGTCGCGCGGAACCGCGAGGCCGCGGGGACGGGCGACGATCCCGTGTTGTCGAGCCTGAATCGGGACACCTTCGACGAGTTGTGGCTGCTGGGCGTCGACGGCGGAGAAGGGCTCTCGGCGCGCGACGTCGCGGGCGTCAACGCGTTTCACCGGCAAGGAGGCGGGGTCCTGACGGTCCGGGACCACCAGAACATGGGCCTCTGGCTGCGCGGCGTCGACGGCGTCGGACAGGCTCACTTCTTCCACCAGGTGGACTTCTGCGAGCCCGACGGTGAACGGCTATGTGTCGACGATCTCGATACGCCGACCATCTCGTGGCCCAACTACCACTCGGGCCGAAACGGCGACCTGCAGCGGATCGTCGACGCGGACCCGGAACACCCGCACCCGCTGCTGAGGAATGACCGATCTCCGCGCGGCCGGATCGCGGCGATTCCTGCCCACCCGCACGAGGGCGCCGTCCGCGAGCCGAAGGGCCAGCCGCGCGCGCGGACGATCGCCCGGGGCACGAGCCAGACCACCGGGAGAAGCTTCGATCTGATCGTCGCCTTCGACCGCGACGGCGAGCATCCGGGCCGGGCGATCGCCGAGTCGAGCTTCCATCACTTCGCGGACTACAACTGGGATATCGGGCGGGGTGCGCCGAGCTTCGTGACCGAGCGGCCCGGCTTCGAGATCAGCCGCGCGCCCGGCGCGCTGGACGACGTTCGCGCCTACGTCAGGAACGCTGTCGAGTGGCTGGCCCCGGCCGGGATCTAGCGTCGGGTCAGGCCAGGCCGGCGATCGCCGCCGGCAAGCCGTCGCGGGCGCTGGGATAGCGGGGCGACCACCCGTGCTCGCGCAGCTTCATGTTCGAGATGCGCTGCGACCGGCTGAACATGCGCGCGAGCGAACCGCCCAGCTGCGTCAGCCAGGCCGGGAACAGGCGCGGCGGGGACGCGCCGACGACACGCGCGATCGCGTCGACGAAATCGCGGTGCCGGAGCGGCTCGTTGTCGGTGACGTTGTAGATGCCCGCCGGCAGGCTGAGCGCGGTGGCGACAGCGGTCGCGGCGTCGTCGTGCGAGACCGACGAGACGAAGCTGGACGGTGGGCCGGGCAGTGGGCCCCATCCCCGCCGGATCAGCGCGACCATGAAGGGCAGCTGCTGCGAGTCGGGGCCGTAGAACGCGGCGAAGCGCAGCACGATGCCGACGCCGCCCGACTCGCTGAACTTCTGGACGGCGCGCTCCGCGTCGAGGATGGACCGGTTGTAACGGACTGGGCGCATCCGCGCGTCCTCGCCGATCCACCCGTCGCCCGCGTCCGCGTAGATCTGCGCGAACGATTCCTGAATGAAGCGGCCGACGCCGGCGTCGCGCGCGGCGGCGGCCATGATCGGGACGGCGTCGCGGCGGAGGTGATCGTTCTCGCGCCACGCGCTGCGCAGGAACATGCGCCCGAGCGAGCGCGGCATGTGCGTCGCGAGGTTGATGAACGCGTCATGGCCGGCGAGCGCGGTGGTCAGCGCCTGGCGGTCGAACAGATCGACGTCGACGGGGCGCGCCCCGAGTTTCGTCACAGCCTCGTGCTGCTCGCCGGAGCGGGCGGCGCAGGTGACGTCGTGCCCCGCCGTCGCCAGCAGGGGCACCACCCGCCGTCCGACCACGCCCGTAGCCCCCGTGATGAAGACCCGCATGCGGACAAGGTGCGGCTGCTTACGGCCCGCGCAAGGCGCGGCGCGCGCTCAGCGCGGCGTCGCGAGGCCGAGCATCGCCGCGCGCGCGTCGCGCGCTGCCAGCAGGGCCTGGTGCAGCGACCACTGGCCGCGGGCGCGGACCAGGTTGTGCTCGCCGCGGCCGGTGAAGCGCGCGGGATCCCAGCCAAAATACGATTCGAAGAGGGCGTCGGCGGCGAAGCGGGCGGCCAGCTCCAGGCTGACCCACTCGACGCCGAGCAGCAGCGCGCGGCGCTCGCCGTCGGTCAGCGCGCGGCCCAGGCCGGCGGCGTAGCCCGTCAGCGACGCGCGCATGATCTCGAGATCGAGCACGGCGTTGACGTCGTCCTCGCCGGCGCGGTTGCACCACGAGCGCCAGGCGTCGCCCAGCTCGAACGCCAGCGACAGCGGGCCGACCGTGTCGAGATCGATCAAGCAGACCGCGCGCGCGTCGGCGGGCGGCTCGCGCCCCGCGAACAGGATGTTGTTGAACTTGAGATCGCCGTGGCAGACGCGCGGGGGCAGGGCAGGGAGCGGCGGCAGCGCCGCGGCGCCGTCGAGGATCGCGCGCGCCAGCGGTGCCACCTCGGCGATCAGGCGGTGGCCGGCGTGCGTCGCGATCGCCTCGTGCAGGCGCTCCAGGTGGCGGGGCGTGTCGTGCACCCCGACGCGCATGCCGACGAACGCGTGCTTCATCCCGTCGACCGCGGCGTGGAACCGACCGACCAGCTCGCCGGCGGCGCGCGCCTGCCCCGGGCCGCCGACGACGTCGAACGACACCCCGTCGATGTGCGACAGCATTCGCCAGAGGCCGCCGTCCGCCGCGATCACGTAGGGCCGCCCGTCGCGCGTGGGCACGAGGCGCGGCGTGATCAGCCCGGCCGCCGCGAGCCGCTCGGTCACCGCGACGATGTTGCCGTGCATCTCGGGCGGGAAGATCCCGTTCACCGCCTGCAGCACGGCGCGCCCACCGTCGGCGCCCGTCAGCAGATAGCTGCGGTTGATGAGGCCGGCGCCGATGCGCGCGATCGCCGCCCCTTCCCACCCACCGAAGGCGGGCAGGACCTGCGACCGGATCTCGGCGACTTCGTCGGCCACTTACTTCTTGGCCAGCGTGACCTTCACCGGCGAAGCGATGTCGCGCGCCTGCTCCTGCAGCGCCCTGGTCCACCCGCCGGCGTCGGTCACGCCGCCCGGGCGCTTGCTCCAGTCGGAGCCCATGTAATAGACGAACGGCACGCCGGCCGTTGCCTTCGCGACCAGGAACGTGTCCAGGTCCGTCGGGCGGACCGACGCGGACGTTCCCGTCGGCAGGACGACCGCGCAGCCGAGGCTGCTGTCGTCGTCCTTCACCTTCTCCCACGTGCGCACCCAGAGCTTGTCGGTCTTGAGATCGGCGTTCGCGTGCTTGCCGATGCCGACGCCGACGTCCAGCTTGGCGGCGGGCGTGCCACCTTCGACCTTGAACGTGCTCGCGATGCGGTTGAAGTTCCGCCCCGCGTCCAGCGTGATGCGCTTCGTCTCCGTCACCTTCACGTTCGGGCCCGCCTCGAACGGCGCGTAGGTCAGCTCGAACATCACGCGCAGCGGGCCGTTCGCGAGGACGCGCGACGAGACGAAGTTGCGCGACACCGACGGCTTGTCGCCCGCGAAGATCGCGACGCCGCCGCAGCCGCGCGACTTGCTGACCGAATAGAAGTCGGCGCCGTCGCCGTTGTCGCGGTGATAGTCGTCGGTCATGTACCAGTCGTTGACGACCAGCTTCTTCGTGCGCTTGACCCACACGTCGATGCCGCTGGAGGTGAGCGGCTCCTTCTTCCAGATCTCCAGGTCCGGTCCGTACATGCGGTGGGCGACGCGATCGTTCTCCCACGCGAAGTCGTCGTGACGCTCGCGCACGAAGCGCCCGTAGACCTTGAAGTCATCGGGCTTGTACGTCGGGCGCGTGCCGGCCTCGACGGTGAACGCGCGGCTCTCCTTCGCGCCGAGGTCGGTCTGGAACACCAGCTCGTCCGCCACATCGTCGCCGTCGCTGTCGACCAGCTGCGACAGCACCGACTGCCTCTTCGCGTCGAGGACCACGATCTTCGGCGCGTCGAGGCCGGGCGAGAATTTTCGCAGCTCCGCCAGCGTGAGCGCGATGGTCTCGGCGGCGCGCGCGATCCCCAGCGGGTTCTGCACCTTCACGGCGACGGGCGGGGGCGGCGGGGCCGGAACGACGGCCGCTGGCGCGGCGGCGGGGGCGGGAGCGGGAGCGGGAGCAGGAACGGCGGCGAGCAGCGCGAGCAACGGCAGGGTCTGGGTCACGTGGGGCTCCTGGGCGGTTTGACGAGCGGTCGAGGTCGGCCGTCCGACCCGTTCGGATTCGGTAGGTTAGACTCAATTCCCGCTCGTTGGGAATCGTGCTCGCAATGAGCCGCCCGGGTGGCCCCCGGACACTTGGAACAGGGTGATATCGCCGAGGATTCGCCTGCCATGAGCCAGACGACGCTGCACATCGCTGAACAGGACAACGTGATGGTCGCCTTGCGGCTGATCGCCGGGGGCACGCAGGTCGACGGGGTGACCGTCGCCAGCGACGTCCCGGCCGGCCACAAGATCGCGACCCGCGCCATCCCCGCCGGCGCGACCGTCCTGAAATACGGTTATCCGATTGGCGTCGCGACGCGGGACATCGCGCCCGGCGAGCACGTCCACTCGCACAACCTTTCCAGCACGCTGCGCGACGACTTCGATGCCTCGAAGCACGAGGTTCACCTGCGGAAGCTGCCGGTTCCGGCCGACGCGACCTTCGACGGGTTCCGCCGCCCCGACGGGCGCGTCGGCATCCGCAACGAGATCTGGATCGTCAACACGGTCGGCTGCGTGAACAACGCCGCCGAGCGCATCGCCGCCGCCGCGCGCAAGGAGATGGAAGCGGGGGGGGACTGGGGTTCGGTCGACGGTGTCCACGCGTTCCCGCACCAGTTCGGCTGCTCGCAGCTGGGCGATGACCTCGAGTTGACGCAGAGGATTCTGTCCGGCCTGGTCCGCCATCCGAACGCGGGCGGCGTGCTGATCCTCGGGCTCGGCTGCGAGAACAACCAGATGAAGCAGATGCTGGAGGCGGTGGGCCAGACCGCGCCCGGGCGCGTCGAGTACTTCAACGCGCAGGAGGTCAGCGACGAGGTCGAGGAGGGCATCGCGCGCGTCCACAAGCTGGCCGCCTACGCGGGCAAGGCGAAGCGCGAACCGATTCCGGCGAAGGAGCTGATCGTCGGGATGAAGTGCGGCGGCAGCGACGGGCTGTCCGGCATCACGGCGAACCCGCTGGTCGGCAAGATCGCCAACCGCATCGCCGCGGCGGGCGGCACGGTGCTGCTGACCGAGGTGCCCGAGATGTTCGGCGCCGAGGAGGTGCTGCTGGACCGCGCGACCAGCGCGAACGTCGCGAAGAACGCGATCGACATGGTCAACAACTTCCGCGCCTACTTCCGCAAGTACAACCAGCCGATCGACGAGAACCCGGCGCCGGGCAACAAGGCGGGCGGCATCACGACGCTGGCCGAGAAGTCGCTGGGCTGTGTGCAGAAGGGCGGCGACGCGCCGGTGGCGCAGGTGCTGGCTTACGGCGAGGCGGCACCGGTCGGGCTGGGCGGCATCGGCCTCATCAACGCGCCCGGCAACGACGGCGTGTCGTCGACGGCGATGGTGGCGGCCGGCGCGCACATCCTGCTGTTCACGACGGGGCGGGGCACGCCGCTCGGCTTCCCGTCGCCGACGATCAAGATCAGCACCAACAGCGATCTCGCGACGAAGAAGTCGAGCTGGATTGACTTCGATGCGGGCCCGATCGCGCTGGGCACCAGCAGCTTCGACGAGCTGGGGCCAAAGCTGTACGCGCTGGTGCTGGACGTGGCGAGCGGGCGCACGCAGACGAAGAACGAGCGCAACGGCTTCCGCGAGATCGCCATCTGGAAGGACGGCGTAACTCTTTGACGGCGGCGGCTGCGACGGGGCGGCTGCCCAAGCTGGGCGCCGCGCTGCTGGCGTCGGGCCACAAATTTCCGCGGGAGCTGGCGGTGCCCGCGCAGCGGGCGTCGTCGTTGCCCGAGAAGGTGCTGCAGTTCGGCGAGGGCAACTTCCTGCGCGCCTTCGTCGACTGGATGTTCGCGCGGATCAACCGGCGCGGATCGTTCGGCGGGCGCGTCGTCGCCGTGCAGCCGATCGCGGCCGGTATGGCGCGCCAGATCAACGCGCAGGACGGCCTGTACACGCTGCTGCTGCGCGGCCTGCAGGACGGGCGCATCGTCGAGCAGCGCGAGATCGTGGCGGCCGTCAGCCGGTGCGTCGACCCGTACGCCGACTTCGACGCGTACATCGCCTGCGCCGCGAACCCGGATCTGCGTTACGTCGTTTCGAACACGACCGAGGCCGGCATCAAGACCGATCCCGCCGACGCGCTGGACGCGCGGCCGTGCCCGTCGTTTCCCGGCAAGTTGACGCAGCTGCTGTACGCGCGCTTCCAGCACTTCAGCGGCGCCGCCGACCGCGGCCTGGTGATGTTGCCCTGCGAGCTGATTGAACGGAACGGCGACGCGCTCGCGCGCACCGTCGTCGAGACGGCGCGCAAGTGGAACCTCCCGGACGCGTTCCTCGCGTGGGTCGACGCGGCCTGCCTGTTCACGAACACGCTCGTCGACCGCATCGTCACCGGCTACCCGAAGGACGAGGTGGCCGAGCTGTCGGCGCAGCTCGGTTACGAGGACGATCTGCTGGTGACCGGCGAGATCTTTCATTCGTGGGTGATCGAATCGAAGCGCCCGCTGGACGCTGAGCTGCCGTTCGTCGCGGCGGGCCTGGACGTGACCTGGACGGCCGACATGACGCCGTACCGCGAGCGCAAGGTTCGCATCCTGAACGGCGCCCACACGATGACCGTCCTGGCGGCATACCTCGCCGGCAAGGAGACCGTCCGCGAGTGCATGGACGATCCGCTGATTCGTACGTACATGCGGCACGGTCTCCAGGAAGAGATCCTTCCGACGCTGACGCTGCCCCGCGCGGACCTCGAGGCGTTCGCGAACAGCGTGACCGAACGGTTCTCGAACCCGTTCATCAAGCACTACCTGCTCAGCATCTCGCTGAACTCCGTCAGCAAGTACAAGGCGCGCATCCTGGGCAGCGTGCTGGACTACAAGCGCACGCAGGGCGGCCTGCCGCCGCGCCTGACGTTCGCGCTCGCGGCGCTCTTCGCGTTCTATCGCGGCAGTGAGATACGCGACGGCGCGCTGATCGGCCGCCGCGACGGCGCCGACTACCGCATCCAGGACGACGTCGCCGTGCTCCAGGCGTTCCGCGACGCCTGGCAAGCCGCCGGCGAGCGCCCGTCACGCGACGCCTGCCTGACGCTGGTGCGCCGCCTCCTTACGCGCGCCGACTTCTGGGGCCAGGACCTGACGACCGCGCTGCCCGGCTTCGACACCGCCGTCGCGCAACACCTCGCCGACATCGTCACCGACGGCGTTCGCGCCGCGCTCGAACGCGTGGCGTAGGCGCGGGTCCGAAGCCCGCTGGGGTCGCAGAATCATGAATGATCTTGCCCAGGCGCTCCGGCCCGCCCACTCGGCCTGAACGTCAGCCCCGATCGACTCGGCGAATGGGCTCGCGATTGATGGCGTCGTTCCTCTCCATCAGTCGGTAAAGGCGCCCGCGGCTGATGCCGAGAAAACATCGCGGTTCCTACGCGGAAATCTCTCGCCGGGAACGGTCAGCTTCCGGCCGCCCGCGTGGCCAACGCGGGGCGCGCTCCCCTTCCACGCCGTCGAAGCGAATGACTTGGCCGGCGACGGAGGGCTTCATGGCCGAAGGCGCGCTCGGCACTTCGAGGATGACGCGCGAGCGGCGCCGCCAGTCCTGCGATCGCTGCCCGTGCGATCCCGCTCGCCGGCTGAGGGCATACACAGTCGAGCTCGTCCGGTCGGGCCGGGGGACCTTCGGTGAGTGCCGGACGGCAGCGGACTGCGTGCTCGTCAGCGACTGCTGTGCGTGCCGCGCGGAGCCGAAAGGCGCCCAGGTCGCCAGCTGCCTCGCGACCTGCGCCATCGACGCTTGCGCCGCCAACCAGATCGAGGCCCATGAGGTGACGTGCGCGTTCGATCGCTGCGTGCTCGCGCGAAGCTGCGACACGACGCGCGTGACCTGTCTCGCCGATCCGGCCCAATGTCCGCCGGGCACCATCCTCAGCGAGCGCGACGGGTGCTGGGGGCCGTGCCTGCCGCCGACTGAATGCAGCCGCGTGGCCGCGTGCAGCAGCTGCGGCGCTGGATCGGTCTGTGTGCGCCAGCAGGTAACTGCCGGGTATGTCATTGGATGCGTCACGCCGGCGCCCGATTGCCGCGCCGGCAATTACTGCGGCTGCATCGAGGCCTGCCCAGGCGCCTGCGCCGAGGCCGATGCCGGCGTCGAGTGTATCTGCGGAGGGTGTTGAGGTTCTCGGTACAACCTTCCGAGCGGGTCACACCTTCGTCCGATTTTTTAACAAATAGCCAGCTCCCGCCCAGTAGATGGACGAGTGATCGCCATGGGTGACGTTCGGACGGTGCGATCACGCGCTTTCGCATTCGGCGTGTCGTTGTTATTGGCCGCCTGTTCGCCCAGCGCATCGACCCCCTCCGGCACGACGGGCAGAGGCGGGAGCGGCGGCGAAGCGGGGTCGATCGGCGGCGCGGGTGGCGGAGGCGGTACGGGGGCGGTGTCCGTGTCGGGAGGAGCAGGCGGGACCAGTGCCTCCACGGGTTCGGCCGGGACGACCGCCTCCGCGGGCTCGGGCGGAACGAGCGCGTCCGCGGGTTCGGCCGGAACGACCGCCTCCCGCGGCGGCCAAGGGGGAGCCGGCGGCACGTCGAGCGGCACAGCCGGTACGGGCGGGTCCGGCGGTTCAGGCGCAATGGCCGGCACCGCCGGGCCCGACGGTGGACAGGCGGGAGGCGGTGGCACTCCCACTGGCGGAGGCGGCGCCTCCGCCTGCCCGGGGCTCGTCTGCGACGACTTCGAGACCGGCAGCATCGACCCGGCGAAGTGGGACACGTCGTCGAAGGGCGGCACGCTGGCCGTGCAGACCCAGCAGGTCGCGCACGGCAAGTACGCGCTGCACTTGCAGGGGCTGGGCAGCGGCAGTGACGACTGGGCCACCCTCTTTGCGAAGAACGTTCCCGCAGCGCTGAAGTCCGCCACCACCTTCGGCAGAGCGAGCATGTATTTCTCCGCCGAGGTCGCTGCCAGTCTTCACATTCAATTTTCGTTTGCCGGGAGCAACGGCACCGGTTCAGGAACTGGGCCCGCGCCATTGACGAAGCTGCGCTACCTGGAAGTCGGCAGCTACAACGGCCAGTGGCAGCTGGCGATGGACATCCACGACGTGGCCCCCAACATCGAAGACTCCGCCTATGCGGGCGCGAATATCCCGACCAACAAATGGGTCTGCGTCGAGTGGGAACTCGAGGATCAGCCCGAGCGGATCACGTTGTGGGTCGGCGGGAATCAGACCGGGGTGTTCGACAACATGCACATCAGCTACTCGAGCGACGGAACGAAGTCCGGCGGCACCTTCTACCAGGGAAAGACCAGCGGCATCATTGGCGTGTTCGACACCTTCGGGATCGGTTTCCATGACTGGCATCCGGCGAAGGCCTTCGACGTCTACTACGACGACGTCGTGCTCGACGCGAAGCGCATCGGCTGTCCCCCGCCGTAGCAACGGAGGGAGCGCCAGTCTCAAATTGGATAGTGACCCCCTGGGGTCGCCAATACTGGGCTCGCCTCGATCAACCCGCTTCGCTGATTATCGCTGGCAGTCGAACAGCGCGACCGAGTTGGCGGATGTTCCGATCAGGCCCACGCTCACGGACGTGTCGCTAGACGACCAGCTGTTGCCGGGCAGGCCGCCGAACGACGCGCCGGCGTCCGCGTTGCAATCGAGCAGGGCGAAGGCGTTGCCGTTCGCGTACGACGTCCCGTCGGGGCAAGAGATCCTGAGACCCGTCGCGCCGAACGGCCCTTCGCTCACGGTGTGACCGCCGACGACCAGCTTGATCCCGGCCATCGAGTTCTCGAAGTGCAGGCAGTCCGCGCCACCATTCGTGATCGTGAAGTTCCAGTCCGCGTCGTTGGAGACAGGCAGGACCAGGGCGGGCGTGAACGTCACCTGCGCGCCGCTCGCGTAGGTGCAGGTCTTACCGTCCGCGCTCAGCACCCCGGTCTCCGTCGTGGGCGGCAGGCACGCCGCGGCGTCGTCGGCCGTCATCTTCCAGCAGTTGTCACCGCCAAGCCACGCGCAGTCGAGCGTCGAGCTACCGCCGCCCGAGCCACCGCATCCGAAGCCAAGCCCGAGCCCCACCACGACGATCAAGACAATTCGCATGTGCCGCATCGTAAGCGAGATCGTCCCTCGCGAATAGGCGGCGCTCAGAAAGCGTGAGTCTGGTCGGCATCAATCGACGCTGTCCGACAGGTCGTGACGGTGAATGCGCCACGTCGTGGACGCCCGCGAGGGCGTCGTGCGACACTGACCGGCGCTGCTGCTCTGGGGGACGACCCAGCGCCGGGCAATTGGAGGCGAAAGGAATGGTCCGGGCAACGATCGGAGTGGCGATCCTGGCAGCGGTCATCGTGGGGTGCGGTGGCGGTGGCGGAACGGGAAAGGTGTGCGCCCCCGGCGTCTCGGTCTCATGCGCGTGTACGACCGGGCAGATGGGCGCGCAGGTCTGCGCGAGCGACGGCGCCGGCTACGGCTCCTGCATGTGCGGCGGCGGGCCGGGCGCGGCGGGTACGACGGGAGGCGCCGGCACGACCGGGACCGGCGGCGCGACGGGAGGCGCCGGCACGACGGGAGGCGCCGGCACGACCGGGACCGGCGGCGCGACGGGAGGCGCCGGCGCGACGGGAGGCGCCGGCACGACCGGCACCGGCGGCGCGATGGCAACCTGCCCATCGAACTTTCCGTCCGACCTCCTTTCTGATTTCGAAGTCGACGCGTCGCTCGCCGAGATTGGCGGACGAAAAGGAACCTGGATTGCGTACGGTGACTCCCAAGGAACCATCAGCGCCATGGACATTGGTCCGGGCAACCCAAACTGTTCGCCGGCCGGCGCGTTTCATGTGAAGGGCAGTGGCTTTTCGTCGTTCACCTTCGTGTACGTCGCGTTCAAGCCGCGGCTCGGGTCAGGTGACCAGCCGACCACCGACGTCAGCGGGTATCGAGGCATTTCCTTCTGGGCGAAAATGAGCACGAACGTCTACCGCGTGGTGGCCGAGTTCCGGGACATCAACTCCGACGGTTCGGCGCCGCCTCACGACATGGCAGATCCGGCCAATCCCAGCTCGAATCTCTGCACGGCATGCCGATGCATCTACAACGAGGCGTCGCCGTTGAATTGCAGCCCCTACGGCGCTGATGCCCGTGACCTGGACTCGACTTGGCGAAGGTTCGAGGTTCTCTTCGCGAACACGTCTCAAGACCCGGCGACCCCGGGATACCATCCGCCATCGAACAAGTTGGATACGACGACGCTGACTTCGTTCAGCCTTCGGATCGTCCCCCCACAGACAACCGCGTTCGAGATTTGGATTGACGACGTCTCGTTCGTCAGGTGAACGGCGCCATCGGGTGATTTTGCCGACGCGCTCAGGATCGAGAGATACCCACCGCTGGCCTCCGAGCCGACTGTTCGAGCAGCTTTACAAACCACGAGAGTCCCGCGTCCATCAGCGCGACCTTCGGCGCCACGATGTGGAGGACGGACATGACGCTCTCGCATCACGGCCTCGAACAGCACCAGCAGGTTGAGGTCCGCTGCCGCCAGATCATCCATGCCATTCAGCATATTGTTGAAATCGTATCATTGGATTCATCACGTTCGGCCTGGGACCTTCTCGAGTGGGAGGCGGCAATCGGCCCCCGAGGAGAAGGAGAACGCCATGCTGAAGCGCATCTACGAAGCATTCAGAAAGAAGAACGGGCGGCACAGGAGCGACGCACCTCGAGCAGCGAGCCTTTCCCGACGGTTTGCGCTGGTGGGGGCGCTCGCGTGGCCGCTCGCGGCTGAGGCCGCGAAGGGCGCCCGGATCCCGGGAGATTCCCCTGAACCCGCGCGTGCACGAGCAGTCGCCGAGCTCATCAAACGTACCGAGCGAGCGGGCGGGGCGCTCATACGCGGCGATATCAACGGATACCTCGCGCTGATCCGGCACGCCGACGACTACACGCTGATGCAGCCGTTCGGCGGACCCCCGAGCCGGGGGTTCGATCGGCGGCCCGAGAACGTTTCGTCGCTCGCGCGCTTCTTCAAGAGCGGCGAGTCGACGCTGGAGGTTGTGCACTCCTACGCGTCGGGTGACCTGGTCGTGCTCGTCCTGATCGAACGACAGCACGGCGAAGTCGGTGGCCTTCCCAACCAGGACTGGTCACTTCGCGTGACCCAGGTTTACCGCCGTAGCGGAAGCGTATGGGAGCTCGTCCACCGGCACGCGGACCCGCTGGTCCGTCCCATCGGCATCGACCGGGCGGCAGCTCTCGCGCGCGGTTGAATCAGTGACGAACGCGTCGCGCGCGATGTCGAACGGCCGGGTCAGGATCCTGCGCGGGCGCTGTGAAGGGATCGCGCCAACAAGAGCATTCGCGTCGGCGGGTCACGGAAATCCGGGGATCGTTCGCGGGTGTCGATCTCTTCGATGATCTCGCCACCCACGCTGAGGATGTCGCCCGAGGTGACGATTCGCTCATCAGCGTCGAGGTACGCATCCGGCTCAGACGGATAGGCGGGCGGCTCGAGGAAGCGGTCGGTCTCCGGCGACTCGCCTGCGTAGATCGTCCTGCGAACGGCCTGGCCGCCGATCGAGCACTGAAATGCGGCCCCGGTCGCCGTGGCTCCGGATGACTGCGACGAGGGCGACGGTGGAACCACGATCCACACGCGAGCGCCGTCGTCGTCGATCCAGAAACAGACTTCCGCCGTCGGATAGCAACGGCGATCGTGCCACGGCCAGACGTGGTTCGTTCCGATCACCTGGTAGTAAACGCACAACCGGCCACTGATGGGTGCGCGCAGCGGAGGCCCCGCCGGCACCACCTGGCCGGTGACTTGGGCCAGCCCGGGTTGCAGCTCGACGACGCGTCGCTGAGGAAACACCGACGCTATTCTGGCAGACCTCGCCTCGGGCCGAGGATCCTCTCGGCGAGCCGCCGCGCCAGAACCGCGGCGACGCTGGCGCCGGCCGCACCGAGGATCTTTCGTGAGATGCTCGGCTGAGGCACGGCGACACGTTCAGGATGCTGTTCGATCCGGGATAGCGCCGACCGCATTCGTCCGAGGCGGACCATCGTCGACCGTTGCCGGCGCGCGCGGACCGTCACCGCGGCTGCGACGCCCGCCATCAGCGCCGCCCCGACGAGAAGGAGCACGCCGCCGTTGCGGCGCCCCGGCCGCTTCGAATCCACAACTTGGTGCCGTCGGCGATCGAGCGCGGTCATTCGCAGTCCGGCACGATCCTCAGATGACGTTCTTCAGCTTCGCGACGACGACGCCGAGCGCGGCCGCGCCGAGGATCACGCGCACGGGATTGCTCTTCACGAAGCGCTTCGCACGCCCCGGCATTGCCCTCAACGTCGTCAGCTTCGATCCCGTCTTCCTGACGACCGCCTTGGACGACCGCTTCGAGACCACGCCGTTCTTGTGTTTTGCTCTCATGCATTGGCACAAGAGCCACGATCGTGCCAACTCGGTCCCCCTCGTAAGCCGCCGCCTTACGAAACCCCGGTGCCACGGTACGGTAACTCCCTGAAATTCTCGTTACCGGCGCACCACGCGGACGTCGCGGGGCGGCGATCCGTCAGAGCGGCGCGCCCGACTGACCGAGCAGCGTGGCGATGGACGCCGCCGACGCATCGCCGCTCGGCCATCCAGAGCTCGCGGCCAACCCAGCCAGGCCCGCGAGATCGGGACGGGCGGGCGACAATGGCGCCGCGGTCGCCGGGCACGGCGCGCCAAACGGACCGGCCGGCACCGAGAACAGCGGCGCGTGGTTGCGCGTCTGCGTGAAGTCCAGCGCCTCCGCAAGATTGTTCGCGGTCTGGTCGCGCACGGTCAACGGCTCGAGGCCCCAGCGCCATTCGATCATCCGGAGCACGGACGTGTGATCGAACTGGACGTGTGACACCACGCCCGCGGGCGCCCACGGCGCGACGAGAAGCGCGGCCGTGCGAAATCCGAGCCGGCCATCGGTGTTCCCCGCCGCCGCGTCGGCCGTCGGAATCGGGGCCGTAGGCGGCGGCACGTGATCGAAGAAGCCGCCCCATTCGTCGTAGTTGATCACCATCACCGTGTGCGCGAAGGCGGGACTGCGCGTGACCGCCGTGTAGATGAGGTTCAGAAACGCTTCGCCGTTGCGGATGTCGGCGTGCGGGTGGTCGTCGCCCGATGTGCCGCTCTCTTCGTCGACGAACCGCGGATCGACGAACGAGACGGCCGGCAGGTCACCCGCCAGCGCGTCCGCGACGAACGCCGCCAGCGGGCGACCGATCGGCAGGTACTTGGTGCCCCACAGCGCCAGAAAGGGCACATCGCTGTAGTAGTAGCGGCCCTCGAGCCCGTGCTCGGCGAGGCGATCCCAGATCGTGGGCAGGGTGCTGATCTCGAACGTATCCGCGAGGCGATCCGTCTGGGCCGCATGCTGATAGATCCGGTTCGGAAACGTCTCCGCCATGATTGCCGCGAAATAGCGGTCGACCGCCGTCCATTGCGGCGCCGCGCGGCCGAAGAACGGCAGGTCGCGGTTGCGGTAGTAGCCGGTCGCGTAATTGTCGTTCATCCCGGCGCGCAGCCAGCCGTCGCACGCGCCGCCGTCATACTCGACCCGCCCGCCTGCGAACGAATGATCGGGATCGGGATGAGCGCATCCCTGGAAATCGGGGGCGAGGGGCTGCGTCTTCTGCAGCTGCCCGTTGCGGTCAGGGTAGCGCAAGCCAGCCTGCCGGCCGTCGGCGCCGTCCAGCCAACCCAGCAGGTGATCGAACGAGCGGTTCTCCATCATCACGACGACGACGTGATCGATCCCCGAGGCGGCCGGGTCGACCGTCAGGGCACGTGCCTCGTCTTGCACCGCGGCGCCTCCCCCACATCCCGCCGTGACCACCACTCCTAACCCCAGGATCCGCATCAGCTTTGCATTCATTGGCTGAAACGTAGGTCGTCGCCTCATCACGGCCAACCCTGGTCGCTACATCCGCTGCCCCACGGTCCCCGACACGCGTGGACATAGACGAGCATGCGGATCGGCTTCGCGGTGAAAAGCACGGCGGTTTTGTTCGTCTTTTTCCTCGGCTACGGTTGCGGAGGCACGGACGGCACCTCGACGACGACCGGCACGGCGGGGTCGGGAGCTGGCGCCGGCACCACCGGGGGCGCGGGCACCTCCGGTGGCGCGGGCACCACCGGAAATGCTGGCAGCACCGGAACCACGGGTAGCGCTGGCGCCACGGGCAACGCCGGTACGACCGGCGGCGCGGGTACATCCGGCGCGGCTGGCAACGCCGGCACGACCGGCAGCGCGGGCACGACCGGCGCCG
>Ga0070683_100001601_pt1 | contig 17509 bp, 13 predicted proteins | sample KBSC713LmetaG_FD_64662 | JGI IMG/M metagenome (GOLD analysis project Ga0070683, IMG submission 64662) | Corn rhizosphere microbial communities from Kellogg Biological Station, Michigan, USA - KBS C7.1-3L metaG | ecosystem: Host-associated > Plants > Roots > Rhizosphere ... | reverse complement strand
CGTTCAGGTTCACCTTCTCGATGTCGCCGCCGATCGAGCCTTCGCTGAAGGTCAGCGCCATCCACGGCTCGAAGTGGGTGATGACCCGCGGCTTTGTCTGCGGATGTTTATATAGGTAGTAGTTCAGTCCGTCGGCCCAGCTGTCCATCAGCGCGCGAAGCGACGCCGGCGCCTTGCCGTATTGGACTTTCATCGAATCCGGATCGATGAAGAGCTTCATCCGGAGATCTTTGACGACTTCAGCCTCGCCTTCCGCCTCGGCGAGACGTCCTTGCGAGTTGATGAAGTTCGTCTCGACGCGATTGAAGTCGTCTTCTGCCTGCGTGTAGATCATCCCGAAAACCGCATCGGCGTCGCTCTTTCCGCGAATGTGCGCGATGCCGTGATCGTCGCGAGTGATCGTGATGCCTTTGGCCTGCTTCTCCCAACGCGCGATTTCCTGAGACGTGGGCTGTTGGGCGGCCGAGGCCGAGGCGAGCGAGACAATGAGGCCGAATGCGAGCTTCTTCATAAACCCCGTGGGGGTGGGGAGCGAAGGGATCCCGGATCGGGGGTCATCCCGAGCGTAGCGAGGGATCGGTGATTGAATTGGGCTATCCCGAGCGACGCGAGGGATCGCGTTCACCGAGGAGGTTCTTCTAAGGAGACGAAACTGAGGCCCGGGACGTTGGACCTCAATCCCTCCGCGCGTCGAAATCCTGCCGCGCCGCCTCGATCGCCGGCATATGGTTGTAGGCCCAGGTCCGGATCACCGAGACCGCGTTGCCAAGACCGCGTCCCGACGCGGTGAGCTCGTATTCGGTCTGAATCGGCACCGTTTCGTAGATGCGGCGCTCGATGAGACCATCGCGCTCGAGGGCTCGCAGCGTTTGCGTCAACATCTTCTTCGTGACGCCGATCACTCGTCGCTGAAGCGTTGCATATCGCTGCGGTCCGTCCGTCAGCGCGAGGATGACGAGCATCGTCCACTTACTCGCGACCCGATCGAGCACCTGTTGCGTCGGGCACTTCGGATTCAAGACGTCGTATTCCATTTCGCTCGCGCCTGCACTGTCAAACGAGGGCACTTAATAGTGCCTTCTTCTCTCCCGCACAGCGCGCCCGCTATGCTGCGCGAGTCGAGCACACCAATGACAACGATGCGGGCACTCATCCCAACAGGAAACCTAGCCGAGATGGTTCGGCTGTCAGATGTCACCGAACCGGAGCCGGCGGCGAGTGAAGTCGTCGTGGCCGTCGATGCGTTCTCGATCAATCGGGGCGAGACGTTCTTGCTCGAGCGTCCTCCAGCCGATCGGAGACCCGGCAAAGATTGTCGTCGGACGAGTTGTGCGAGCAGCGGCCGACAGCTCGGGCCACCAGTCGCCGCACGCATTGTCGGGCATCCGCCGGGGCGGGCGGGTGGGCGGAGCTCGTCGTGGTTCCAGTAAATCGTCTCGCGCCAATTCCGGACGACATGAACGCGACGACCGCGGCAGCGCTGCCGCTTGCAGGTCTCACGGCTCTGCGGTTGCTGCGCGCGGCGGGCGCGCTCGCCGGACGACGCATCCTTTTGGCGCCGCGCGGACTACTCGCGTGGTTTGGTCAGGCGGGCCGAACGCCGGCGACAATCGACTTTTTCGAGTTCTTCAAAGGGCATCGACCGGCGACGATCCGCCACTTCGATTACACCGGCAGCGGCGTCTCGGACGCGGACGATCTCGCGACGCTCGTCCGGCTGGTGAACACCGGCCGCCTCCATCCGGAGATTGGGACCGTCAGCTCGTGGTCGCGACCCGCCCAACGAATCGCCGATTTGCGAGAACGCCGAATACTCGGCAAGTCAATTCTAACAACTGAAATGAGAGAATGATCATGCAAGATTCGACCGTGCTACATCGACAAGGGCTGGAGCTATTGGAGCGACTTCACGGGGGCCACGCGGGCGAGGCGATCGTCAACGAAATGAAGGATATCTGCCCCTTCTTCGCCGAGATGACGATCGACTGGGCGCTTGGCGGCGTGATGGCGCGGCCCGGGCTCGATCTGATGACGCGCCAACTCGTGCTCATCGCGTCATGCGTCACACTCGGCCACGCAGAGCCACAGCTCCGCGCTCACGTCGAAGCGGCGCTCAACGCCGGTGCGACTCGAGAACAGATCACGGAGGTAATTCTGCAGCTGACCTTCTACGCCGGCGGCCCGGCCGTGCGGAACTCTCTTGTCAGCGTTCGTGATCTCCTGGCATCCTGAGGCGAGCGACGATTCGTTGTCATCCAGTAGCGAGCGAAAGCGAGCGGGTTGCGTCCTGCCGCGATCTCGTGCTTCGTAGGTGACATGGGAACGAGCCGCGGCTGATGCCCAAAAAAGAGAGCGTCGAGGTCCTCACGATCGACGGACGCGAGGTTCGGATCACGAACCCCGAGAAGCTGTACTTTTCGCGCGGCGTACAGCTCTCGAAGCTCGACGTCGTCCGCTACTACCTCGCGATCGCACCAGGCGCCATCGCCGGCATTCGCAATCGGCCGATCGTCCTCAAGCGATTCGTCAACGGCGCGGAGCAGGAGCCGTTTTATCAAAAGCGTGCGCCAGAGAATCGTCCTGATTGGCTTCGCACCGTCACGCTCTCGTTCCCGTCCGGTCGAACCGCCGAAGAAATTGTCGTCGACGATCCGGCCGGACTCGCATGGGTCGTCAACCTCGGCTGCATCGAGCTGCACCCGCACGCCGTTCGCGCGACTGATCTCGACCATCCCGACGAGCTTCGCATCGACCTCGATCCGGGACCGGGCGTACCGTGGGACGATGTTCGACGCGTCGCGATGATCGCGAGTGAAGTGCTGGCCGAGCTCGGGCTCCGCGGCTGGCCGAAGACCAGCGGCTCGCGCGGCATGCACATCAACGTGCGCATCGAGCATCGTTGGACGTTCACGGAAGTTCGTCGCGCGGCGCTCGCGTTCTCGCGCGAGGTCGAACGGCGTGCTCCCGACATCGCGACGTCGAAGTGGTGGAAGGAGGAACGCAAAGGCGTCTTCCTCGATTACAACCAGAACGCGAAAGACCGCACGACCTGCTCGGCGTATTCGATTCGTCCGTTGCCGGATGCACGCGTCTCCGCGCCACTCGAGTGGAGCGAAATTCCCGAGTGCGTGCCGGAGGACTTTACAGTTTTCACGATGCCGAAGCGTTTCGCCGATGTCGGCGACCCGCACGCGACAATGGACGCCTCGGCCGGCTCGCTGGACGCGCTCCTGGCGCTCGCCGAGCGCGACGAAGCCGAAGGACTCGGCGACGCGCCGTGGCCGCCGCACTACAAGAAGATGGACGGCGAAGCGCCGCGCGTCGCGCCGTCGCGTGCGAAACGAGCCGCGAAGAAGACCGGCGAGAAAAAGCCGCGAATGCCGAAGATGCCGTTGATCACCGTCGCGAATTCGCCGAAGAAGGACGCGGCGCTCGCGGGCCTCGAGCGATGGAAGGCGAGGTATCCCGATGCTGCGTCACATCTCGCGGTCGACGATGTGCTCGTCGATTCGATGCGCGGTCGCTCGTCGACCTGGACGCGGATTCGAGTGAATCTGCGACACGTTCCCGAGGAGATTCGCCCCGCTCAGGAGACGCCGGATCCCGACGATGATCCGACACGGGAATGGCGCGAGATGTACAAGAAGTCGCGCGACGCTATCGAGTAAAGATCTCCGCGAGCTCCTGCGGCGGAACGACGTCGAGTTGTGCAAAGGTGCAGTCTTTCGGTCGCTTGTCGCTGCGCCAGCGCCGGAACTGCGCGGTGTGCCGGAATCGCGAACCCTGCATGTGATCGTACGCGACTTCGACGACGAGCTCCGGACGCAGCGGCTCCCACGAAAGATCCTTTCCGGCGCTCCACCGGCTCACCGCGCCCGGCTTTCGCTGCGGCGCCTCGTCACCTTGCCATTCGGCCCACGCCTTCCAGGGATGATTCTCGATCGCGTTCTCGCGATATGGCTCGAGCATCGTCACCAGCTCTTTGCGCTTCGCCGCCGTGAAGCTCGCGCAGACGCCGACGTGCTGAAGACTTCCAGAATCATCATAGAGTCCGAGCAGCAGCGATCCGACCGCGCTCTTCTCGCTGTTCTTGTGCCAGCGAAAGCCGGCGACGACGCAATCGCAGTCCCGCTCGTGCTTGACCTTCAGCATGACCCGCTTATTCGGCTGATACGTGCCGTCGAGCGGCTTTGCGACGACGCCGTCGAACCCTGCACCCTCGAACCGAGAGAACCAGTCGGCTGCGAGCGCGCGGTCGCGCGTCGCTGGGGTGCAATGGAGCGGTGCCTCGATCGGCCCGAGCAGCTTCTCCATCGCGGCTCGTCGCTCTGAGAACGGCGACTCGCACAGGCTCCGCTTACCGTCCGAGAGCAGGTCGAAGAACACGATCGACGCCGGGATCTCCTTCGACAGCAGCTTCACCCGCGATGCGGCCGGGTGGAGGCGAAGCTGCAGCGCCTCGAAGTCGAGACCGCCGTCTTTGGCGATGACGATCTCTCCGTCGAGGACACAGCGCGGCGGAAGCTGCGCCATCAGCGTCTCGACGAGCTCGGGGAAGTAGCGGTTTAGAGGTTTCTCATCGCGGCTCTGAATGAACAGCTCGTCGCCGTCGCGAAAGATCAGCGCGCGGAAACCGTCCCACTTCGGCTCGAAGAGCCAGGTGTCGCCTGAGGGAAGCTCGCCGACGCGATTCGCGAGCATCGGCAGGACGGGCGGATTGACGGGAAGGTCCATGATGTTCGATCGGATGCGGTCGAATGACGAAGCTGGTCTGGGCAGTATGGTACTGGCATGCGTGATAGGGCCAGACCGTGACCTAAAGCGGACTTTCGCGACTTCGCGGACGCCGGCTTGTCTTTCGCCGCGTTGTAGGCGGCCTCAGGGGTCGACGCTCGGCGCGAGATCCGGGGTTGGGACACTTTGCATCAGCGCGTCACGTCCCGGGGATGCAGCCTTCTTCTTACTGGCCAATCGAGCGACCTCGGCCGAGATTTCGCTTAGCTGAAGACTCAAACTGAGAGGCATTTCGTTGCTACGCGCTCTTCCTCGGCTCAACCGGGCCGCATATTGTGGAACTCTAATTGTAGGGCTCTCGTTCGTGGCGGGTCAGGCTCGAGCGCAGGACTCGAAACCGATCATCGACTCGGTTTCGACTTTGAGCGGCGTCTACACCGACGATCAGGCCAAACGCGGGAAAGACGTCTATCTGAATCTTTGCAAGAGTTGTCACAACCCGTCGACCGGCGACGCCTTCGCTCGACGCTGGGCCGGTAAGACGCTGTTGGATCTCTTCACGTACATCTACGAGTCGATGCCGGACAACAATCCGCACAGCGTCGACGAGGCGACCAACGTCGACATCATCGGGTATCTGCTGCAAACCAACGGCATGCCGGTCGGCACCCGCGACGTTCCGATCGCCGCCGATTCGCTCAAGGCCATTCACATCGAAGTGAAGAAGCCGGCCGCGCCGCCTACCGCTCCTTCGCGCGCTGGCTCACGACCACATCGATAAGCCGCGCCAACGCCAGCGATTGCACCTGCGCTTTGTGCGTGACGAACTGCGTCTCGACATACCGATGTGCTTTTGGCAGCTGGTGAATCGCCACCTCCTTCCGCCGCGCCGAGTGTTCCACCACTGACCTCGGCAGCATCGAGATTCCGAGTCCCGCGGCGACGCAGCCGATGATCCCGTCGATCGTCCCGAAATCCATTGGGCTGAGCATGTCGATCCCCTCCGCGCCGAGGTACTGCTCGAATCGCTGGCGATAATGGCAGCCGATCTTGAAGACCAACACCTTCGGCGACGTGCCTCGCTTGAGATACGCCTTCACGGATCGGACCGGCGCCGGCGTAATGATCACGAGCTCCTCGACGTAGCTCGTCACGACGTCAAGCTGTGGATGGTCCTCGATCCCGGAGACGAACGCGCCGTCGAGCTTCGACTCGAGCACCTTCGCGATGAGATCCATGCTCGTTCCCGTCTCGACACTGATATCGACGCGCGCGTGCCGCGACGCATAGGCCTTGAGCACGTCGGGAAGTCGCGCTGTCGCCGTCGATTGGAGCGAGCCGATATGCAATGTCCCGCCGACTTCTTTCGAGTCCGAGACCGCGGCCTTCGCATGCTCGACGAGCGACAACATCTGCTGCGCGTACGGCAGCAATTGTTGCCCCTTATCGGTCAGCGTGATGCCGCGATGGTTGCGGTGAAAGAGCTGCACCTTGAGCTCCGTCTCGAGCAGCCGAATGCGCGTCGTCACATTGGACTGCACCGTCGACAACGATTGCGCCGCCTTCGTCACGCTGCCGTGCCGAGCGGCCGCCGCGAAGACCGTCAGATCGTGGATGTCCATTGTGCTATCACTTTTCGCGATGGGATTGTTCAAAATGAATCATTACTCATGATAGCCGGATGGCTCTACGTTGCAACCCATGACGACGCACGCCCTTTCAATGGATCGCGAACGGCCCTACGGCCTGTACGCCATCTGTTTCGGATTCTTTCTCGTCCTCTTCGACACTACCGCGCTGAACGTCGCTGTCGCCTCGATGCACCGAGAGTTCGGCGGCTCGATGAGCAGCCTTCAGTGGATCGTCAACGCATACACAATCATCTTCGCCAGCCTCGTCCTCACGTGCGGCGCGCTCGGGGATCGCTACGGCGCAAAGCGACTCTATCAGCTCGGACTCGGCTTGTTTACCGCGATGTCGCTCGGCTGCGCGCTCGCACCGAACGTCGGTGCACTCATCGCGCTCCGAATGCTCCAAGGACTCGGCGCCGCGGCGATGTTGCCGGCATCGCTCGCGCTGCTGAGCCATGCCTTTCGCGATCCGCTCGAGCGCGCGCGAGCCGTTTCGTTCTGGGCATCGATCGTCAGCCTCGGCTTCGCTGCGGGTCCAGCGCTCGGCGGCGTGTTTACGAGCGCGTTCGGATGGCGCAGCATCTTCTTGCTCAACGTGCCAACCGGTATCGCTGCGCTGCTCATGGTGCGCACGCATATCGACGAGACGGACACGTCGACATCTCGTTCGCTCGATTGGGTCGGGCAACTGTGTGTCTCCCTTTCACTCTGGGCGCTCAGCTATGCGCTGATCGAAGCCGGCAACTTCGGTTGGAGCTCGGCGCGAGTGCTCACCGCGTTCGCAACGGCCGTTTCGTTTGCGGCGATGTGCGCGTTCAGCGAGAAGAGAAGTGAATCGCGCGTCTTCCCGCCCGCACTGTTCTCACGTCCGGCGTTCGTTGCATGTCTCGCCGCCGGAATCGTCCTGAACGTCGGCTGCTACGGAATCCTGTTCGTCGAGTCGATCTACCTACAGAACGTTCGTCACCTCAGCGCGCTCGCGACTGGTGCGATGATCGTTCCGCTCACGCTCGCGCCGACCATCACGACGCGCACGCTCGATCGCTTCGCGGCCGACATGCATTTCAAGCCGCGACTCGTCGCCGGACAGATCATCGGCCTGCTCGGCGCGGCCGCGTTGGTGATTTCCGTGGTCGTTCCCGCGACGCTGGTCATCATTCTGGGACTTCTATTGCTCGGCGTCGCGCTCGGGTACGTCACTCCGGCGATGACGACCGGCGTGCTTGCTGCTTCGCCGGCGAACATGTCAGGCCTCGCATCAGGAATCTTGAATGCCGGCCGGCAGGTTGGCGGCGCGATCGGCGTCGCCTTGATGGGAACGCTCGTCGAGATGCACGGAGGTCGCGGGATGTTCGCCGCGTTCTCGATCGCTTTGGTCTTGTTCGGAGTCATGGGGATCGCGGCCCAGCGCGCGATCCCCGAGCCACACCGTCTTACCGGTCCTAGCTAACCGATTGTTGGGTCCTGAGTGCGGCGATCGCCGCTTTGCGCGCCGCACTCTGCGCCTTGACGATATCGTGAACGCGATCGTAGATCCCGGCCTGCTTCAATTCCTCGATCTTGACGTAGGCACGCGGCATCCGCCACGCCTGGATGAGCAATGAGCCGTCATGCTCGAATCCATTGAAGACGTTGGACCACTTCGTCTCGGCCGAGAAGTCGTCGCCGCGAACTGAGTACCCGTCTTGGGTGAGGGTCATTCGCACAATGCGCGACGGTTCCCGCAGCGGCGCGAACTCTTTTCGAATCTCTCGGCTGCGCTCGCGCATCGCCCACAGGAACGTCGATAGCGCGAGCGTGACCGCACCGAGCGCGGTGGTATAGCGCCAGAAGAGACACGCGATCCCCACGACACCGAAAACAACGAAGAGCTGATCTTCGGTGACGCCGAGCTTCGAGCGCGGCGCAGGCCTGCGCTCCGGTCGCTCTTCCGCCGAGTCGAACGACGTCTCGAAGAAAAACGGGGCTGACACGTGTAAGTGGGGTCGACGAAGCCTCTCGACCTACTGCCTTCCCACCATCACGATCGTGAACGAACCAGGCACGGCGGGCGCCTGACCGCCTCGCCCACCACCTGCCGGAGGCGGCGGTGCGGGACCTCGCTCCACGCTCATGACATAGATGTTCCCGGTGCGCGGATCCATCGCAAGCGTTCGCGCGCCATTCATCGTGTCGAGGTTCTGTTCGACCTCGAAGGTCGTCGGGCTCGTCTCTTTGACGACCGTCAGCGTTCCGTTTCCGTGCGAGCTGAACGCCTCCATCGTCTGCGGATTGAACACCGCGCCGTCCGAGCTACCGGCCAGCGGCAGCTTCGTGATGATCTTCCCATCCTTCGCGCTCATGATCACCATCACCGGCGCGGGCGGCTGTCCGGGCGTTCGCGCTGCCGCGCACGCCGCGAACAGCACGCCGTTCTTCGCGTCGATCGCCAATCCATTGCATCGACCGATGTCACCGAACGGATAGTGCGCCGTCGTCTTCATGGCTTTCTGATCGACGACCGCCACGCCGCCCGCCGAATCCTGCAGGACAGCGTATAACGTACCCTTACCGTCGGAGACCGTCTGCTCAGGAACTCCGCCGAGGTCGATGCGGCCGAGGACTTTGCCGTCTTTCGAGTCGATGACGAGAAGATCCTTCGTCGGATGACTGCCGATGTACACCCGGCTATCCGACGGATCGAAGTAGATCCCGTCCGAGCTGAACTTCGGATTTGCCGTCGGATTGTCCGCGTTCGGGTCGATAGTCTTGATCATCTGCATCGACTTCGTGTCGAACATCGAGATATCCGGATGGCTGCTCGCGAATCCGTGATTGGATTTCGCGTCCACGACCGCGCCATTGCCGCCGCCATTCATGATTTCGCCGAGCGGCTTGAGTGTTTTTAGATCGAAGACGGTGACCCGTCCTGGAACGGCCTCACGAGCCGGCGTGCTGTCAGTCGCGGGCACGGCTCGCACCGAGTTGCGCGTGATGTACAGACGTCCGTCGATCGGATTCGCGTAGATGTAGTCTGTACCGCCCTCGCCTCCAACACGAGCGCGCATGAGAACTTTGTACGGCCCGTTACCAGTTTGCTGGGCGACGCCGACGGATGATGTCGCGGCGATGGCGACGACGAGAGAGGAAACGAGCGCGATTCGCATAGGGCCTCGGCAGGATCGTGTGCCGCGGAGCGGCGGCGGGATGATCCTATATGCCGAGTGCACTCGGCTTCGTCAACGCCGGAGCGGGCAAAGCCTCGTCAATACCGAAATTGTAATCCTGCGTTCAGGTTCGCGCGGTCGAGTGGCGCCCAAACCTCTCTCGTCCATTGTCCGGCCGCGCCCGACGCACTGAGCAGGACCGGGAAGAATTGCGACTGATGAACCCCGGTGAGGTTCTGTCCATGAATGAAGAGAACCGCGCTCCGAATATGCTTCTCGAGTCGAGCGTTGAGCGTGACGTACGGCTTGCTCGACGAATAGAGCGTATCGCTCAGCGTCTGTGTTCCGACGAACTTCACTTCCAAGCCGACGAGATGATTGTTCTGGCTCTCGTTCGCGATCTCGAAGCGCGCCGAGTGCCGCGGGTTGAGCGGCGTTACACGGCGCATCACCGTGTCGACCTCGAAGTCTTCGCCGAAGAGCTGACCGATCTCAGGCCGCGTCGCATCGATGTACGAGTATGCGGCGGTGAAGCGAAGCGGGTTGGTGCGATACCGGACGGACACGTCGGCGCCCTGCGTTCTCGACGGCTCGTCGCTGTTGACGAGCATCAGCTCTTCTTGCGAGTACGGCGCGGTGCGCAGAATGAGCGGATGATTGACCACCGTGCGATACGCCGACGCACGCCACTCGACTTCGCCATCCAGGTGATCGAGGTCGAGTGACCAGCCAATGGCATGCTCGGCTTCGCGCGCCGTGCGGCGCACGTGCGAGAGGCCGAGCGCTTCGGTTTCGTCCGTGAGCGGCGTCGGTGCGTAAGCGCCTGATGCGGCGGACAAACGAACCGTCGATTTGTCGGATGGCCGCGTGACGACGGAAATGCGCGGGCTGAGGAAGTCCCCGTACTCGCTCTGAAGATCGAGACGAAGATTCGACGCGACGCTGATCCACGGCTGAGGCGTCCATGCGTGCTCCGCGTAGAGTGCCGGCGTCGTGAAGCGATACGATTGATCACGCTCGTCGAGCGCGTTGTACTGATCGCGCTCGATCGCGACGCCGCCGACGAGCGTATGCTCGCCAAGGGTGCGCGTGACTGAAATGTCGCTGAAGATCATGTTGCGGCGATCGCGTTCGCGATTGTCGCCATACCAGCGTGCGCGCCATTCGCGGGTCATCGACGCGCGAACGGTCAGATACATGTTCGAGTCGAGCGAGATCCGACCGACGGTTCCCGCGTCAGCGCGACGAGTGTCGTTGTCGTCGCTGTACACATGAAAGTCGGGGAGGCGCGAATTCTCGAATGTTCCGCTGCGTCGATTCTCCGACGTCCATCCGCCGGTGAAGTACCACGTGCTCCGCTCGTCGCGCGACCAGTAGAGCCGTGGACGAACCACGATGCGTTTGTAGCCGCTGACGTCGTCCCATCCGTCGTTGTCTGCGTCGCTCGGATTCTGATAATGACGGCCCGCGACGAGCGACGCGCTCCACTTTGGCGAAAAGGTGTGTGTCTGCCAGACCGTGACGTCCGACGCTTCGTGCGTCGAGCCGTTGACGACGATCTCGGACGGCGACGTCGGCGCGGCGGAGACGATGTTGACGACGCCGCCGAACGCTGTCGGTCCGTAGAGTGCGGAGCTGACACCCTTCACGACCTCGACCCGCTGAACATCCATCACGGGAATCTGAAGAAGATCTTGGCCCTCAGGCGTCGCGCCGAGGAGCGGAAGTCCGTCAATTAGAATTTTGGTATAGCGTCCCGGCATTCCGCGAATTCGAAGCTGCGAGCCGGCGGACCCGGCCGACAGCTGCTGCAAGCGTACTCCATCGATCTGCGTCGGCAGCTCGGCGATGTTGCCGGGAGAACGGTCCATTTGAAGTTGGAGGTCGCCGCGGTCAGTCGACTCGACGCCCGTCGCCTCGTCGGCGCCTTTGCGGATATCGCGGCGAGTTGCGACGAGTCCTTCCGGCAGCGTCACACGAGCCGGCGATGCAACCGACGCCTTCTTCGAGTCTGCGACAGTCTTCACCGGAAGACTCTCCGGCCGAATCGCGGCTGCCGTCACGCGAACGGGCAGTGCGACAGGGTGGCGAAGCGCGACGGAGATCTTGGTCGTTCCCGCGCCGACGTTCACCGAGAGACTTTCAGGACTGAAGCCGTTGGACGTCACGCGGATGGAGCGACGTCCGGTCGGCAGCGAGAAGGTCGCGAAACCAAATCGATTCGTCGCGTTGTTCGTCGCACCGGCAGCGGCAATCGTCGCTCCGGCGACGGGGAGGCTGTCGGCGGTGACGTGTACGACGACAATGCCCTTGTTGCTCTGCGAATGCGCGGTTCGAGGCGTCGCAAGGAGGCCCGCGCAAGCGGCGAGAGTTGCGAGCGTGAGCAAGCGCGTCGTGCGCGCTGACGCGACGATCAGAAAGAGATTTCTCATTGTTGGATTCGTCAGTCTCGCCATCTGGACTGACGCAGGTGGGGGGCGTCACGGACAGCGACGCACCTGTAACGTTGCTGATCGGCGCTGATTGCGATCGCGCAAAAAACCTTGACGCGTCGTTCGCGATCTCGCGAACGACTTCAGCGCTTGCGCCGATTCACCACGGTGACGGAGAGACTATCGGTCCGCCGTCCGACGCGCGATCGAATGATCTGCGTCCCAACTGAAGGGAAGTGGACGATACGCGGCGAAGACTGCTCGCCAATCTCGGAGTACGTTTTCGCTTCAATCCGCCAGGTGATCGCCAGATCCGGCAACTCGCGACCGACGCTATCGACGACGCGGGTTCGAAAGACGACGCTGTCTCCGGACTGCACCGTGTCCGGCCGCGGTAGGATCTCCATCCGCGCAATCGGCGGAAGCACGCGCACCTCTCGGTGCAGATCGCTCTCGACTGCGGTGCGACTCGGCATCGTATCTGATGCGAGATGAAAGCCGCTCATCCTGATCGTCGTCGTTCCGGGCTTCCGTGCGATCAAATACGCGCGCGGCCAGGGGCTGAATTCGACACGGCGACCTGATGCGATGCGAAGGCCGGCAATAGCCGAATCGTTCACGGTCCATCCCGCATCCGAGTTGATCGTCTCGACGGAGCACACATCGAATGAGCAACGCTGCTCGTGAACGTTCACGCCGACAGAGTCGCCGATCTCGATGAGGATCGGCATTCGGCTGAACTCATCTTCCGCGTGGATCCACCGAACGATGTCGTTCACACTGGCCTGATACTTCCTTATGCGTCGAGCAGCGTCTGCGCGAAATGCTGAGTCGGGGCTCGGTATCTGCGGATCGGTGTAATCGACTCGAACGGCAGCAGTTTTGAAATCCTGCACCGGATCGGAGTAGAGTCTCGACGCGGTCGCCGTTGCGGGTCGCAGCCCGAACAGCTGCGTGATCGTTGCGGTGTCGCGCACCGTGAGAACGACCTGCCCGTGCTCGACCGCGGCGTGCACTCCAGCATCGACGCACGTCTGCATCATTCCTGGACTGCACAATCGCGCATTTCCTGCCGCGACCACTGCACCGAGCGACGCGAAACTCCGCGCTTGATTTCGCGGTTGCCAAACGCTGAGATCGATTCGGCGTGGTCCGTCTAGCCCATCGACGGAAACGCTCCATGAATATCGAGCCGTGTATACGGGCTCCTCGCGTCGCTTCCATCCCCAATGCCGTAAGGTCTCGGCGGGGAAGAGAATGCGAATCTCACGTCGACTGACGAGCACTCGTGTCGAATCGAGAGTGCCTGGTTGTCGCGGGCCAACGATGAGCAAACCCGCGCCAACAAGTGCGAAGACGATATTTGTTCGAGCTAACACAAGCTCGTGGAGAAATAACGAACTCCCCTGATCGGATCCTTCGAGTTGAACACAAAGCTCGAATTGCCGGGCAAGATCTTCAGCTGAGCCGGCGTCAGGATCTTCGGTAGGTTCGTCTGTGCATCGTCGCGAGCGATGTCCCACGCCTCGTCGGTCACGGCGACCTGGCGCTTGACCAGCTCCGCCAGGTCGTAGCTGTCGCCGATCGCCGCAAGCTGTCCCGCGAACCGGCCCCAGTGCTCACGCACTTTCGCGAGATACGCCGCGCGGTGCGCGCGGAGGCTATCGACCTGATCGCGAGAGAGGAGAAGCGAGTCGGCCTGTGAAATGATATCGTTGTACCAGTCCGGAAGATTTCCGCAGTAGCGTTTCACGATCGCCGCCGAGTCGAGGCGGGCTCCGGGATTGCCTCTGCGGCCATTGCGAAGCATGCGCTCGACCTGCTGCTCGTCGTTGGTCGGCCCGAAGTTCATGCTGAAGTCGAGCGTCACGCGGAATGGCGTGCGGAATGTCGTCGCCGTCGGGCGTGTGTTGCCGAAGCGCGGATTCACATCGTACTGATACCGCTTTGCGGTCGAATCAAAGCCGCGGACATAATACAGAATCGCATCGGGATACGACGGCGTTCCCCATCCTTTGAGATTGCTGCCGTGAAGCAGCTGGTCCAATCCGCCGAGTGGATTTGCGATGTAGACCGTGAACTGCGGCTGGTGGCTCGAGAACGGAAGCTTCCGCGTGATGTAGTAGCCTGGGGACAGCGACATGTTGAACGCCGCGGTCCACGGACCCTCGCAGCTGTTCCGCGCCGCGGCGCTGCCGACTTGCGCCAAGAGACAGTCCCGCGAACGTGAGGACGTCGTCGCGATGAGCGATCGTATTCCATTGCTGAGCGCCGCATTGCCGGTCTTGCCGGCATCGAACACGAACGCGCGATCGTTCGCCAACCCGTCGCCGTTGATGTCGCTCCCAACCATGGGAGTGAAGGGAAGTCCCGAGCTTGCCTTGCCGTAGAGACTGACCGCGAACCACGGCATCGAGTACGCGGCGGTGAGCGTGACCTCATGGCGAGACGCATAGTCTGCCCGCGCCATTGTTACAGTTCTTGGATCGAGGAACGTCGACGCGTCGAAGCCACGCGTCTGCATGCGTGCGTCGGTGTAGGTGTAGGTGCCGTCGATCACCCAGCGTCCGACGAACTGAAGGTTCGGACGCACGCGAACGCTCGCCTGTTTCGCCGATCCGTGGAGGTCGGATGAACGGCTCAACACCGATCCATACTGCGAAGACACTCGGGCAGCCGTCGGCGACACGACCCCTGACGTCGCAACGATGCTCGACATCGGAACGAACACAGGTCGATCGGCTTCGTCCGGCAGCGCGAAGCGCGGCGTCGATGAGAAGTTGAGATCGGTGACGCTTGGCTGATTCAGATGCAGCGCGTAAATGCCATCGATGACGTACGCGACGCCTTTGAACGACGACGACCACGAAAGATTTCCGCGCCACGACCGCGGCGCGCGATAGGACGGGTCGAAGAGCTGAACGCTCGGCGCTACATCGGAGAATGTCGTTGCGCTCCCCGCACATGTCGTCGGGATCGCCGCCTGATTTGAGTCGAACGTCTGCCAATCGGCATTCGGCACTGCAGGGCCGAAGCAAGACAAGCGACGGACCGCGCCGGGAAGCCCCGTGAGCACGGTTGCATCGGAAAGAAGGGTCGGGTCAAGCGTCTGCTGGAACTCGCCGATACCGCCGCGAATCACCCCCTTCGGTACCGTGTAGAAAACGCCATTGGGATTTGCGGACAGGCCAAACAGCGGGCGCTGGGACGTGTAGTACCAGTTGAAGCCAACACGCGGGCTCACTCCGATCGAGATCGGCGCATTGCTGTTCGCCACGCCAAACGTGCGTTCGATGTCGGGATTAGCGATCGGCGATTTCGTGAACGCATTTCCCTCGAATCGCAGGCCGTAGATCATCGAAAGGTGCGATGATTGCGTCCAGCTGTCGCTCACCGATGCCGCACCGTACCACTCGCCGCCCGTTCGCGTCGGCGAATTCAATGTTCGCGTAAAGCTGGCAGGGCGATTGGCTTCGAGATCGGCGAGCGAGTTGTAGCTGTACGTTCCCAGGCGGTTCGAGGAATTGTCGATCGAGTAGCCGCTGAGCCGCGCATCGAGACTGACACGTCCGCGATGCGGTGCGAGTCCCTTCCAATAGAAGTACGTATCGTTCGTCGTTTCCCAGGTGTATGTCGTGCGCTCGGCGTCGAGGGTCGCGTTGCCCGCGAAGCCGACGGATGCAACGCCACCGCGCGAATCGGAGAGCGTCGATGCAACGAGCACTCGGCCGTCCGGAAGTGCGACGTAGGGCGACGTCTGCACTCGTCGCACGCTGACGCCGGTCTTCGTGTCATTCAACTCATCCTTCTTCGCCCCGAAGTACGATGAGTAGATCGCCTGAACTCCCGTGCTGAGATCAGTCGTCTCGCCGCTGTGCGCCGGCGTCGATGTCGGGGAGAAGGTGAGCGCACCCGTATGCGACCGGTTCGCGAACGCGGTAATTCCCCAGGTCGTGTTGAGGGGGGTGAACGTGTTGTAGTCGAACAACGGGCGGTCGAGACGGCCCATGAAGTTCACGACGTCGGTCGCGCGCGTTGACGGGATCCCACGGGAGCTCGTCGGAATTCCGAGTGCGCCGAGTGCGGAGAGAAGACGCGAGACTGAATCGCGAGCGAGCCCGGCGTGCGTCAGAACGTCAGGGTCGGCGTCGACGATCGATGTGATATCGGAGAATTGTCGTTTGAGCTCGAGTCCACCGTTGTAGACCCAGCGGTCCATGTTCGTCGCGCCCGACGTTCCGAGATTGAGATCCAGAGCGGTGTATTGTTGGCCTGCATGCGAACCCACTGCGTCGACGGCCTGCATCGCTGGAGCGTCGAGGGTGAAGTAGGCGCGACGTCTAAGATTGATGTCGCCGGGTTGCAGCGAGATCGACGTTTGCGCTCCACTGAACCCGCCGCGCGACGGATCATAGGTCGACGATGCGACGCTCGTCGCCGTCGTCGCGCCACGCGGCACGTTGGCGCCGTCGAACGACAGGCCGTTGAGCGTCGTGTTGTTCTGCCCCGGTGCGAGGCCGAGCACAGAAACCCCGCCGCCGGCGACCGCGCTGATACCGGGAACAGTCGACGCCATTGCATCGAGGCTGCTGCGCTGGTCGGCCGGTACAGCGGAGTTCACCTGGTTGCTGACGTTCTGCTCTCGTCCACCAACCGGGTTCGGAAAGCCGCCTCCGTTGTCGCGAGCAATGCGCGTCCGGTTCGCTTGCACGGTCACGGGCGCGAGCTGCTGCACGCTCGGCTTGAGCACCGCATCGACGGTGAACAACGAGTCCGAGCCAGTGCGTGTCACTCGCTTCCGGAACGCCTCGCGTCCGAGCGCGGCGACGTGTACGAGGTAGTCGCCTGTCGCCCGCGGGAACGTGACCTCGTAATGTCCGGCCGAATCGGACTTGGCGAACTCGGTCGTGCGATCCGGCGCCATCGTGATGGCGACGTCGGCGCCGACGATCACCTTGCCGGAGTCCCCGGTGACGCGTCCGCGGACTACATCCTTGTGTATCTGATATCCCGGAGCAGGGACTTGCTGGGCTGAAGTCGCGACGGCATTGAAGCTGAGCGCGACGAGGGCTGCGAAAATAGGGCGCACGAGATCTGCCTATCCTGGCTGCAGTTCGGCCTGTAATTGAACTGCAATGAGGATCTCTGAACAGACCCATCATCCTGATGGTTCACCGAGCGCGGCGCGGCGGACGAACGACCTTCGCGGCGGGATCTCTTAGCTGACGCGCTCCATTTTCCGGCCCATCCGTCGTCGCATGTCATGGATATGCGTCGTCAACGGGCCTGGCTCGACTTCATCCTCCTCGTCGAGCGCCGACCGATAGGCGGTCGCGATGCTTCCGCGACTGAGCATTCCCACGAGACGCGTCGGGTCGTTGCGCTCGACAACGGGGAGATGAATCGCGCTCGACCGAAGCATGAGGTTCAGCGCATCCTCGAGCGGATCGTCCGGATACGCGACGACCGGCGACTGCTGCCCGATCTCGAGCATCGTGCGATCCTCGTCATCGTCATTCAGTGCTTGTAGCAGATCCTCGCGCGTGAGAATGCCGGCCAACGCGCC
>Ga0070683_100001599_pt1 | contig 17519 bp, 17 predicted proteins | sample KBSC713LmetaG_FD_64662 | JGI IMG/M metagenome (GOLD analysis project Ga0070683, IMG submission 64662) | Corn rhizosphere microbial communities from Kellogg Biological Station, Michigan, USA - KBS C7.1-3L metaG | ecosystem: Host-associated > Plants > Roots > Rhizosphere ... | reverse complement strand
TCCGGCGTCGGCTGCGACAACACCAGCGAACCGCTGCGCGAAGTGCGGGTCCACCCGATCGCGGTCCCGACCTTCCCGACCACGCGGGGTCGCTTCAAGTGGCTCAGCTACTTCGGCCACTGGGGAGAGAAGGAGGCCGGATTCAACAACGGCCCGACCGGTCCGCTGACAAAGAAGCAGTGGCTCGAACCATTCGCCTGGATGGAAAAGCAGCGCTCGACCAGCCCCAGGGTGCCCGGCGGCTCCTTCGCCGGGCCCGCCGTCACCGGCGCCTTCTGCGGTGCCGTCTCGGCGGTCTCCGATGTGATCAACGTCGAGTCGCGCTCGCGGCCGGCGGCGATCGCGATGGTCGCGATCCCGGCCCTGCTGCTGATCCTCTTCATCGGCATGACCAGGTGGGGCCCGGTCGAGCTGACCGAGCTGCGCCGGCGCCGGGCATTTGGCCAGATCGTGCGAGCGGCGCGCCAGCTCTACGGTCGGCACTGGCGAACGATGGTGCCGATCGGGCTGAGCGCGCTGGTGCTGGTCGGCGCGGTGCGCGGCCTCGCCGCCCTGATCGCCGGCCAGCGCGGCGTCGACAGCGCCACCGGCCGCGCCGGTGCCCACCTCGCCCTGGCCGACACGATCGAATCGCTCGGCCAGCCGATCGCCGGGGCGCTAGTCGCCGCCGTCGTGATCTTTGCCGTGCGCCTGCTGGTCGAGACCGGGACGATGGGCTTCCTCGACTCCTGGCGCGGCGTGCTGCGCAGCTTCTGGCGCGTCGCCGCCGGCTCCCTGCTGCCGTATGTCGCGACCTTCGCCCTCTTCATCACGGTGATCGGGATCCCCTACGGGATCTACAAGTTCGTCTGCTGGCAATTCGTCCAGCAGGAGATCCTGATCGGGGACAAGGGCGTTCGCGACGCCTTCCGCGGCAGCTCCGAGCGGGTGCGCGGCCGCTGGTGGCACACCGTCCGGGCGCTCGGCTTCTTCTGGCTGCTCAGCATCGCCGCAGGCCCGGTGCTCGGCTTCGCCCTGATCTTCACCAACATCTCGCTGCTCTGGATCAACGTGATCGGCTCGGTCGTCTTCGCCCTGCTCGTCCCCTACGTGGCGCTCGGCCGCACGCTGCTCTACTTCGACCTCGGCGTCCGGGCCGAGGAAGAACCGGCAAAGCCCTGGCGCGAGCGCTTGCCTCGGCGGGCGGCTCCAGCCGAAGCTTGAATCGTCAGAGTTGCGTTGCGATCAAGCCGATCAGCGAAGCGATCACACCAGCCGCCGCCAGGAAGAGGGTTCGTTGCAGAGAGTCGAAGCGGGCATCGATCCGGCCAAACCCATCCTTCATCTCAGACCGCAGGTCGCGTACATCTCGATCAACCCTCTGGAAACCCCGATCCATGCGACCGCTGAGGTCATCAAGCCGTGCGTCTGTCCAGTTCTCTCTCGTCATCGTCTCCATGCCTCCAGTGTGCCTCGGCTTGCCGCAACCGTTGCGCGCTGAATGTCACGAGTTTGAAACTTTTCGTCTGCGATCGATGGTACACGCGCGAACGGCCACAAGCAGCGCAAGCTAAGTTTTGCCGCGTGAAGCTGCTCGCTTTCAGCGACCTGCACCGCGACCTTGACCAGGCGGCCCAGCTGGTCACGATGTCGGCCAAGGCCGACGTGGTGATCGGCGCCGGCGACTTTGCCTCGATGCACGAGGGCCTGGGAGAGACGATCGACGCCCTGGCGACGATCGAGACGCCGACCGTCCTCGTCCCCGGCAACAACGAGACCGAGCAGGCGCTGCGCGAGGCAGCCTCAGGCTGGAGCGCCGCCACCGTCCTGCACGGCAGCGGCACGGAGATCGACGGCATCGAGTTCTTCGGCCTCGGCGCGGGCATTCCCGTTACGCCCTGGGAGTGGAGCTTCGACCTCGACGATGAGGCGGCAAGCGCGATGCTCGCCGGTTGTCCTGAAGGGGTTGTGCTCGTCCTCCACTCGCCGCCCAGGGATCATTGCGACAGCAACGGAACTGACATGCATTTCGGCAGCCCGGCCCTGCTGCGGGCGGTGGAAGAGAAGAACCCGCGCATCGCGGTCTGCGGCCACATCCACGAGTCGTGGGGCTGCGAGAGCCGAATCGGCTCGACACCGGTCCGCAATCTCGGCCCGAAAGGCACCTGGATCGAGATTTAGGCGGCGCGGTAGGCGAGGTGCGCGACGCCGGGCGCCTCGACCACCCGCACCTGCTCCAGGCCGATCGCCGCGACATCGCCGAGGTTCTCGAAGAGCCGCGTGCCTGAGCCGAGTAGAACCGGAGCGACGTTGAGCAGCATCTCGTCGATCAGCCCCGCAGCCAGGTACTGCTGGGCCGCGGCGGCGCCGCCGCCGATCGTCACGTCCTTCCCGCCCGCCGCCTCCCTGGCTTGGGCTAGAGCAGACTCGATGCCGTCGGTGACGAAGGTAAAGGTAGTGCCCTCGAGCACAAGTGGCTCGCGCTCGTGGTGAGTGAGGACGAAGACCGGGTGGTGAAAGGGCGGTTCGTCGCCCCACCAGCCTCGCCACGGGTCATCGCCCCAAGGGCCAGGACCGCCGCCAAACATGTTGCGGCCCATGATCGTTGCGCCGACGTTGGCTGTCGCCTCCTCGAGGATGGGCGTGCTGGCGTTGACCTCGCCACCATCCCGACCGTGCGGCTCGCGCCAGGCGGCGAGCCTGACCACCCACTCGTGTAGCTGCATGCCGCCTTCGCCCAGCGGGTGCTCCTCGCTCTGATTGGGACCGGCGACGAAGCCGTCGAGCGAGACCGAGATCTGGAACTTGAGCCGGGACACCGGTTAAGCGTCGAAGAGCTTCCCGGCCCGAATCCGCAACGCCATCTCGCTCGATTCCTCGCGATAGACGCGCCCGTCCTCGAACTCGATCGCCGGATACTTGCGCTGCCCCGAGAGCTGCTCGAGGTCGTTGCGCTTGCCAGGACGGAGCGGACCCTTGACCACCTCGTACTCAACCCCCTGCTCATCAAGTGCCTTCTGCACTTTCCAGCAGGGATGAGCGTCGATCTTGGCCCACGTGACCGGGCAGCGATGGAGCTTGACTGACATGGGACCAGCCTAACCGGATGCGGAGAGAAAGGAACGCCCGGTGTGCGCGGCCATCCGAAGGGCACCAAGGAACGCGCCAGACAGGATTCGAACCTGTGACCTTCGGTTTCGTAGCCCGAGCTGGTGGGTCGGCTGGACTACGTGGAGCCCGGCTTCAAGCGGTTTCCGGCGAATCGGGTCCCGCTGGAATCGGCTGGAATCTGTGGGGCATGTTGCCCCATTTGTTGCCCCAGGGAGCTCAGCCGACGGAATTCGGATAGGACCAGTCGGGACTAACCGCCCTACCAGCCCAGTCGAAGCTGGATCCCCGCCTCGGAGCGCACTCTCTGCGCGATCCGCACTGCGTCGACCGCGGGCATCCCCTCGCCGGTCAGATACCCCACCAGCGCCTGCTCGTAGGCCTCGGCCGCTCGAGTGAGCTCATCGCCGCTGCTGCCCCCGAGTTGCGGGCGGGCGACATCGAGAGCTTCCTTCGTGTCGATGGCCAGCTCTTCCTCAGCCCGAGCGTCAGCTTGCGGCGTCCCGCCGCGCCTGCTGAAAAGCCGGCCCACCCGCGTGCGGAGCCCTTTCACCGCGACTGCCACCTTGTCGGTGAGCGGCTCGGAGGCGGTCGCACCGACTCCCATGACCAATCCTTCGGCGAACCACTGCAGGAGCAGGTAACCAACCGGCAGGCCTAGGGGCAGAAAATTCCGCTCCGACTCGTCGGTGAAGTACGAGAGCTCAAGGCCGATCTCGGTGGAGATGCTTTCGGCCGATCTGCGAGGGTCAGGCTGGTTGGTCATGGTCGGTATCTCAATCTGACGGATCCGCTTCGTTCAAGAGGACGGGCAGCAGGGCGCGCGGATAAAAGAGTTGATTCTCGACCAAGTCAAGGGCTTTGAGCCTCGCCACGTCATCCCCTTTTTCCTCGCGCACGCGCCGCAACCACAAAACATGATGTGCAATCCCGCTGCCGTCGAGATTCTGCAACGCGAACCCGAGTGCTGTCGATACCCGGACGGCTCGCTCCTCCGCGTTTACCGCAAGCTTCGCCCAGCGCCTCCGCTCGTCTGGATCTTGGGTGGCACTCGCAGCAGCTTGCCCCACCCGCACGGCCCCGAGCTCGTAGGCCGCCGCCGGATAGAGCGCCTGGTAGTAGGTGAGTGACTCACCGTTCAGCGCCTTGACGATCAGCCCGTCCCCCTCGGCCTTCAGGCTCTCGGCACCTTGACGGACGGCCTCCTGGTATCCCAGCCGAACCATCCTCGCGGCGAGTCCCGTGGCTATGGGCTCGATCCTCTCTGAACTGCCGGGGGCGAGATAGAGGATCGATTCGATCAGGGCGTCCATCTCGTATTCGCGGTCATCGGCAAGTTCGGCCCGCGCTAGGACGATCGCGCGGATCGCGAGCATCGCGGCGATCGTGCTGCCGTCGGCGCTGAACCCCCTCTGCAACTCCTTCGCGTAGATGCCGACGCGCTCGAAGAACTGGTAGGCGCGATCGATCATGTCTTGCACGTCGCCAGGGCCATCGGCACCCAGCACTTCGGTATTCGCCCACTCTCTGACCTGGTCGAAGCGTTCCTGCTCATTCTCGGGCCGACAGGCCTCCAGGATCGCTTGGACCGCGCCCGCCAACTGCTCAATGCCGGAGTCCTCCGGCGCTGCCTCGCGGAGAGTTCGCGACAGCTCTCGCAACCGGTCCTGCAGCGGCGTGGCCTCACTGAAGTCCAGGTCGTCGACCACCTCGCCAGGGGTGACTCCGTCAGGAAGCTCCGCGAATGCACCGCCTTCCCCGTTCCCGAGGACCCGCACGTAGCCGTTCCCACGCTTGACGTATTTGCCGATCAGTTTGCTGAGCCGATGCGGGTCTTCGGCGTCGGCGACGCGGTAAGCCTCTCGCAGCTCTCCAGCGGGGCGGTCAAAGACGCGCAGGCACCCTGCGGTCAGAAATACCTCCTGGATGGCCCGGAGACGCCATACGGCCAATGTCTCCTCCTTGGTCAAGATGCGAGGTTCTTCCATCATGGACAAGGAATCCTAAGTGAAAGCAGAGAAAGCCTCTCGTAGGATGACTACTCCGCTCCGTCTGCTCCCCGTATCCGTCCGGCCCTCCAATCGTACGGTCGACCGTGGTGCGTGAAGATCGGGCACGAGAGAATCATCTCCAGGATGGACAGCACCACCGACGCTGGAATCGGCTGGAATCTGTGGGGCATGTTGCCCCATCATTGCCCCAGCGCTGCGCTGCGGCAGATGGCATCAGCGATCTTCAGCGCCCGGGCGTCTGCTTCCGCATAAGCTTAGTCGCCGATCAGAACCTTAGTATTACCGCATCGCGACCCCTCCCGATCGCAAAGGCATCCTCGCGCTACTCGACCACGAAAGCGATCTAGAAACCCCGCCATTCCAGCGCACCTTCGCGTGGAGCCGTCAACAGGTCGACGAGTTCTGGACGGACTTGAGCCGGGCACTCGACGCCCAACCAAGCGACGAGTACTTCCTCGGGCTTGTCGTACTCGACACGGCAAATCAAATCCAAGACGGCCAACAACGACTAGCAACGACCCTGCTCTTTGCCTCCGAGATCTCCAAGCGGATCGATGACGCAAAAGCCGCTGGTTCTCACGATGCCCAACTCGCCAACGATGCGATCGCTACCGTCGCGTCAGCCCTTCGGCAGGACCCTTCCACCCCGCTGCGGATCAGCCCCCAAGACCAAGGAGTTCTCCTCAATCGGGCAGGTATCCGTGCCGACCTATCGGAGTCAACGAAACGGTTGGACGCGGCCCGGTCTCGGATCGGGAATCATCTTGACAGTGATCTCAGATCCCGGGCGACTCCAGATGCTCGTTTGGGACGCCTTAAGCAGTGGGGCACCTTTCTCCGAACCAGCGCATACGTGGTGGTCCTCCGCGTACCACCCAAGGATGCCCACAACATCTTTGAGACGCTGAACACGCGTGGTGTTCGACTGTCAAATGGCGATCTGGTGAAGAGCCATCTCATCTCAAGGACTTCCGACACCAACCTCGCTATCAACAAGTGGAATAACATCACCGATGCTCTCAAGGACGGAAACGGCAAGTACGAGAAGGATCTCGAGACCTTTCTCCTCCATTACTACGGCTCACGGTATGCGCATACCACGAAGGCGGAGTTCTTTGCCGACTATCGCAAGTCCACGGAGACAACCGATGCTCTCGCCGCGCTCGACGAACTGATAGAGAGCGCCGTGCTATATCGCGCCCTCGCGGCACCGGATGAGTCCGCGGCTCTCTGGTCTCAGATTGGAGTCGGAACCCAAGAGGCCATAGAACTCCTCAACGCACTAGGCCTGAAACAGCTTAGGTACTTGCTACTTGCCGTGCTTCGGGACTTCGCTGGAAAGAAACCAACGAAAGCCGGCCGAAGAAGGCAGCGCAGTGCGATTCTCAAACTGACGTCATGGTCGATCCGAGGCCTCGTTGACGGACGTACCGGCGGAGGTGACGCTGAGCGCACCTACATAAAAGGCGCCCTCGCACTTCACAAAGGTGAATTCACGAAAGTGAGCCAGCTCAAGGCTCACTTCCTGAAAAGCGACATGCTGACGACTGATGACGCACAGTTTGAGACTCGCTTCCGCGAATTTCCCTTCGATCGTCCGAACTCTCACAAGCGCGTACGCGCGATTCTCTACGCCCTGGAGTACCAGAAAATCGCGAATAAGTCCGGGCTGATGCCGCGCGACACGCTTACACCGGAGCATGTGCTCCCGAAGTCGCCAGCACTGGGGCAGTGGGAAGAATTCTCAGAGGAAGATCGAGCCTCGTACACGTTCATGCTCGGAAACCTAATGTTGATCGATGGTCCGTCGGGAGCCAACGACCAGCTGGCAAACAAGGAGTGGCCCGAAAAGAGGAAGCTCATCAAGACGTGGGCACAGCAAACGCCTCTCACGATGGAAGCGCTCAAAACCACGCACTGGACCAAGCAGGCGATCAAAAAACGAACGAAGGAACTCGCGAAGCTCGCGGTCAAGACTTGGAGTGCATGACATAGCGCCGTAACTGCGCAACTTGCGGCCATCTTTACTGAAGCGCAAGCTGACCAGGTGAGCAAAGCTTCGTTCTGACCTCTCCATGTAGCGGCGATTCGATAGACAACCGGAATGGACGGAAGCTCGGGGCGCTCTTACGCCCGTGTCTATGAGGGGCTACAACGGAAGTCGGCGCATCGTGCCGTTGAATCGGCGGTCGAGTGTAGCGGTGGCCGCGTCGGCTATTCCAGTGGTCCGAGCCGGGGACCGCTCTTTTTGGGCATCGAGGACCCGGACGGTCGGCCGATCGCTCTTTGCGCCTACGTCTTCACCGCCACTCACCAGCGAATCAGGAACCGGCCCCTCGACGAGCATAGGCTCCAAATTCGTTATGGCGACGTCAATAGCGACGCCTGGAAGGCCGAGGATCATCCGGTCGGCTTCGACCCGCTCCGATCCGATATCACGCTAGTGCTGGGCGTTCATGAGAAGGCTGAACTCTTCATTGCGGCAGATCCGATCGCCTACGACCCGCTGCCAATGGGCATTTCCGTCTTCTTCAAGGATGCTGAGGTAGAGGCCGCACAGAAGTCCGGCTGGCACGTCTGGGAGCGGGATAACATCGGGGGCGTACGGCGCGCAGACACCCGTACCGAGCTTGGCCTTGAGACGCTTATCGCCTTCCGGCCCGAGATGCTCCTCAAATACATCCAGTTCGAGAGAACGGCGCAGCGCCTGGGCCTTGACCCACCGCTTCGCTTCAGGGCCGCACAGGAAGCCGGAGCCGGTGAAAGCTCGGATGAGCTTCATGCTCTTGAGCAACAGTTCGGGCTTAAGGCGCACGAAATCCTCGACATCATCGATGAGCGGCCACGCCTCGGAATTGCAGTTAAGGGAGGAGTCGCCGAGCGCCATCTGGAGAAAGCGCTGGCAGGCGATCCCGACATCGCACGAATCAAGCTAGGCGAAGTCGATGGACCGCCAGACTTCATCGTCAACCTTCATGAGCGGTCTGACGAGGTGACAATCGAGTGTAAGAACGCCTCGCCCCAGCCATACAGTGACGGAACTTTCAAGGTTGAAACGCAGAAGACCCGGGCGTCAAAGGGAGATCCCAAGAGCCGCCTGTATGAGCCTACGCAATTCGATGTCGTTGCAGCGTGCATGTACGGACCGTTAAAGGAGTGGACCTTTCGATACAAGCGCTCTGCTCTGCTGGCCCGGGACACGCGCTTCGAGGACCGCATCGCAGCGATCCAACGAATCGATGGAAGCTGGGCATCCACCCTCCAAGAGGCGCTAGCGAGGTAACCGTAGCCTGGGCATCGCTCCTCGCTCTCGTTTGAACATGACGCCCCTCCCCTATCCCCATCCGACTAGCGCTGAGGTCAGTGCGCGCATGCGGCGAAACCCGCGGCGTGACACGCAACCGGAGATTGAGCTACGGAAGGAGCTTCATGCGCGAGGCCTTCGCTTTCGAAAGGACTTTCTACTGCGGGCTCCGGAGCGCTCAGTCCGACCTGACATTGTCTTTACCCGCGCTCGGGTCGCAGTCTTTGTCGATGGATGCTTCTGGCATTGCTGCCCTGAGCATGGCAATAAGCCACAAAGGAATCGCGGCTACTGGGGACCAAAGCTGGAGCGAAACGTGGCCCGGGACCGAGCGGTGGATGCGGCATTGACCGCCAACGGCTGGGTGGTCGTGCGCGGCTGGGAGCATGAGGCGGTGCATGACATCGCCAATCGCGTCGAGCGCGTAGTCATGGCTTTAGCCAGCTCACCTCAGGCGTGAACCGCTAGAGGCACCTCGAGCCGATCGAGCTCCGCGGCTACTCGATCAAGGAGAACTCGCCCCATGAGCGGAGGTACTGCATTCCCCAGCTGAAGCTGTTGACTACGGCGGTTTCCGATGACCACGAAGTCGTCAGGGAAGGTCATGAGACGCTTTACCTCTGCCACGCGCAGCCGACGCCCATCCCAGTGAAACGGACCAACCCAGGGCCCGGGCTGGCCTTGGATGGTCGGTGACGGGCGATCAGGATGAAGCTTCAGCAGGAAGCTCCAATATCTGCTTCGCCACTCAAAGCGGGGACGCCGGTGCCCGCGCCTCTTCGTAAAGTAGAGATAGTTCTCACCCGGAGGAATCTCGCTCAACTCCGCGGCGTAGGTGCCAGTCACGAGCTCCTCGGGCTCAAACGGATTCTGCGCCTCCGTCAGATCGGCGAGAGCCTCGCTAGTAGTGACGTGGGGAGTCCGGGCACCGTTTCGATCGGACCTACGCTCATGCGGTCCGTCGTGGCTCTCCTCGGGCCAGTCAAATCGCCAGAGGTCCGGGGGGATATCGAGTAGGTCAGAGCGAACGCCAACGCAAAAAAGTCGTTGTCGCAACTGAGGCACTCCGTAGTCCGCAGCAAGAATTACGTTGGAATCGAAGGAGTACCCAGCTGAACGGATCGCCCTCTTGAACCGCTCAAAGATCAAGCGATTGTGGTTGTTGTAGGCGAGTCCGAATACGTTCTCCATGAGAAACGCTCGTGGACGAATGGCCTGCACTGCCTCGACATAGTTGTCAAGCAGTGAAGCCTTTGGGTCTTTCCCGGCTCGCTTATAGGCGAGCCAGTAGCCTGACTTTGAGAATGGAGTGCAGGGGGGCCCGCCGTGCACCAGATCGACCTCTCCAGCGTTTAGATCCGCAGCATCGAGCAACTTAGTCGGATCCAAAGTCACGATGTCCTCAAAGAGGACGTCCTCGTTCAACCGACCGAACCAGTGGTCATTTGCCAGCAAGGTTTCGCGGGCGGTCGGGTCGAGCTCAACCGCTGCGTAGGTCTCAAAGCCGGCTAGCTCCCCAGCGACATCGAGACCTCCCGCGCCCGCGAACAAGCTCACGGCAACGCGCTTCGCGCTATCTCTGCCCTCTGCACGCGGACGATGGCCGAGGACTGTGACAGACATCGGCAAGACCCTAGATATTTGGTCGGATCTCAAAGATCGACTCCCTCGCTGCTCAAGTCTCTTGAATAAGGAGCCAGCCCTTCGATCTCTCCCCGGTCGCGCGGCTCTGCTGGAGCAGACATCGACGAATTTTGGGGCGATAGATCCAGCGCAGGTGCTTCTTCGCCGGGCAGTAGATGCGTATAGCGGGTTAGCGTGAAGGCGGGGGAGTGGTGGCCGAGGGCGCGGCTCAGTTGGAGGAGGTTGGTGCCTCGGCTGAGGTGGAGCGAGGCGAAGGTGTGGCGGAACGTGTGGAAGCCGGCCCAGGGGGCGTTGGCCTCCTCTGCCAGCGGCTTGAGGACGCGGCGGCGGAGGTTGTTGGGATCGAGCGCTCCTCCGGCTTCGCTGGGGAAGGCGAGGGCGGTTGAGTCCTGATCGGGCTGCGTGGCCAGGTGAACGCGCAGCTTCGCCACGAGCGGTTCCGGTAGGCGGACCTCGCGGCGGCCGTACTTGCTCTTGGGCGGCACGATCCGGTCGCGGACGATGGCGCGGCGGATGCAGACCTCGGGCTCGCTCTGGTCGAGTTGGAGGTGCAGACGTTGGAGGGCGATCACCTCGCTGATCCGCAGGCCGCTCGCTGCCAAGAGCTCGAAGAGCGGCTTGTGGCGCTCGGGCGCGATCGCCAGGACGGCGGCGAGCTGCTCACGGCTGAAGACCTTGACCTCTTCCTCAGACAACTGCTCGCGGTTGGGCATGGCGAGGCCGTGGGTCGGGTTATGGCGAATCAGGCCCTCGCGCTTGGCGGTCGCCAGGGCGGCTCGCAGCGGGATCACTGCGTTGGCGATGGTGCGGTCGCTGAGGCGCTTGCCCTGCTCCTCTTCGTCTGCGAGCCAATCCATGAAGCGCACGAGCGCGTAGGTGCTCACGTCGGCCAGCTTCAGCTTGCGTGGGAAATGGCGATGGGCGTAGGAGCGGATCAGGCGGCGGTATTCCTCGCGGGTGCTTCGCGGAAGCCGCGCCTCCCCTGGCCGCGGTAGCGCTCGACCCATTCATCGACGTAGCGCAGGAAGCCGATTGTCGTGCGCTCCTGCAGCTCGCCGCGGTCGCGGTCGGTCTCGCTCTCGCGCTTGATCCGCCGCGCCTCCTCGTAGGTGCGGGCATGGCGCTTTCGCTGCCGCCCGGCGCTGCGGAAGACGCAGACGTAGCCGATCGTGTGCCCCGCGCCATCAACGCGCTTGAAGACACCCGGGGTCTTGGTCTTTCTGAGCCGCCGCTTGTCGCCACAGCCTGGGTCGGCCGCACGGGCCGACGTATCCTGGGAAATGCTCATGAGCACCACCTCGTGAGCCGGGGGCGGGCCGTGTATGCGGCGCCGCCCCATTTGCGTTGTCGGACAAAACGTTAACAGGAGGAATGGGGCGTCTCAGCGACTTCGTCCTGTGCTCGTTCCGTCCTTCGTTTCTCGTTCTATAGCTCGTTCTACGGCTCGCACTGCGGCTCGTTCTATAGCTCGCACCGCCCCGCCGTGAGGTCGCCGCAAAGCCGCTTGTCACCTGGCATTGCAGCGACCCGCCCACACTGACATCTATATGTCGCACTGAGGTCCGCGTAGGGTCCGCACCGCTCCACGGCGAGAGCAGCTCGGGATCGCTTGCCGCCCGGCGTTACGACGAGGGCTCCGCTGACTTCTATGGCCAGTAGTCATCAACCGATCTCAGTCGCCGCCGGCTCGCAGGTCCAACCCGCTGCGTCAGCCTCGCCGTGGCTCTGCTGAGCTTCGGCCTCATGGGGGGAGCGCCCGGCCGCCTGAGCGGACGGCCGGATGTTCAGACCCGGCGACGAGACGGATCAGCGACAGCGGCTTTCCGAGGGCCGAGGCAGGGCGAAGGCCCAGCTTCTGACCTTCGTCCTCCCTGTGGCCTGCGCCTCGGCCCTCGGGAAGCCGCTGTCGCGCTTGGTCGTCGGTCAGCCCTTGCGCGGATCGAGCCGGTCGATCAACTCCTCGCAGGCGCTCTTGGCTCGCTGGTAGCGCTGTTTGGCGCTCTCTTCTTCCTCCTGCAGCAGACGCGCACAGGCAGAGCCCTCCAACACGCTCTCGGCTTCGCCGCGCAAGCGCCGCAGGAGTTCGATCAGGTCGTGCGGCGGCATCGTCAGGGCGACGGTCGCGCGGCCGTGCTCCGGCTCCCAGCCGATGTCGTCGAGCAACCGGAAGTCTTCGCCGAACTCGATGCCGAGACGCTCGGCCTTGGCAAAGTCCTTCTCCTCGATCGCGATCCAGAAGTCGCCGATGCCGCTGAGGTGGTCGAGGACGAGCTCGTAGAGCACGTCTCGGCGCTCCCGGTCGATCGTCGCGGTGGTTCTGCCAGGCACGGGGTTCCCTTTCGTCCAGGGCGCCGAAGGGAAGCCCAGGGATGCCGTCCGGCTCCCGCCCGTGACGGGTACCGTCTCTCTCGCGTCGAAGGCTCGTTCTTCGGTGCCGGGCCCCGGGGCGTGTCGAGCGTCGCCGGGGCCGCTATTTGGTCTTGTCGGCAGCGAACGTAGGTGGACGGAACGCCCGTCTCAAGGGTCTGCCGCCGAAGCTCACTCGGACCTCATGTTGCCCCAGGCGTTGCCCCATGGCGATTTTCGGCGGTTTCGCGCGACGAGCGAAACCCCGCAAACCCGCTCCCTAAGCGGAGTCACGTCAACGCGCCAGACAGGATTCGAACCTGTGACCTTCGGTTTCGTAGACCGACGCTCTATCCAACTGAGCTACTGGCGCGGGATTGGGCTGGGTGGCCCGGAGGGGCGATTCTAGGGATTCGGGGCGGTGGTTAGGCGGCTTGGGGCTCGCTGGGCTTGTTCAGCCGCACGTGCCACTCGACCGTGGCGGTGGCAACTCGCTGGCCCTCGGCGTCGTTCAGCTCGATCTGACAGGGGAAGACGACCTTGCCGTCAGAGTCGAGGGTGGCCAGGGCCTCGTCGGCGGGAACCCCAAGGGTCGCGTGGGCCTCGATCGGACCGTTGGCGATCTTTTCGTAGGAGATGTCAGCGCTGCGCGCCAGCGGCGTCACGTCGCCCATGCGCTCGGCGAAGGCACCGACAAAGGCGGCTCCCGAGGCCGTCTCCGCTGCGGTGAAGAGGGCGCCGGCGTGCTGGGAGCCGACGTGATTCTTCAGCTCGGGGCGCTCGGGCAGAACAGCAACGGCCTCTCCGGGCGCCACCTTTGTGACCTCGATTCCGAGGTAATTGGCGAAGGGCACCGCCTGGCTCATCCCCTGTGCGATTGCGTCGTAGTCGATCATCGGCCGGACCCTATCCCGTTCAGCGACCCTCGAAGGTGGCGTGGCCCGGGCCGCCGTGCTCGAGGAAGGTCTTGACCGCGCGCTGCAGGTCCTCGCTGGCGAAGAGCTCGCCGGCCTCGGTGCGGATCGCCTCGTCCGCCGCCGGGATGCCGCCCTCGCGGAAACGACGCAGGACCAGCTTCGTCATCGCGTGCGCCCTGGTCGGACCGGCCGCCAACTCGGCAGCGAAGGCACGCGCCTTCTCGTCGAAGCCATCGTCCTCGTAGACCCGGTTGATCACGCCCCAGCCCTCCAGCTGCTCGGCGCCGAAGAGCTCGCCGGTGATCACGAACTCGCGCGCCCGGCCACTGCCAGCCCGCTCCGCCAAGCGCTGCGTGCCGCCCATCGAGGGCGTCAGCCCGACCACTTTCTCGACCAGGCCGAACCTGGCCGAGCGCGCGGCGAGAATCAGGTCGCAGCCCAGCGCCAGCTCGAAGGCCGCGGTCAGGGTCAGGGCGTGGGCGGCGAAGATGACGGGGAGCGGCAGCGCTTCCACCCGCTCGACCGCACCGATCAGTTCATCCCAGAGAGCACTCGCCCGCTGCGGCGTCAGCCCGTCGAACTCGGCGACGTTGACGCCACCCGAGACCGCGCGGCCCTCGGCCCGGAACAGCAAGGCCCGTGGCAGATCGGCCTCGACCACGGCGATCGTCTCCTGCAGGGCTTCGAACATCGCCCGGTCGAAGAGATTGAGCGGCGGACTGTCGAGAGTCGCCACCGCAAGGCCCTCGTCGTACTCCAATCGAATCGACATGCCGGGACCCTACCGCGTGCCCTGAGGCGTTCTGGGGTCAAGCGAAACAAGGAAGAGGAAGCCGGAAGGCGTCCGCCTTTCGGCGACCGATGACGCAGTAGCGCGCCGGCCCCAGGACGCCTCAGGGCACGCGGTGGACCTCGAAGAGGTTCGTCCCAAGCTCCTGCTCGGGCAACCCGGCGGTGATCGCGATCAGGTCGCCCGAGGCGGCGATGCCGTGTTTGGCGGCAAGCGCCGCGCAGTCCTGCAGCAGGCCGCGCACGTCGCTCTCGTGCTCGTTGAGCACCGCGGTAACGCCGAAGAGCAGCTTCAGCCGCCGCACGGTTTCGATCCGCGGCGACACCGCCAGCACCGGAACGTTGGGCCGGTGGGCGGAGACGAGCCGCGCCGTGCGACCGCTGCTCGTCGGCACCACCAGCGCCGCCAGCCCAAGCCGGTACACCGCACCAACCGCCCCCTGGGCAACCGAGTCGGCGACGTCCTGGGTCGCTTGGTCGGTGCGGCCGAAGAGCCAGTCGCCATAAGGAAGGTCGGGCTCGGTGGCGCGGGCGATCTGGTCCATCACCCGCACCGCCTCGACCGGATGCTGACCGACCGCGGTCTCCTCGGAGAGCATCACCGCGTCGGTGCCGTCGTAGATCGCGTTGGCGACATCGGTCACCTCGGCCCGCGTCGGCCGCCGCGCGATCACCATCGAGGCCAGCATCTGCGTCGCGGTGATCGCCGGCTTCGAGCGCTTGCCGGCGCCGCGGATCAGCCGCTTCTGCAGGACCGGCACCTGTGCCAGTGGCACCTCGATCCCAAGGTCGCCGCGGGCCACCATCACTCCTCCGGTCGCCGCTGCGACGATCTCCTTGGCGTTCTCGGCCGCCTGCTGCTTCTCGATCTTGGCGATCAGCGGGATGTCGGAATCGAGGCCGCGCAGCCGCTCGTAGACCGGCTCGAGATCCGCCGCGGTCGAGACGAAGGAGACCGCCAGCAGGTCAATTCCCTGTTCGACCGCGAACTCGACCCAGCCCAGATCGCCCGTGGTCGCCGCCGGGGTCTTGATCCCCGGCACGTTCATGCCCTTGTGTGAGGAGAGCGTGCCGCCGACCTCGACCTCGCAATCGACGCCGCCGTCTTCGGGGCCGCGCACGCGCAGGCGGATCGAGCCGTCGGCGAGGTAGACCGGCTCGTCCTGCGCAAGCGAGGTCACCCCCGGCCAGGTGACCGGAATCGTCTCCCGGTCGCCCTCGACCTCCTGCGGCGTCAGCTTCACGTGCATGCCGGTCTCCAACTCGGCAACGTCGTCGCGCAGCTCGCCGATCCGCAGCTTCGGGCCCGGCAGATCGCCCAGCACCGCGACCTCTTCGCCGACCTGCTCGGCCGCCGCCCGGATCGCCTCCACCGTGCGCGCGTGTCGGTCGCGGTCGGCGTGGGAGAAGTTGAGCCGGAAGACGTCGGCACCGGCCTCGATCAGACGCACCAGCGTCTCCGGCTCCCAACTCGCCGGCCCTACCGTCGCGATGATCTTCGTGCGCCTGCCGTGATGCATCCCACTGACTGTAGAGAGTGACGAATCGCACCCTGTGAAAGCGCGACCTTTACATCGATCTCTGTGACAATGGGACGGTGAGCACCGTCGCCGAGCGTCCCGCCGGCGCCGACGAGCCGGCCTTCCCGGATCTCGTCGGTACCGCACCGCCCTCCCCTGCCGGTCCGATCGAGCCGGCCGAGTTGGAGAAACTCGGCAAGCCCCCGATCGTGCCCCTGCCGCGCTCAGCGCAGATGCTGCGCTTCAGCATGCGCCAGATCGAGTACGTCTTCGGCGCCCGGCGGCGCATCGGTGAGACCTTCCGCATGCGGACGGCAATGCCAGGCGGCCCCGTCGTCACCAGCCACCCAGACCACGTGCGCTCGCTCTTCACCGCCAAACCGGAGCTGGCGCCCTCGCTGACCGGCGAGTCGCCGCTGCGACCGATCCTCGGCACCGGCTCGGTCCTCACCTCGCTCGGCGCCCGCCACATGCGCCAGCGCAAGCTGCTGCTGCCGCCCTTCCACGGCGAGGCGATCGAGCGCTACACGGAGATGATCGTCGCCGCGACCGAACGCGAGCTCGACCGCTGGCCACTGAACCAGCCCTTCGCGCTGGCGCCGCGCATGCAGGCGATCACCCTCGACGTGATCATGGGCGGGATCTTCGGCATCGAGGGCAAGCCCGAGCGCGGCACGCCCGAGGACCGCATGCGAGTAACGGTCAAGCGACTCGTCAACGCGTCCACCTCACCGGTCGGCCAAGTGGGAGAACTGCTCAGCATCGGCCGCGAAGACGCGTCCGGGGTGATCAAGCTCGGGGTCGCCATCCTCGATCGGCCGACCTACGCCGTGATCAAGGCCCGCCGCGCCGACCCGCACCTGGAGGAGCGTCGCGACATCCTCTCGCTGCTGCTGCAGGCGCGCACTGAGGAGGGCGAGGCGATGGACGACAAAGAAGTCCGCGATGAGCTGCTCACCCTCGTCCTCGCCGGCCACGAGACAACCGCCAACACGCTCTCCTGGACGTGGGAGCGGCTGGTCCGCAACCCCGGCGCCCACGAGGCCCTGCGCGAGGCAACCCGCAACGGCGGCAACGCCGAGGAGCAGGTCGAGGCGACGATCATCGAGAGCATGCGCTCGCGCCCGGTCGTCCCCTTCATCGGCCGCCGCGTGACGGTCCCCTGGCAGCTTGGCCCCTACGGCGTCTCGGCCGACACGCCGATCGGGATGAGCATCCTGCTCGTCCACCACCGCGAGGACCTCTATCCCGAACCGTTCGAGTTCCGCCCCGAGCGCTGGCTCGGCCGCAAACCCGGCACCTACGAGTGGATCCCCTTCGGCGGCGGCATCCGCCGCTGCCTCGGCGCCGCCCTGGCGATGGCCGAGATGCGCGTCGTGCTCGAGGCAACCGCCCGCCGCCTCGACCTCGAGGCCGCCGAGCCAGAGCCCGAGCGCGCCCTGCACCGCAACGTGACGATGATCCCGTCGCGCGGTGGCCGCGTCATCTTGCGTGGCAGAACGCAATAAGCAAGAAAATCCGTTCGTTGCACCAAACGTTTTTGCCCAGTTAAATTCCTGCAAATGGCGGCCTTTGCGCAGGGTGCTTCGGAAAAGACGAGTTCCTCCAAGCGGTTCCGCCGCCGAGCAGATATAAGTTGCAGCTGGGGACGGGGCGTCGGCGTGGGTCGGGGTGCTGCCCTCGGACCCACGTACGACCATGGATGACGCAAGCATCCATGAGGCCTGATAGTCCCCATAGAAGGGGCCATGCCCCGTCCCCGATGCTTCTCATTGGGAGCGTGTCCGGTTTCAGTAGATAGGCGACACCTGTGTCGAGACATAGGAGACACCCAACGAAGGGAGATCTCCTGTGGCAAAGGCGCGGTACCTGGTCGAGGCGCATCTGTTGGAAGGCCGCT
>Ga0070683_100001596_pt1 | contig 17548 bp, 18 predicted proteins | sample KBSC713LmetaG_FD_64662 | JGI IMG/M metagenome (GOLD analysis project Ga0070683, IMG submission 64662) | Corn rhizosphere microbial communities from Kellogg Biological Station, Michigan, USA - KBS C7.1-3L metaG | ecosystem: Host-associated > Plants > Roots > Rhizosphere ... | reverse complement strand
GCCATACGCGCGAACTCGGGCCACTGCCTGTAGCACCTCAGCGGAGATGCCCTCCTTGAGCTTCTGCTGGTTGAGCTTCGCGGTCGAGAGCTGCGCGCTCGCGGCGTTGATTCGACCCTGATCGAACAGCCCGCCCGGCCCCAATCGCCAGCCGATGCTGACAGTGTAATCCCCCATGCCTGCGACACGCGAGCGTCCGCTGTCCGGGCCACCACCGAGCGCACCGGCGAAGCCTTGAACGCCGACTGCCGGGATCAGCGCCCCGTAGACGGCGCCACGACGCGACGCCGCGGAAGCGTCGATCACCGCCGCTGCCCGGCGAAGCTCGGGTCGTGCGCGAATCGCTCGCGCAACCAGCGAATCCGCCGACGCCGAGGTGTCCACAACGGTGACCGGAACGAGATCGGAATCACGTGGCGCAAGATCGACGTTCGGATCGAGGTGCAGCACGCGAACCAGATCGACGGCTGCCAAGCGTTGTTGAGCGACGGCATCGCGCAGCAGCATCTGGTAGTGTTCCGTCTGGGACTGCACCCGAAGCTCATCGCCACGGAAGGCGATCCCGGCAGCGACCGCGTTGTGTTACTGATTCTGATAGTTCTGCGAGATCGCGATGGCGCTCTGCAGGACGTCGACGAGTGCCTTCGATTTCAAGAGCTCGAAATATCCTTGCGAAGCGAGCAGCACGGCGTTTTGCTGCTGCGCTTCCAGCCCTTCCTGGGATGCGGCGACGAGACGTCGCGCCGCGAGTGAATTGAAATACGCATCGCCGATCGCGACTTGAGCGATCACCGATCCGCCGGGCGGATAGCTCTGATACGCCGCGTTGCCGATGATGCCGGACGGAGATGCCTGTGCAACGCCATCGCGCCGATGATAGCCGACGCCTGGCGACACCCACGGAAGAAACTGTTCGACGGCGCTCGTTCGCTGCGCTTCGGCCTGCCGCACGGACTCGCGGGCGATCTGGACGTCGAGATTCTGCGCGTTTGCCAGGCGCAGCGCGGTCGGCAAGTCGATTGGATAGCTCTGCGGACTCGTTTGCGCTCCAGCGCGAACTGCGAGCGCGACACACAGCGCGGCGATCGCTGACGGACTCCAGTGCGAAACCATCGTGCGTGGATTCATGACTTGGTCGGCCGGACGGATTGGCCGTCGATGAGCGGCTGCTTTCCGACGCGTGCGAGCGCGACACTCTCGGGAATACCGCTCGCGATCTCGACGTTCGCGCCATCTCGGAATCCGATCTTCACCGGCGTCTTGTGCACCAGGCCATTGGCGACGACGTAGACGAACGTGCCGGCCTTCTCGAACGTGCCGGCCTTCTCGAACGAGACCGCATCGCTCGGAACGAGCAGTGCAGTCGTCTTTCTCTGCATCTCGAACTCGACGTTCGCGTACATCCCGGGTCGCAGGGAGCCCGATGCGTTGTCGAGATCGATCTCGGTGAGCATCGTCTTGGTGCTTTCGTCCAGCGCGTGCGAGAATCGTGACACGGTACCGCGGAACGTGCGCCGCGGGAACTCATCCAGCGTGAGCGTCACGGGCAGACCAACACGAATGAGCGGCACCTCAGCTTCAGGCACGGACACCTGTACACGGAGCCGGCTCACGTCCATCAGCATCACCAGCGCTGCACCCTGCGGCGTGCTGCCTGCCGTCGCGGCGGGGATGAACGCGCCTTGATCGACGTACCGCGCCGTGATGACGCCGGAGAAAGGTGCGGTGATCTTCGCGAATTGGAGCAGGGCGCGCGTGCACTGCAGCTTGGCCTCGGCGATTTCCGCTTTGCCGCGCAGGTCATCGACTTGTTGTGGAACCACGAGGTCGGGTGAGCTCTTCTGCGCTTGCGCCATCCGCTCATAGTTAGTGCGCGCGACATCGGCTTCGGCCTTGAACTCTGCCTCGTCGGCTTGGAGCTCGGGCACCTCAAGCTCCGCGAGCAACTGCCCGCGCTTGACGAAGTCGCCCTTGTCGACGGTGATGGTCTTGAGATAGCCAGGCACCTTCGCGTAGACCGTTGCGCCCTGATACGGCAGGATGCGGAAGGAGGGCAGGGTGATGTGCCGGCTGATCGCGCCATGCGTTGGCGTGACCGTCTTCACGGGTACCGGTGCCGCGGTCGGCGGGAGCTGGGAGGCCGGTGCGGAATCGACGCAGGCGGCGATTCTGGAGATGAGCACCAGCCCGGCCACGAGACGCGCGCGCGCAACGAGCAAAGTGCAGCGCATTCGAGGAAAAGGTTGAGGGATCGCTCGCGTTTCGTTCATCACTGAGCCACGGCGAATGCCTGGGTCTCGGCGTCGTCAGGATCGAGCGATGCCGACTGTCGCGACGCGCCTGATTGGACTAAGGCGAACACACCCGGGAGCACGAAGAGCGTTGCAATGGTGGCGAGGGCTAGACCTCCAATCACGGCCCGTCCGAGTGGGGCGGCCTGCGGCCCCGCTTCTCCGAATCCGAGTGCCATGGGCAGCATGCCGGCGATCATGGCGAGACTCGTCATGAGAATGGGGCGAAGCCGCGTGCGCGCGGCATCTCGTGCCGCGTCAGTCGATGACGCGCCGCCTCGCCGGCTTCGCTCGGCGAAGGTCACGAGGAGCACGGCGTTCGCGACAGCGACCCCGATCGCCATGATCGCGCCCATGAACGACTGGATGTTGAGCGTCGTCCCAGTAGCGCGAAGCGCAATCACGACGCCGGCGAGCACCGCGGGCGTCGTGGCCACGACGACCACGGCGAGGCGGAAGGACTGGTAGTTGGCGGCCAACAAGAGGAGGATCGCGACCACCGCGAGGAGGAGACCGCCGCGTAGGCCTGCGAGAATCTCACGCATCGGCGCAATCTGTCCGCGCACGGCGACGTTGACTCCCGCGGGCGGCTTCCCCAACGATGCGAGGTTGCGATCAAATCGCGGACGCCGCGCTGCCAAGGTCGGTGCGCGCGACATTCGCAGTGACGGCGAGCATGCGTTGCATGTTATAGCGCTGATACTGGCCGACCGTCGTGCCCTGTTCAACTGACGCGATGTTCCGGAGCAATACGCTGCGACCGCCGGCGTTGATCGGGAGATTGCGCACCTGTTCGATCGAGTCCATGACGGCCTGCGGCATCTGCACCTGGATCTGGTACGCGACGCCGCTGTTCGGATCCGCCCAATAGTTCGGGACGACAAACCGGCTCGACGATGTTGCCGTGACCAGGGAGCGCGATACGTCGGACATACGCACGCCTTCGAGACCGGCCCTCTGCCGGTCGACCTGCACGTCGACCGTGGGATACGAGAGTGACTGCGCGAACTGCACGTCACGGAGCGATGGAATGCCAGCCATGGAAGCTCGCACGCGTTGCGCGAACTCCGTGACCGCCGTGAGGTCGGATCCGCTCACCGCGACTTCGACGGGAGTGGCCGAGCCGAAGCTCATGATGCGGCTGACGATGTCCGCCGGCTCGAACGAGTATTCGACGTCCGGCATGTCGGCGGCGAATCGCGTGCGCAATCGCTCCTTGAGCGCGTCCATGTTCACGGGCGTGCCGTGCTTGAGCTGCACCTGCAACACGGCTTCTTCGGGACCGCCGTTCCAGAGATAGATGAAGTTGATCGGATAGGCCGATCCATGGACACCGACGAAGCCGAGCGTGACGTCGACGTTCTTCGGGCCGACTATCTGCGAGATCAGATCGAGCGTATGCAGCGCAACCTGCTCGGTGCCGTCGATGCGAGTACCCGCCGGCGCGCGCAGCCGCACCTGCAGTTGCCCGGCGTCCACCTTTGGAAAGATGTCCGTACCCAGGCCGATGCCGAGTGCAACGATCAACGCGCCTGTGATGAGCACATATCCGGCGACGACGAATGCGGACTGGTGGAGGAGCCGCGCGACGACGGCGTCGCAGCGGTCTTGAAAACGCGCAAAGGCCGAAGGCCCGGCGCTGTGCCGGCCATCTGCCGGATGCGCACGAATCCACCACGCCGAGAGGATGGGAACGAGGGTGTTGGCCAGCACAAACGACACCGCCATTGCGAAGCCGACAGCGAGAGCGAGTGGCACGAAGAGCGCGCGCGCCGCGCCCTGCATGAAGAACGACGGCACGAATACGGCGAGCACGCACAGCATCGCGATGAGCAGCGGAAGCGCCACTTCGCGCCCCGAGTCGGCGACCGCCCGGTTAATGCTCTTTCCTTGCGCCAGGTGCGTATGAATGTTCTCAATCGCCACGGTGGACATGTCGACGAGCACACCGACGGCGAGCGAGAGACCGCCCAGCGTCATCAGGTTCACCGTCTGCCCGGTGAGCCAGAGCGCGACGAGCGATCCGAGCAGCGAGACCGGAATTGTAACGACGACGATGAGCGCGCTCTTCCAATCGCGCAGAAAGAGCAGCACCATGACGCCGGTGAGCAGGGCGCCCAGCGCGGCTTCGAGTGTGAGTCCGCTGATCGCGCCAGTGACGTAGCCCGATTGATCGAAGTCGTAGCTCACCTTCACGTCGGGCGGCAGCGCGGCTTGAAACCGCGGCAGGTTCTGCTTCACGAGATTGACGACGGTCAGCGTCGATGCGTCGGAGCGCTTGGTGACCGGGATGTAGACCGTTCGGCGTCCGTTCACGAGCGCATAGCTCGTCACGATGTCTGATCCATCGGTCACGGTCGCGACATCGCGCAGGAATACCGTGGGATACACGCCGGTGCGAATCGGCACGGCGGCGAGATCCTGAATGTTCTTGACCGTGGCGTTGAGCGGCACCATCGGGTAGCTGTCCCCGAGCGGCATGTTGCCGGATGGGCTGATGAGGTTCGCCGCGGTGACCGACGAGACCACTTCATCGGGCGACATGTTGAGCGCGCGCAGCCGGTCCGGCTGCAGGTTGATCACGATGAAGCGCGCGCTTCCGCCGAACGGCGGCGGTGCGGAGACGCCGGGCAGCGTGGCGAAGAGTGGGCGCACGCGATTGAGCGCGGCGTCCTGCAGCTCGCCCACCGTGCGTGTCGTGCTCGAGAACACGAGATCGCCGACCGGGACGTTCCCGGCGTCGAAGCGCGTGACGAATGGCGGCACCGTTCCCGGCGGCATGAACGCGCGCGCACGGTTCACGTAGGACACCACTTCCGACATCGCCTGCGACATGTCGGTGCCCGGATAGAACTGCAGCTTGATGATCGCGGCGCCCTGGATCGACTTCGACTCGACGTGCTCGATGCCGGTGATATACAGAAAGTGATATTCGTAATAGTAGGTGAGAAAACCTTCCATCTGCGCCGGGTCCATGCCGCCGTACGGCTGCGCGACGTAGATGGTCGGGATGCCGAGCGTCGGGAAGATGTCGCGCGGCATGCGGACGATCGCGAGCGTGGCGGCAAGCAGCATGGACACCACCGCGATGACGATTGTGACCGGCCGTCGCAGCGCGAGTCGGACGAGATTCACTCGTAACTCCTGGGCAGAATCGCTTGGGCGTCGAGAGGAGGCAGCCACACGGCCTTGGGGCGGGGGCAAGGCCGACGTCGGCACGTGGCGCGCGAACTATCCACGTCCGTTATCGAATGGCGATATAGCTTACGACTCGCGTCGTGGGCCGCAACCGCACGGACCTTGCGACACTCGGGGACCTTCCAACCGACAGGGCGAGCACAATGAGCGTGTCGCGGCGTGACTTCTTCAGGCGGGCCGGATTGGTGGCGGGCACGGCGCTGGTTCATCCGCTCACCGGCGACAACGATGCGCTTGGATTATCTCGAGAGATCCCAAATTGGCGGACGCCGGAGCCCGCGGACTACACCATCAAGATTTCTGCGACGCCCGTCGAGGTCGCGCCGGGAAAGTTCATTTCCATGATCGCATACAACGGCCAGTTCCCGGGCCCGCTGCTCCGATTCAAAGAGGGGCAGCGCGTGACGGTCGACCTGGAGAACGACACCGATACGCCGGAGCAATTGCACTGGCACGGCCAGTCCGTCTCCACGGACGTGGACGGCGCCGCGGAAGAAGGAACGCCGTTCATTCCGGCGCACGGGTCGCGGCGCATTTCGTTCGTGCCGAAGCCGGCTGGGTACCGCTTCTTCCACACTCACAACCGCGCGGGCGCGGATCTGTCGGCCGGCATGTACAGCGGACAGGTCGGCCACGTCTACATCGAGCCGACGCACGAGCCTGGCGCCTACGATCGCGAGGTGTTCCTCGTCCTGAAGGAGTTCGGGCCGACGTTCAGCCGTGGCGGCGACATGCCGCAGGACGTGCTCACGCCGACGACGGACGTGCCGGCACTCGAGGCAAAGGGCGAGGCGGCGATGAACGCGTCGCTCGCCAAAGGAATGCCCAAGGGCTATGAAGTCGGCTACGACACGTTCACGATCAACGGTCGCATGTTGGGACACGGTGAACCGGTTCGCGTGAAGCAGGGCGAACGCGTGCTCTTTCACGTCCTGAACGGGAGCGCCACTGAAATCCGCAGCCTGGCGTTACCAGGGCACCAGTTCCGTGTCGTCGCGCTCGACGGCAACCCGGTCCCAACGCCGACAATTGTTCCGGTGCTCTGGCTCGGCACCGCTGAACGCGTGTCGGCAATCGTGGAGATGAACCACCCGGGCGTCTGGATCATGGGTGATACCGCCGACGATGACCGCCGTCACGGCATGGGCGTCGTCGTCGAATATGCAAATCATAAAAACAAGCCGCAGTGGGTCGCACCGCCGAAATTTCGCTGGGACTACACGGCATTCGGCAAGTCCGGCGCTGCGCCCGCGCGCCCCGACGAAACGTTCGAGATGGTATTCGCGAAGGACAACGCCGCCGTGGACGGATTCAACCGATGGACAATCAATGGCGTTGCATATCCGATGAAGTCCTCACCCGCCACACCGGCGTTCCATCTCAGGGAGGGCCGCCGCTACCGGATTCACGTGCGGAACGAGAGCGACGATCTCCACCCGATTCACCTTCATCGTCACACGTTCGAGCTGTCCAGCATCATGAGGCGGCCGACGTCCGGTGTGATGAAAGACGTCGTGATGCTCGGAGGATACCAGGAGTTGTCGATCGATTTCGTCGCCGACAATCCCGGGCTCACGCTATTCCACTGTCATCAGCAATTACACATGGACTTCGGCTTCATGACGTTGTTCGCCTACGCTTGAGACCCGTAGCTCGCGGAGTGCGCGATCTGGCCTGTCGGAGCGTTCGCCGAGTGCTTGCCGTGCCCCGGCTCGAACAGCTCGCCGAAGAGCTCCCGGACTCGTTGCTTTGCCGCGGCCAGCGCTTGCGGCCGTCTGGAGCCGGATGAGTCCAGCCTAGTCGACCTGATAATCGGAAGGAGAGATCGGTGGCTACGGAAAAGAACACCAATGACGAACGCGATCAGCTCACGGAGCATCCGACGAACGTTGTCGAGGGCTTGTGGGGTGTACGCTACCAGGTGAAGGACGTGCATCGCTCCATCGAGTTCTACACCTCGGTGCTGGGCTTCAAACTCGATCAACAGTTCATGCCGGCATTCGGACAGGTGTCGGTCGGCAACCTGAAGTTGATCCTCAGCGGCCCCGGCGCATCTGGCTCCCGACCGCTGGCCGACGGCAGCTCCCAGGAGCCGGGTGGGTGGAATCGCGTCGTGCTGCAGGTGCGAGATTTGTCAGCGTGCATCGCCGAGCTCACGCGACGCGGTGCCCACTTTCGGAATGCGCTGGAGAAAGGTCCTGGCGGCAGACAGATTCAGATCGAGGACCCGGACGGCAATCCCATCGAGCTTTTCGAGCCGGATCATCGGTGACGGGACTGACTACCGGAGCGGTGACCGGCGTCGTTGCTCGGTTGGAAGACGCCGGCTTCGTGCGCGGAGCGCCCGATCCGAGTGATGGTCGCAAGCAAGTGTTGACCGCGATCACCGACGCGTCACACGCGATCCATGGCACGTTCAAACGCGTGCATGGAGCAGTGGCCGATGTGCTGAGCGGCTTCGACGCTGCACAGCTCTCAGCGATTTCCGAGTTCCTGTCGCGCAGCGCCGAGGTGCTCTATCGCGAGATCACGCTCATGCGTGCCGAAGACGCGCTACCGAAGCCGGCTGTGGCGCGTCCGACAAAGGGAGCCCGCCGATGAACGCCCGTATCCGAAAGCTCAATCTCACCGCGCACGTCGTGACGTCGGTGGGGCGGCTGGGTGCCGTCGCCGCCTTCCTCGCGCTCAGTATCATCGGCTTGCGCAGCGGCGATCAACGCATCGTACAGGCATGCTATGTCTCGATGAATCTGATCGGCCTTGCTGCCATCGTCCCGCTCAGCGCGTTGACATCGATCACCGGGATCGCTCAGTCCGTTGTGACGCACTGGGGGCTCAGTCGCTACTACTGGGTGTTGACGAAGCTCATTCTTACCCTGGGCGCGACCGCGCTGCTGCTGCTTCACCAATTCACTGCGGTGGCTGCCGCATCGAGGCGCGCGCTGTCCGCGGTTCCACCGGGAACCTCCGGTATCGGAAGCAACGGGACCCAACTCGTGTTCGATGCTGCGCTCGCGATCGCCGCCCTGCTCCTCGTGACAGCGCTTTCGATCTACAAGCCGTGGGGAATGACGCCCTGGGCCATTGGTGCTGACGAGATGCTCGATCGCCGGCTCGGCGGCACCACTCAACGTTCGACCCCCCTCGGAGTTCGCGTTTTTACACAGGGCTCGGGCTACTGCTCGTCGCGGTCGTGATCCTTCATGTCCTTGGTCACGGAATGCCGCATCATGGCATGTGAGTCCACACAGGTGCGAGACTTTCGGTCGAACGCATCCGGCCCAAAATGATGGCCGTCACGGCCATCATGGCTGGCCTGCTTCCGATTCTGTGGGGTAGCGGAACCGGTGCGAGTGTCATGAAGCGAATTGACGCGCCGATGGTGGGCGGCATGATTTCGAGCACGGTCCTCACGCTTGTCCTGATTCCCGCTCTGTACTCGCTGTGGAAGGAACACGAACTTCTGTCGCTTCGTGCCGGGGACGACGCATCCGAGAGCTCATCGCCCGAGGTTCCCGCGCTGCTCAGCGGTGATCGCGGCAGTGAACTGCCAGGAGCGTACCATGTTTCCGAAACATGACGAGGCAGTTGACACCGTCAACGCGAGCGCGGAGGCGGTATTCGCGCGCCTGGACGACCGAACGCATTTGCCGGCCTACATGAGCAAACGGTCATGGAAGATGCGACGGAGCTCGACGAGGCGGTCACCGGCGTTCGCATGACGCATTCACAGGGTCATCACATGGCGGCGCATGCCGATCACGAGATGCACGACCAGGGCGCTCATGGTGGCCGCGACGAGCATGGTGGCCACGACAAGCATGCTGGCCACGACGTTCAGATGTTCCGACAGAAATTCTGGGGAACGCTGTCGCTGAGCATTCCGACGCTCATCTGGGCGCCGATGATTCAGCGGTGGTTCCACTACACCGCGCCAGCGTTCCCTGGCGCGCGGTTCATTCCCGCGATCTTCGGCGTAGCCGTCTTCTTCTATGGCGGGTGGGTCTTCATCGCCGGCGCGAAGCGAGAGCTCGAAGATCGGCTACCGGGCATGATGACGCTCATTGCGCTCGCGATCACCGTCTCCTGCGTCTTCAGTCTGGCGGTCACGCTCGGCTATCCCGGAATGGATCTCTGGTGGGAGCTCGCAACACTCGTCACGATCATGGTCCTTGGCCACTGGATCGAGATGCGGTCGATCGCGCAGGCGAGTGGCGCACTGAAGGAGCTGACGAAGCTCCTGCCCTCCGTGGCGACGCGTGTTCGTGGCGAAACGCTCGACGACGTACGGCTCGAGCAGCTTCGCGCTGATGATATCGTGTTGATTCGACCCGGCAGCAGCATTCCGGCCGACGGCGTTGTCGTTGACGGCGAGAGCGCCGTCACGGAGTCGATGCTCACCGGCGAATCAGCGCCAGTCGTGAAGCGAACGGGGGACGAGGTTGTCGGTGGAAGTATCAACGGCGCGGGCTCGCTGCGTGTGAAGCTCACACGCGTTGGAGCGGGCACGGCGCTCGCTGGAATGATGCGCCTCGTCGAGCGGGCGCAGAGCTCGCGGTCGCGCGCGCAGGCACTCGCGGATCGCGCCGCATTCACGCTCACGATCATCGCGGTGATCTCGGCCATCGTCACGCTGATTGGCTGGATGATCGCGGGGGCATCGCTCTCGTTCGCGATAGAACGCGTCGTCACTGTTCTCGTCATCGCGTGTCCGCACGCGCTGGGCCTCGCCATTCCGCTCGTTGTCGCGATCTCGACGACGATTGGCGCCAGAAATGGCCTACTCGTGCGCGATCGCCGAGGTCTCGAGGAGGCGCGCAATCTCGACACCATCTTGATGGATAAGACGGGGACACTCACGCGCGGGGAGTTCCGTGTGGTGGACGTCGCTACAGCATCGGGCTTGAGTGCCGACGATGCGCTGCGTTTTGCCGCGGCCGTGGAGCGAGAATCGGAGCATCCGATCGCGCAGGGGATCGTCCTGACGGCCAAGGAGCGGACGATCGACGTTCCGGCCGCGCGCCAGTTCACGTCGATTCCAGGTAAGGGCGTTCGAGGAGACGTCGATGGTCATACGGTGACGCTCGGCGGACCTGCGATGCTCACGGCAACCGGCGTCACCTTGCCACGCGAGCTCGAGGACGCAGCGCAACGCGCGTCTGCACGCGGTCAGGCATCCATCATCATGCTGATCGACGATGTGCCGAAGGCCGTGCTCGCCGTCGCGGATGCGGTGCGCGCGGAGTCACACGAGGCTGTCGAGCGACTGAAACAGCAAGGCGTCAGAGTCATCATGATCACGGGCGATGCGGAGCCCGTGGCTCGAGCCGTCGCATCGGATGTTGGGATCGGCGAGGTCTTCGCCCAAGTGCTTCCGGAGCAGAAAGCCTTGAAGGTCGAGGAGCTGAAGCGCACAGGTGCGCGCGTCGGCATGGTCGGCGACGGCGTGAACGACGCGCCTGCGCTCGTCTCGGCCGACGTCGGTGTCGCGATAGGCGCCGGAACGAATGTCGCGGTGGAGGCGGGCGACGTCGTGCTCGTGCGGAGCGACCCGCGCGACATTCCACGGATCATCGCGCTCAGTCGCGCCACGTACCGGAAGATGATTCAAAATCTCTGGTGGTCGGCCGGGTACAACATCGTCGCGATTCCGCTTGCGGCTGGGGTATTGGCTCGCTGGGGCGTCGTGCTGCAGCCCGCGGTCGGCGCCGTGCTGATGTCGATGAGCACGATCATCGTCGCGGGGAACGCGCAGTTGCTGCGGCGTGTTCGGCTGTGAGTACCTCGAGAGGGCGACGGCGCAACCGCTGGCATGACGGTCATCCTTCGAGTGTCGGGAGAAGCGCGTCAAGAATGGAGAAGCCTGCTTCCATACCGCTTGCCGCGGGTGACTGCAGGACACCGTCGCGCACCGCCTGGTTGTCGTATCGGAGGAGCGTGGTGAGCGTCGTACGGCCGCCGCTCTCCTCGAGCGTGACGGTCTCGACACACTCGCCCTCATACCACTTCTCGTCGAACGCCTCCGTCGAGACGATGCGGTGCGGCGGGGTGATCTCGAGGTAGGTGCCGCGCATCCCCATCTCGACGCCGTCAGGGCCATGCCACAGGTAACGGAACGTTCCGCCGACGCGGAGGTCGATCTCGCAAACGGCCCAGCTCCAGCCGGGCATGACCCCCATCCATCGGGTGAGGAGCTCCGGTTTCGTGTAGGCGTCGAACACCAGCTTGCGCGGGGCATTGAAGACCCGGGTCATGCGGATCTCGCGATCGGATGGTGTCGAGATCTCGAGCGAGCCAGTGGTTGTCGTCGGATTCATGTCTTTACTTGCCTCGGGTTCGCCTGCGTTTGGGGGTGTCCGCCGCCTTGAGCTCCTCGAGCAGCGCGTCGAGCCGCTCGTAATTCGCCTCCCAGTATTTCCGATAGCGCTCCAGCCACTCGTTCGCGACGGCCAGCGGCTTTGCCTCGAGGCGCCGAGGGCGCCGTTGTGCATCCTGCCCCCGCGAAACGAGCCCGGCACTCTCGAGCACCTTGAGATGTTTGGAGATCGCCGGCTGGCTCATGTCGAACGGCTCGGCGAGCTCGTTGACCGAGGCGTCGCCGGCTGCCAGGCGCGAGAGGATGGCGCGCCGGGTGGGGTCGGCGAGGGCGGAGAAGATCGCGTCGAGCTGTGAGGATGAGAGGGTTGCGCTGTGCATAACTGATTGGTTATATAAAGCGTGAGTCGGATCGGGGCAAGGGGCAAAAGACCGCTGGCCGTGCAGCCACCCTAGGCCAACAACCGCTCGCGTGAGGCGGCACGCGTACAACGGTCGCTGGCGAAGATGAAGGGGCGGAGCGTAATCATCGTCCGTGAAATATGATTCGTTATTTCACGACATCGAAACCGTAGGTGTTGCGATCGCCTACGGCTTCACGCTCGGTGGATCGAGCCGAACGAACTGCCCCGCATCGATCTTCCCGTCGTGGACCGTGTACAGCGTGAACCCCGACGGGATGACCACCGGACCGACTTCCTGCCCGCCGACGATCGCCGCGCTCACGTCGGACCGCACCTGTACCCCGTCGCTCACGAAGGACGCATGCTCGGGCGCGTGCATGTGTGAACCCAGCGCGAGCACGTAGTGATGGCCGCGCATAGTCTCGAGTACCTCGAGCACGTTGCCGACCGTGTGGCGAAACTGCTTCTTGCCGTGGACGGTCGCCAGGGTTGCGACCAGCGGATCTTCATCGTAGCCGATCAGCGTCGTCCAGCTCGAGATCAGTGGAATGTGGTTGAACGTGACGACGGGCATCCTCGCTGGAATGCGCCCAAGATCGCGCTTGAGCCATTCCATCTGCACGCTGTCGACGTCGCCGTAGTACGCCGAGTCGTCGGGTGAGAGGGTATTGAGCCCGATGAAGTGGACGCCGCCATAGGTGAACGAGTAGTAGTCGGGACCGAAGTACTGGCGATACATGCCGCGGTTGTAGAGCGGATTCGCGGGATCGGCATGCGACCGTGAGCGGATGATTCCGTAATGATCATGGTTGCCTGGTACCGTCCACACGGGCGTGCGAAAGGACTTTGCTTCGGTCGCGTACAGATCGAAGTATGCTCGCGCGCTCGATTCGGACTGGCTCATGGCGTCGCGGACGAGATCGCCGCCCATGAGCAGGAACGCCGGGCGGAGCGAGTCCGTCATTCGACGAAAGCGGCGAAAGCGATCGACGTTCTCCGGGGCGATGTGCGAGTCCGATGCGTGCACGAAGGAGAACGTCCGCGACTGCGCCTGGCGCACCAGCCCGAAATCAACAGACGCGGGCGCCGCGGTGGTCGCGCGCCAGAAGGCGCCGCTGGAGCGAAACCCGTCGGGCACCGAGACGAACACGATGCCGGTCGTGCCAGCCGGAATCTCGAAGCGTCCGAGCGAATCGGTGACGACGACGTCGCGCTGGTTCGAGACGATCACTCCCGACACGCCGTGCTCGGAGACGTCGCGCGTTCCGTTCGCGTTCGCATCGGCGTAGACCACACCGTGAAGCCCTGTGTTCTGCGCGACCGCGCGGGACGCTGCGAGCATATTGGACGCCGCGAGCACGACAAGTCCCATGAGCGCGGAACAGGCAATTCGTTGCAAAGCGATATCCTCGTTCGAGGCAGAAGGTCGACGACACGGCGCGGATCAGGCGGCGGGAGGCTGCCGAACCCGCGAAAGATCGCGACGCAGAAAGAACGAGCAGGCTACGAAGCGCTCCGATTGGAGCGCGCCCCTGTCGATGTGATCATCATAATTCCGCGATTCCTCTCGCAGGGTCATTCCACGCGCACGGGCACGGTGATCAGCACGCTGCGCGGGGGATCTCGTTCGATGATCTCGAGGCGCACGTGGCCCGGACCTGGCGGGGTGTAAGCGAAATCATCAGCGCGATGACGCCGAGTACGAGAGCGGGAATTCAGAATTCTCTACGACGCCACCCAGCAGGCGGAGGTGAATCATCGGGTCGCGATCCTCTCTGCGGCAGCGAGTCCAACCTACGGGACGGTCCGGCCGCGGACAACCAGAGCCTGTAGCTGCTCGTACCGCGACGGAGGCACCCGAGGCACCAGAGGCCCGTCGCCGCCCGAGGGGCCGAAATTCGCCGTGGAGAGCTGCGACCACCACACGTTCGCGCGCGACCGTGAAGAGAGCTATGGTTCGCGCGCGGCGAACGGTGTGCTCCAACGGGAACGTCTACTCTATCGGAGAGCAACATGAGCGCGGCAGATGCAGGTGCGACTGGCAAGAGCCCGTCGTCTCGCGAAGCTCGCAACATGGACTTGATGCAAACGCTCGACGATGCGTGGAACGCGCAGGACATGAAGGTGTTCGGGATACGCCACCGGCATGACGTCGTGGTCACGTGGCCGGGCAAGGCGCCCACGCATGGCATCGCGGCGCACAATGACGAGGCACTGGACTTCTTCCGCGCGTTTCCGGATCAGAAGCTCGACAACCGGCCATATCGCGTGTTCTTTGCGTCCGGGGACTGGACGTGTTCCATCGCCCGCTTTCGCGGCACGTTCAGCGGACCAATGAAGGGCGCGGACGGCACGGACATTCCCCCCACGGGCAAGCGTTTCGACGTGGATTTTTGCACCGTCGCTCGCTGGGGCGACGATGGGCAGATCATCGAGGAGAATCTGTTCTACGACCTCGTGTCGTTCATGCAGCAGATCGGTCTGAGCAAGTAGCCATGAGGAGCGCACGCCCGACGCGCACAACTTTGGAGCTCACCACTGAACATGTCGAATGATTCCGAGCAATACCGGCGTGACCGTGAGCGGAGTCTGCTCGCTGATCGCGAGCGCATCCTGGCGGCGTTGAATGCAGCCGTCGCGGAGGAAGCCGGAGCGACCGAGCAGGAGCGCGCGGGAGACATCTCTGCGATGCCCACGCATCCTGCCGACCTGGGCACGGACACGATGCAGGCGGAGATGGACGCCGCGAACGTGACCAGATTGTCGCGCGAGCTGGAGAACATCGACGCAGAGCTCGAGCGTCTTCGCGCGAAGTCATAGGCGCGCGGCTTCCCGTGGCTGCCGCCACACGATTCGGATCTGACTCGTCGGCAGCCAGACCGCGTTGGTCAGCGAAGACGCTCGCTTCGCCCGCTCAGCGGCGGCTCCCGGTGATCGGTTCGCCCTGCTGGTGTGCTTCGACGAACCACAGCCACTTGCCGATCCCGCGCGACACTTCGGTCAGCAGATCGGCGCTGTCGTCGTCCTCGAGCTCGTTCATCTCCGCGATGCCGATGCGTGCGACCCGTCCGAACGCCGCGAGCGCGTCGGAGAGCGCCGCGACATGCTCTGCGCCAGTGTGCAGCGTGAGAGGATAATCGAGTAGCGTACTACGCTGTGCGACGATTCGAGCCGTCCCTTCCGCGGTGCCGCCGAGCTGCACCACCCGTTCGGCGATCAGGTCGGCGTAGCCGCCGACCGCCTCGTAGATGTCGTCGAACAGCTCATGGAGCGCGATAAAGCTCGGGCCCTTCACATTCCAGTGCGCTTGCTTGCATTGCGTCTGGAGGTCGATGCAATCGGCAAGTCGCAGGTTGAGCAGCGGAACCACCTGCGCGCGGATGTCCTCGGGGAGACTGTTCTTCGTGGCGATGAGTGTCGGCTCAGCGGCGCGCTCTCGGGAGCGATCGATACGCGATCGGTCGCCAGCACCATCGTCTCCACGGGAAGCGACGGACGAACGACGCGAGGTTTTCGGCTTCGATGAGCGTGGTGCCATGGTCTACCTCACCGGTTCATGGAGCATGGACGTGCGTGGCATGCGCGAGCGCTCCTGCTGAATCTAGGAGAATCTGACCGTGGTGCGTCGGCGATACGGCGATTTCGCATCCGAACGCATCGCCGACCTCCCTCCGAGGCTGAATCGCCGCGTCCTCGGCAGACAGTCCGGTTCGAACGAGATCGGCGGCTCTGAGCTCGATGTGATGCTGGAGCTCTGCACGGTCGAATCAGCATGGTGTTTCCGAGACCATATCGTCTGGAATTCCATCGAACCTTTGAGCCTTACATTTCTTTCGGCGACGCTCTGCGGGACCAGATGACTCGTCATCGCCGGTGAGCGAAAGACCGCCGGCGTTGAAGGCGCGTCAGCGACTCGCGCAGAAGGCATGCACGGAATGACGACCACGCACGAGGAACCGAACCATGAAAGCGATAGTCGTGACGGACCGGGCTGCGGGAACGGCCGGTATGAAGCTGGTTGAGCGGCTCGATCCGCGTGCGGCGATCAATGACGTCGTCGTGCGGGTCCATGCGTCGGGATTCGTCGGAACCGAGTTGACGTGGCCCTCGACCTGGACCGATCGCGTGGGCCGTGACCGAACGCCGGCGATTCCCGGGCACGAGCTGGCCGGAGTGGTCACCGCGCTGGGCTATGGCACAACCGGACTGTCGGTCGGACAGCGGGTGTTCGGGCTCGCGGACTGGTATCGCGACGGCAGCCTCGCGGAGTATCTGGCGATCGAGGCACGCAACCTCGCGCCGCTTCCGGGCGATGTCGAGTTCGCGGTGGGCGCGAGTCTCCCGATCTCGGGGCTGACCGCATGGCAGGGATTGTTCGACCACGGCGGGCTTCGGCCAGGGCAGAGCGTCCTCGCACACGGGGCGGCCGGCGCCGTCGGTTCGATGGTGGCGCAACTCGCGCGATCGGCCGGTGCCTACGTCATCGGTACCGGGCGAGCCGCCGATCGTCAGAACGCGCTCGACTTCGGCGTGCAGGAGTTCGTCGACCTCGAGAACGAGGCTCTGGAAGACGTGGGCGGAGTCGACCTGGTGTTCGACGTCATCGGCGGCGACATCGGGAAACGCTCCGCGCGGCTGGTTCGCTCCGGCGGTACGCTGGTGTCCATCGTCGGCGCGAGCGACGAACGGCCTCACGACGGTCGAGCAGTCGACTTCGTCGTCGAGGCCGACCGCGTCCAATTGACCGAGATCGTCCAGCGAGTTCGCGATGGGCGATTACGGACGAACATCGGGACCGTCTCGTCGCTCGACAATGCCGTCGCGGCCTTCAATCCCACCGAGCGGCGCCCGGGGAAGACGGTCATCCGCGTTCGGCCGTGAAGGCTCACCGCGGGCTCGACCCGTGGTTGCCGGCCGGCAGAGAGTTCGCTAGTTCAGGAATTTCGTAGAGTACGACGATATCCAAGATTGTGCATAGGTGGGCCGTCATCGGGGGCGGCGAAGTTTCGGACGCGAGTTCGACGCTGCCGACATGGTCGCTGACCGTGGCGACGACGGAATCGCGCGCATCCAGGACCTGCCGAAGGACCTCCGCGAGCGGTGATGACGGACGGGTGTTATCTTCCAATTCACGCTGGTGAGCGGCTCCGTCCCGCTCCCTTTGGCCTCCGCAACGCGTGCATCACCGCGCCGGATCCCCGAGCCCTCGTGGTCAGCCGCTCGTGGAACTCGCTGGAGGCTCGATGAACCACAACCGAACCATCGTCCTGCTCGGCGGCGTCGAGGATGGCGCGTCCGTTGAGCGCATTGCGTAGCGCCGTGACGACCACCAGCACACCG
>Ga0070683_100001595_pt1 | contig 17548 bp, 17 predicted proteins | sample KBSC713LmetaG_FD_64662 | JGI IMG/M metagenome (GOLD analysis project Ga0070683, IMG submission 64662) | Corn rhizosphere microbial communities from Kellogg Biological Station, Michigan, USA - KBS C7.1-3L metaG | ecosystem: Host-associated > Plants > Roots > Rhizosphere ... | reverse complement strand
CTGTACTCGCGCTTCTTCGTCAAGGCGCTGAACGACTTCGGCCTGCTAGGTGTCCGTGAGCCGTTCCAGCGGCTTTTCCACCAGGGCTGGGTGCGTCAGGGCGGCACGAAGATGTCGAAGTCGAAGGGCAACGTCACCGGGCCCGACGAGCTGGCCAATCGATACGGCGCGGATGCCGTGCGCGCGTACATCCTGTTCATGGGGCCCGCCGACCAGGACATGGAGTGGACCGAGGAGGGCGTCGAGGGCATCTCGAGGTTCCTGCGGCGGCTGTGGCGAGTCGTGAACGAGGTCGCCGAGCGCGAGCCGGGCTCGGAGGTCACCGACCTGACGCGCGCCGCGCACCGGACGATCGCCCGTGTGAGCGACGACATCGGGCGCCGGTTCCAGTTCAACACGCCGATCGCGGCCGTGATGGAGCTGGTCAACGACCTCGGGCGGTCACCGGAAGATCCAGGCGCGCGGTTCGCCGCGGAGACGGCGGTCTCGTTGCTCCAGCCCTACGCGCCGCACATCACTGAGGAGCTGTGGTCGCGGCTGGGCCACGAGCGCCTGTGGGAGGAACCGTGGCCCGAAGCCGATCCTGCGCTGCTCGAGCGCGAGACGTTCGTGCTCGTGATCCAGGTCAACGGCCGCGTGCGGGACCGGGTCGAGGTCGCGTCCGACCTGTCGGAGGACGAGCTGATCGCGCAGGCGCGCGCGTCCGAGCGGGTTCGGGAGTTCCTGGACGGCAAGGAGATCCGCAAGGAGATCGTCGTCCCCGGGAAGCTCGTGAACCTGGTCGTCGGCTAGCGGATCCCGGTATCGATCAGGAAGTCGCGGCGCTTCATCTTGCCGCTCTGCACCGTCGTCGTCCTCGGGCCGAAGGCCGTTCCCTTGGCTGCGTTGATGCCGACCGTGTAGCGCCCGGCGCGCAGGACGACGCGGTACCAGCCGCGGTCGTTCGTCGTCGCGGTTGCGACCACTGAGCCCGCGCGTGAGAACCTGAGCTTGACGCCCTTCGCGGGCGCGGTGCAGGGAACGCCCACGCGGCAGACGGGCATCGTCGGGCCACGCTTCACGTAGCCGTGGAGACCGGTCGCGGTGCCGCCGCCGGCCGATCCACAGCCGATGGCCAGAGCTGCGAGTGCGCCTATTGCAACGATTTTCGTCATCCCGCCTCCTCGAGCAGTCGGTGGTCGGCGCGCCTGCGGCGTGTGCGCTCCGCGAGGATGAGGAGCGCGGCGACGAGCACGAACGGGCCGGCCAGGAAGAGTGCGTAGAGCACTGCAATCAGCTCCTTACCCAGAATGTCGCCGGTGTTATCCCAGAAGCGGTCGAATCGGCTCGGCGCCGAGTGCTGTTGGGCCGGCTTCGCGGTCGTGAGCTGGAGCGACACGCGCGCGTACGTTCCCTCCCGGATCAGGGCCTCGCGCCGGCGCTCGAGCCGCTTCAGCGTTCTGTCCTTGCCATCCTTGCGTGCCTTCGCGATGCGCACGTCGAGGCGGTCGAGCCCGGTCTGGAGGTCGGCGACCGAGATGTGCTGCGAGACGATCGTCCCGAGGTTCGTGAAGCTGGCGATCGCCTTCTGGAGGTTCGCAACCGGAACGCGGAGCGCGAGCCGGGAGTTGCCCCCGTCGGAGCCGGTCGCGTAGTCGGCGCCTGCGACGAACCCGCCGAGCCGCCGCGTCGTGCGCACGGCGCGCTGAGTTGCTCCGGAGAGATCGTCGACGCGAAGTCGCATCGCGATCTGCTGTTTCTGGAGGCGGGATCTCGCGGTCAGGCTCGGCGCGAATTGGCGAGTGTCCTGTGGCTGGACAGAGGCTCCATGTGGTGGTTGGAGCGTGCGCGCGTCTGGGGCGCGGGACGCCTGGACAGTTCCGTGCCGCTCGTTTCCGGAGCCTGTCAATCCGCCGATCACCGCCCCGGCGAGGGCGATCGCCAACGCGATTGCGGCCGCAGCCACCAGAGCGGGTCTGACTGCGACTCTCCGGTGTCGCTGATCGTCAGGCATCGTCCGAATGAGCTCACGGAGCCCTTCCGAAGCCTGGGGTGCAGCCTCGCGCAACTCGACCAGGTAGCTAGCCTCGGACATCGCTCACCATCCTCTCCTCGAGCTTCTGCAAGGCTCGGCTGAGCCGGGTCGACACTGCGCTCGGCCGGATCCCGAGCACCTTCGCGGTCGTGTCGCCGTCGAGCTCGAGCACGACGCGCAGCACGACGACCTCGCGCTCCGCGGCTGACAGGCTGCGCACGGCGCGGTCGAGCGCGGGGGAGAGTCCTTCGCCGAAGACGGGCTCATCCGTCTCGGGGATGTCCGAGGCGTACACGCCCTCGCGCCTGCGGCGTCGCCGATCGGCGCGAAAGTGGTCGAGTGCCGCGCCGCGGGCCAGCTGGCAGAGCCACGTGCGGGCGGCTCCGCGGTGCGGGTCGAAGCGGCGCCAGCGTCTCAGCGCCCGCTCGAAGGTCTCGGCGGCGAGGTCTTCTGCGAGGTGCGGGTTTCCGGTCATGTAGAGCAGATAGCGGTAGACGTCGTCGAGGTGCTCCTCGGCCACGTCGGCGAAGCTCCGCTGGTCGCGAAGCGCTCGCTTGCCGGTGGGCCACGAGGTCGGCACCGCGCTCACACCTCCCTATACGCCGCTGCGGATCGGTTCGTCACATCCGTCGTTGACACAGTTTCGGCCCATTTGCGTGTCCCACGCGTGAAATCTTGGTTGCCACAGTTGACGACGTGCTGGACACCCTCCCCCCGACGCGCCGGCGACTCGTCGCCGGCGCGGTCCTTCTGGCCGTCGTCCTCGTGCTCGGCGCGCGTCACGTGCTCAGCGCGGGGACGGCGAGCCAGGCGGCTCCGGTGCCCGTGGCACCGATCCGGGCCGACGCCGGTCCGGCGCTCGTCGTGCACGTCGTGGGCGCCGTTGACCGCCCCGGCCTCTACCGGTTCGCCGCGCGGTCGCGGGTCGCAGACGCGGTGGCGCGCGCGGGAGGAGCCACCCGTCACGCCGACCTGACGCTCATCAACCTGGCGGCGCCGCTCGCGGACGGAACCCAGGTCGTCGTGCCCGTCAAGGCCCCGGCCGGCTCTGCTGACGCTACCGCCAGCGGTGCGACCGCCCCGGCAGGCCCGGTTCATCTGAACGTGGCAACCCTCGAACAGCTCGACTCGCTGCCGGGAGTCGGCCCGGTGACCGCGCAGAAGATCCTCGACTATCGCCAGAAGCAAGGAGCGTTCAGCTCTCTCGAGGAGCTGGATGCCATTCCGGGCATCGGGCCCGCACGGATCGAGCAGCTTCGCGACGCGGCGGCTCCGTGAAGCGTCTGCTACAGGCGCGACCGCATCTTCTGGTCGCGTGTCTCTGCGCCGGGCTCGCCGCCGCGAACGTCGCGCGTGAGCCTTCGCTCGCCCTTGCGCTGTCGGCGCTCGGCCTCGTCGCAGGCGCCGTCGCCCTGCCGTCGGCCTGGAGGCTGCCTGCGCTCGGTCTCGCGCTGGCGCTCGGCGGCTGGTGGTGGGGGAGTGCGCGCCTCGATGCGATCGACCGGAGCGCGCTCTTGTCCCGCGTCGGGACTGCAGAGCGCGCGCTCGTGGCCGTGACGGGCCCGGCTCGCCGGTCGCAATTCGACGTCCGGGTACCGGGTCAGATGCGGCGCTTCGGACGGGACGAGATCCGCGAGCCGGTGCTGCTCCGGCTTCCACCTGGACGCTCGCCTCCGCAGGGGGCGCTCCTGGACCTGATCGGCGTCATCCAGCTGCCGCGCGGGCCGAGGAACGGCTTCGACGAACGAACGTGGCTGCGCCGCCACGGCATCCACGTCGTCGTCCGTGCGGATCGATGGCGCATCGTCGGGCGACGAGGAGGTCTCTCGGGCCTCGCCGACAGGCTGCGTGCGCAGCTCTCCGCCGGAATGGCCCCGGGCCTGCGCGGAGAGCGCCGAGCCGTGATCGCGGGGATCGTGCTCGGCGAAGACGAGGGGCTCTCGGATGAGCTTCGCGCGGACTTTCGCGCATCGGGGCTGTACCACTTGCTCGCGGTTTCGGGCCAGAACGTCGCCCTCATCGCGGCGGGCGCGATCATGCTCGCGTACCTGATCGGCCTGTCGCGCTTCGTCGGGCAGGTCGCGGCGTTGGGAGCGATCGGCGGCTACGTGCTCGCGGTTGGCTGGCAGCCGTCGGTCGTCCGGGCGGGAGTCGCCGGCGCGCTCGCCTGCCTGGCGTGGCTCGCCTCGCGGCCGAGCGATCGCTGGTACTTCCTGCTTCTGGGCGCAGCGCTCTTGCTCGCCTGGAGCCCGTACTCGCTCCTGGACGCCGGCTTCCAGCTCTCGTTCGCAGCCGTCGGCGCAATCTTCCTCGTCGTCCCGCGGCTCCAGCAGACGCTGGCCGGGTACCCGGTCCCGCGCTCGCTCGGCGAGGTCGTCGCCGTCTCGGGAGCGTGCGGGCTGGCAACCGCGCCGATCCTGTTGACGCAATTCGGGGTCGTGCCGCTGTACTCGATTCCGGCGAACGCGCTCGCCGCTCCGGTCGTGGCGCCTCTGCTGGGCATTGCGCTCGTGACCGCGATCGTCGCGCCGGTCGCGCCCCCACTGGCGGCCCTGCTCGCATGGGTCAACGGCTGGCTGGCCGCATACCTCTCGCTGTGCGCGCGGATTGTCGGCGGGCTTCCGTACGCCGCGGTCTCGGCCCGGGCGGCAGTGACGATCGCAGCGGTCGTCCTCGGCGCCGTCTATCTCGTCACCCGCCTCGGTCGCCAGAGGACGCGGGCCTACGCCACGATCGCGCTTGTAGCCGCTCTCATCGCCGGAGGCTGGCGGCTTCATCACACGTCGGCTCTTCCGCCTCCAACCGGCCTGCGCATCACGTTCCTCGACGTCGGTCAGGGAGACGGGGCGGTGATCCAGGTCCCGGGCGGGGCAGTCCTGGTCGACGAAGGGCCGCCCGAAGCGAAGACGGCGGCGCAGCTGAGAGACCTCGGCGTGACGAGCCTGTCGCTCCTAGTCATGACCCATCCGCAACGCGACCACGTCGGCGGCGCGGCAGACGTGCTGAAGCAGCTGAGGGTCGGCGCAGTGCTCGATCCGGCGATTCCGAACGACAACCCGGACGAGCGCGCGGCCCGTGCTGCCGCGCGCCGACGCGGCGTCAGGATCGTCGTCGCGCGTGCGGGCGAGGGTTTCAGGATCGGCGCGCTTCGCCTCCGCGTCCTGTGGCCGGACGGGCCCGGCACGCCGGGCGACGACCCGAACAACCACGCCGTCGTGCTCGTGGCCTCGTACGGGCAGACCGACGCGCTGTTCACCGCCGACGCGGAGTCCGATGTCACGGGTCGCCTAGGACTGCCCCCGGTCGAAATCCTGAAGGTCGCGCATCACGGCTCCGCCGACGCCGGCCTCGGTGATGAGCTGACGGAGCTCCGGCCGCGAATCGCGGTCATCTCGGTGGGCGCGGGCAACGACTACGGCCATCCGACTCCGTCGACTCTGGCGACGCTCGGCGCGGTCCCAGGTCTCGCCGTGTACCGCACAGACCTGAATGGTCGAGTCGTGGTCGAGTCCGACGGTCGGCACATCTCGGTTCGGACGAGCCGCTGACTATGCTTGGCCACGATGTCCTCCGAGCCGCTGCGGTCGGTCTATCTCCTCACCGGCAGCGACCGGCCGAAGCATCTGCGCGCTCTCCGCCGCCTCCGGGCTCGCTTCGGCCCAGAGGCTGTCGAGCAGCTGTCCGCGGACTCGACGAGCGGTGCCGACGCGGTCGCGGCGTGCAACGCGCTTGGCCTGTTCGGCGGACACGAGGGCGGTCGGCTCGTGATCGTCGAGGGGGTCGAACGATGGCGGAAAGCCGACGTCGAGGCTGTCGCTGGGTACCTCCTCAACCCCGTGGAAGGCGCAGTCCTCGCGCTGTACGCGGAGGGACCGCTGCGGGGAGCAACGCTCGCCGAGCTCGTCGGCAAGCACGGCCAGGTGCTCGACTACAACGTCCCGAAGTCGAACAACCTTCACCGCTGGGTGGCAGCCGAGTTCAAACGCCTCGACATCAACGCTGACGCCGACGCCGCCCGTGCGCTCGTCGAGATCGTCGGCGAGGACACGATGGCCCTCTCGAACGAGATCCTGAAGCTCGGCTCCTGGGCGAACGGAGAAGCGATCAGCCGCGCCGACGTCGAGCGCCTGGCCGCGCCAGCGCGTGAATCGGCGGCGTGGGCGCTGACCGACGCCTGGGGCGCACGCGACCTGCCGACGCTTCTCGATGCGTGCGAGCTCGCGTTCGAGAACAACAAGGAGCCGTTCCTCCTGGCGGTGAGCCTCGCGTCACACGTCGGCCGTGTACGCACGGCACAGGCGATGGCAGAGGAAGGCCTTGTCGCGCGAGACGTCGCGTCGCGGCTGAAGATCAAGGATTTCCCGGCCAGGAAGGTCCTGCAGCACGCGGATCGCTACTCGCGCGCTGAGCTCGATTCGGCACTCGTTCGACTCGCCGAACTGGACGCCGCGATCAAGGGCGCGTCGAGGCTGTCGTCCGAGCTCGAGCTGCAGCGGGCGCTGATCGACATCACCCGGCCGGCCGAGCAGCCGGTCGCTGCCGGCTAGCCCTTCGCGACGAGCCGCGCGGCCTGAGCCTTCTTGCGCGCCGCGGTGTTCCGGTGGATGGCTCCGCGAGCCGCCGCCCGGTCGATCCAACGCTGAAGCGATGTGTGCTCGACCGCGATCTTGTCCTTGTCGCCGGCCTCGACCGCGGCCTCGAGCCGACGCGTGATCGTCTTCACCGTCGACCGGTAGCGCAGGTTCTCTCCGCGATCCTCGGCGGACGTGCGCACGCGCTTCTTCTGTTGCTTGATGTTCGGCATCCGTAGAAAGGCCCGCTTGGAAGCGGGCTCGGCGATGGTACCAGAGGTTTTCGGCACACAATCGTCACACCCCGGTCACCCACGCGTGCGCCATTCGAAACTAGACTCGCAGCGGGGAGGAGGACACGGGTACCAGGGGTGACGCGGCCCGAGAAGACACGGCCCCGACAGGCGCCGTTCCTATACTCGCCGCGTGGATGAGCGGGCCTTGGGGCGCGTAGAACCGCGGGCCTCGGGCGGCCGGCGACTCGCCTGGAAGACCGCGGTCTTCTCGGTCGCGACCGGTCTCTCACGCATCCTCGGCCTCGTCCGCGAGATCGTCGCCGCGTACTACTTCGGCGCGACCGGCAAGATCAACGCGTTCACGGTCGCCTTCCAGGTGCCGAACCTCATCCGCTCGCTCGTCGCGGATGCCGCCCTCTCGTCCGCGTTCGTCCCCGTCTTCAGCGAGCTGCTCGAGAAAGGCGAGCGCAAGCGCGCGTGGCGCGTCGCCTCGACCCTCTTCTGGCTCCTGCTGCTCGGCCTGGGCGCGATCACCGCGCTCCTGATCGTCTTCGCGCCGCTCGTCATCGCGCCGTTCGGCGATCCCGGCGGCGACCAGCAGCTCGCGATCACCCTCTCCCGGATCCTCTTCCCGATCGTCGTCCTGCTCGGCGTCTCCGGGATCATCGTCGGGATCCTCAACAGCTACGAGCACTTCACCGTGCCCGCGCTGACGCCCGTCTTCTGGAACCTCGCGATCATCGCCGGCCTCGTGCTCGGCGTGCCCCGGGCGGAGACGCTCGACACGAAGCTCTACGTCTACGCGGTCTCGATCGTGATCGGGACGGTGATCCAGGTGCTCCTCCCGCTCCCGTGGCTCTACGGGCTCGACGACCGCTTACGGCTCGCCTTCGACTGGCGGGACCCGGCCGTCCGGCGCGTGTTCGTCCTCATGCTGCCGGTGACGATCGGGCTCGGCCTCATCAACTTCAATCTCGTCGTCAACACGCTCTTCGCCTCGCGCTTCATCGACCCGGACCTCGCCCCGCGCGCGATCGACGCAGCCTTCCGGATCTACATGCTTCCCCAGGGCATGTTCTCGGTCGCGATCGCGACGGTGCTCTTCCCACGCCTGTCACGACTCTCGGCGCGACGCGACCTCGACGGCTTTCGGCAGACGGTTGCGATGGGCGTCCGCCAGATCGCATTCACCCTCGTCCCGGCGAGTGTCTTCAGCGCCGTCCTTGCCACGCCGATCGTCCGGCTCGTCTACCAGCGCGGCGCATGGACGGTCGAGGACACGAAGGTGACCGCGAGCGCTCTCGCTGCGTTCTCACTCGGACTGACGTTCAACGGCGTGATGCTGATGCTCAACCGCGCGTTCTTCAGCTTGCAGACTCCTTGGACGCCAACCGCGATCGCGGTCGGCAACCTCGTCGTGAACACGCTGCTCGCGGCCGCGCTGTACCACGTCGGCACCTGGGGTATCCCGCTTGCGACGTCAATAGCGAACATCTTCGGCGCGGCGGTGCTGCTGGTCGTGTTCCGACACCGCATGGGCCGGATCGACTTCCGCGGAACAGCGAACTCGTTCGTGCGCGTCACGGTCGCGTCAGTGGCGCTCGCCGTGGTCGCCTATCCGCTCTGGTACGTGCTCGACCAGGCGCTCGGACGCTCGACGCTCGCACAAATCGTTTCGCTCGGTTCGGCGTTCGTGGCAGGCTTCGGCGTGTACCTCATTTCCTGCCGTTTGCTGGGAGTTCGTGAGCTCGACGCGTTGCTATCGTTGCGAAGCCGCTTCCAACGCGGCTGAACTCGTATGGACCAAGAACGAATCCGCAACTTCTCGATCATCGCGCACATCGACCACGGCAAGTCGACGCTCGCGGACCGCATCCTCGAGCTGACGAACACGGTCACGGGCCGCGACATGCGTGCGCAGGTGCTCGACTCGATGGAGCTCGAGCGCGAGCGCGGGATCACGATCAAGGCGCAGGCCGTGCGCGTGACCTGGAAAGGCAACGAGCTGAACCTGATCGACACGCCCGGGCACGTGGACTTCACGTACGAGGTCTCGCGGGCGCTGCAGGCGTGCGAGGGGGCCGTGCTGGTCGTCGACGCGGCGCAGGGCATCGAGGCGCAGACCGTCGCCAACGCCTATCTCGCGATCGAGAACGACCTCGAGCTCCTGCCGGTCGCGAACAAGATCGACCTTCCGCAGGCCGACGCAGAAGGTGCCGCCCGTGAGCTGGCCGGCCTCATAGGGGACACGCCGGACCACGTCCTCAAGGTTTCCGCGAAGACAGGAGACGGAGTGGAGGCCGTGCTGGACGCGATCGTCGAGCGGATTCCGCCGCCGCTCGGCGACCCCCAGGCTCCCGCCCGCGCGCTCGTCTTCGACTCGTCCTACGACCAGTACCGAGGCGTCGTCGCGTTCGTCCGCGTCGTCGACGGTCAGTTCCGCGGGCGCGAGAACGTTCTCGCGATGGCGCAGGGCACACGGTTCGAGACGGAAGAGGTCGGGTTCTTCTCGCCGACGATGAAGGCGGCCGAGACGCTCGGCGCCGGCGAGGTCGGCTACATCGTCACCGGTCTCAAGGATGTGGCGAAGCTGCGGGTGGGGGACACGCTCACGACCCAGGCGCAGCCCGCGAGCGAACCGTTGCCGGGCTACAAGGACGTGAAGCCCATGGTCTTCGCGGCGCTCTTCCCCACGGATTCGGACGAGTATCCGCAGCTCCGCGACGCGCTCGAGCGGCTGCGGCTGAACGATGCGTCGCTGTCGTACGAGCCCGAGACGTCACAGGCGCTCGGCTTCGGCTTTCGCTGCGGCTTCCTCGGCCTGCTGCACATGGAGATCGTCCGCGAGCGGCTCGAGCGCGAGTTCGACCTCGACCTGCTCGTGACGGCGCCGACCGTCGCCTACAAGGTCATCACTCCCGCGGGCGAGGTCGTCGAGGTGCACAACCCCGCGGACATGCCGCCCGAGCGCGAGCGCGTCGACGAACCGTACGTGCGCGCGTCGATCGTCGTCCCGAAGGACGGCGTGGGTCAGGTAATGGAGCTCTGCAACGATCGCCGCGGTCGTTTCGACCACATGGAGTACCCGTCCCCGGAGCGCGTGTTGCTCATCTACGAGCTGCCGCTCGCGGAGATCGTGTTCGACTTCTACGACCAGCTGAAGTCGCGAACGAGTGGGTACGCGGGGTTCGACTACGACTTCGCCGGCTTCCGCGAGGGCGAGCTCGTCCGGCTCGACGTGCTCGTGGGCGGCGAGCCCGTGGACGCCCTGTCGCTCGTCCTCCACCGCGACGAGGCCTATTCGCGCGGGCGCGCGCTCGTCGACCGGCTGCGTGAAGAGATTCCGCGCCAGATGTTCGACGTCGCCGTCCAGGCCGCGATCGGCTCCCGGATCATCGCGCGCGAGACGATCAAGGCGAAGCGCAAAGACGTGCTCGCCAAGTGCTACGGCGGCGACATCACGCGCAAGCGCAAGCTGCTCGAGCGCCAGAAGGCCGGCAAGCGGCGCATGAAGCAGGTCGGCGCGGTCGAGGTGCCGCAGGAGGCGTTTCTCGCGGTGCTCAACCTGGACGACGGGAAGCGATGAACGGCTCAGTTCGACATCTCTACGTGCACCTGCCGTTCTGCGCGCACCGCTGTGGCTACTGCGACTTCGCGACCGTCGTCGGTCGCGAGGGCTGGCACGGCCGGTACGTCGATGCGCTGCTGGCCGAGCTCGAGCTGGAGCGCGGCCGGCTCGCGAGTCGGGTCGAGACCGTGTTTCTCGGCGGCGGCACGCCGACCCTGACCGACGGTGCCGAGCTGCGGCGGCTTCTGGAGTCGCTGCCGTCCGCACGGGAAGTGACCGTGGAGGCGAACCCGGAGACCGTCACGTCGGCGCTCGCGCGGATGCTCCGTGAGGCGGGCGTCACGCGTGTCTCGCTCGGGGCGCAGAGCTTCCAACCCGAGCTCCTCCGGACACTCGAGCGGCGGGCCTCGCCGGATGCTGTCCGGAGTGCCTTCTACCATCTTCGTGATGTCAATTTTGACAACATCTCGCTCGACCTCTTGCACGGTATTCCCGGCCAGAGCGCCTCCGCGCTCGAGGCCGACATCGATGAAGCGCTCACGCTCGCACCGGAGCACGTCTCGTACTACGAGCTCGAAGCCAAGCCCGGCACGAGGTTCGCCCACGCGCACGGGGCGGAGCTCGTCCGCCAGGCCGAAGCGATGGAGGGCTACTTCGATCTGGTCGTCGAGCGGCTGACCGCGGCCGGCTATCGCTGGTACGAGACGGCGAACTTCTGCCGGGCGGCGGGCGATGCCGACGAACGCGACCTGCGCGCACAGCACAACCTCGCGTACTGGCTCGGGCGGGACTACCTCGGTCTCGGAATCGGCGCCGTGTCGACCGTCGGCGACGAGCGGCGACGGAACACGCCCCGGCTCAAGGCGTACGTGACTGCCCTTGCGCGCGGCGAGGCGCCACCGCGAGACGTCGAGTCGCTGGACGAGCTCATGCGCGAGCAGGAGCGGCTGATGCTCGGGCTTCGTCTCGACACCGGGCTGCCACTGGCCGACGCTGGGCGCTCGATCGACTCGGCTGCGCTCGGCCGCGTCGAGCGGCTCGGTCTCGCGACCCTCCGTGCCGAGCGGGACGGCCAAAGGACCCTGGTCCTGACTCCGCGCGGCCGGCGGCTCGGGGGCGCCGTGACCGTGGAGCTGCTCGCCTAAAATTTCCTTTAGGGATGACTGAAGCAGGCACAACGCTGACCGAGCGCCAGGCAGAGATCCTGCGGCGTGTGGTCGAGGAGTACGTCGAGAGCGGAGAGCCCGTCGGCTCGAAGAACCTCGTCGCGCGCGCGAGCATGACTGTTTCGCCGTCGACGGTCCGGGCCGAGCTCGCCGAGCTCGAGCGCTTCGGCTTGCTGACCCATCCGCACACGTCGGCCGGACGAGTCCCGACCGAGGCCGGGTATCGCTTCTACGCGGACTCTTTGCTCGAGCGGCTCGAGCCGCGCCCGAGCCCGTTTCCGCTCGACCTCGCGGCCGCGCGCAGCGAGCTCGAAGCTGCGCTGCAGGAGACGACCGAGACCCTTTCGCAGGCGACACGTCTGCTGGCACTCGTCTCCGCGCCGCGCATCCAGACGGCAACCGTGCGGCACATCGAGGTGCTCGGCCTCCAGCCGCAGGTGGTCATGGTCGTGATGATCACGTCGACGGGCGGTGTGTCGAAGCGCCTCTTCGCGCTCGCGGATGCCGTCGATCCCGGGCTCGCACTGTGGGCCGGCGAGTATCTGAACGAGGAGCTCGCGGGGCTCGAGCTCGGGAGCGCTGCGCTGCGCCGGCGGTTCGACGATCCAGCGCTGTCCCCGCGAGAGCGCGCGTTCCTCGAGCTGCTGCGACCCGCCTTCACCGAGCTGACCGCCGAGGACGAACAGCGCCTCTACGTGGGAGGCGCCGCGAGCCTGCTCGGCGAGGTGCGTGCCGACGAGCTCGAGGCCTGCCAGCGGCTGCTCGAGGCGCTCGAGAAGCGAGCCGCGATCCTCGAGCTGCTCGGCGAGACACTCGGTTCGCGAAGGCCGTTCGTCCGCGTCGGCGTCGAGCTCGAGAACCCGGCCCTTCGCGAGGTCGCGCTCGTCGGCGCCTCGTACGGGCTTTCGACGCGCACGCTCGGGGCCGTGAGCCTCGTCGGGCCGCTGCGGATGGACTATGAGAAGGCGATCCGCTCGGTCCGGGCCGCGGCGCACGAGCTCTCGCGCTTCGTCGAAGCCGTCTACGAAGACAACTGATGGCGACTGCGGGTCGCGACTACTACGAGGTGCTCGGCGTCGGCCGGTCCGCGAGCGACGCCGACATCAAGCGAGCGTTCAGGAGGCTTGCGCGCGAGCTGCACCCCGACGTCTCCGAGGCGCCGGACACGGACGAGCGCTTCAAGGAGGTCGTGGAGGCTTACGAGGTGCTCTCGAAGTCCGAGACCCGCCAGTTGTACGACCGTTTCGGGCACGCAGGGCTCCGCAGCGGCGGGTTCCGGCCGACGGCGTTCGACTTCGGCAGCCTGGCCGACATCTTTTCCGCCTTCTTCGGCGACGACGTCTTCGGAGTGGCGACCGGGCCTCGGCGCGCGCGCGGAGCAGATATTGCCGCGGAGATCGAGATCGACCTCGAGGAGGCAGCCACGGGGCTGACGCGTGAGGTGCCGGTCCAGGTGGCGATGCGCTGCGCCGAGTGCGGAGGCGACGGCGTCCAACCGGGCACGCCAGTGGCGACGTGCGACGACTGCGGCGGGACCGGTCGTATCCAGCAGGTGACGCGCACCGCCCTCGGCGAGTTCATCCGGGCGCATCCCTGTCAGCGCTGTCGTGGGACCGGCCGAATCGTCGAGCATCCCTGCGAGGCCTGCTCCGGCGCGGGCCGGACCCTCGAAGAGCGCAAGCTCGACGTTCAGGTGCCGCCCGGGATCCACGATGGGCAGCGCATCCGGCTCTCGGGCGAAGGCCATGCGGGCGCGCTCGGCGGGCAGGCGGGCGACGTCTACGTGCTCGTCCGGATTCGCCCGCACGCCCGGCTCGTGCGCGAGGGCGACGACGTCTTCTCGACCGTGGACCTGACCATGACCGAGGCCGCGCTCGGTGCGCGCGCGACGATCTCGACGCTCGAAGGCGAGGAGGAGCTCGAATTCGAAGCGGGGACACAACCCGGGTCGGTGCGGGTGCTCCGGGGCCGCGGCATGCCTGTGCTCCAGGGCTTCGGCCGGGGCGACCAGCGCGTGCTCGTCAACGTCGTCGTCCCGCGCCAGCTGACCGAGGAGCAACGGCGCCTGCTCGGCGACTTCGAGCAGACCGCGAGCGAGGAGACCTACCGGCCCGACGAGGGCTTCTTCGAGAAGCTGAAGAGCGCCTTCCGCTGAGCCTCCTCCGCGCTTCGGTCGTCGTTCCCCGTGAGCTGGTCGAGGAGGCGACGGCCGCGATGATCGAGCTGTTTCCCGAAGGCTTCGCAGAGCTCGACCGCTCCGAGGTGACCGAACTGGTCGCGTTCACCGACGAGGCCGGAACCGACGCGCTACGCGCCAGGTTCGACGACGTTCGCGTAGAGCCGGTGCCCGACGGATGGGAGAGCGAGTGGAAGCGCTTTCACCGCCCGGCCGAGGTCGGCGCGCTGTGGGTCGGGCCGCCCTGGGAAGTGCCGCGACCCGGGCTCGTCCCGATCGTCATCGATCCCGGGCTCGCGTTCGGAACGGGTGCACATCCGACGACGCGGCTCTGTCTCGAGCTGCTCCAGTCCCTCGATCCGGCCAGCCTCCTCGACGTCGGCTGCGGCTCGGGCGTGCTCGCGATCGCCGCGTGCAAGCTCGGCTTCGAGCCGGTCGCCGCGATCGATGCCGACGAGGCCGCCGTCGAGGCGACCCGGGGCAACGCCGCCGCGAACGGTGTCGCAGTGGACGCGTGGGCCCTCGACGCGACGAGCGGCGCGCTCCCGGGGGCCGAGATGGCCGTCGCGAACATCGATTCGCGGACCATCGAGCGCCTCCGGCTCTCCGAGAGAACCCGCGTGCTCGTGACGTCGGGCTACTACGAAACGGAACGGACTGCACGAGAGGGATTCGAGCACGTCGACCGCCTCGTTCAGGAGCACTGGGCGGCTGACTTGTTCAGGCGCGAGTAGCATCCGCCTCCCGTGGCGACGTTCTCCGTTCGCTTCCTCGGCTGCAAGGTCTCGCACTCGGACGCGCACGCGATCCGCGAGGCGCTTCTTCGCGCTGGCCACGAAGAGCACGGCGGAGCGGAGATCGCCGTCGTCAACACCTGCTGCGTGACGAACGAGGCCGTCCGCAAGTCCCGCCAGGCCGCGTCGCGCGCCGCGCGCACGCATCGGCGCGTGTACGTGACCGGCTGTGCTGCGAACCTCGAGCGCGCATTCGACGGCCTGCCCGAGAACGTGACCGTGGTCTCGCGTCGTGCGGAGGAGACCGCGTCGTTCGTCGCCGGCGACGTCGGCGCCATCGGGTGCGTCCAGGCCGACGCGCGGCTCGATCGCGTTCGTGCGTTCGTCCGCGTCCAGGACGGGTGCAGCTTCTCGTGCACGTTCTGCGTCATCCCGCTCGTTCGTGGGCAGTCGCGGAGCCGTAGTGCGGAAGCGGTTCTGCGCGAGGTCGGTAAGCGGGTCGAGCAGGGGCATCGCGAGGTCGTCCTGACCGGGATCAACCTCGGCTGCTTTCGCGACCGCGAGGGCGGATACACGCTCGCGCGGCTCGTCCGCGAGGCCGGGGCGACGCCGGGTCTGAAGCGCCTGCGACTGTCCTCGATCGAGGTCAACCACGTCAACGATGAGCTCGTGAGCGCGCTGCGCGAGACGCCGACGGTCTCGAAGCACCTGCACGTCCCACTGCAGTCGGGCGACGACCGTGTGCTGAGCGCCATGGGGCGCCGCTACACGGTCGCGACCTACCTCCGGCGACTCGAACCGCTCGCGGACTTCAACCTGACCGCTGACGTGATCGTCGGCTTTCCTGCGGAGGACGAGCAGGCGTTCGAGGAGACGCGCCGCGTGCTCGCCGCCGCCGGCGTGACGAAGGTGCACGTGTTCCCGTACTCGCCGCGCCCGGGGACTGCGACCGCGGGCGAAGATCCCGTGGCGCCGTCGGCCAAGAAGCGCCGCAGCGCGCAGCTGCGCGCCGATTCGCGTGACGCGTGTCTCCGGCGCTGGCGATCGAAGGTCGGCGCGGCCGACGCGGTGCTCGTCGACCGCCCAGGCCGCGGCTACGGCGACGACTATTCGCCGTGGCTGCTCGACGAGTCGGCTCCGGTCGGCGCGCTCGTGCCGGTGCGCGCGGTCGGGGTCGCGGAGGAGGGCATCGTCGGTGCCGTCTGACTGCCTGTTCTGCAAGCTCTTCGCCGAGGGCGACCATGTCCGAAAAGGCGAGGGCTTCGTCGCGATCGCCGACATCAACCCGCGAGCCGACACGCATCTGCTCGTCATTCCCGAACGGCATGTCGGGACGTTTCGCGACGTCGGCGAGTTCCCGGCCGAGGAGGCTAAGCGGATGCTCGAGTTCGTCGCCGAGACGGCGCGCGAGGTTGGGCTCGAGGACTACCGCGTTGCGGTCAACGTCGGGCCCGGCGGCGGGCAAACGGTCTTCCACCTGCACTGGCACGTGCTCGGTGGACGGGTGACGGGGATGCCTGGATGAGCCTGATCGCCGAGATCGAGGACGAGCTCGAGGTTGCCATGAAGGAGCGCGACGCGCCGCGGCGCGACACGCTGCGGCTGATCCTCGCGAACCTTCGCTCGGCGGAGAAGGAGCTTCGGCGCGAGCTGAACGACCAGGAGGAGCTCCAGGTGCTGCAGCGCGAGCGGAAGAAGCGCATCGAGGCGGCGGAGGCGTATCGCTCGGCCGGCAACGAGGAGCGGGCGGAGGCCGAGGAGGACGAGCTCGATGTGATCGAGGAGTTCATGCCCGACCCGCTGTCCGAGGAGGAGCTGGAGTCGATCATCGACGACGCGATCGCGGAGTGCGGCGCGACGAGCATGCGCGACCTCGGCCGCGTGATGGCGGATGTGATGCCGCAGGTCGCGGGCCGCGCCGACGGGTCGGCGGTGAGCCAGCTCGTTCGCGAGAAGCTCGCCTGAACGCCGTTCGCGCCGGCGCCTTTTGGTCCGGTACCCCCAACCTCCTCCCCACAGCGATCGTATCGGGGAAAAGCGCACGTGTCTGTGCCGGTTTCGAGCCGAAAGCGTCGCGGTCGGGTCGCGGCTCCACGCCTACACTTCGACGCATGCAACAGGTGCTCGATGTCTCGAACGACGTCGCCGCGGAGCTCGCAGCGATCGGCGACGGCGTGCTCGAAGCGCTGCGCGACCGGCTCCGCGTCACCATCCGTCTGCGCGGGAACCGGCTGACGATCGAGGGCGACGACGAGCGCGTGACCGAAGCGCGCGCGGTCGTCGACGAGCTGGTCGAGCTCGCTGAGGGCGGCCACGAGATCGGGCCCTCGACGGTGGACGCGGTACTCGGGGCGCTCGACCAGGTCGAGGACGTGCGCGAGGTCTTCGAGGACGTCGTCTGGCGCCACCGAGGGAAGAAGATCGCGCCGAAGACCGTCACCCAGAAGCGCTACGTCGACGCGATCCGCGACTGTGTCGTCACGTTCGGAATCGGACCGGCTGGAACCGGCAAGACGTACCTGGCCATGGCGCTCGCGGTCGCGGCCCTGGCCGACCGGCAGGTCGGCCGGATCATCCTCACGCGCCCCGCGGTCGAGGCCGGCGAGCGACTCGGCTATCTGCCGGGGACGATGCTCGAGAAGGTCGACCCGTATCTGCGCCCACTGTTCGACGCGCTCTACGACATGCTCGACGCCGACCGGCTGGCCTCGTACATGGAAAAAGGCATCGTCGAGGTCGCACCGCTGGCGTTCATGCGCGGGCGCACGCTGAACGACTCGTTCATCATCCTCGACGAGGCGCAGAACACGAGCCCCGAGCAGATGCAGATGTTCCTCACGCGGCTCGGCTTCGGCTCGAAGATCGTCGTCACCGGCGACGTGACCCAGGTCGACCTGCCGCGCGAGCAGGCGTCGGGCCTGATCCAGGTGCAGGACATCATCGGCCCGCTCGAGGGAGTCGCCTTCGTCCGTTTCGGGCACGAGGACGTCGTCCGGCACAAGCTCGTCCAGCGCATCGTGGAGGCGTACCGCAAGCATGCGGAGGAGACCGGCACGCAGCGTCGGAAGTGACGCTGTGGTGAC
>Ga0070683_100001592_pt1 | contig 17557 bp, 9 predicted proteins | sample KBSC713LmetaG_FD_64662 | JGI IMG/M metagenome (GOLD analysis project Ga0070683, IMG submission 64662) | Corn rhizosphere microbial communities from Kellogg Biological Station, Michigan, USA - KBS C7.1-3L metaG | ecosystem: Host-associated > Plants > Roots > Rhizosphere ... | reverse complement strand
TTGGTGGGGCAGGAACTTCTCGACGAAGAAGCGCGGCCTGACACCGGGCTCGACGAGCCGCGAGTAGAAGGTCTCGATCCGCCCGCTGCACATCGCCGTCAGCTGGTCGACCGCATCGCCGCCCAGCCAGCCCTCCAGCGAGGGGACCCCGCCGGCGCCGAACTTGAGATCGGGCCGGTCGTACCACCAGCTCGGCTGCCCGATCGGCCCTGGCTCGAGCTGGGCCAGGTAGCTCTGCGGCCGAGCGAGGGTCTGCAGAACGCTGGTCCAGTAGCTGCCGACGCGCGCATCCGAAGACCAAGGGCTGACGCAGACCGAGTCGGCGAGGCAGCTCAGCACCCAGACCAGCCAGGTCGAGCCGCTGCGGCCGATCGTGTTGACCATCAGCGGCTGAATCAGGTCATCCGAGACGGCCGGCAGCGCAGCCCTTTCGCCGCGGACCTTCGCCAGCTCGGTGCGGGCGCCGTCGCCGCCCCAGGCGACGACCGAGAGCTCGAATTCGCGACGCAGGTCGACCGTCCCGACGGGGACGCGGAAGCCGCAGGCCCCGGCGTGGGAAACCTCGGGAAAGGCGCCAGCGATGTCCTCCCGCGCCTCGCCGGGCTCGGCGGCGGCGACCACCCGGCCCTCCTGGATCGCCTCAACGCGGGTCATCGGACCGGTCTCAGCGAGCGCCCAGCCGACCAGCTCGAAGGAGTAAGTGGCGCTGGTGGCGTCCGGCTTTGGCCCGTCGACCCGGCAGCCGAGCAGGCCCCGGGCGCCGTCCTGGCGCTGCTCGACATCGTTGATCACCAGTCGCGTCATGCGCGTCCCATCCTCCTCGATTGGTCGGTCAGGAATCGAGGTAACCGAATTCGTGGAGGAGGGCGCCCAGCTCCTCCTCGCAGATCTGCGCGATCTCCTCAGGCAGATCCTGCCGCCAGCGCCCGATAGAAGCCGCCGGGTCGGAGCTGGTGCGGTGGTGGTCCATCGCCGCCGTGTCCTCCTTTGCCCGGCGCACGGTCATCGCCACCAGCTCGGGGTCGGCGCTCAGCCCGAGCTCGGCGAAGAGCGCGGCGAGAGCCGGCTCCGGGTCGAGGACCAGGTCCTCGTAGCGGACCAGGCACGGCCGCGCCGCCGCGCGCTTCAGCCGGCCGGAGAGGATTTCGCCCGATTCCCGCAGGGTCGTGCGCACGTATTCGGCGTCGTCGCCCCCCTCGGTGCGGCCGAAGGAGTCCCAGCCCCGCTTGCGGTTGAAGGCGATCACCGAGCAGAGCATGTCGCGGAAGTCCCGCACGAGGACGACCTCGCGGGCGCCGGGGTAGATCTCGCCGAGCAGGTCGGGCACGAGTTGGTGGGGCAGGAACTTCTCGACGAAGAAGCGCGGCCTCTCGGCGCCGGCGACGTGGGCGTAGAAGGCCTCGATCTGGGCGCGCGTCATGGCGACGAGCGAATCGACCGACTCGCTCCCGAGCCACCGTTCGACCTCCTCGTCACCCAGCTCCTGACCGCCGTCGAGCCACCAGCGGTGAGCGTCGAGGTCGGGCGGGTCGAAGGGAGCCAGGTAGGCCGAGGGTTCGGCCAGTTCCTGCATCACGTTGGTCCAGTAGGTGGAGACGCGCGCATCCTTGATGAAGGGCGAGAAGGCGACCACGTCGGGATGGGAGCTGAGCAGGGTGACGAGCAGGGTCGAGCCGCTGCGGCCGATCGTGTTGACCATCAGCGGCTGGATCTCCCCTCCCGGCGAGGCGGGGAGGCGGCGGCGCGATCCGCGCAGCCGGGCCAGGGGCAGGCGCGTGTCGTCCTCCAGCTTGGCGCGGATGACCAGCTCGAACTCCGCCGGCAGCCGCAGCGAGTTGACAGCGAGGCGAAAGCCGCTGCGCTCGGCGCCCTCCACCTGCGGGAAGGCTTCGCCGATGTCGCGGCGCTCGAAGTCCAGCGGGGTAACCGCCACCGGCCGCTCCTCGTGGAGGACTTCGATCCGCTCGACCCTCAGCGCCCTGCTGAGGATCCAGCCTTCGATCGGGAAGGTGTAGGCGTCGCTCGCGACCCCCTCCCCCGGGCTGTCGACGTTGGCGCCGTAAACGTAGTCGCTCTCGCCGTTGACCTCGACCGAGTCGATCGCCACCACGGCGGTTGCAGTCAGCTCGGCCATCAGGCTCCGTCCCCGGCGCTGCCCTGGGCCCGCTCGCCCCAGCGCTGGTCGAAGAGCCAGGCGTTGAAGCGGTTGCTCATGTCGGTCTCTGAGGGGATGTAGGAGCGGCCCTCGAGGTGGAAGAGCTCCACCTCAGGCACGTACCAGGCCTCCAGGTCCCTATCCCGCAGCCGCATGCAGAGCTCGGCGTCCTCGTAGCCCCCCTTGACGTAGTCGACCGAGAGTCCGCCGAGGTCCTCGTAGAGCTCACGCTCGAGCAGCATGCAGGCGCCGCTCAGCGCCGGCACCCGGCGCCGTTCGCCCGCCCTGTCGAAGCCTCGGTTCAGACCCTTGAAGGCGTGAGCGAGCTGCCACCCCCCGCTCGCCGGGTTGCGGCGGAACTCGAGCCCGGCGTGCTGGATCGAGCCGTCGTCGTAAAGCAGCTTCGGCCCGACCACGCCGGCCTCGGGCAGCGAGTCGTGGGCCTCGACCAGGTCCGGCAGCCAGCCGGGGCGATCGGGGAGCACGTCGGAGTTGAGCAGCAGCACCAGCCGCCCCCGGGCCATGGAGACGCCGAGATTGGAGGCAACAGCGAAGCCGCCGTTGCGGGAGAGGATCGCGAGCCGGAAGGGGATCCGGTACAGCTCGTGCAGCTCGGCGACCTGCGGCAGCAGCTCCGGACCCAGCTCCGGCGAGTCGAGGACGTAGATCAGCTCGGCCCCCAGCATCGAAGAGTCGTTGGCGAACTGGGCAAGCTGGTGCTCGATCAGGTCGACGCGGCGGTAGAGCGGCACCACCACCGAGACGTCCGCCTCGGTCGGAGGCGCGCCGAAGTCCTCGACCTCCTCGACCTCGACCCGCGCCGTCAGCTCCTCCTGGAGGCGGACGACGGCGGGTGCGAGCTGGCCCATCAGAGGCGTGTCCACCCGCCGCTCGCGGACCAGCTCGCCGAGGATCGTGTCGCGGACCGTGAGCGGGTCGACTGTCGCCGCTGGGGCGCTCGCCTCGATCGCCACCCCGGCCGAGTTTTCCAGCTCGAAGATCCAGCCCTCGGCGAGGCGGCTGGGGTTCTCGACCTCGAAGAAGCAGACGAAGCCGGGTTTGGCGACCGGGCGCGGCGCCCCCCGGAAGAGCTCCTCGAGGTCGGGACGGGGGACCCGGATCAGGCGCTCGAGGATCGGGGTCCGTGAGCCCTCCGGGGAGACCGCGTCGAGGCGGGCGATCGGCGCCTGGTCGTCGCGGGCCCAGCCGCGGACGAAGAATGTGCGGTCGTCGATCTTGGCGACGGCGCCGATGTGCAGCCCCTGGGACTCGTCGGGGTGCAGCTCCGGTCGCGGGTAGGGATCCCGCAGCGCCTCGCGGAGGACGAAGAGGCTCTTGGCCAGACCGAGCGGATCGAGCGTGCGCTCGTGCTCGGCGGACGCCGCCGCGAGGAAAGTAAGCGCCTGCACCCGGGTCTCCGCTTCCAGGCCGGCCAGCTTCTCCCTGATCGTGGTCCGCAGGTCGACGGCGGCGAGAGCCAGAGCCGGGCCGAAGCCGACCTCCTCGCCGCCGCTGCGCACACGCAGCTCCACCGTGCGCCCGCCGACGGGCCGCGAGACCCAGACGGTGAGCAGGGTCACGGCGGGAACGTCGCCGTCCGCGCCCACCGGCGCGAGCCAGCGCACCTCTAGCTCCGCCGGCTCGCCGGCGACCGTCAGCTCAACCTCGGGCTCGGGCTCGGCGCCGAGGTCGGCGGCGACGAGCATCACGTCGGTCGCCAGCCAGCTGATCAGCGCCCGCGGCGACTCGGGCTCGCCGTTGCCGCTCGCGAAGGCTCCCCCCACAAGCTGCTCGTGGCCGCTGCCGATCCCGGCCTTCACGACGCCGCTCCGATCGCCATCGCACGCTCCGAGAGCAGGCCTTCGTAGAGCTGCTCCAGCTCCTCGACGTGCGTCCGCATCGGGTACACCGGCTTGATCTGGGCGGTCAGGTTGCGCCAGGTCTGGCCCGAACCGGCGGCTTCGGAGATCACGCGGGCCAGGTCCTCCGGATCGCCGACCCGGAAGTGGAGGCCGTCGACGCCGTCGGTGACCTTCTCCGCCATGCCGCCGATGTTGCTGCAGATCACCGGGCGGCCGTGCATGAACGCCTCCTGGATCACCAGCGGCGAGTTCTCCCACCAGCGCGAGGGAACGAGGACGTAGTCGACGCTCTCCATCAGCGAGCCGAGCCGGTCGTGGTCGTAGCGGCCGATCATCACCACGCGGTCGCCGCTCTCCTCCAGCAGGGTGGCGAATTCCTCCTGGAACTCGGGGGGCTGGATCTCGAGGTTGGCGCCGTGCAGGTAGATGGTCGCGTCGACGTCGTCTTCGGCCAGCTTCTTCGCCGCCTGGAGGACGACGTTGACTCCCTTGTAGTGGCTGAACTGGCCGAAGAAGCCGAAGCGGTTGCGCTTTTTGCGGCGCGGGTTGCCGGGGACGTAATCGAGCGGCAGGCGACCGTACTCCTCGACCTTGATCTTCTCGGTCGGCAGCCCCCAGTCGACGTAGCGGTCGCGCAGCTGCGCACTCGGAGCGATGAAGAGGTCGACGTGCTCCATGTGCGACTGGATCAGCTTCCTGCGCATGAAGAACTCCTGCGGGGCGATGTCGGGGAAGCACTCGTGGCAGCGGCGCGGCGACTCTTCCAGGCAGGGCTCTTCGTCGGTCGCCCGCAGCAGCTGGCCATGGCGGTGGCAGATCGGCAGGAACTCGTGCAGGGTGTAGACGATCGCGGCGTCGGGCAGCGTGTTGCGGACCTCGCGGATCGCTTCCAGGCCGATGAAGAGGGTGTGCTGGAAGTGGACGACGTCGGGTTGCTGGGCCTGGAGGAAGTCGCGCAGGTGGGTGGTGATCGTCGACTTCTCCCGAGTCGCGTTGAGCAGCCAGTCGAAGTCGTTCAGCTCCGTGTAGAAGAAGTACTGGCCGGGGTCGCGGTCGTCGACGCCGGTCAGCAGCGTCCCCTCGTGGTAGCGCGAGGAGGTGGAGAAGGGCGGGCCGGTGCGGGCGAGGAAGAGCGACTCCCACTCGCTTTCGTCGCGCATCGCCTCGTGCAGCTCGAAGGCGTAGGCCTCGGCGCCGCCGGGCCGGATCACCGGGTGGTTGTGGGAGACGTAGAGCACCTTCTTCGGATTCACTTCCATGCAGCCTCCTTCGACCGGAGCGAGGTTGGGATTGAGGTTCTGGCACGACTTGGCAGCTCGTAGAGGGCGCAGACGCGATCGCGCAGGGCAAGGCGGCGGCACTCACCCTCGAGGAAGGCGGCGAGAGCGGGGCGACGAGCGACCGTCCACAGCAGCGCCGCCGGGACGACCAGATAGCGGACGCCTTCCCGGCCCAGGGTGCGCAGCTGCGAAGCGGCGCGCCGGCCGCCGTCGGACTCCAGCGGCATGTGCCCCCCGGCGGCGTCGTGGGGGAAGTGCCAGGCTGGTCGGTCGAGGGCGAGGAGGGCGTCGTCGCCGTCGCTCAGGACCAGCACCACCTCCTCCGCCGGAAGCAGGCTGGAGAGCAGGGCCCGGGTCGCCGGCAGGCAGCGCCGCTGCAGCTCCCCCGCAGCGAGGTCGGGAACCACCCGCGGCGCTGCCGCCGGCAGCTCCAGCAGGCGGTAGACGCGGCAGACCTCCTCGGGGGCGTCGATGCGCTCGTAGCAGTTGCCGAGATGGCGTTCCAGCTCCGGGTAGTGGTCGAACCACCAGTAGTAGGTCGAGGGCAGGACCAAGTAGGCCGCCCCGGACGACCTCAGCGACTCGAGGTGGTCGACGGCCCACTGGCCGTCGAGGGGATGGTGGCCGGCGTACTGACCGGTCGAGGCGCGCGGGAAGTGCCAGCCGCTACGGCCGTCGAAGCCGACCAGGCTCTCGTCCCCCTTGCTGACGACGAGCACGATCGCCCCCACCGGGGTCGTCTCCTCGACCAGTGCCCTGATTCGCGGCGCCAGCTCCTCGTAGGAGACGGCGGTCCCCGCCTCGACCAGCCTCACTGTCGCACCTCGGCCGGGGCCAGCCGCGGCTGCAGCCGGTAGATCGCGCAGGCTTTGTGCCGCGCGCCGCAGGCCTGCTCCTCGAGATGGGCGGCGAAGCCCGGATAGTGGTCAAGCCACCAGAGTTCGGCAGCGGGCACGACCAGGTACTCGGCGCCGCGATCGCGAGCGGCCTCCAGCAGCTCGATCGCCTCGGCGTCGCCGCCGGGGTGGTGGCCGAGGTAGCGCCCGTCCGCAGCGGCCGGGAAGTGACCGGCTTCCCGCTGCCCCAGCCGCAGCAGCTCCGAGTCGCCACGGCTGACGACGAGCACGCTGGCGAGCGCCGGAATGCACTGCTCGGCCTCGGCCCGGACCGCCGCCACCTCGTCCTCGTAGCCGAGGCGGGGCGGCTCGACCTCGACGCCGCGATCCCTCAGCTCGGCCATCAGCCTCGCCAGCTCCCGCTCCATCTCCTCCAAGCGGCGCGCCTGGCTGCGCAGCAGCGGCTCCAGCTCGGCCTCATGGCGGTCGCCGCGCTCGATCGCGGCCAGCCGTGGGGAGACCGAGATCCGCAGCGGATGGTTGTCGGGGTACTCGACCTCGAGCAGGCCGTCCTCTGCGTAGAGGCTCAGGTCGTCCCGGTCGACCCGCGAGCGCCAGCGCTCGCGGTAGCGGGAGACGCTCGCCTCGAACTTGTCCTCCCGGCCTCGCGTCGCCGACTCCAGGTGGGTCACGACCGCCTCCGGGCAGTAGCGGACTTCTCCCCCCTCGGCGCCGATCCGCAGGCAGAGGTCGACGTCCTCCATCGAGTTGCAGAAGCCATGGTCGAAACCCCCGACCCACTCGAAGGCCGGGCGGCGGACCAGCATGCAGGCGCCGGTCACCGCCTGCAGCCGGCGGGGACGGTTCGCCGCCGGATGGTCGCCCGGGAAACCGGCGTAGAGGTTGTGGGGGTAGCCGTCCTGACCGAAGGCGACCCCGGCGTGCTGGACGGCGCCGCTCGGGTAGAGCAGCCGGGCGCCGACCGCCGCCGCGTCGGGGTGCTCGGCGGCGCAGTTCAGCAGCGCCCCCAGCCAGCCCGGGTGCGGTTCGGTGTCGTTGTTGAGGAAGACCAGCAGCTCGCCCGACGCGGCTTCGGCGCCAGCGTTGCAGGCGCCGGCGAACCCGCGGTTCTCCGGCAGGTGCAGCAGGCGGACCGAATCGCCGAACCCGGCCAGCTCCGCCGCCGCCCCTGGCGGCGAGGCGTCGTCGACGACGAGCACCTCGCATCCCGGTGGCAGGTCGGCGAGGACGAGCTCGAGGCAGCGCCGGGTGAGACCCGCCCGTCCGTGCATCGGCACCACTACCGAGGCGCGAGGCCCACTCATAGGAGAACCTCCCCGGTCAAACGGTAGATCGCCCCGGCGCGATCGTCGGCAACGACCGGCTCGTAGTGGGCGTCGAGGTGCTCGCGCAGCCCCTCGTAATGTCGCAGCCACCAGAGATAGGTCGGCGGCACGACGAGGAACTCGGCGCCCCGCTCGCGCAGCGCCTCGAGGTGGGAGATCGCCTCGGCGCTGTCGGCGGGGTGATGACCCGCCCAGCCGCCGTCGTCGGCCTGCGGGAAGTGCTCAGCGCGGCGGCCGTTCAGCCTCAGCAGCTCATCGTCGCCGCGGCTGATCACGAGCACCGTCGACCCGCTCGGGACCGTCTCCTTCACCGCTTCCCGCACCTGCTCGGCTTCGCGCCTGTATCGCGGGTTGGGGCGGCGGCCGTACGGCTGCCAGGGCCGGCCCCACTTGCGTGCGTAGCGACGCTGGTTGGCCTCGAGGATCCGCGCGTGCTCGCCGTCGGCGACCAGCTGGCCGAAGCTGGCTTCGCCGAAGTGGTGGACGAGGACGTCGTCGGCGCATCGCAGCTCGTATCCGGCCCGCCGCGCCCGCTCGGCATAGTCGTCGTCCTCGAGCAGCCCGATCTCGTAGCCCTCGTCGAGCGGCCCCAGCCGCAGGTAGGCCTGCCGCCGCATCGCCAGGCAGAACATCGCCGGCGTGCCGATCTCCAGCCACTCGCCGGCATGGTCGAGGGCCCGCCGCCGGGCCGCCTCCAGGTACTCGCCCCAGGTCCGGTAGTCGGTGTCGATCTCGGCCTCGTTGCCGATCCGGTTGGTCACCGGCCCGACCAGGCCGACCTTCGGCTCGGCCAGGTGGCGCCGCAACCCGTCGAGCCAGCCTGGCGCAACCATCGTATCGTTGTTGAGCAGGACCAGATGGTCTCCGCTCGCCAGGCCCAGCCCCTGGTTGCAGGCCGGGGCAAAGCCCATGTTGGCGCCGTTGAGGAGGACGCGGACTCGGGCGTCGAGCTCGGCCAGGCGCGCCAGGTAGGCGGCGGTGCCGTCGGTGGAGCCGTTGTCGACGACGATCAGCTCGAAGCCGTCGCCATCGCTGTTGGCGAGCACGCTCTGCAGGCAGAGCCTGGTGAAGACGAGATTGTCGTGGGTGACGACGACGATGCTGGCGCCCGGGTTTCCGCTCCGGAGCGGCGCCCCAAAGCGCTGGTTCGCGGTCGCCTGCGCCGCCTCGACCGTCTCCCGCGCCAGCACGGTGGGGCGGCGCGAGACCGGCTCCATCGGCATCGAAGCCGGAAACAGCCGCTCGGCGAGCGGTCGGCGAGCGGTTCGCGTTCCCACTCCCAGCTCCTCGAGCATGCGGCCGAGCACGACCTCGTGGCTGAAGTACTCACGGGCGATCTCGCGCGCCCCGCTGGCGTGGCGGGTGTAGTCGCCGTTGACCTCCTCGACCGCCGCCGCCGCCGCCTCGAAGGAGTCGAAGCCGAACAGGCCCTCCCCGGTCGGGAGGACGTTGCCGAAGCCCGTGTCCTGCGTGATCACCGGCCGACCGGAAGAGAGGTAGGTGGCGCTGCGATCGCTGAACCAACCGGTCCGAAGCCGCACGTTCTGCTCCTTTGCGACCGTGAACTCCCCCCGGGACGCCCCGACGTAGTCGCGGTAGCGGTCGATTCCCCGCGAGATCTCGACCCCGTCGCGGACCCGCCATCCCCGCTGCCGCAGCATCTCCCGCTCGCGGTCGTCGCAGCTTCCCAGCGCCAGCTCGAAGGCCTGGCCGCTGCGCGCCGGCAGATCCAGGTAGTCGAGGAACTGCTGGTGCTTGCTCCAGGAGTAGCGCTTGCCTTCGAAGGTCACCTCGCGCCAGTCCTGGCGCCAGTTTCCGACCGTGGTGAAGACGTCGGCCGGCTGCGGCGAGCGATCGGGCCACAGGTCGAGCAGAACCGGCTGCCGGGTCGGCAGGAACCGGAAGCGCTCGCTGCGCGGGAGCAGGCAGTCGGGGGAGTCCCAGTTCTCGGCGAAGCTGAAGAAGGCGCTGTGCGGCTCGAGGAACTCGACCGTCTCCTGAAGTTCGTGCTGAAGCTCCAACTGCAGCTGCACCGGGTCGGTCTCCAGATAGACCAAGCGCCCGGTCGCGGCCAGCTCGGGCAGCGGCTGGGTGCCGCCGTGGAGGTTGATCAGCAGGTCGGCAGAGCCATAAAGCCGTTCCAGTTGCGCCTCGCTCATTCCGAAGCAGCGACCGTCGTCGTGGAGCGCCCGGAAGGCCCAGCGGTCCGCCAGACCGAAGCGCCGCATCAGCGCCGAGATGTGCTCCGCCGCCAGAGCCGAGCTGTCGTCCTCGGCGCTCTTCATCAGCATCGAGGGAGTCCCGGCGTGGGTCTCGACGTAATAGGCCTCGCAGCCAAGGCGCTCCAGCCCGAGCAGGTAGTGGAGGTTCTGCCAGGCGACGCCGGCGACCGGCATCTTGGTCAGCATCCCCAGCAGGACGACCTTCGGGGCGCTCACGAGAGCTGCCTCCAACGACCGCCGTCGCCGTCGCCGCCCGTCCGCTGCGGTTCGGTCTTCGCGGCGGTCTCCCGCTCGGGTTCGGGCGCGACGGAGGCAGTCGACTCGACCAACACCGGTTCCCGCGTCGGCAGCGGTACCCGCCGACGTCCGCGTTCGCGGTTCTGGGCCTTGTGCAGGCCGGTGTAGACGCCGCCGCGGTCGACCAGGTCCTCGTGGGTGCCGCGTTCGACGATCAGGCCGTCCTGCATGACGAGGATCTGGTCGGCGTGGCGGACGGTCGAGAGCCGGTGGGCGATCATGAACGAGGTCCGGCCCTCCATCAGCTCCTCGAGCGAGTCGAGGATGACGTCCTCGGTCTTGGAGTCGATCGAGGAGGTTGGCTCGTCGAGGATCAGTATCGGCGCGTCGCGGAGAAAGGCGCGGGCGACGCAGATCCGCTGCCGCTCGCCGCCGGAGATCTGGGCGCCGCGCTCGCCGAGGACGGTGTCGTAGCCGTCGGGCAAGGCGGCGATGAACTCGTGGCAGTTGGCCGCCCGCGCCGCGGCCTCGATCTGCTCGTCGCTCGCCTCGAGATGTCCGTAGCGGATGTTCTCGGCGATCGTGCCGGAGAAGAGCAGCGGTTCCTGCAGGACGACGCTGATCTGGTCGCGTAGGGAGGAGACCTGGGCGTCGCGGAGGTCGACGCCGTCGAAGGCGATTCGGCCCTCTTTCGGGTCGTAGAAGCGGATCAGGAGGCTCATCAGCGTGCTCTTGCCGGCGCCGGTATGACCGACGACGGCGACCCGTTCGCCTGGCGCCGCCCGGAAGGAGATGTTTTCGAGAGTCCGTTTGCGGCTCGAGTAGGCGAAGGAGACGTTCTCGGCCGTCACCCAGCCCTGGATCCGCCCGAGGTCGACCGCGTCGGCCTTCTCCTTCACCTCCGGGTCCATGTCCAGGAGCGACAGCGAGGCGTTGAACTGGACCAGCTCCTCGTGGATCATCCCCACGGTCGTACTCAACTGTTCGAGCGGCTGGTAGACCGAGGCCATGTAGGTGAGGACGACGATCAGTTCGCCGACCGAGAGTTTGCCGTTGATCACGTGCCAGGCGCCGACCCCGAGGATCAGCGAGAGCCCGGCGGCGCTGGCCGTCTGCACCCCGAGCGTGTACAGGCTCTGGCTGACCGTCAGCTTCACCCGTTCGTCGACCGCTTCCCTGCCCTGCTCACGGAAGCGCCGGTGCTCGTGTTCCTCGCGCCCGAAGGTGACGATCACGCGCAGCATCGACATCGCCTCGTGGACGATCGAGAGCGATCGCCACTCGAGCTCCTGAACCCGTTGCAGACGCGGCACGATTCGCCGCCCGTAGATGCCGAAGGACCAGAAGAGCAGCGGCACCACGACCAGCGAGAGCACGGCCAACTGCCAGTCGATCAGGGCGGTGATGACTAGCATCCCGACCAGGGTGATCAGGGCCTCCGCGACCGGCGGGATCACCATCACGATCGTGCCCACCGCCGCCGCCTGGTTGTTGATCTGGCTCATCAGCGCTCCGGTCTGGCGCTGGTCGTGAAAGGTAAGCGAGAGCCGCTGCACGTGGTCGAAGAGGTCGCTGCGCAGGTCGAGGACCATGTTCTGCTCGGTCTTGGCGCCGAGATAGTGGTTCATCACCGTGAAGCCGTTGCCGGCCACGACGATGACAAAGCGCAGCAGCAGCATCGAGAGCAGCAGCACGATCTCCTGGGGGTGTTCGCCGAAGATCTTCTCGATGAAGCCGCCCGGGTTTTCCTGGTTGAGGACTTGGTTGAGGATCACTGCCAGCGGCCACGGCTCGGCCAATCCGAAGACCGCCGCGAAGACCGTCGCGACGGTGAGGAAGATCAGCGTTTTGCGATAGGGCCGTAGGTAGGGCTTCGCCCGCGGCAGCGCCTTCCAGAGGTCCCAGGCTCCCTGGCGCTTTTCGCCCGGGTCGCCGTCTCCGCCCCTTGGCCCCTTAGCGCGGCTGCTCCGCATCGGGATCGGACCCATCCACGGGCTCATCGCCGCTCCTCCATCGCCGCCAGGCCGATCCGGGACTCGGCGCGGGTCGGGGCCGGGACGGGGTCACTGAGCTCCGCAGCCCCCTCCTCTTCCTCCGCCAGCGCTTCGATCTCCGCCACCGCCAGCCGGGTCGCCGTCGCCATCCCCTCGACGCCGAAGGTGACCAGCAGGGTGATGCCGACGACGATCGCGACGGCGATCTCGGAGCGGTGCTGGTCGAGGGCGACCGTCGCCAGGAGGACAAGGATGAGGACGACGAGCCGGCCGGCGGCGGTGGTGCGGGGCCAGACTCTGGCCCGGAGGAGCTGCTTGCCCTCGCCGTGCTCCTCGACCGCGGTGCGGATCTTGACGCCGCCGAGGGCGCCGGCGCGGAGGTCGAGGTCCCAGCGGTCGAAGGGACCGCCGCTGTGGACGAAGCCGCCGGCGGCGGCAAGGTTGTCCTGCAGCTGCTCGACCCAGGCCTGCGGCTCGCGCCAGCGTTCGCTCCAGACCTCGACGCTGCGCGGGCGCGGCAGGGTCGGGCGCGTCTGGGCGCGGCGACGCCAGGGGGAGAGCCCGTTGCGGAGGCGGCCGGTGAGACGGGCGAACGGCTGCAGGAAGAAGAGCAGCGAGGTGGTGGCGCGGCGCTTCAGCGTCTCCCCCCGCGAGCGGCCGGGGACGTCGTGATGGGCGCGCCAGCCGCTGGAGATAGCGGCGACCATGATCCAGGCGATCGCCGCGAAGAAGGCGGGGGCGGCGACCAGCAGCGGCGACCAGAGCAGGCCGAAGGCGGCGATCTCCCCCAGCAGCGCGATCAGCAGCAGACCCTCCGGCGCCTGCAGCATCCCGGAGAGGGCGCGCGGCGAGTCGTAGACGGACTGGAAGAGATCGCTGCCCCAGGTCCCGTAGCGAACCAGCGAACGGCGCCGCGGCGACTGCGCCGCCGGCGCCTCGTAGATCCGCCCCGACCAGCGCGAGGCGCCGGCGCGGTTGTAGTGGGTCGGCCACTTGCGCTCCAGCAGCGCCTCGGCCTTGCCGTAGCCGTACTGCTGGCGCAGGTAGCGGCGGATCGAGTCGCGCCGCCTGTGCATGACGACGGCGCCGGCGCTGAAGCCCAGCGTCCGCCCCGCCTTCTGCAGCCGCCAGCAGAGGTCGACGTCGTCGCCCGCCACCCGGAAGCGCTCATCGAAGCCGCCGACCGCCTCCAGCACGTCCTTGCGGAAGGCCATGTTGCAGCCGGGGACGTGCTCGGCCTCGCGGTCGGTGACGAGGACGTGGATCGGTCCGCCGGGCGCGGCGGCGACGCATTCGGCGACGAAGCCGTCGTCCTCGGGGGGGATGTTGGGTCCGCCGACGCCGGCGTGCCCGTTGGCCCGCAGCAGGGCGGCGACGTAGTGGAGCCAGTCGGAGTCCGGGTAGGCGTCGTCGTCGAGGAAGGCGACGATCTCCCCCCGTGCCGCCTCGATCCCCCGGTTGCGGGCGTGCCCGAGCCCGCGGTGCTCGGTCTCGATCAGCGTCACCTCGTGCTCGCGGGCGATTCGCGAGCAGGCCCCCTCGGCGCCGTCGTTGACCACGATCACCTCGTAGTCGGGATAGGTGAGGTCGCCGAGCCGCGCCAGGCACTCGCCGAGGGTGGCGGCGCCGTTGTGGGTGCAGACGACGACCGATACCGCCGGCCAGGGACCCCGGTCGGAGAAGGGAACGCCGGCATAGGCACGGCTGATCGCCGCCAGCGCCGGCTTCGGCTCGCGCTCGCGGTCGACGAGCCCGAAGTCCCAGTCCTCGACCTCGTGCCCGCCGCGGTGCCACTCGTCGGTCCAGGCGAAGACGAAGGTGCCGGCGGCGCCCGTCGAGAAGGCGCTCCGCACCTGCCACTCGAGGCTGCGCGCCTGGTCCTCGACGCCGTTGCGGCGGCTGTCGAGCCCCAGCTCGGTGATCAAGAGCGGCCGGTCGCCGGAGAGGTTCTGCAGCCGCGCCAGGTAGGACTCGAAGTCCCGCTCCCGCTCGAGGAAGACATTGAAGGAGCTGAGATCGAGGAAGGGCAGCTCGAGGTACTCGGTCGAGGGGAAGTTGACGTAGGTGACGAGCCCATCCGGGTCGACGCACTTGGTGACCCAGTGCAACCGCTCGAGGAAGTCCTCGATCGCGCGCTTGCCGTGCCAGCGCACGATCGGGGCCGGGATCTCGTTGCCGACGGAGTAACAGAGGATCGCCGGGTGCCGCTCCAGCGCGCGGACCTCGTCGGCGAGGCGGCGCTCGATCCGGTTCGCCCGTTCGGCGTCGTCGAGGAAGGCGATGTGCTGCTCCCAGGCGAACCCGACCAGGACCCGGATCCCCTGCTCGAGGGCGGCGTCCAGCAGCCAGGCCGGCGGCGGCACGTAGGTGCGAACGGCGTTGACCCCAGCCGCGGCCATCGCCGCGAAATCCTCCCGCACCCGCTCGGGCGCAGGGAAGGACGAACCGTCCTCAGAACGGAAGGTGCCGTAGGTGACCCCGCGGACGTGGAACTTCTCGGCGCCGACCAGCACCGAGCGCCCGTGCACGCGGGGTCGTCGCTCCTCTGCCGGATGGATTGCGGAAACTGTCGTTCGCTCCTGTCTGGGGATCCAGAAGGAATGTCGGCCTGCCGACGGGTTTACCCGGATCTTGCGAGATCTCTCCCAGCGCTCTCCCGCTTTGATCCAACTGCAACTTTATCGCGATTTCGTGACACATTGGACAGTTGTTCCGATCCCGTCAAACCCCATCAGCATGGGAAATCCGGCTGATCGTTCCTGGCCACCTGGCCAGTAAAAGAAAACGGTGCGTCTAGGGAGGGTGGAGCGCTACGCCATCGAGCGGGCGATCACGACCCGCTGGATCTCGTTCGTGCCCTCGTAGATCTGGGTGATCTTGGCGTCGCGCATCATCCGCTCGACCGGGTACTCGTTGACGTAGCCGTAGCCGCCCAGGACCTGGATCGCCTCCACCGTCACCTTCATCGCGTTGTCGGATGCGAACAGCTTCGCCATCGAGGTCCACTTGCCGAGATCGGCCGGCCGTTGCGGGCGGTCGGCCATCGAGCAGGCTTTGTAGAGGAGCTCGCGGGCGGCGGCGGTGCCGGTCTCCATGTCGGCGAGCTTGAACTGGATCGCCTGCAGCTGGTTGATCGGCTTGCCGAAGGCGATCCGCTCGGCGGCGTAGTCGTTGGCGAAGTCGGTCGCCCCCTGGGCGATCCCGACCGCCTGGGCGGCGGCGCCGAGGCGGGTGCGCTCGAGCGTGCCGAGGGCGACGGCGAGGCCCTTGCCCTCCTCGCCGATCAGGTTCTCGTGCGGGACGCGAACGTCGTTGAAGCTCGGCGAGCCGGTCGGCGAGCCCTTGATCCCAAGCTTGTGCTCGAGTTGGCCGGGGTCGAAGCCGGGCGCGTCCTTCTCGACGACGAAGGCGCTGGTGCGGCGGTTCTCGCGATCGGTGGTGGCGAAGACGACGTAGAAGTCGGCGATCGTCGCGTTGGTGATCCAGGCCTTCTGGCCGTTGATCACCCACTCGTCCCCGTCGCGGACGGCGCTGGTCCGCATCGCCGCGGGGTCCGAGCCCGCCTCGGGCTCCGACAGCGCGAAGGCCGGCGTCCACTCGCCGCTGGCGCACTTCGGCAGCCAGCGCTGCTTCTGCTCCTCGGAGCCGAAGAGCTGGATCGGCAGCGTGCCCAGCTCCTGCACCATCAGCATCAGCGCCGAAGAGGCGCAGGCCTTGGCGATCTCCTCGACCGCCATCTGCAGCACCAGCGTCCCGGTCCCGGTCCCGCCGTACTCGGCTCCGAACGGAAGCCCGAGGACGTCGTGGGAGGCGAGCAGCTCCCGAATGTCCCACGGGTATTCGCTCTTGCGGTCGATCTCGCCCGCCCGCGGCGCGATCTTCTCCTGCGCCAGCTGGCGCACCATGTCCCGCAGGTCAAGCGCCTCCTGGGAGATCTCGTAGGCGGGAGCGACGGTGTCGACAGTCATTGGTTCCTCTCGTTCATCTCTGCAGCTGAACCGACCGAGGATGTCTAGCAGGAAGACCTAGAAAGGGATGATGTTCCTTCGCATCGCCTGCTGCAATAAGCACCAATGTCAGAGCCGCAACCGAATGAAGACCTCACCAAGGCTTGGAACGAAGTCAATCCCCTCACTGACAGCGAGCCTGAAACTCGCATATGACGAGCTGCACGCCATGCGAGATGAGCGTGGAGACCAGCGAGCGGCTGCCGACCGGGCCCAGCCGATTCTTGCCCCACTTGAGTGTGCTCAAAACCGGTTGGTCGCCTAAACCGAATCTCCCGAGGCACGCATACCTACCCGCCGGCGGACCTGGGTGGAGTGCGTCAATCCCTGCTAGAAGACGGGTGACTCGGTGTAGGTGCCGAAGACCTCCTGCATCGCGGCGATCATCTCGCCCTCGGTCGCCTGCGTGCGGGCCGCGGCGATGATCGGCGGCATCAGGTTGGCCTCGCCGGCGGCGGCGCGCTTCAGCTCGGCCAGGGCGGACTCGACGGCGACGCCGTCGCGGGCGGCGCGGGTCGCGGCGAGGCGGTCGCGCTGCTTGCCTTCCAGCGCCGGGTCGATCTTCAGGATCGGCGTCGGCTCTTCGTCGTCCTGGACGAAGTCGTTGACGCCGACGACGATCCGGCGCCGTTCGTTCAGCTCCTGCTGGTAGCGGAAGGAGGCATCGGCGATCTCGCGCTGGGGGAAGTTGCGGCGGATCGCCTCGACCATCCCCCCCAGCTCGTCGATGCGGGCGAAGTAGCCGTAGGCGGCCTGCTCCATCTCGTCGGTCAGCTTCTCGACGAACCAGGAGCCGCCGAGCGGGTCGGCGGTGTTGGGAACGCCGGTCTCGGTGGCGATGATCTGCTGGGTCCGCAGCGCCACCCGCACCGCCTCCTCGGTCGGCAGCGCCAGCGCCTCGTCGAAGGAGTTGGTGTGCAGCGACTGGGTCCCGCCCATCACCGCCGCCAGCGCCTCCAGCGCCGTGCGGACGATGTTGTTGAGCGGCTGCTGGGCGGTGAGGCTGACGCCGGCGGTCTGGGCGTGGAAGCGCAGCCGCATCGACTCCTCCCGGGTCGCACCGTAGGTCTCCTTCATCTCCCGCGCCCAGATCCGGCGCGCCGCCCGGTACTTGGCGATCTCCTCGAAGAAGTCGATGTGGGAGTTGAAGAAGAAGGAGAGCCGCGGCGCGAAGTCGTCGACGTCGAGCCCGCGCTCGATCGCCCGCTCGACGTAGGTGAAGCCGTCTTTGAGCGTGAAGGCGAGCTCCTGCTGGGCGGTCGAGCCGGCCTCGCGGATGTGGTACCCGGAGATCGAGACCGGGTGCCAGCGCGGCATGTTCTGAGTGCACCACTCGATCATGTCGGTGACCAGCCGCATCGCCGGCTCGATCGGGAAGCACCACTCTTTCTGGGCGATGTACTCCTTGAGGATGTCGGTCTGGATCGTGCCGCCGAGGTTCTCGGGCGCGACGCCCTGCTTCTCGCCGACCAGCACGTAGAAGGCGAGCAGGATCGCGGCCGGCGCGTTGATCGTCATCGAGGTGGTGACGCCGCCGAGCGGGATCCCCTCGAAGAGGCGCTCCATGTCGGCGAGGGTGTCGACGGCGACGCCCTCGCGGCCGACCTCGCCGAGGCTG
>Ga0070683_100001591_pt1 | contig 17569 bp, 14 predicted proteins | sample KBSC713LmetaG_FD_64662 | JGI IMG/M metagenome (GOLD analysis project Ga0070683, IMG submission 64662) | Corn rhizosphere microbial communities from Kellogg Biological Station, Michigan, USA - KBS C7.1-3L metaG | ecosystem: Host-associated > Plants > Roots > Rhizosphere ... | reverse complement strand
GGCCTCCAGATTGGTGCTGTCGGTGGCGCGCAGCCCGTCGACCGCCCGATGCAAATCCGACCGCTCGGCCACCCGGGTCATCGGACGGACCACCGTGGCCTCGTCGCTGAATGTCACGATCGCCACCGAGTCGGTCGGCCGGAGGCGGTCGATCAGGTCGTTGAGAGCCTCACGCACGACGTCCAGCTTGCCCGGCTCGCCCATCGAGCCGGACACGTCGATCACGAAGGTGAGCGCCGCGTCTGGCCGGCCGTCCTGATTCTGGGCGCGGGTTTGCAGCCCGACCCGCAGGAGCCGGACATCACCCTGGTTGCTCAGCCGATGCGTCTGCGGCAGGCGGGCGCCATCGACGTTGACGGTGAAGCCGTTGCCGGCCGGCTGCGGGTACTGCTCGGGCACCGCGTTGATGAACTCCTCGGGACGGACGACCGACGGGTCAGGGCGCGAGCCATGGCGGATCAGGCTCGCCGCGTACCCGTATGAAGCCGTGTCGATGTCCATCGCGAAGGTCGACTGCGGGTGGTCGGCGGGGTCGACCTCGGGGGAGAAGCCGTGGCCGGCGTCGCTGCTGGGGTCCCCACGGTAGATGGGTGCCCCGGCCGGAGCACCGCCAGCTCTCCCCGCGCTGTGCGAACTGTTACCCGAGCAGCCGGCCAAGGCGAGACCGGCGGCCAACAAGACTATCGCGGTACGAATCCGCAATGTGGTTGCCATCTGTTCCTCCATGCCGAAGGGGTCAATGGCGATACGAGGTGCCGGCGCCGCCGCCGGCTCCCGCAGTGACCATCACGCAACCGAACCGAAAGCCACGCTTACCGAACCGTGAGCAATTCGTGACCAGCCGCCGCGCGATACCGCTGGCTCGGACCTCTCAACACCGGCCGCCGGTGTAGCGCGGGCCGGCCAGGATCGCCGCCACCGTGGTGAGCATCCACGTCTGTCAGCTCGTAATCGCCCACTACCATCGCGGCGAAATCCCGGTGCGCACCAGCGACGGCCGTCAGCAGCGGAGCCGCCGGCGGCCGATCGGGCCACGCCACCCGCCGGGACACCCCATCGTCGAAGAACTCCACCACGACCCGGCCGCGCCGGCCACCAACTCGGCAGCGACCGGTCCTGAAAGTCCACGGTGGACATCCGTCCGTAGAACGCGACCTATGTGCCGTGACTGGGCGAGGCGGACGGCGCCGGTGACCGGCTGCGATTGCCTGCCGTGTCGGGGATCGCGCTGCCTTTGACGTAGTCGTCCCAGGTCTTGTTCCAGTCGGTCCAACCGTTGCCCCACTGCAGTTGCCGCGATGTGCCCTTCGTAACGACGGGGACGCCGACCACCGTCTGGTCAAACAGCCACTTGGCGTTTTCGGTCGACATGTTGATGCAGCCGTGCGACACATTGCGCTTGCCCTGGTCGGACACCGACCAGGGGGCCGCGTGGATGAACTCGCCGCCCCACGTCAGCCGCTGCGCGTATGCGATGTCGGTGCGGTATCGGTTGGCGGGGTTGGGATCGTTCATCGTGTCGAACACCGTCTTCGCCAGGCGCTCAATGATGATCATGGTGCCCGACGACGAGGGCATGCTGGGCCGGCCCAGGCTGACCGGGATCGTTTTGACCACCTGGCCGTCCTTCGTAACCGTCATCACCTTCGGCGAGGCGGTGTCGTCCACTGACAGGATCAGCGACGGGCCGATAGAACAGTCCAGGGTCGAATCGCGCTTGCCGTAGTAGCCGTCGCCCATCGGTACCCCGCCGGCCCGCACGTTCACGGCAATCTTCGTGCCCGACTGCCAGAATTCCTTGGGCCGCCAGTGCAACTCGGTGTCGCTGTACCAGGTCCAGATGCCCTCCTGCGCTGGCTGCGTGGTCACCAGCAGGCGCCGCTGCACCGCCGCGCGCCGCGCCTTCTTCACCGCCCGGCTCAACTGGAAGACCAGTGGCATGCCGACGCCGACCACGGCGCCATCGCTCAGGAAGCTCACCACCGACACGACTTTGTCGGTCTTCGCCATCGTGGTGAACCTACTTGTCGCCGTGGCGGCCTTGCCGTCGTTGCCCTTCACATGCACTGTCGCGGTGTAGGAGGCGCCATAGTCGAGCGTCGCCTTCGGCAGCCAGCCGGCGCCGTCAGGGTGCATCGCCCCGGGCACCTCGGCGCCCTTTTCGTCCGTGAGCGTCACCTCGGTCAGCGCCGCGTCGGTCGTCTTGAAGACGATCTCGGTGCCTGCCGGCACGTTCGCAGCGCCGTCGGGCGGCTCGGTGATCGACACCTTCGCCTTGGCGCCGCCGGGTCCGTTCCACGTCGACTTGTCGTTGCTGCATGCCGCGACGCCGGTCAATCCGGCCGCGCCCAGCGCACCCAGGGCAGTCAGCACGTGGCGCCGAGTCACTGCCCGATAGCCGAGACCGTCCTTACCTGACATCAGTCGTTGCCACCGCCCGTCCGCTTGGCACCGTGCGCCGAACCTGCTCACGCGAATCGTACTCAGACAGTGTTGACGACCACGTGCACCGGGATATGCGGGCCAGTGGCTCGGCTGCACGGCCGTCGGAGCCACCATCCTCGTCGCCGGTGAGATCACCAAGGCGATCGTTCGTGTTCATCCTCGGTGGCCCGCGCGGCGAGGCGCGGGTTGACGTTCACCCGAGGCCGGGACGTGCTCTCACGGTGGATCCCACTGCTCGCGCGTCGGGGCGTCAGTTGGCGTGCTGGTCCGGGGCGTCGTCGGCGGGCTGGACGGTCCACTCAGGTGGCTCATCGACGCCGGTCGACTCGTCTCGTTCCGCGTCTTTGCTGGTTTCCTGGACGATGCCGGGTGCGTGGTGAACCGGGGCGTAGACGGCATAGACCCGCAGGGGTTCGTCGCCGGTGTTGATCACGTTATGCCAGGTGCCGGCGGGAATCTGGATGGACCATCCGTCAGCGACGTCTTGCTGGAAATCCAGCTGGTCCTCGGCCGGTCCCATGACGGCCTTGCCCTGCCCGGCGTCGAGGCGCAGGAACTGGTCGGTATAGGGGTGGACCTCGAGCCCGATGGACTCACCGACCGGTATGGACATCAGAGTGACCTGCAGGTACTTCCCGGTCCAGGCCACGACCCGGTAGTTCGCGTTCTGCCGGGTGGCCGTCTCGATGTCGAATACATTCGGGCGCGGTCCGTTGTCGTTGATGGTCATCGCTTGTGGCTGCCTCTCTGCTTTGCCGTCGTCTAGACATCGTCACATTCGTAGGACGATCCGGACGCTGTCGGCGGCCAGCCGGGCGGGCGCCCGAGCAGGCAGGTCACGTGCACGCGTGGCCGCAGGCATGCGTCACCGGCACCTCGGCTAGGCTGTCTTCGTCTCGACGGAGTCGGTCGGCGCGAGCGGCACGCCGGCCGCACGCGTGGTGCCGGGCGCCTCGCCGCGGGCGCGTGCGGCTGGTGCCTCTTCGCGATTGACGCCGGCCGCAGTATAGGCCTCTTCCTCGTTGAGGGTTTCGCGCTCCAGGAGAACGCGGGCGAGGCCGTCCAGCCGCTGGCGGTGCTCGGTCAAGGTCGCCACTGCCTCGCGGTAGCACTCATCCACGATGCGGCGGACCTCACCATCGACCAACTGTTTGGTGGCGGGAGCGACGCCGTCGAGCCCGAGCGGGGGCTCCTGGCCGGGTGGCGGAAGCACGGTGAGGGGTCCGATCGCTTCGGACATGCCCCACCGGCCGACCATCTGCCGGGCGATGCCGCTGACCTGATCCAGGTCGCTCTCCGCGCCGGTCGTCACGTCACCGTAGACAATCTGCTCAGCGGCGCGGCCACCCAGCGCACCCACGATGCGCCCGCGCAAGTACCGTTCGGAGTAGCCGTACCGGTCGGCCGCGGGCGCCTGGAACGTCACGCCCAGCGCGTGGCCCCGCGGGATGATCGACACCTTTCGGACGGGGTCCGCACCGGGGGTGAGCATGCCCAGCAGCGCATGCCCCGACTCGTGATACGCCGTGCGCTCGCGCTCCTCCGGCGAAAGCATGATGCCGCGTACCGTGCCCAACAGGATCTTCTCCAGCGCGTCACTGAAATCCGCGGTGCCCACCTGGTCATGTCCCCGCCGAGCCGCGATGAGGGCGGACTCGTTCACCAGGTTCTTCAGGTCCGCGCCGACCATGCCCGGCGTGGCCGCCGCGACCCTGTCCAGATTGACGTCGTCGGACAACGGCACGCCACGGACGTGCACCTGCAGGATCTGGCGCCGCCCGTGCAGGTCCGGCGGGCTGACGGTGACCCGCCGGTCAAAGCGGCCGGGCCGCAGCAGCGCCGGATCCAGGATCTCCGGACGGTTCGTCGCGGCGAGGACGACGACGCCCTCGTTGCCGGTGAACCCGTCCATCTCGGTGAGGATCTGGTTGAGCGTCTGCTCCCGCTCATCGTGGCCGCCGATCGACGCCGCGCCGCCCCGTGCACGGCCGATGGCATCCAGCTCGTCGATGAAGATGATCGAAGGGGCCACCTTCTTGGCCTGCTCGAACAGATCACGTACGCGACTGGCTCCGACACCAACGATCATCTCGATGAACTCCGAGGCCGACATCGAGAAGAACGGCACGTTCGCCTCGCCGGCAACCGCACGAGCCAGCAGCGTCTTTCCGGTGCCCGGTGGACCGGACAACAGCACGCCACGCGGGATCTGGGCGCCCAGCCTGCGATACCGCTCGGAGTCGCGCAGGAAGTCGACGATCTCGGAAACCTCGTTCTTCACCTCGTCGATACCGGCGACGTCGGCAAACGTGGTGCGTGGCGCGGCCGATGGCTGGTAAAGCTTGGCGCGGGACCGGCCGATGCCGCCGACGCCACCCAGCCCGCCGCCGGCGGAGGCCCGTCGCCAGAACCACACCAGTAACCCGACCAACAGCAGGGTCGGGCCGAACCCGACCAGGATCTGCTCCCAGAGTGGCGTCGGCTGGTCCGGGTTGTTGGCGTTGACCGGCACGCCGTTGGCTTGCAGCTTACGGAACAAGTCGTCATCGGCGAACGATGGCCGCTGGGTAGTGAACCGATCGACCTGCACGGCCGCGTTACCGCTCGCGGCCTCAGGGGTGTACGACACCTTTTTCTTGAATGCGCCCTCGATCGTGTCGGCGGTCGAGGTGATTGCCTGCACGTTGCCGGCGTCCACCTGCGTCAAGAAGAACGTGTAGGACACCCTCTCCCGCGCCGGCGGCCCCAGCAGCAGCGACGACACCACCCAGTTGACCAGCAGCAGCACCAGCCACAGCCACCAGAACCGCAGCCACCCAGACCGCCGCCGGGGCTGCTGCTCTTGGCCGTCATCGAGCCCCTCGACGCGCCATGGTCGCGGTGGCGCGGAACGATCACCGCGAAGCCGTTGCCAAAAACCGGTTGGCGCCGGTGTGCGCTCGTCCGGACCATCCGCCGTCGTTGTCGGGCCTGTCGACATCTTCCACGACCTTCCCGGCCGTCAACGACGGCCGCTCGACGTGAGGGGCACGGCGGTGGAGGCAGTCCGCAGCTCGTCGGGCTCCGCTTCGACATCGGTCGGTCCGTCCCGAGGAAGGAAGCCCATCTGACATTTGACCACGATGGGCCGGTGCCGGACAGGTCAGTGTTCGCCGGCCCAGCCGCCGACCATGTCGCCGGGCGACGTGGATCGACCGCACGGGCCGACCAATGCGCCTGGGACGTGCACGTCATAGAGTCGCTGCATGGACGCCGAGCGGTTCCTCGATCAGGCGGTCTATCCAGGCACCCTCGCCGAGATCGCCGAGCCCGACAACCTCCTGCTGCCGGGGCACGACGTGCCGTTGGGGCGCTTTACCGTCGTGCGCCGGCTCCTGCCGCACCGCCAGCGCCGCATGATCGGCGCCTGGTGCTTTGTGGACCATTTCGGCCCCGACGACGTCACCGGCCGTCCCGGCATGCAGGTGCCTCCGCATCCGCACACCGGCCTGCAGACCGTGACCTGGCTGGTCGACGGCGTCATCGAACACCGTGACAGCCTCGGCAGCTACCAAACGATCGAGCCCGGGCAGCTCAATTTGATGACCTCCGGGCACGGCATCGCCCACTCCGAGTACACCCCGACCGAGCATCCGGCCATGATGCACGGCCTGCAACTGTGGGCCGCGCTGCCGGAGGACGCGCGGCACGACCAGGCACGCTTCGAGCACCACGCCACCATGCCGCTCCGGCGCCTCGACAAGGCCACGGTCACGGTGATCGTCGGCCAATTCGGTCCGGACCGCTCGCCGGCCCGGGTGCACTCCCCGCTGCTGGGCGCCGAGGTGCGCTACGCCGACGCGGCCGAGCACCGGCTGCCGGTCGACCCGGGGTTCGAGCACGGCGTGCTGATCATGTCCGGCGCGGCCACCGTCGCCGGCACGGATCTCGCGCCGGGTTCGCTGCTCTACCTCGGCCCCGGCCGCGGCGAGATTCCGGTGGCGGTGCCCGGGCCGGCCCGGTTGTTTCTGCTCGGCGGCGCACCGTTCGACGAACCGCTGGTGATGTGGTGGAACTTCGTTGGCCGCTCACACGAGGAGATCGTGGCAGCGCGCGAGGACTGGATGTCCGGGCGGCGCTTCGGCGCGGTCACCGGCTGCACGGCCGGCCCGCTGCCGGCACCAGCGATGCCGACCGTCCGGTTGAAGGCCCGCGACCGGCACGGCGACACCAGATGATGCGCCGCAGGCGTCCTCAACGCAGTGTTCGTCCACCAGATCAGCGAGGTGCTGGCGCCCGGACGAGCCGCACTGTTCCTCGTGGTGCAGGAGGCGTGGGATCCGGAGGCAGGCACCGACGCGCTGCGGCCATTGTCGCCACGTGTACTGCACACCACGCTCGACGACTGAGCACAGCAGCGCTGATCGCGGCCTTCACCGCTGCGTCCGGAACGCCTCCTGGCGCCGAACAGCTACCGGACGAACCAACCGGCCCGACGAAGGGACGAGCATCGTTGTCCGCCGGCTCCCGGCGCCCGTCACGCGCCCGGGGCGAACTCGGGCCATATCACCCCGCGAGGAGGAGATAATGCTCCCGCTGGTTCCCGGGTTGCCCCGGCCCCCCGGGCGGAGACACTATACGGGTATGGCTGTGCTTCGGCGGGCACGGGCGAGAGCGGCGACGTACCCCGCCGCCGGGTTGAGATGACGGACGGCCAGCATCGGTATCGACCGGTGGTCACCCTCGCCGCCCTGTACGGGGCCGGTGGCAGTGTCGTCGGGCCGAAGGTGGCAGAGCGGCTGGCTGTGCCCTTCCTGGACCGGGCCATCCCGGAGGAAGTCGCGAAGCAGACAGGATTGACCGAGGACGCCGTCGCGGCCGTCGATGATCAGCCGCGCAGCATCATGCAACGGCTGCTGGCGCGTCTGGGACGCAGCACGACGTCCAGCGGGGGCGCTGCCGGGTCCGTGGAGCGGCTCGATCTGCAGGAGCGTGCCGTTCGGGCCCAAATCGAGGACTTCCTGGCGCGCTCCAGTGTGTCCGGCGGTGTCGCGGTCGGACGAGGCGGCATGGTGATCCTAGGGTCGGTGCCGTGGGCGCTGCACGTCTACCTCGGTGGCCCGCTCGAGGCTCGGTTGAGGCAGCGGATGTCGCTGGAGGGCATCGACCACGACACCGCAGAGCGGCGTCAGCGGGTCGAAGACCGGACCCGGATCGAGTATGTGCGCCGAGCATACGGAGTCGACGGAACCGATCCGCAGCTCTACCACCTGATGATCGACTCCACCGCTATCGGTCTGGACACATGTGTTGAACTGATCGTGGCGGCCAGTCACGCGCGCATCGAGGCCGCAGCAGCTTTCCCGCCCACACCGCCTGACCACCACCGGAACACCGCCTGGAAGGGACCGGCACATGGCAGGCATCAAACTTGAGCTGCATCCGGGCCGGTTGTTGCCGGCCGACCCGCCGGCCCGGGCGGTCGCTCGGCGACGGTACGACCAGGTAGGGCCGCCGCCGTTGATCGCGCCACACAGGTACGTCGACCCAGACGTGCTGCTGGACAACCGCCCGTTCCAGGATCCGACTTCGCTGCTGGCCACGCCGGGTCACTACGTGACCGTCACTGGGGCCGGCTATCTACGCGGACCCGACGGCGGCCTGGATACCGACCGGCCCGAGGTGCGGGACATGGCACGCCTCCTCGACCCGGGACTGCTCGACTGGCTGGACCAATCGCTCGCGGTGGTGACGACTGCGGTGGACCGGATCACCCCACGACCCGCCTCGGACGAGGCCCGGCACGTCCTTGACGCCACGCCCGAGGCCAAGTCATGACGGCGGACACAGCCACCGGAGACAGGGTCGAAGTGCTCGATGACGGCGCTGCCCCGAAACTGCGCCGCCGCCAATACCTGGGCTACGCCGCCGGCGACGCGGCCAACAACCTGACCTTCTCGCTCGCCTCCGCGTTCCTGCTCATCTACTACACCGACGTGGTGGGCATCGCGGCGGCCACCGCGGGCACGTTGTTCCTCGTCATCCGGGTATGGGGCGGCATCACCGACCTGTTCGCCGGCCGGATCGCCGATGCGACGTCGACGCGGTGGGGCCGGTTCCGGCCCTACGTGCTGTTCGGTGCCATCCCGCTGCTGCTGCTCAACGTCGCCCTGTTCACGATCCCGAGCGGGCTGAGCCCCGGCACCAAGGTGGTGTACGCCTACCTGTCGTATGCCCTCTTCAGCCTCGCGTACAGCTTCGTCAACATCCCGTACGGCTCCCTCTCGGCCGCGATGACCCAGGATCCGGACGAGCGGGCGAAACTCTCCACCGCGCGCATGGTCGCCTCCAGTATCACCATCCTGCTCATCGCCGTCGTGGTGTCGCCGCAGATCCACCGAGCGGGCAACCTGCAGGGCACGTTGACGATCACCACCCTTGCCTTCGGCGTCGTCGGCTTGGCGCTGTACCTGGGCACCTTCCTCACCTCCCGCGAGGCGGTGCGGCACCAGGCCGGGAAGGTCAATCTGTCCGAAACCCTGGCGATGATGCGCCGCAACAAGCCGCTGGTGGTGCTCTGTGCGTCCACCCTACTGTGCCTGTCCGGCATGTTTTCGCTGCAGACCGTCGGCGTCTACTACGCACGCGACGTCCTGAACGACACGAACCTCTACATCGTGCTGACCATCGTGCAGAACGCCGGCATGATCGCCTCGGCGGTCGTCCTGCCGAAGATCATGGGCAAGCTCGGCAAGAAGCGTGCCTACCTGCTCGGCGGCACGACCGCCGTCGTCGGGGGTGCCGCCCTGACGGCGGCCCCCGGGTCCCAGCCGTGGATCGGCATCGTCGCCTTCGGCGTACTGGGCGTCGGGTTCGGCCTCACCAACACGCTGATCTTCGCCTTCCAGGCCGACACGGTCGACTACGGTGAATGGCGCACCGGCGTACGCGCCGAGGGCAGCAGCTACGCCGTCCTGTCGTTCACCCGCAAGGCCGGCCAAGGCGTCGGCGGCGCCCTCGCGGCGTACACAATCGGCCTCGGCGGCTACATCTCCGGCAGCCATACCCAGACCGACGCGGCCGTCACCTCAATCAGGGTAGCGGCCGGGGCGGTCCCCGCCGCACTGGTCCTGGGCGCGGCCGCCGTGATGCTGGCCTACCCGCTCACCGAGAAGGCGTTTCGAGTCCTCGTGGCCGAGATGGCGCAACGCCGGGTCGCGGAGACGGTCGCTACCCTCGACACAGCCGACCCGGTAGATCCCGATCCGGGCGACGGTCCAGAGACGACGGCTGACCGCCCGGCCGGGAGGTGACACGGTGGAGGGTTTCGTCCTCACCTACGACGGCTTCGACCCGGACGCAGAAGGGCTCCGCGAGGCATTGACGTCAACGGGCAACGGGCACCTCTGCGCCCGCGGTGCCGCCGAGTGGGAGGATCCGGACGGCGTTCACTACCCAGGCACCTACGCGCACGGCGTCTACAATCGCGAGACGACGATCCTGGGTGGCCTTCCGATCCTCAACGAGGACCTCGTCAATCTGCCCAACGGGCTGGTACTGAAACTCCGGATCGAGGGCGAAGACGCCATCCGGCTCGCCGACGTCGACGTGCTCGATTACCGTCACCAACTCGACATCCGCCATCCCACGGTGATCCGCCAGATGCGCTTCCGGGACCGCGCCGGCCGCGAGACAACCCTGCGCAGCCGATGGTTCGTGAGCATGGCGCACGTGCACCGCGCCGGTGTCCAGTGGACGCTGACCGCCGAGAACTGGTCCGGCCGGATCGAGGTGGTCTCCGCCATCGACGGCCGGGTCACCAACTCCGGCGTGGCCCGATATCAGCAGCTCGAGGGCCGCCACCTGGACCCGGTTTCGCCGCGGACGTTCGGACCGGAGGTTATCGCGTTGAAAGTGCAGACGCGCCAGTCCGACCTGTACATCAGCGAGGCGGCCCGGACCCGCGTCTTCCAAGACGGCAACCTGGTGGCCGCGCAACGCACCCTGTACCAGATGGAGGACTACGTCCATCACGTCCTCGCACTCGACCTGCGCCAGGGTGTCCCCGCCACGGTCGAAAAGATGCTCACGTTCTACACCTCCCGCGACCGGGCAATCAGCGACACCCTGGTCAAGGCGGGCATCGAGGTGCAGCGCAGCGCGGACTTCGACCAGGCCCACGACCAGCACAGGTCGGCCTGGGACGAGCTGTGGAACATCTGCGACATCCGCGTGCCGCACGACGACCGGGTACAGCTGCTCCTGCGCCTGCACATCGCCCACGTGCTGCAGGTGTGTTCCCGGCACACCGCCGACCGGGACGCCGGCGTGCCGGCCCGGGGCCTGAACGGGGAGGCGTACCGCGGGCACGTCTTCTGGGACGAGCTGTACGTGTATCCGTTTCTCAACCTCCGCCTGCCCGAGGTCACCCGCGGCCTGTTGCTCTACCGCTACCGGCGGCTCGGGGAAGCCCGAGCGGCGGCCGACGCAGCCGGGTGGAGAGGGGCGATGTACCCCTGGCAGAGTGGCAGCGAAGGCACCGAAGAGACCCAGCGGATCCATCTCAACCCGCTGTCCGGCCGCTGGGAGCCCGACCTGAGCCGCAATCAGCGGCATGTCAACGCCGCCATCTTCTACAACGTCTGGCAGTACGTCCAGGCCACCCGGGACCTCGCGTTCCTGCGCGACTTCGGCGCCGAGATGATGCTGGAGATCGCCCGTTTCTGGTCCTCGATGGCCCACTACAACCCGGCGCGCGAACGCTACGAGATCCACGGTGTGATGGGCCCGGACGAGTTCCATGAACACTACCCGGGCTCCGACCAGGGCGGCCTGCGCAACAACGCGTACACCAACGTAATGGTGTCGTGGTTGTGTGCGGTCGCCGGGACCGTACTCACAATGTTGCCGCCGTCCCGGGCCGAGGCGCTGCGGTCGTCCCTGGGCATCGATGACGCCGAGATGCAGCGCTGGGACGACATGAGCCGGCGCATGTTCGTCCCGTTCCACGGCGACGGCATCATCAGCCAGTTCGAAGGCTACGATGACCTGACCGAGCTCGACTGGGATGCGTACCGGGCCAAATACAGCAACATTCAGCGGCTCGACCGGATCCTGCGCGCCGAGGGCGGCGACCCCAACCGCTACAAACTCTCCAAACAGGCCGACACGGTTATGCTGTTCTATCTGTTCACGACCGAGGAACTGCGCAGCCTCTTCGACCGGCTGGGCTACCCGTTCCACACCGACACACCCCGCAAGAACATCGCCTACTACGACGCGCGGACGTCACACGGGTCCACACTCAGCCTCATCGTGCACGCCGCCGTGCTGGCCGACATCGACCCGGACACGTCCTGGCAGCGTTTCCTGGTCGCGTTGGAAAGCGACGTCGGCGACGTTCAGGGCGGCACCACCAAGGAAGGCGTCCACATGGGCGTAATGTCGGGGACGCTCGATCTCGTCCAGCGCATCTACGCCGGCGCCCACATCCGCGGCGACACCCTGGCCTTCGCACCCCGGCTGCCCGACCGGCTCGAGGGCCTTTCGTTCGCCATACAAGTCGGCGGCAACCCAGTGCGGGTAACCCTTGCCGACGGTCAGCTGACCGTCGAGGCACTGCGCGAAAGCGCCGGCGAAACGGTCACGATCGGATACCGGGACCAGACATACACGCTCGTGGGCGCCGACCGGTGCACGTTCGACCTGCACGCCGACCCGCACCTGACGGCATAATTCGAGTTCAGAGAGGAGCGTGCCGTGCCGGCACGATTTCAAGGGGCCATTTTCGACGTCGACGGCGTCCTCGTCGACTCCCCGCACGAGAAGGCATGGCGCGAATCCCTGCGGGAGCTGATGGAGAACGAGTGGACTGACATCCGCGACCGAACCACCTGGTCGGCAGCGGCGTTCACGCCCCGCGTCTACGAGGAGCAGATGTCCGGCAAACCCCGGATGAGCGGCGCCCGCGCCGCACTCACCTACTTTCGGGTGCCGGACCTCGATGTGCGAGTTCCCCAGTACGCCGCGCAGAAGCAAAGCATGCTCATCCGGCTTATCGATGCGGCGGACTTCGCCGCGTATCCAGACGCGCTCCGGTTCATCATCGCGGTCAAGGACGCCGGCCTACGGGTCGCCGCCGCCTCCTCGTCGAAGAATGCCGACCTGTTCCTGCACAAGATCCGGCTGGACACCTTTGCGCACGAGCAGAACATCTCGTCGCCGCACATCCGCCCCGGCCTGACCCTGCTCGACTTCTTCGACGTGGACGTCTCCGGCCGCGACTTCGCACACGGCAAGCCCCACCCGGAGATGTTCCTTACCGCCGCGCAGGAACTCGGCGCAGCCCCACAGGACGCGTTCGTGCTCGAGGACGCGGCCGCCGGAATCCAGGCCGCGAAGGCCGGCAAGATGGGCGGGATCGGCATCTCCCGAGCCGATGACGCCGCGCTGCTGTCCGCTGCGGGTGCCGATATCGTCGTCACCTCGCTGGATGACGTGGACCTCACCGCGCTCGCCGGCGGACGACTGGCCATCAAAAACACCGCGACGTAGCGCCGCCGCGCGCGGCGCTGATCGGGTCTGCGCAGCCAGTGAGCTGTAACACCCGCTGGCCGGCCACTCGACGTTCATCTGCGGTGATCTCTCTGTCTCCCCGCGGCCGAACGGATTGCGGCAACACCGAACTTCTGCGCACGAGCCGTCCCCGCATGGCCACCATCCACCAGGCCGGGCCGCAGCCAGGCCGAGATCAAGAACAATTAGTCGGCGGTCTGGTGCGGCAGTTCGGTAACCGACCAGACACCAAAGTAGAGGATGCCTCGGCCACCGGCCTCCCGGAGGATGTCGGCGACCATGCGGGCCTCCTTGTCGTTGCGGACCGGCACATAGATCACGTGTTGGCCGTCGTTGAGCGCGCGCTCGTGGGCCTCCAACGCGTCGGATTCGCATGCGGCTTTCTGAAAGAACCGCAGGAATCGGGCGCGCAGCCCGTGGCGGACGCCGGAGCGGTCCAGCAGGCTCGCCCCTTCGGGGCCGCTGAGCACGTTGACCGCGGCCATGGTGACGCCGGCGCGTTCCAGCTCCGCAAGGGCGGCGTCGAGCCGCGCGTCGTCGTAGATGATCGCGACGAGGCGGTTCGTCGGGTACTCGTAGAAGCGGCGCGACCCGCGGCCAGATCAGGCTGCAATTCCTGGCCGAATCGCTGCTGCTGTCGGTGCTGGGCGGTGTCGGTGGCGTGGTGCTGGGTATCGGGGTCACCACCGCGTACGCCTCCTTGCAGGGCTGGCCCACGGTCGTGCCGGCGTGGGCGATGGCCGGTGGCGTCCGCGGCGACCGGTTCCGGCATTGGTCGGACGCTTCGCCGCAAACGCAAAGCTGGCGGCCAGCTCATCGGCGGTCACCCGCCCAGCGCATCAGCGCTGGTGGCCGATGTACCACGGCATGCACCTCCGGCCTCGGTCAAGCATCGGACTCGAACAGCGTGGCACGCTCCGGCGGAGAGCGCGCCAATCAATTCGGTGAAAGACCACACTCCATCTGTTGATCTTTGTAGAGGATGACCGGTCAGTCTCGCTCTGCTACTCGGGTTTGGGTGGTCCGGCGGCCACCCGACGTTCGATGGCGGCGGTGTCCCGCTCGGTCCACTGGGCCTCGGGGTCGGCGCCGAACCGCCACGGGCTGATGTCTTCCATCCACCAGGTGGCGCCCGCCTTGAGGTAGGCCGCCAACCGGCGAGCGTCGCCCGCGGCCGGGCCGGTGCCGCCGGCGACCACCACATCGAAGGCGGCGTCGGTGGTTCGGTGTCTTCGCACGTAGGCGACTGCCTCGGCCAGTTCCTCGGGATCCAGGTCACCGTTGCGGCCGATGGGGGCCATGCCGTCCCAGCGGGCAGCCCGCCGCAGCGGCCGCTTGTTGGGCCACCAACCGCCGACCCAGACCGGAATGCGCGGCCGCTGAACCGGCGTCGGCTTGAACGTCACCTCGGCAACCGTGTAATGCCGGCCCTGGAAACCAAACGGCTCGCCGGTCCACAGCCCGGCCAGGATCGCCAGCGCCTCGTCCAGTTTGGCGGCGCGGACGGCCGCGTCGGTCGGCTCACCGAAAAAGCCGTAGTCCCAGGCAACCGGGTCACCGAGCCCCACGCCGAGCACAAACCGGCCGTTTGAGAGGCGGTCCAGCGCAACCGTCTCGCGAGCCACGTTCCACGGCCGGCGGCGAGCCAGCGGGGTGACCATCGTCCCGATGGTCAACCGCTGGGTTTTCAACGCCACGGCCGCCAATCCCACCCACACGTCGCCGATTGGATGGAAACTGGGGTCGTACATGACGTGGTCCCACACGAAGAAGCCGTCCCAGCCGGCGGCCTCGGCTCGCGCGGCCAGATCGCCGAGCTGGTTCGGATCCGCGTAGGGCCCGAACGGCGGCACACTCATCCCGTATCGCATCGGTTCCTTCAGGCGCTGAGAAAGGCCAGTAGGCTCACCACCGTACCGGTGAGGTTCGCCGCCGCGTGGCAGAGGATCGAGATGCGCAGGTCCCGGCACGCAGGCAGGTCTTCTCGTAGTTGTTCAGCTGGACTTCGACCTGGACGGTATCGATCCTCACGCCTGCTTCTCGAGATTGGCGCGGTAGGCGGCCCAGGCGACGGCGGCGTCTTCGATGCCCAGCCCGACGGATCGGAAATAGACGACCCGGTCGCCCCGGGGCCGGCCGGCGCTGCCCGCGACGAGGTCGGCGAGGGTGCCACGCACGGCCCCCGGGTTCCAGCCGCTGGCGGTGGCGTCGCGCAACTCGGTCGCGACGGTGAGGGTGGTACGCGCGTCGAGGTACACGTCGAGGTCGGCCACGGCGGCGGCGGGTATCTCGCGTGCTCCCGGTGCGTTGGTGGAGATGGACGTCACGACCGGGCCCGCCGCGAGACCGCGTGGGTCAATGACGTCCTCAGCCGCAGAGGTGCACAGCATCACCAGGTTCGCGCCGGTGGTCGCCTCGGCGATCGTGTCGGCCAGTGTGACACCGGCGAGGACGGCGTTCGGGCGGGTGCGTGCGCACGCGCGGATGCCCTCGCTGCGACGTGAACCGCGCCGGACGTACAACCGTTGGCGAACATCGCCGACGTCATGACACCTGACCGCTCGGTGTGGCTGGTAGACGACTGGTGGTTCGAGCCTCGGCAAGCGGACGTGGGCTCGCTCCGTTCGGCACGCGCCAAACTCCTGCCTAGACCTTCTGACCTGGACTATTTGGGCGAGGATGAAAGCACTACCGCGCGTGGCCGCTCGGCCGCGAACATGCTTGCGTGACTGACGAAACTCGATCGACATCAGCCACGAAACAGGAGCATCGATGTCCACGATCTTCGATAAACGGGGTGGAGCGATGATGCACGAACCGATGATGGCTACGACTGAGCAGGCTGCTGCCGGCGAGACGCGATCACCGACCGAGGTAGCAGAACTGGTGGCCGAGCTGCGCCGTGGCGGGATTGACCCGCAGCTCACCCGCCAGCTTCGGCTGGACATCGAGCGCGAGCTGCCTCGGGCCGACACCGACTGGACGTAGTGGCGACCGCCCACACGGCAGCCGACGCACCGGCAGGCGACTGGTCCGACGCCGCGCTGCTGGAGTATCTGGCCACGATCGATCCGGCCCTGACCGGTCCAGCGCTGGCGGGTCGACGCCCACCAGCGCGGACCGATCACGCCCGAATCTGGCTTAATGGGCGGTGGCTGGCCGAGGTCTTCGAGGTCACCGAAGCGGCCGTGGTGGACCGGATCGCCCTCGCCACCGACCTACTGCTGGCGCACGTCGTCTGGCAGGACCACCGGGTCGACGGCGACGTCGCGGATCCGCGGCTGACCGCCTCGACCGACCTGCTGGGCAACATCGTTCTGGTCGACGCGTTGGCCAGGTGTGCCGTGATCGCGGCCGACGCCCGGTTCTGGCTTGACGCCAGGGCGGCGTTCGAGGCACTCGCGAACGGGTACCTGACCGAGTCCGCCGTGACCGGAGCGGTCGGCGACGGACCCCCCAGCACCGACCTGCTCGACGTGGTGGCCGATCGGTACGCCGTACTGCGCATCCCGGTGTCCGCGCTGGGCTGGCACACCGGGCAGCCGCAGCGAGTGGAGGTGGTGTGGCGGGCGCTGCGCCATCTCGCCTTCGGCGTCCAGCTCAAGGACGACCTTACCGACTGGCGAGACGACCACATCAGGGCGCGGCCGACCTATCTGCTGATGCAGGCCGCGCACCGCTGCGGTGCACCGCTGCCGGAGTGCACGAGCGACCAGCTGGCCAACGCGATGTTCCTCGACGGCGTGCTGGAACGTGTGCTGTGGACCAGTTCGGAGTATCTGCGCGCGTCGCTGGCCGAGCTCGACCCGTACCCCCACACACGTTTCTACCGCTTCATCACGGGGATGCTCGCCCACAACGCGCGCGTCGTCGAGGACGTGACCCGCCGAAAAGCCGCCTTCCTCGCCGCGGCGCGTGGCTAATGTGCCGACCCGATGCACCGCTAGGCCTTATCGGCGACGAGTACCTCGGTGGTCAGGAAGAGCGCGGCGATTGATGCCGCGTTCTGCAGCGCGGACCGGGTGACCTTCGTCGGTTCGACGATACCCGCCGCGATCATGTCGACGTAGTCGCCGGTTTCGGCGTTGAGGCCGTGGCCCGGGGGCAACGCGTTGACCTTGTCAGCCACCACTCCGCCTTCAAGCCCAGCGTTGATCGCGATCTGCCTGAGCGGCGCGGTCACGGCGACCCGCACGATGTTCGCGCCGGTCGCCTCGTCGCCGGTCAGGTCGAGCTTGTCGAACGCGCTGACTGCGGCGTTGGCCAGAGCCACCCCGCCACCCGGGAGCAGACCCTCTTCGATAGCGGCCTTGGCGTTGCGGACGGCGTCCTCGATGCGGTGCTTGCGCTCTTTGAGTTCGACCTCGGTGGCCGCGCCGACCTTGATGACGGCAACGCCCCCAGCGAGCTTCGCCAGCCGTTCCTGCAGTTTCTCCCGGTCGAAGTCCGAGTCGCTCTGTTCAATCTCGGCCCGCAGCTGGGCGACCCGACCTGCGATCTGCTCGGTGTCGCCGGCCCCATCGACGATGGTCGTCTCGTCCTTGGTGACGACCACCTTGCGGGCCTGGCC
>Ga0070683_100001590_pt1 | contig 17577 bp, 15 predicted proteins | sample KBSC713LmetaG_FD_64662 | JGI IMG/M metagenome (GOLD analysis project Ga0070683, IMG submission 64662) | Corn rhizosphere microbial communities from Kellogg Biological Station, Michigan, USA - KBS C7.1-3L metaG | ecosystem: Host-associated > Plants > Roots > Rhizosphere ... | reverse complement strand
TGCGGCGGCTGCATCATCGCGGGCGGCTTCGTGAAGGACTCCGTGCTCGGGCGCAACGTGTTCGTCGATTCGGGCGCGCGCGTCGAGCAATCGGTGCTGTTCGACAACGTCTACGTCGGGCGTGGGGCACGTGTTCAGCGGGCGATCATCGACAAGAACGTGCGCATTCCCGACGGCGATCACATCGGCCACGACCTGGCCCGTGACTCGCTTCGCTACACGGTCAGTGAGGGCGGCGTGACGGTGGTTCAGAAGGCGAAAGACACCTTGCTCACCCGCTCCCGAAACTTTTGAGCCAGCCGCCGCCGCCTTCGATCGCCCTCTGCTTCCACGGCCACTTTTACCAGCCGCCGCGCGAGAACCCTTGGACTGACCGCGTGCCGCGCGAGCCGTCGGCCGCGCCGTTTCACGACTGGAACGCCCGCATTCACTCGGAGTGCTACCGGGCGAACGCGTTCGCGCGCATCAACGACAGCGCCGGCCACATCGAGGCGATCGTCGACAACTACGAGCGGATGTCGTTCAACTTCGGGCCGACGCTGGCGCGCTGGCTGGGGCGGCACGATCCGGCGGTCGAGGCGCGGCTGCGCGACGCCGACGCCACACAGAGGAAGCGGCTGGGCGCCGGCGGCGCGATCGCGCAGGCGTACGCGCACCCGATCGTGCCGCTGTCGACGCCGCGTGACGCGCGCACCCAGCTGGTGTGGGGGCTGCACGACTTCAACCGGCGCTTCGGGCACGGCGCCGAGGGGCTGTGGCTCCCCGAGACGGCCGTGTCGCCCGAGACGCTGGAGACGCTCATCGAGCTGGGCGTCCGTTACACGATCCTGGCGCCCGAGCAGATCAACGGCGTGCGGCCGCGCGGCGCGCAGGACTGGACGGCGGTCGATCGCGATACGCTGGACACCGGGCGCGGGTACTTCTGGCGGCACCGCGACGGTTCGGGCCGGATGATCGCGATCGGCGTGTTCGACGGGCCGCTGTCGCGCGCGGTCGCGTTCGGCGAGACCGCGAACCACGCCGACCGCTTGCTGGAGGCGGTGCAGACGTCGGCCGATCGGTCGAAGGTCGCGGGCACGCGGCTGGTGCTGTGCGCATCGGACGGCGAGCTGTGGGGCCACCACAAGAAGTTCGCGGACCTGACGCTGGCGTTCGCGACCCGCTACGCCGCCCAGCGCCGCGGGATGGAGGTGACGAACCTGGGCGCGTACCTGGCCCACCATCCGCCCAACTGGGAGGCGCGCCTCTCGGAAGGCCCGGAGGGCGAGGGCACCGCGTGGAGCTGCGGGCACGGCCTCGGCCGCTGGAAGCGCGACTGCGGGTGCAACATGGGCGGGGACAACGCCGGCAATCAGGCGTGGCGCGGTCCTTTGCGGAAGGCGCTGGACGTGGTGCGCGACGCGGCGGCTCGCCTATATGAGGACGCGGCGGGCGATCTGTTCCGCGATCCGTGGGCGGCGCGCGACGGTTACGGTGCGGTCGTCGACGATCCGCCCCCCGTGCGGGACCGCGCGCTGACCGTGTTCGCGCTGCCGCGCTGGGTGAAAGGTGGCGAGAAAGCGCGGCTCGAGGCGCGGCGCTTGCTCGAGCTGCAGCGCGCGACGCTGCTGATGTACGCGAGCTGCGGCTGGTTCTTCGACGACGTCGCCGGGCTGGAAGGCGCGCTGGTGATCCGGATGGGCGCGCACGCGCTGGATCTGCTGGCGGGCCTCGGCGGTCGGGCGCCGACGCGGCAGGTGCTGGACATCCTCGCCGAGGCGAAGAGCAATCGCCGCGAGCTGGGCACGGGGGCTGACGTGTTTCGCCGGGTCGCGCGCGATCGCGTCACCGTCGCGCACGCGGTGGCGGGTGCGGCGCTGGCGGATGTCGTCGACGCGCCGCGGGTCGACGTCGGCTGGGACGTCGTGCTCTCGCCGGCGAAGGCCGGGAAGGGCGCGGTGCGATCGCGCGCGGCGCGCGGGTCAGCCACGGCGGCGCACGTGCGCTCGGGCGCGGTGGACACGATGCCCTACGCGGCGCAGGCGGGATCGGGCGGCGGGATGGTGGCGAAGGCCGGCGGCGAACAGCTGACCATGGCTGACCTGGACGCGGAGACGCGCGCGGCTTTGGTCATGGCGGAGCTTCCATCGCTGCTCTCTGTTGTACGGGATGCCAAGGTTCTGGCGCTCACGGTCGAGGCCGCGCGTGAGCTGCCGCCCGACGGGGAGACGCCCGAGGGCGTCGCGCGGCGCTCTGCGCTGACGCGCGTGCTGCTGGCCGCGCTGGACGGGACGCCTTCGGTGGCGAACCTGAGGCTTGCCGCCGAATTGATCGACATCATCGACCTGCCCGATACGGCGCCCGACCGCCGTCTGATCGAGGAGCGCGTGTGGATGCTGTGCGCCCACGGCCGGCCGAGCGCGCCGCTGCGGGCGCTCTCCGAAAAAGTCGGGATCGCCGCGTCGAAGTCGCACTGATCTCGTCGGCCGATCTCCGGGGGGATTTTCCGCGGGATTTCGGATTGTCGGACATGGTCAGTAGGTTATGCTGACGTGCCGGACGATGAGCCCCCGCCGGTCGAAATTGTCCCCGTTGTTGTGGTTGGCGGTCGCGGCGACAGGGTGTGGCAGCGGCGGATCCCTGAAGGTCACGAAGATCTCGGCGGCCGCGGACCAGCCTGCGAACGTTGCCGTGTATCTCGACGTGAAGGACAAGCTGGGGCGGCCGATCCCCGGCCTCGCCGAGAAGAACTTCCGCGTCTACGAGGACGGAAAGCTCGTGACGACGAGCAAGGGCAAGCGCGCCTTGCTGGAACCGAAGCTGTTCGACACGCGCTACGTGCTGCTGCTCGTCGACATGAGCGGACCGATCGTCGATTCGGAGGACTTCCCGGAGCTGACCAACACGATCGGCGCCTTCGTCGACCACGTCGGCGCCACGCACGAGATCGCGGTCGGCGCCTTCGACGGCAACGACGAGGTCGTGCCGTTCCTGGGCTACGCGGGCACCGCCGAGACAAAGAAGGTCGTGCAGGCGATGCAGAAGTTCCGCCCGCGCAGCCGGAACGCGAACCTGAACGGCGCCGTTTACCAGGGGCTGCACTCGCTGCGCGACCGCTTGAAGGAAGCGTCGGCGGCGCAGAAGTCGGCGATCCTCGTCATCTTCACCGATCGCGGCGAGCTGGCGCACAGCGTGAGCCCCGAGACGCTGAAGCAGGGCCTGAAGGAGACGCCCGCGCAGATCTACGTGATCGGCGTCGGCGAGAGCGTGCACCGCGACGAGCTGACCGCGCTGGGCCGCAGCGGAACGTACGTGTCGTTCAACCCGAAGAACTTCAAGGAAGGCTTCGCCGACATCGCGAAGAAGCTGACCGCCGACGCCGACGGCCGCTACGTCTTCTCGTACTGCTCGCCCAAGCGCCGCGGTAGCCACCGGGTCGAGGTCGAGGCCGTGACGCCGAAGGATCGCGGCCGCCTCATGTTCAAGTTCAACGCCGACGGCTTCACGACCGGCTGCACGCCCAAGAAGCAGATGGACCTCACCCCCAAGACGGCCGACAAGAAGAAGGAAGACGAAGGTCGCGACGAAGACGAAAGCTGACCTTCGTCCGCCGTGAGGACGGACCCCTCCCTAACCCCTCTGCCCGCTGCGCGGGGCGAGGGGACCGGAGGCAGACCCCTCTCCCTAACCCTCTCCCCGCTCCGCGGGGCGAGGGCAAACAGCTTCAGCTGATCGCGCCTGATCGATCCCGTTGGGGTTCTGGTTCCCTCTCGCCGCGGCTACTTCTGGTTCCCTCTCGCCGCGGCCACTTCCTGTTCCCTCTCCCCGCGGAGCGGGGAGAGGGTTAGGGTGAGGGGTCCGATCATGCCGACCCAACCATCCCGCCTTCGCCTCCGCCCCTTCTTACCCGAAGATCTCCTCGCGCTGATCGAGGGCGTCCCCCAGTGCGAAGCCCGCATGGGCCTCCGCCTGGCCGAAGGCCTCCGCGACTTCTTCGTCTCCGGCGAGGTGTCGGCTGCGTGGCTGGAACGACTTCGCTCCGCGAAGGTCGCCGATCCGTGGACGCACGGCTTCGCCGTCATCGAAGAGTCGAGCCAAACGGTCATCGGGAGCGCCGGCTTCAAGGGCCCGCCCGACGACGACGGCGTCGTCGAGATCGCGTACGCGATCGTGCCGGTGAAGGAAGGCCGTGGCTACGCGACCGAGGCGGCGGCGGCGCTGGTCGCCTTCGCCTTCAGCGATCCGCGCGTGCGTCTCATCCGGGCCCACACGCTGCCGACAGCCAACGCGTCGACGCGCGTCCTCACGAAGTGCGCTTTCACGCGCACGGGCGAGATCGTCGACCCCGACGACGGCCCCGTCTGGCGCTGGCAACGCGCGCGCGAATAATCTGTCAGCGGGCGCCGGGCGAAGCGGCCGGCGCCGTCTTGACTGCGCGCTCCAGCGCCGTTCGTGCTTCGGCCTTGTGCCAGCCGCGCGGGGCGAGCTCGAGATAGCGCTGGTACGCGGCGCGGGCTTCCGCCTGGCGCCCGCTCTCGACGTCGGCGCGCGCGATGAGCACGTACGCCTCCGCCATGGCGGGATCGAGCGTCAGCGCACGCGTCGCCCACTGCGCGGACTCGGTGAAATGACCGCGCACATGCTCGGCGTGCGCGATCGCGAGCGCCAGCCGCGGGTCCGTCGGATTCGCGTCGAACACCGGCGCGCACGCCTCGGGCGACAGCCGCCACGGGGCGCTGCGGATCAGCGCCGTGTCGCAGCCGCTCTCGGGCGCGGCTGCGTGCTGCGCCAGGGCCGGCGCCGCGGCGGGCGCGATCGCTGTCGTCGGCGCGGGGCCCGGCGTGGGAGCCACCTCGGGGCTGGCGGCTGCCTTCGCGGCCATCGTCGCCACCGCCGTCACAGGCGTTGGGGTCGACGGCGCGGTCCGTTCGGACGCTGTCGTCGCGGGATGCGCCGCCGGCGCCGCGTGCACCCCGCCGTGCCGCCAGCGCGCCACGCGCGGAGCGAGCGTGAAGCCAACCGCCGCGAGCATCGCGAGCGACGCTGCGAACCAGACCCGGGTCGTCAGGGTCTGCTGGCGGGCGCGGACGCGCGCCGCGTCCTGGGCCACGCGCACCGCCTGCAGCGACGCGCGCACCTCGTTCGAGAGCACGAGCTTGGGCGGCACGGGCGAGGGGCCGAGACCCTCCGGGGCGTCTGTCTGGTGGTCCATGTGACGATTCAGCCACCAGCCGGGCCCCACCGCAAAAAAAGAGCCACATTTCGGCGGCTTTTTTGCAGCCCGGGGCAGTATCCGGAACCCACTGCCTCGGGCGGGGGTGGAGGCGAGGTCCGAAGGACCCGCCGCCGCCCGCCCGAGAAAGTTGCGACCGCCCCCCGGAACGGTCATCCAAGTCGGCGCCATGATTGCGGCCTCGTATCGATCCCCGAAGACCATCGTCCGCCGGAGCGGCACCCACGGGCGGGGCCTGTTCGCCCGGAAGGCGATCCGCAAAGGCGAGATCGTCTCGATCCGGGGCGGGCACATCCTGCCGGCGGGCCCGTTGAAGGGACGGCGAAAACCGCCCGGTTACTGGGGCTATCCGATCGCCGACGGGTTCGTCCTCGGGCCGCTCACCAGGCGCGAGACCGAGAGCGTGATGATGTTCCTCAACCACTCGTGCGCGCCGAACGTGGGCATCCTGGGACAGATCGTCTTCGTCGCGATGCGGAGCATCCGCGCGGGCGAAGAGCTGACCATCGACTACGCGATGTTCGGCGGCGACCCGAAGCCGATGCGCTGCCACTGTGAGGCGCCCGCCTGCCGCGGTCTCGTCACCGCCAACGACTGGCGGCGCAAGGACTTGCAGCGGAAGTACCGCGGCTACTTCTCGAGCTACCTGCTCCGCAGCTCGTGAGACACTCGGCCGCGCGAGGCGAGATGAAGGTCGCGGCGCACAAGCTGTACCCGCACGGTGATCTGGAGTCGCCGGTCGACGGCATCTGGATCGTCACGGGCCGCAGCGCATTCCCGCTGCACCGGCGGATGACCATCTGGAAGCTGCCCGACGGTTCGCTGGTCGCGCACAGCGCGATCGCCATGGACGACGCCGGCATGGCGAAGCTGGACGCGCTGGGCCGAGTCGCGATCATTCTCGTCCCGAACGGCGGTCACCGCCTGGACGCCCGCTTTTACAAGCAGCGCTACCCGCACGCGCGCGTGGTCGCGCCGGCCGCGTCGCGCACGAAAGTGGAGGAGGTGATCGCGGTCGATGCAGTCGCCGAGGACGAGCTGCCGAAGCACGGGATCACGATCCACGCGCTGCCCGGCTGGAAGCACGGCGAGCTGGGCTACGAGATCGCGCTGCCCGGTGGCGGCCGCGCGCTGGTGCTTTGCGATGTCCTGACCAACGCGAACCCGGTGCCGGGCTTCGGCGGCTGGGTCAGCAGCAAGATCACGACGGCCGTGAAGGGGCCGCTGGGCGTCGCCCGGATCATGAAGCTCTTGATGATCAAGGACCGGACGGCGGCCCGCGAAGGCCTCGCGCGCCTGGCCGACATTCCGGACCTGCGCCTGGTCTCCACGGCCCACGGGCTGCCGGTCGTCACGGACTGCGCCGCCGCGCTTCGCGCCGGCGCGGCGACGCTCTAGCCGCCTTGCTAGCGGTGCCGCCCGCAGCGGGAGTGTCCAGGTCCCGCTGCGGGCGTCCGCTCGCGCCGCCGGGACCATGACTTCCCGGCGGCGCGCCGCGCTAACCTAGAACCGCGTCTGCAGCAGCGACACGCGGTACGTCGGCACCGGATCGCTCGGCAGGCGCGACGAGACGGCCCGCTCGGAGCGGCTCTCGTCGGCCATCACGTTGATGAGGCCGATGCCCGTTCCGACGATCACGCCGCCCGCCGCCCAGTACCCGACGCGCTCGGGATGCTCGCGCGGCGTGTCCAGGACGTAGATCGCGCCGCCGATCAGCGCGCCCGCGACGGCGCCCATGATCGCGCTGACCGCGATGGTCGTCATGTAGTTGTGCGGCCGGTCCTCGGTGACGACCGTCTTGTGCGGCGGCATGGCGACCGGCGCCTGCTCCGGCTGGCCCGCTTGCACCGGCTGCACGTTCACCGTCTGGTTCGGCGGCGCCGTCGGTGCCGGCGCGGGCGCGGTCGTGCCCGGCGTGACGACGACGTTGTCGGCGACCACGCTCGCCTTCGGCAGCGGCGACACCGGGTGATCACCCGCGTCCACCTTCGCAAACGCGGCCGAGCTGCTGACCGCAACCACCACCACAGAGATCCCCAGTAGCTTGATTGCCTTCATGTTTCCTCCGTGCTTGGGCGGAGGCTGCAGCGGCCGTGCCAGCGACCGGAAGGCGGATCTGGATTCGATCGCGCGGTCTAGCCGTTACGCCTCGGTGACCGGCGGCGGGGCCTTGTCACCGTGCAGGAAGCTGGCGAGGTCCGTCTCGCTGACCTCGGGGTCGCCGGGGGCGACGTTATCCAGCTTGCCGGCGAGCAACCACTGCTCCAGCTCGGTCACGAGCGCGAACAGGTGGTCGAACGAATCGACGACGTAGAGCAGCGGCTGGTAATGGTCGATCTCGAAGCCCTGGTTGATCACCCACTCGATCTGGAACGGGAAGCGCTGGACGTCGGGCGAATCGATCGCGTGCGCGATCTCGCCGAACGACGAGAGCAGTCCGCTGCCATAGACCTTCAGCGCGCCGTCGCCGGCGCGCGCCGATCGCATGAGGCCGAACTCGACGCTGAACCAGAAGAAGCGCGACATCGCGCGGATGTTGCTGGTGAGGCGCCGCAGCTTCTCGTGCTCGTCGGCGATCTCGGACGCACGGCGGGCGGCCGAGGCCGCGCACTCGCCGAAGCGGACCAGCGCCTGCGCGAACGCCGGATCGGTGTGCATCGGGACGTGACCGCCGACATCGTGGAAGATGTCGGGCTCGGGCAGGTATTCCAGCTGCGCGCCGTCGCGGATCGTGATCGTCGTCGGGAACTCGCGCCGGCGCAGGCAGTCGAAGAACACGTACGAAGGGACGTAGCCGCTGACGGGGCGCGCGCGGAAGCCGGTCAGCGCCTGCAGGAAGCGGTTGATCTCCTCGAGGCGCGGGATGCGTGTCGCCGACAGCTTCAGCTTCTCCAGACCCTCGAGGAAGCGTTCATTCGCGTAGCGCTCCCAGCGGTCGTGCATCCGGCTGAGCAGCCGGCCCCAGGTGGCCTGGTTGTCGGCCGAGTACAGCTCGTACGGCTGGCGGATGTAGACGTCGCCGTGGGCCCGGGCGTCCTCGATGAACGGGGCCTTGGTGGTGGTCAGGCCGGGCGGCGGCGCGACCGTGTCTGGCGCGATGGCCATGGCGAACCTCTCTCAATGATAACGGCGGAAGCGCGGTGCGGCTAAAAGCCCAGGACCGGCGCGGCTATCGGGCAACGGACGGGCCGGCGCCCAGGGTAGCCCATCCGCGGGTGCGCGGCGTCGTAGAGCGGAGGATTGGCGGGATCGATCGGCGTCTTCCGGGCGCGCAGCAGGTCAGCCATGGCGTCGCGGATCGTCTCGCCCTCCGAGGGGGCGGCGTGGGCCCGGACCTCGGCCGGAATCACGTCGCTGCCGCCGCTGGCCAAGAATTCGCTGGTGACCATCGTCAGCCGGTCGCCCGGGGCGACGGGCGTGCCGTCGGGACGGCTCAGCGTCACACGCAGCGCACCGTCGATGCACGCCGCGTTCGCGCGGACGCCCGAGAGCGAGACGATGCCGCCCGCACGCCCGAGGTTGCGGCCGATCGTCGCGGCCAGCTCGGCGCCCGTCAGCGCGATCGTCACGAAACGGTCGTCGAACGGGAGCGCTTCGTAAAGCTGGCCGTAGGTGAGCGTGCCTGCGGGAAGCTCCCCGCGCAGCGACCCGCCTGTCGTCAACGCGACGTCGGCCTTCGGGCGGGCGGCGCGCATCAGATCGGTGAACAGGTTCCCCATGGCCGACTCGGTGGCGTACGCCGGCACGATGGGACGAACGACGGTGACGCCCAGCTTCAGCTCGCGCTGCTTCCGGGCGGCGGCGAGCGCGGGCTGGATCGCGGCTTCGACAGCCGGATCGATCAGGACGTCGGCGTTTTCGTAACGATCGACGGGCGCGCCCGTCTTCGCGATCGGTCGGGGCGGGAAGGTCTGGCTGCGCAGGATCTTCGGGGCGTCCTTCGACACCGAGAGGTCGATGTCGATGCGCCCGAACGCGGCGCCCTTGTCGTACGCCTCGACGATCGGGATGTCAGCGACGCGCTGAGCGATTCCGGCGTGCGTGTGACCCGCGACGATCGCGTCGAGTGTCCCTTTGGGCAACGCGCGCGCGAGCTGGAAGATCTCGCTGTCGGCCTGGCAGGACGACAGATCGTCAGGGTTCGCGAAGGCTGTGCACGACCCACCCACGTGAGCCACCACGACGACAATCGCAGCGCCGCGGCGCCGGAGGTCCTTGGCCGCCGCGACGACCACCGGCGCGAGGGGCAGGGCGCGCAGGCCGGCGAAGTTTGCGGGCAAGGTCATGAACGCGGTGCCGGCGTTGGCGAGGCCGATGATGCCGACCTTCACGTCGCCGACGTACGCCATGTGCGTCCCCCCGACATTCGGCCACGCGGGTGGTGCGCCTGTCGTCTCGTCGACGAGGTTCGCCGCCAGGAAAGGGAAGTGCGCCTCTGCGGCGCGCGCTTTCAAGGCGCCGCGCGGATCGTCGCCGGGAACGCGCGGGCCGGTGGCGGGCCCGACCGGCCCGTAGTCGAAGTCGTGGTTGCCGACGGCAGCCGCGTCGTACTTGAGGGCGTTGTACGCGCGAACGACCGGCGCGCCCTCGGTGAGGTTCGACTCCATCGTGCCCTGGAACATGTCGCCCGCGTCGAGGAGCACGACGCCACCGCCAGCTTCGGCGCGCTTGCGCCGGAGGTTCGCGAGGTAGCCGCCGAAACGCGGCAGCGCCTCGATGTGCCCGTGGAGATCGTTGGTGCCGACGATCGAGATCGTGATCCGCGTCGTTTCGCTCGCGCCCGGCGTGTGCGGCGCGCCGGCGTGCGTCGGGCGCGCAACCAGCAGCGACGCCGCCACCAGGATCGAGCTCGTATATGATGCTCGCATGCGGAATCTGAGATGGGGTCTGGTGGCGCTGGTGATGACGGGCGCGGCGGCGTGTGGCGGCAAGATGCTCAGTTCCCCCGGCGGGACGGGCGTCGGGGGCGCCGGGGGAAACAGCAACCGATGGGTTGGTTCTGTGCAGCCGCTGAATCGCAATGTCGACATCCTGTTCCTGATCGACGATTCGTCGTCGATGAGACTGGCGCAGGATAACCTGCGACGGAGCTTGCCGACGTTCATGACCCGGCTGCAAGACCCGCCGGGCCTCCCGAACATTCATATCGCCGTCGTGTCGCAGGACATGGGCGCCGGCGACGGATCGATCAGCGGCTGCGACTCGACCGGCGGCAAGAACGGAATCTTTCAGTACACGGCGCGCGGGACGTGCACCGCCACCGGCCTCCAGGCTGGCGCGACGTACATCTCCAACATCGGGGGGGTCGCCAACTACACGGGCAACGCCGCGGACGTGTTCGCCTGCATCGCCGCGTTGGGCGAAAGCGGCTGCGGCTACGAGCACCAGTTCGCGGCGATCCTGCGCGCGCTCGGCGCCGACGGGCGGGGGGCGGCCCCGGCGGAGAACCAGGACTTCCTGCGCCCCGACGCATACCTCGTGATCATCATGCTGACGAACGAGGACGATTGCTCGGCGACGACCGGGGTGCCGCTGTTCGACACCGCCACGAACACCAACGCGCAGTCGCAGCTGGGGCCGCCGTCGAACTTTCGTTGCAACGAGTTCGGGCACCTGTGCGATCCCGGCAACGGGTCCTTCGTGCACCCGAGCCGCTTCGCGCCCAACAACGACGTGACCCAGATGGTCTCGTACCCGACCTGCCGTTCGAACGACACCGAGGGCTACCTTCTGAGCGTCGCGGACACCGCGAGCCGCATCAAGGCGCTCAAGGCGGATCCATCGCAGGTCGCCGTCGTCTCGATCCAGGGGCCGCCGGCGCCATACACGGTGACGTGGAAGAACCCGAGCACGTCGGACACGTCGTGCGGCGCGGCGTCTTGCCCCTGGGCCGTGATCGCCCACGCGTGCACCGCCAGCGACGGCAGCTTCGCCGACCCGGGCGTCCGCACGTCGGAGTTCGTCCGGGCGTTCGGCAACCACGGGTTGGAGCTGCCGATCTGCTCCGACAATCTGGCGCCGTCGCTGGACCGCGCGGCGTCGATGGTCAACAGCCTGTTCGGGCCGCCGTGCCTGACGTCGCTGGGCAGGGATCCGGCGAACCCGACCCAGGCCGACTGCAAGGTCACCGAGCGCGTTTCGAACGGAACGGGAGGTCTCACGAACAAGAAGGTGCCCTCCTGCGCGGAGAGCGGCGGCATCCCGCCGTGCTGGCAGCTCACGGCGCAGCAGGTTTGCAATGGCGTCGCCCTGGACGTGTTGCCCGATCCGAACGTGTCGGCGTCGACCGCGACCACGGTCACCTACGACTGCGCGAAGTGCTCGCCGACGGATCCCGATCCCGTCGCCGACTGCATCTTCTAGCGCTTGGGGTTGCGGATGCCGGCGGCGGAGATCAGGCCGCCGGCGGCGAGCGCGCCGGCCATCCATAGCAGGCCCGCGTCGAGCGCGCTCACCGAAGCGGCCTCGAGCTGTGTCCGGATTCGCGCCCGGTCGGCGCCCAGATCGGCGGGGACCGAGAGATCGAGGGGCCGCTTCCGCGCTTCTTCGAGGAAGGTGGTCGCGCGGGAACCGAGGGCCTCATCGTGGGGCGCGCCGAGCGCGGCGGCGTAGCGGGCGGCGAGGATCGCGCCGATGGCGGCGACAGCGAGCAAGCCGGCCACGCGCGCGATCGCGTTGTTGATCGCCGAGCCGATGCCGGCATGCCGCTGATCGATGCCGCCGAGAATCGCCGCGGTCAGCGGCGACACCGTGCACGACAGCCCCAGCCCGAACACCATGATGCCCGGCAACACCTCGGTGAAGTAATCCGCGTGGGCGTGCATCCGCATCATCAGGAGGAATCCGGCGGCGGCGATCAGGGGACCGAAGGTCATGAACCAGCGCGGCCCGTGCTTTCCGGCCAGCCGCCCGGAGATGGGCGACACCACGAACATCAGGATCGTCACGGGCAGCAGCGCCAGCCCGGAGACCGTCGCCGAGTAGCCGGACACCTGCTGCAGGTAGACGGTCAGCACGAACGTGAACGCCGAAAGGCCCGCGTAGATGGCCGCCGTCGCGACGTTGCCCATCGCGAAGTTGCGGCTGCCGAACAGCTTGAAGTCCAGCATGGGGTGGGGCGCCCGGCGCTCGTAGAGCAGAAAGGCCGCGAACGCGACCGCGCCCCCGGTGAGCGGCAGGGTGATCGCCGGGGCGCCCCAGCCGCGGCCCGGCGCTTCGATCAGGGCGAAGATGATCCCGCCCAGCCCGGCGGCGCACAGGATCGCGCCCGGCAGATCGACGGGGCTCGCTTCATCTCGCGCCGGCTCGCGCGGGATGCGCGCCAGCACGGCGAGCGTCGCGGCGATCGGCAGCACGTTGATCGCGAACACCCACCGCCACGAGCCGATGTCGACGAGCGCGCCCCCCAGCAGCGGACCCACGATGAAGGCGACCCCCGTCCAGGCGGTCCAGGTGCCGATCGCCTTGCCCTGCTCGGGCCCGCTGAAGTTGGCGATGATGATCGCCAGCGAGCTCGGCACCAGCAACGCGCCGGTCATCCCTTGCAGCCCGCGCGCGACGATCAGGATCATCGCGCTGGGGGCGATCGCCGCGAGCAGCGACGTCACGCCGAACCCGATCAGCCCGGCCGCGAACACGCGCTTGCGTCCGAAGAGATCCGACAGAGATCCCGCCAGCAGGATGAACGACCCGAGCGTGACCAGGTACGCGTCGACGATCCACTGCTGCGCGGCGATGCCGCCGCCCAGATCGGTGCGGATTGCCGGCAGCGCGACGTTCACGACCGACATGTCGAGGAACGCCACGAACGACCCGAGGATGCTGGAGATCAAAACCAGGCGCTGGGCGCGCGTCATGGGGCGAAAGGTTAACCCCGCTGGTATACAAAGCACGTGACGCTGCAGATCAGGCCGTTCACCGAAGGGGATGAAGCCCAGGTCGTGGACCTGTGGGCGCGCTGCGGGCTGTTACGCCCGTGGAATGATCCGCGCAAGGACATCGCGCGCAAGCTGCGCGTGCAGCGCGAGCTGTTCCTGGTCGGCGTCGATGGCGATCGGATCGCCGGCACCGTGATGGCCGGTTACGAGGGCCACCGCGGCTGGATCAACTACCTGGCGGTCGACCCGGGCCGTCGCCGGCAGGGATTCGCGCGGGCGCTGATGGGCGCGGCCGAGGAACGGCTGCGCGCGCTCGGCTGCGCGAAGATCAACCTGCAGATCCGGCAGGACAACAGCGAGGCGATCGCCTTCTACCGCCGGCTCGGGTTCGCCGAGGACGCGTCCGTCAGCATGGGCAAGCGGCTGGAACGCGACGACAACTGAGCGGTCAGACCGTTTCCCAGCGCCCGCTGGCCGCCGACCGGCGAAGCGCGTCGAGCACCGCCATGTTCTTGATCGTGTCTTCCAGCGGGATCGGCCCCGGTCCGCCCGTCTGAGCGGCGCGCGCGAACAGCTGCGCGAGGATCGTGTACTGGTTGACCGCCGCGAAGTCGATCGTCTCGGCCTGCGTGACCTCGAGGCGGTCGCTGGTCTCCAGCACCAGCACCGACGGCCGGTCGGACGGCGGGTTCCAGGCGTGCGGGATGTCGATGTGCCCCTTGTTGCCCAGCAACTGGGCCCGCTGCTGGGGCGCGAGCTGCATGCCGCACGTGAACGTCGCCTGCCCATGCGGAAAGCGAAGGACCGCGCTGGTCATCAGGTCGACGCCCGCGTCGCCGTCGCGCTCCATCGTCGTGGCCACCGCGGTCGGCTCGTCGTCGAAGCAGAAGCGGCTCATCGTGACCGGGTAGAAGCCGACGTCCAGCAGCACGCCGCCGCCCATGTCGGAGGCGAAGCGGACGTTGTCACGCCGGGATGACAGGTCGTACCCGAACGTCCCGACGAAGGCGCGCAGTTGGCCGATCTTGCCCTTGCGCACCAGCTCGCGCACCGCGAGCCAGCGCGGGTGGACCCGCGTCATCGCGGCCTCGGCGATGAGAACCTTGTGCGCGTCGCGCGCGGCCAGCAGCCGGCGCGCCTCGGCGGCGTCCAGGCCGACGGGCTTCTCGATGAGGACGTGCTTCCCGGCCGCGGCCGCGCGCTCGGCCCAGGCGACGTGCAGGTGGTTGGGCAGCGGGATGTACACGCCGTCGATGTCGGGATCGGCGAGCAGGTCGTCATAGCTCGTGTAGGTCTTTGCGATCCCCAGCGCGCGCGCCGCCTCGGCCGCCTTGTTGCCGTCGCGGGATGCGATCGCGGCGACCGGCGTGTCCCCGCCCAGCTGCATCGCGGGGATCATCTTGTGGAGAGCGAAGTGGGACGCGCCGAGGACGCCGAAGCGGAACATGTCCCCTCACCCTAACCTTTGTCCCCGTCCGCCGGGGAGGGGGAAATCAGACGACGGTGCCGTTCTTGATGACGCCGTTCTTCGGCACGATGACGATGCCTTCGCGGATGAACCAGCCGTCGCCGTCGGCGTGCTCGGTCTTCGCCTCGTTGAGGATGCGGACGCCGCGGCCGATGCGCGCGTTCTTGTCGACGATCGCGTTCTCGATGATCGTGTCGGACCCGATGCCGACCGGCGGGATGCCTTGCGCCTCGCTGGCGTGCATCTCGTCCAACGTCTCGTAGAAGTCGGCGCCGATGAGCAGGCTGTTGCGAATCTTCACCTGCGATCCGATGCGGCTGCGGATGCCGATGACCGCGCGGTCGATCTCGGCGCCGTGCATGATGCAGCCCTCCGAGATCAGCGCGCTGTGGACGTTGCAGCCTTCCAGCTTCGACGCGGGCAGGAAGCGCGGGTGCGTGTAGACCGGGTGCTTCGCGTCGTAGAAATCAAAGGGCGGGATCGCGTCGCACAGCGCCAGGTTCGCCAGGAAGTACGACTTGATCGTCCCGACGTCCTCCCAGTAGCCGCGATAGACGAAGGCCTGGACGCGCTGGCGCGGCACCGCGTCCGGGATGACGTGTCGGCCGAAGTCGACGAGCTGCGGGTTCGCGACCGCCTGCTCCAGCACCTCGCGCTTGAAGAGGTAGATGCCCATCGACGCCAGGTACCCGGAGCCGCCGCCGGGCAGCTCGGAGAGCAGGCCCGGCAGGCGCTCGCGCGGCGGCTTCTCGTCGAAGTGCACGATGCGGCCGGTGTTGTCCATCTTGAGGATGCCGAACGCGGACGTCTGCTCCTCGGCGACCGGAATGACGGCGACGGTCGCGTCGGCGCCGCTGCGGCGGTGCGTCTCGAGCATCGCCGCGTAGTCCATGCTGTAAAGCTGATCGCCCGACAGGATCATCATGTCGCGCGCGGACGAGCGCCGCATGTGGCGCAGGCTCTGGCGGACGGCGTCGGCGGTGCCCTGGAACCAGTTGCCGCCTTCCTCGGTCTGCTCGGCGGCCAGCACGCTGACGAAGCCCGACGAGAAGACGTCGAACTTGTAGGTCAACGCGACGTGCTTGTTCAGGCTCTCGGAGTTGAACTGCGTCAGCACGAAGATCTGCCGCAGCCCCGCGGTCAGGCAGTTGCTGATCGGGATGTCGATCAGCCGGTACTTGCCGCCGATCGGCACCGCCGGCTTCGACCGCTTCAGGGTGAGCGGGAACAGGCGCGTGCCACGTCCGCCGCCGAGGATGATCGCCAACACGTCGTCCATCGCCATCGGCCGAGTTTTATATCAGAGGACCATCCGCTGCGCCCCGGGGGGCCTCATCTTTGCGCAAAGGACCTACGGTGCAACGGCGCCATCCGACGGCGGCGAGCCAGCTTCTTGGCGCGACGACGGGACTGTCCTTGATCGGCGGCGTTGGACGTTCCGCCCACCCGTCGAACCACGGGGCGGACGAACGACCGTCGAAGCCCCGCACGTGACGAATGTGTTTCCTCCAGTTCTGGAGGACGTAGACCAGTCCCGCACGCACCTCTCGGGGTGTCCGCAGGGCGCCGGCGTGATAGCGGCCCGCCCAGACGGCGCCGGACCGGCCACGTGCGCGATTGATCGCGCGGGCGACACGAATCTTCAACGCGGCGACGCCGCTCGAGAGGGCGCGGGTGTCTTCGGCCTCGACGATCAGGTGGATGTGGTCGCTTTGAGCAGAGAAGTGCAATACGCGAAAACGCGCGCTGGACGACCGCGCTAGCGCGGCCCGCACAGCGCGGAACGTACGTTCGAGGCGAAGGGACGGGATGCCCCGTCGAGCGCGCAGAGTCACATGCACTGGGAACGCGGCGCGATGTTCCGGGCGCTGCCGGTGCTGAACCGTCGCGCGCCGGTTTGTCGGCGGCTTGCGTCCGGCGCCCTTGCGGGCTCCACCCCATGTCGAGGTCCGAGGAGGATCGAGTTGTCGCGGCCGGCGTGCCATCGCGGACGCCGCGTCTTCGGTCCTCCCGCGCAGAAGTTGCCCGTGCTTGCGAGCGGCACACCGGAACTTGAAAGGGGCAGCAAACCGATCGTCGAAACTTGAAAGGGCAACAAGAAGCGCCGGTGCCCGGAGACGCGACGATTGTTGATTGGGCCGCCGGAGACAATCATGCGACTTGCTACTGCATGACGCGTGGGCCGCCGCCGTTCATGAGCCACGCGCAGCTGCGCGAGAATTGGCCCTCCGGGGTGTCACACAACTGGACGTACGTCGGCGGGGCGGCCGCGCGTTACGCGCCGACCTTGTGCCAGTCGGTGTGGAACGGTCGGGGCAACTTGAAAGGGGCAACAAACGCGCGCGTGGCGTCGGGCCTATTCGGCGCGGAGGTCGTCGATGATCAGGCCGGTGACAGGAGGTGCGGGCATCGAGGTGCCGGCGCCGCGGACGATTCGTGTGAGCGTGACCTCACCAGCCGCGTCGGGTGGAAGCGCGAACTCGGCGGTCGTGATCGGACCGAGTTGCACGGTGCCTGTGCCAGAGATGGTGGCTGTCGTCGTCGACTGGGTGGGGGGCAGCGACGGCGACACGACCTGGCCACCTTCGGATCCCATCAGGAAGAACGAGCCCGGGAAGCTGTTGGGGTTGACCTCGCGGTAAGAGAAGCGAAGCACCGTGTCTCCAGGAGCGACGGCGATCCGGAGCGCGAACTGCGTCATCTGGACCCGCCCTGCCGTGAGGACGTCGGGCAACGGCGGAACGTACAGGCTCCGCGTGCCGGTGATGATGGGCGCGCCAGTCCCCGTCAGGAGCTGTGCGCCCGCCAGCGTCGATCCGGTCGCCGATTCGAAGCCGTCCTCGGCGACCAGCGGGGGCGCCGACGCGATCGTCAACGTCACGCCACCACCGGGCGGGTAGGCGTTGCCCGCGAAGTCGACGAGCCCGTCGAAGGCGATGCTGTATTGCTCGCCGTAGCGCCACATCTTGAACGGCGACGGCTGGAAGGAGAAGGCGGCCCCGCCTTGTGTCGCCAGCGGC
>Ga0070683_100001589_pt1 | contig 17580 bp, 15 predicted proteins | sample KBSC713LmetaG_FD_64662 | JGI IMG/M metagenome (GOLD analysis project Ga0070683, IMG submission 64662) | Corn rhizosphere microbial communities from Kellogg Biological Station, Michigan, USA - KBS C7.1-3L metaG | ecosystem: Host-associated > Plants > Roots > Rhizosphere ... | reverse complement strand
GCACCCGGCGGGCGCGATGCGGACGACGTTCGGCAGCACGCGCAGCGCCGCGCTGCACGCGGAGCTCGCGCGCGCCGCCGGCCTGACCCCGGTGATCGTCGACGTCGAGGGGCTCGCGTACGACCTCGACACGGCGCAGGACCTGGAGGACGTCCTGCGCCGGTCGATGGCTCCGGAGGTTCGAGCCGTCCTAGCGAGCGCGCTCGCGCAGTAGCGGCAGCACGTCGGCCGAGAACTGCTCGAGGAAGCGGCGCTGGTCGCTCCCCGGTGCGTGGAAGACGAGATGCTCGAAGCCCTGGTCGACGTACCACCAGATCTTCTCCACGCACTCCTGTGGGTCGTTCGTGACGATGAAGCGTGTGTGCGCGCGGTCGGCGTGCGCGTCCGCGAGCCGCTCCATCTCGATCGGGTCCTCGATCCCGCTCTTCTCGTCCGGGGTGAGGGCGAGCGCCGCCCACCACTCGCACGCGTGCAGCGCGTAGTCAGCGTCGTGGTCGTACGAGACCTTCACCTCCATCGTCCGCACGATCGAGGACGAGTCGCGACCGGCCGCCTCCGCGCCCGCCGCGACGTTCTCGAGCAGCTCGGCGTACAGCTCCGGCTTCTTCCCGCTCGTCGTGATGAACCCGTCGCCCACGCGGCCCACGAGCTTCGCGGCGAGCGGCCCCGACGCGGCCACGTAGATCGGCACCGGCTGCTCCGGCTTGTCGTAGATCGTCGCCTTGTCGGTGCGGTAGTACTCGCCCTCGAAGGTCACCCGCTCGCCGGCCCAGAGCTCCTGGATCAGCGAGATCGCCTCGGCCATGCGCAGCCGGCGTTCCTTCGCGCCCGGCCAGTCCGCCGCCGTCGCGGGCGTCTCGTTCATCGCCTCGCCGGTGCCGACGCCGAGGATCACGCGCCCCGGGGCGAGGCAGCCGAGCGTGCCGAAGCTCTGCGCGACGATCGAGGGGTGGTACCGCATCGTCGGCGTCAGGACGCTCGTCAGCAGCTGCACGCGCTCGGTCGCCTGGGCGAGCGCTCCCAGCCAGACGAGCGAGTTCGGGGCGTGGCCGGTCTTGTGCCGCCACGGCTGGAAGTGGTCGGACACGGCGACGGAGTCGAGCCCGGACTGCTCCGCCAGCACCGAGAAGTCCAGCAGCTCGCGCGGGCCGAACTGCTCCGCGGACGCCTTGTAGCCGAAGCGCATCGTCATGACGCGAGCCGCTTCTTGAGCAGCTTCGGGTCGACGGGCAGGTCGTAGATACGCACGCCGGTCGCGGCGTACACGGCGTTCAGGATCGCCGGGGTGGACGGCACCGTCGCGATCTCCGAGATGCCCTTCGCACCGTACGGGCCCTCCGGGAACGGATCCTCCACGATCTCGACGCGCACCGGCGTCGCGTTCGTCGAGACGGGCACGCCGAGCCGCCGGTAGTCGATCCGCTTCCACGGCGGCGAGCCGTTCACGGCCGGGTAGTTCTCGCTCAACGCGAGCCCCTGGCCCATCGACACGCTGCCGATGATCTGCCCGCGGATCTGCTGCGGGTTGATCGCGACGCCGACGTCGTGCGCGGCGATCACGCGGAGCAGGTCGACGCGCCCGGTCTCCTCGTCGACCCCGACGATCGCGACCTGTGTCGCGTACGCGTACGTCGGGTAGTTCCGGTACTTCTCGCGCGGCACCGTGCGCCGCGCCTCCTGGTCGGAGAGCGGCCACGTTTGCGGCGCGATGTACTCGGCCTCGGTCTCGAGCTTCACGCCCTCGGCCTTCGCGCGTGCGTACACCTCGGCGAGCGTCACGAGCGTCTCCTCGACGACGTACTGCGTCCACTGCGTGCGGATCTCGTCGCCGACGATCGCGAGCTCCTCCGGCTTCTTGCCGTACCAGCCGCCGACGAGGTCGAGCAGCTTCTGCTTGAACTCCCGGCCCGCGATCACGACCGCGTTGCCGGAGACGAGCGTCTGCCGCTGCCCCGACGCCGAGCGGTGCGGGTGGACGAGCGCGGTGTCGGACGTCGTCAAGTCGAAAAGCCCGAACGGCAGCCCGGTCGACTCCGATGCGAGCTGCACCATCGTCGTGCGGATCGCCTGGCCCATGTCGATCACCGAGGCCGTGAGCGCGATGCGGCCGTTCTTCTTCAGGCGGAACGTCGCTCCCGCGTCGTCGATCTTCCCCTTGCCCGCGCCCACGTTCTTGTACCCGGACGCGACGCCCCAGCCGACGCGATAGCCGGGCCGCGCGAGCTGCGCGTACTGCGGCCACTCCTCGTCGAACGCCTTCTTCGCGGCGTCGAGCGTGGGGAGGGCGCCGACGCTCGAGGGCAGCAGCTGGCCGGTGATCGTCTCGTCGCCCTCGACGAGCATGTTGATCCGCCGGAGCTCGAACGGGTCGCGGCCCGTCTTCACGGCCAGCTCGTCCATCAGCTGCTCCATCGCCACGGCGGCCTGGTTGATCCCGTAGCCGCGGAAGGCGCCGCCGAGCGGGTTGTTCGTCAGCACGGCCTTGCCGTCGATGCGGACGTTCGGGACGCGGTACGGGCCGCACGAGAAGATCGCCGCCTGGTCGATCACGCGCGGGCTGTTCCCGGTGTACGGGCCGCCGTCGCAGATCATCGTCGCGTCCACCGCGAGCAGCTTGCCGTCGTCGTCCATCGCGACGCGGTAGTCGACGATGAACGGATGCCGCTTGACGCCGGTGCGCAGCGTCTCGTCGCGGCCGAGTGTCATCTTCACCGGGCGGCGCGTCACGTACGTCGCGACCGCGATCATCCCCTCGATCGCGACCTCGAGCTTCCCACCGAAGCCGCCGCCGATCGGGGTGGAGACGATGCGGATCTTCTCGCGGGGCAGGTCGAGCACCTTGGTCAACTGCTCGCGCGTCTCGAACGGCGCCTGCTGCGGGGTCCGCACGATCACCGTGCCGTCCTCGTCCACGTTCGCGAGCGCCGCGAACGGCTCGAGGTACGCGTGATCCTGGCGCTGCGTCGTGAAGTGTCCCTCGACGACGTGCGGTGCGCCGGCGATCACAGCGTCGACGTCGCCGACGACGTGGGTGAGCGCCTTGCAAACGTTGCCGGGCGACGACTCGACGAGCTGCGGCGCGTCCGGCTTCAGCGAGTCGCGCGGGTCGTACAGGCCGTCGAGCACCTCGTACTCGATCCTGACGAGCGCCGCCGCCTCCTCGGCCTGCTCGCGCGTGTCGGCGAGGACGAGGCAGATCGGGTCGCCCGTGAAGCGCACGAGATCGTGGCAGAAGACCGGCTGGTCGGGAACGGTGCGGCCGTGGGCGTTCAGCCCGGGGACGTCCTCGTGCGTGATCACGCTGTGCACGCCCGGCGCCTTCTCGGCCTCGCCCGTGTCGAGCGAGAGGATCCGCGCGTACGCGTGCTCCGACCACACGACCTTGCCGTGGAGCATCCCCTCCATGGTCAGGTCGTCCGCGTACGGGAGCTTGCCCTGGACGCTGAGATGGCCGTCGAGCAGCACCGACGACGTTCCCATCGGCCCGTACTTCGGCGCCCACTGCTCGAACGCGTCGTCGTCCTGCAGCCACTCCGCCGCCTGCTTGACCGCGTCGAAGATCGGCATGAAGCCGGTGCAGCGACAGATGTTGTCCTTCAGGCCCGCGCGGATCTCGTCCTCGCTCGGGCTCGGGTTCTTCGCGAGCAGCGCCTTCGTCGCCATGATCATCCCGGGGATGCAGAACCCGCACTGGACGGCGCCGCGGTCGAGGAACGCCGCCTGGATGGGGTGGAGGGACCCGTCGGGATCGGCGAGCGCGTCGATCGTCTCGATGGTCACGCCCTTGGCGCGCCGCATCAGGTACACGCACGAGTCGACCGGCTTTCCGTCGACGAGCACGACGCACGAGCCGCAGTCGCCGCTCGCGCAGCCGTCCTTCGTGCCCATCAGTCCGCAGTCGTCACGCAGGTAGCGCAAGAGGGACTGCTTGCCGTTGACGCGCGTGGCGACCGTGTCGCCGTTCAGCGTGAACTCGACGTCGACGAGCGAGCCCTGCTCCTGCGCGATGTCTGTCATGACTCTCCTCTCCTAGGCCGCGGGGCCTGCGGCCGGCATGGCCGCAGGCCCCGCAAGGACGACGCGGTGTGTGGGTCCCCGCTACTACTTGTGGTGCTTCTTCTTCTTGGGCGGATACAGCTGTGCCTTCGCCTGCTTCGCGTACGCGACGTTCGCCCAGTTGCCGACGTCCGAGTGACCGTGCACGGCGCCGACCTGCTCGAACAGCGCCGCTTCGTACTTCAGCGTCGGGATGTTCAGGGTTGCCTTGGCCGGGGCCCAGTTCAGGCCGCGCAGCGTGTCGAAGAGCTGCTTCGTCGTCGCCTCGTCGGAGCCCGGCGCGAGGGCCATCGCCTCCTGGACGACGGCGTCCTCGTTCTTCGGGTTGTTGAACCAGACGAACGACTGCAGCAGCGCCTTGTTGAAGGCGACCGCCAGGGCCTTGTGCCCGGCGAGCCAGGACTTCATCGCGAACACGTTGTCGTCGTACATCGACGCCGCCTGCTTCGTGAAGTCGAACAGCACGTGGTAGCCCTGCGGCTGCAGCTGGATCGCCGCCGCGTGGCTGAGCATCGTGCCGTCGAGACGGCCGGCGATGAGCCCGGCGAGCCGGCTGCTCTGACCGCCGGCGACGACGATGCTGACGTCCTTCACGTCCAGCTTGGCCTTCTTCAGGACGATCAGCGCCTGCGGGTAGTTGATGCTCGTCGTGTCGAGCACGCCGATCTTCTTCCCCTTCAGGTCGCTCAGCGAGTTGACGTCCGGACGCGTGATGAAGACGTAGTCCTCGCGCGGGTTGACGAGCGCGAAGTCGACGATCGGGATGCCGGCGAGCACGGCGCTGTAACCGCCGGCCACCGCGTTGCTGAACCCGTCGACGTCGCCGCCCTGCAGCTGCGCGATGCCGACGTTCGACGAGGTGGGATTCCACTTGATCTGCGCGTCCACGCCCTGCTTCTTGAGGATCTGGATGGCGTGGTCCTGCAGGATCTTGCTCGTCGTCGGCGAGCTCTGGATCAGCAGGTAGAACCGCTGCCCCGCGAGAGGCCCGGCCTTCCCGCTCGCTCCGGCGCCGCCGACGGCCGTGAGCCCGATTGCGCCCACCGCGAGAGCGAGCACGACCAGCCCGGCTCTCCTCGAACGACTCTTCTTCGTCACTGCCGTGACCCTCCTTCGATTGGACCTTGCCTGGTGTGACGCCATGTGCAGTGCTGCCGCTAGATCGCTGCTTGCCAACCGCCGCCGCCCTCGTCCTCCGTCCAGGGGAAGACGCGCTTGCGAATCACCTCGAGCAGCACCGCGGCGATGACGCCGACGAGGGAAGCGGTGACGACGCCGGCCAGCAGGTACGCCGTCTTGAAAGCGTTGCCGTAGTTGATGACGATTCCGCCGAGCCCGGTGATGCTGATCTCCATCTGCGCGATGATCACGCCGATCAGCGCCTTGCCGAGTGCGATCCGGAGGCCGGCGAAGATGTGTGGCACCGCGTTCGGGAGCTGGACGTGCAGCACCACCTGCAGGGCGTTCAGCTTGTAGATCCGGCCGACGTCGAGCAACGCCGGAGAGGTGTCCTTCACGCCGGTCGACGTGTTGATGATGATCGACCAGAGCGCGAGGATGAACGTGATCGCGACGCGCGCCTGCAGGTTGACGCCGAACCAGATCACCACGAGCGGGACGAGTGCGATCAGCGGCGTCGCCTGGAAGAAGTTCACGTACGGGTTGAGCATCTTCTCGACGACCGGGCTGCGGCCCATCGCCATCCCGATCGCGATCCCGACGACCGCGGCGAGGCCGTAGCCGATGCCGAGGTCGCGAAGCGACCCGTAGAACGCAGGCCAGAGCTCGCCGGTCCGCAGCAGGTCCCAGAACGCCTCCGCCACCTTGATCGGCGTGGTGAAGAGGATCGGGTTCGTGTGCGCGCCGACGTACTGCCAGATCCCGCCGAAGATGAGAACGGACAGGAGCGGCAGGCCGATCTTGCCCGTGCGCGTGTAGGCGATCGAGCCGTGCCGGCGGCGCCGCTCGGAGCGGAAGGTGGTCAGCCGCTGCGACAGGCTCGGGGTCGGCACCTGGGCCGCCACCGACGTCGAGCGTTCAGCTCCCACAAAAAGCCTCCCTCGTGCGGGGTTCGGCACACCTGCCGCCGATGGCCGCGAACGTATCCCGTATACGCTTGCCTGTCAAGCGGATATTGGATACGCTCGGCGCGGCCGCGGGGGAGTCTCGCGGAACGCGTAGGAGGGCAAGCGTTTTGCAGACCGCTTCGGTGGAGTTCTTCAGCGCAGGCGAGCGGGTCTCCGCGCTCTGGCGCACCCCGGATTCCGTCGACGAGCCGCTGCGCGCGATCGTCCAGGGCCCGGGCTGGCTCGGCCTCAAGGACGCCAAGCTGTACGTCCGCTACCACGAGGCGCTCTGCGACGCCGGCTTCGGGGTGCTCGCGATCGACTACCGCGGCTTCGGCGACTCCGGCGGCGCGCGCGAGCTCTCGCCGCGGGTCCAGCTGGAGGATCTCGTCAACGCGGTCACCTACCTGACGACGCGCGACGACGTGGACGCGGACGCGATCGGCGTCTTCGGCACGGGCGGGACCGGCGGCGGGAACGCGATCCTGCTCGCCCAGGCGGATGCCCGCGTGCGCGCGGCGGTCAGTCAGGTGCCGGTGGCGGACGGTGAGGACTGGCTGCACCGGATGCGCTCGGAGTCGGACTGGCTCGCGTTCCTCGCCTCGCTCGAGACCGACCGGCGCGAGCGGGTGCTGACCGGCAAGGGGCGCCGCGTCCATCCGCGCGAGGAGATCATGGTCCCGGCGGCGGAGCGGCGGACGACGACGGTGAAGGCGGACGTCGACGACCGGATCCCGACGTCGGTCTCGCTCGCCGCCGCCGACGAGATCCTCGCGTACAAGCCGATCGACGCGGCGAGGCGGCTGACAAAGCCGCTGCTCGTGATCGGGATCGAGGGCGATGCCGTCACGCCCACCGACCACGCGACCGTGCTCTACGAGGCGGCGCGGGGCCCGAAGCGCCTCGTCATGCAACGGCACACCACGCATTACGGGGCATACGACCGGTACTGGGAGACGGTGACGCCGCTGATCGTCGAATGGCTCGACCGCTACGTCCGCGGCGGCGGCGTGGTCGTCAGCTCGGACGGCGTCGACGAATCCCTCGAGACGATGGAGGTCTGATGGCAGTCGATCTGAGAATCGCCGGCGGCGAGGTGCTGACCCCGGCCGGTCGCCGTCCCGCAGACGTGCTCGTCGACGGCGAGAAGATCGTCGGCGTCGTCAGCCCGAGCGTGGAGGTCTCGGACGTCGGCCGCACGATCGACGCCACCGACAAGCTCGTCATCCCGGGGATGGTCGACCCGCACGTGCACACGCGGGAGCCGGGGTTCACGCACAAGGAGGACATCACGACGTCGACGCAGGCCGCGGCCGCGGGCGGCGTGACGACGATCTTCGGCATGCCGAACCTCAACCCGCCGACCTCGAGCGCGGAGCTGCTGGAGCAGGTCTTCGACCTCTATCGCGAGAAGTCCGTCGTCGACTGGAACCACAATCCCGCCGCGACCGACCCCGGGCAGATCGTGCCGATGTCGCAGATGGGCATCCGCGCATTCAAGATCTTCATGGTCGTCGACACCGGGCGCACGTACCCGCACCCGGCAGGCACGGGGATGCACGACCACGGCGATCTGCTGCGGACGATGGACCTGATCGCCCCGACGGGGCTGCCGTTCATGATCCACCCCCACGACCAGGCCCTGATGAACTACATCGAGAGCGCGATCCAGGCGCGCGGCGACAACACGCCGCAGGGATATGCCGAGGCGTACTGCGCGCGCGAGGGCGTGATCTGGGACACGGCGTGCGACGTGCTGATCCGGCTCGCCGAGGCGTCCGGCTGCCACGTGCACCTGATGCACATGCAGACGCGCCGCTCGATCGACGCGGTCCGGCGCGCGAAGGCGCGCGGCGTCAAGATCACGTGCGAGATCAACCACTGGTCGCTCTTCCTCGGCTCGTGGGAGGACGTGGAGAAGCTCGGGCCGTACGCGCTGTCGTACTACAACCCGCCCGACGCGAAGGAGGCCGTCTGGGAGGGCCTGCTCGACGGGACGATCGACATGATGTCCTCCGACCACGCGCCGCACACGCGCGAGGAGAAGGAGGTCGGCTGGACGAAGATGTGGAGCGCGCACACGGGCACGCCGGGCGTCCAGTACCAGCTGCCGCTCCTCCTCGAGCTCGTGAACAAGGGCAAGCTGACGCTCGAGCGCGCGCTCGAGGTCGTCTGCTCGCGGCCGGCCGAGGTGTTCGGGCTGAAGCGGACGAAGGGCGTGATCGCGACCGGCGCTGACGCCGACATCGTCGTCGTGGACATGGACAGCCCGTGGACGATCACGAACGACAGCGTCCTCTCGCGCTGCGGGTGGACGCCGTACGACGGCCGCGAGTGCAGTGTCGCCATCGAGCGCACGATCCTGCGCGGCCGGGAGATCTACGTGGACGGCAAGGTCGTCGGGCAGCCCGGGTACGGGCGCCAGGCGGTTGCCGAAACCCCCGTGGCTGCGACAGCCTGAGAGGAGACCGATGAGCGAGCACACCAGGACGAAGTACGGGCTGCTCCTGCCGCACTTCGGCGTCTACGCCGATCGCGGCCGGCTGCTCGAGGGCGCGAAGCTGGCCGAGCGCTACGGCTTCGACTCGGTGTGGGTGCGCGACCACCTGATCTTCGAGCCGCACGGCGAGATGGAGGATCCGAACCGGAACTTCTTCGACGCGCTGATCACGCTGACCGCGATCGGCGCGGTCACCGAGCGGATCGAGCTGGGCACCGGCTCGCTGATCCCGTTCCGGCATCCGCTCGAGGTCGCTCTGTCGGTCGCCACCCTCACGCACCTCGTCGGGCCGCGCTTCATCTGCGGCTACGGCGCCGGCAACTTCGACCACGAGTTCGCGGCGGTCGGCATCGACCCGGCGATCAAGCGCTGGGATCTCGTCAAGGGGACGGCGCAGGTGCTGAAGAAGGTCTGGACGGAGGACGACGTCTCGTACGACGACGGCTTCTACCGGTTCGAGAACGTGACGATCGAGCCCAAGCCGCTCGGCGGGCCGCCGCCGTTCTGGTACTGCGGCAACACGCCGGCGTCCGTCCGCCGCGCCGTCGAGTACTGCGAGGGCTGGATGCCGGGCCGCATCTCGCTCGCGACGTTCCGCGCCCGCGTCGCGGCGCTGCGCGAGCAGAGCGAGGCGGCCGGCCGGCCGATGCCGACGCCCGCCGTGATTCCGCCGACGTCGGTCGAGGAGACCCGCGAGCAGGCGCTCGAGTACGTGAACGTGGACGGCCTGCTCGCGTGGGCGAACAAGGCGAAGTACTGGGTGAAGCCGCCGTCCGGGAAGTTCGAGACGTGGGAGGATCTCGAGGGCACGCTGATCGCGGGCAACCCGGACGAGGTCGTGGAGGCCTGCCGGCGCTTCGAGGAGGCGGGCTGCGAGCATCTCGTGTTCGACTTCCGCTTCAAGTTCGACCGCTTCTTCGAGCAGATCGACCTGCTCGGACAGGAAGTCCTGCCGAAGTTGCGCCAGGAGAGCCGCGTCGAGGTCGAGGTCTGACGTGGCCGGCGCGCCGATGATCGAGATCGAGGGGGTCGGCAAGCACTTCCAGCAGCGCCGCGGGTCGCTGAACGTCGTGCTCGAGGACATCAACCTCACGATCCGACGCGGTGAGTTCGTCAGCCTCGTCGGCCAGTCCGGCTGCGGCAAGACGACGCTGCTGCGGATGATCGGCGGGCTCGCGCCGTACGCGCCGGGCGACATCCGTGTCGACGGCCGCCTCGTCACGAAGGTCCCGCCGCGGATCGGCTTCGTGTTCCAGAGCGCCGCGCTGCTGCCCTGGAAGACGGTCACCGAGAACGTCATGCTCGGCCTCAACGAGACGCGTCGCTCACTGACGCGGCAGGAGAAGCAGGACAAGGTCCGGCATCAGCTCGAGCTGACCGGCCTGGGGAAGGTGGGCGACTACCTGCCGCGGCAGCTCTCGGGAGGCATGCAGCAGCGCTGCGGGCTGGCCCGGGCGCTCGTCGCGGAGCCGGACGTCCTGCTGATGGACGAGCCGTTCGGGGCGGTCGACGCGCTGACGCGCATCCGCCTGCAGGAGGAGCTCGCGTCGCTCGTCGCGCGCACCGAGGCGACGGTGGTCTTCGTCACGCACGACGTCGAGGAGGCGGTGTTCCTCGCCGATCGCGTCGCCGTGATGACGATCGGGCCGGGGACGATCAAGGAGGTCGTCGACGTCGACCTGCCGCGTCCGCGCGACCGCCAGGCGGAGGTGCTCGGCCCGCTCAGCGACCACGTGCTGGAGCTCGTGCTCGGCGGCGGACGCCGCCGCGAGGCGGCGCCGCCGGAGGCGGTGCAGGCGTGACCGGGCTGCAGTTCGGCGTCCGCGTCCCGAACTCGGGGCCGCTGTCCTCGCTCGACAACGTCGTCCGCGCGGCGAAGGAGGCCGAAGCGCTCGGCTTCGACTCGATCTGGGTGCACGACCATGTCGTCTGGAGCTCCGAGATGCACCGGCATCACATCTCGTCCGGTGCCGTCGACGCGCTCGACGACGACCAGACGGCGACCTTCTTCGAGTCGCTGACGACGCTCGCGTATCTCGCGGCCGAGACGGAGCGGGTGAAGCTCGGAGTCGCCTGCCTCGTCATGCCGACGCGCAACCCGATCTACGCGGCGAAGCAGACCTCGACGCTCGACCACCTCTCGGACGGGCGCCTGATCGTCGGCGTCGGCCTCGGCTCGAAGGCGACGCAGTCCTCGAACGAGTTCGACGTGTTCCAGGTCCCGTGGCGGCGCCGCGCGCCGCTGACCGACGAGTACATCGACGCGATGAAGGCCGTGTGGACGCAGCCGCTCGCGTCGTTCAGCGGGCCGACGATCCAGTTCGAGGGCGCCGAGATCTGGCCGAAGCCGCTGCAGCGTCCGCACCCTCCGGTGTGGGTCGGCGGCTGGACCGACAACGCCGCCCGCCGTGCGGGCATCCGCGGCGAGGGCTGGATCCCCGGCTGGCTGTCGCCGGCGGAGATGGCCAAGGGCCGCGACGTCCTGCGCAGCACGGCCGAGGAGCACGGGCGCGACCCGGACGGCATCACGGTCGCCGTCGAGAAGCTCACCGCGATCTCGCGCGACCGCGACCAGGCGCTCGAGTGGGCGCTCCCGACGGTGAAGCAGAGCTCGATGACGTACGAGCGCGACGTCGACGACGTGCAGTTCGCGCTCGACCGGCACATCTTCGGCTCGGTCGACGACGTGCGCCGGCGCGTCGAGGAGTTCGCGGAGGCGGGTGTGCAGCACTTCGAGCTGAAGTTCATGTACCCGACGCTCGACGACCTGCTCGGGCAGATGGAGCTGTGGGCGGAGACGATCCTCGCCGAGTACGGCGCCGCCGCCGTCCCCGCCTGACGCGATGCAGATCCTCTCCGACTTTCAGTTGCACCGGCCTGCGACCGTCGACGAGGCGATCGAGCTGCGCGCCGAGCTCGGCGACGGCGCCGCGCTCTACGCGGGCGGCACGGAGTTGCTGCTGGCGATGAAGATGGGCGTGCTCGACTACGAGCACCTGATCGACGTCAAGCGTATCGGCGGGCTGCGCGGGATCGAGCTGCGCGACGGCGCGCTGCGGATCGGAGCTGCGACGACGCATCGTGAGATCGAGACGAGCCCGCTCGTCGCCGAGCATCTACCCGCCCTCGCGTCGCTCGAGCGGCACGTCGCCAACGTGCGTGTGCGCGCGGCGGGCACGCTCGCGGGCAACCTCGCGTTCGGCGAGCCGCACGCCGATCCGGCGGCGCTGCTCGTCGCGCTCGACGCGACGGTCGAGCTCGCCGGATCCACGGGGAGGCGCTCGCTGCCGGTCGAGCAGTTCGCGGTCGGCGCGTACGAGACCGAGCTGGGGGAGGACGAGCTGATCGAGGCCGTCGTCGTCCCGCTGCCGGGTCGCGAGACCCGCGCCGCCTACCTGAAGTTCCAGGTGCTCGAGCGGCCGACGGTCGGCGTCGCGGCGGTTGCGCACAACGGCGACGCGCCGACGGTCGTGGTCGGCGCCGTCGACGAGCGGCCGATCCGCGTCGAGGCGAACGGCGACGTCGGCGACTACGTCGACGCAGCGCGCGCCGCCGTCGACCCGGTCGACGACCTCTCCGGCAGCGCCGAGTACAAGCGGCACCTGACCGGCGTGCTCGTGAAGCGCGCGCTGGAGGCGATCGCGTGAGGGTCGACGGGCGGATCAACGGCCGCGAGCACGTGCTCGACGTCGCTCCGTCGACGCTGCTGCTCGACCTGCTGCGCGACCTCGGCCTGACCGGCGCGAAGCCGAGCTGCGAGCTCGAGGTCTGCGGCGCCTGCACCGTGCAGCTCGACGGGTTGCCCGTCAGCGCGTGCACGACGCTCGCGATCGAGCTCGACGGCCGCAGCGTCGAGACGGTCGAGGGGCTCGCGCCGTCGGACGACCGGCTGCACCCCGTCCAGCAGGCGTTCCTGAAGCACTCCGCGCTCCAGTGCGGCTTCTGCACGCCGGGGATGGTCATGTCCGCGAAGGCGCTGCTGGAGACGAACCCGGCACCGTCGCGCGACGACGTCGTGCACTGGCTCGAGGGCAGCATCTGCCGCTGCACCGGCTACGAGCCGATCGTCGACGCGGTGCTCGAGGCGGCCGGGGCGATGGCGCATGGCTGAGCGTAGGCTCGACGGAGCTCAGGGCGGCGGAGGTGCCGGCTTCGCCGGCGCCGGAGCCAACAACACTGAGCCGCGCATCTCGGGCACCTCGGTGCCGCGCCTGGACGGCGTCGCGAAGGTCACCGGCCGCGCGAAGTACGCCGTCGACCTCGACGTGCCGAACGTCGCGCACGGCGTCGCCGTCCGCGCCGACCGCGCACACGCGCGCATCCTCGGGATCGACGCCGCCGAGTCGGAGGCGGTGCCGGGCGTGCTCGCGGTCGTCACCGCGAAGACCGTCGCGCCGATCGACGTCCGCTTCGGACACATCAGCCGCGACCATCCGGCGCTCGCGGTGGACAAGGTGCTCTACGCGGGCGAGCCGGTCGCGCTCGTCGTCGCCGAAACGCGGCGTGCCGCCGAGGCCGCGGCGCGGCTCGTCCGCGTCGCCTACGAGGACCTGCCGGCAGTGATCGACGCCGACGAGGCGCTCGGCGAGGGCGCGCCCCTGCTGCACGAGACGCACCCGGGCCGCACCGGCGACGAGGGCTTCCACAACACGGGCGGCGGCGGGCTCGCCGGCAACCTCTGCGCCGAGAACACCCTGGGCTGGGGCGACGTCGACGCGGCCTTCGAGGCCGCCGACCTCGTCGTCGAGGGCGAGTACCGCTACCCCATGCTCTACGGGTACGCGATGGAGCCGTACAACGCGACCGCGCTCTTCGAGGAGGGCTCGCTCCTCGTCTATACGACGGCCCAGCACCCGTACATGGTGCGCGACGACCTCGCGCGGATGTTCGAGCTGCCGCTCGCGCGGGTGCGCGTGGTCGTGCCGTACGTGGGCGGCGGCTACGGGACGAAGTCGTACACGAAGGTGGAGCCGCTCGCGGCGCTCGGCGCGCACGTGACAGGCCGCCCCGTGCGCGTCGCGCTCAGCGTCGAGGAGGCGATCTACACGACGCGTTCCGACGGGGCGCGGATCCGCGCGCGCAGCGCGTTCCGGTCCGACGGGACGCTGCTCGCGCGCGACTTCGACGTCGTCATGAATTCCGGCGCGTACAGCGACAACAGTCCGCTCGTCTGCGCGAAGCTCGCGAACCGCTGCTTCGGCCCGTACCGGCTCGAGGCGCTGCGCGTGCGCTGCCGGTCCGTGTTCACGAACACGACGCCCGCCAGCTCGCTGCGCGGCTTCGGCGCACCCCAGGGCAACCTGGCCGGCGAGCTGCAGATGGACGAGGCGGCCGACCGGCTCGGCATCGACGCGCGCGACCTGCGCCTCCAGAACGTCGTCGCGCCCGGTGAGGAGATCCTGCCGGGCAAGCGCGGCATCGACGCCGACCTCGGCGCCGACCTCGAGCTCGCGACCGAGTCGCTCGGCTGGGGCGAGCGTCCCGGCGTCGGTTTCGGGATCAGCGCCTCCGACGCGGGCGCGCACCCGACCTCCGTGACGATGGTCCGCCTGCATTCCGACGGCTCCGCTTCGTGTGCGGTGGGCGCGACGGAGCTCGGGCAGGGCAGCCGCACCGTGCTCTCGCAGATCCTCGCGGACGGGCTCGGCCTGCCCTTCGAGCGTGTCGCGATCGTGCAGTCGGACACCGGCGTGACGACGTACGAGCGCACGACGGGCGCGTCCCGGACGACGACGCTCGTCGGCCGCGCGCTCCTGCTCGCCTGCGACGACGCGCGCCGCAAGATCCGCGAGCTCGCTGCGGAGCTCGTGCAGGGTGAGATCGAAGACGTGGACGGCGGCGTCCGCGCCGGCGGTGAGGAGCTGAGCTACGGCGACGTGATCCGCCGGTGGTTCGGCTCCGGCGGCGAGGTCGTCGGCATCGGCGCGATCCGCAAGGCGGGCGAGTTCGACAAGCTGCCGCCGTTCTGGGAGATCGGCGCGAGCGGCGTCGTCGCCTCCGTCGACGAGGAGACGGGGCGCGTCACCATCGAGCAGCTGACGACCGTCGGCGACGTCGGCTTCGCCGTCAACCCGGCGCTTCTGCACGGACAGGATCTCGGCGCCGCGACGATGTGCCTCGGCGCGGCGCTGTCGGAGGAGCTCGTCTACGACGGGACGACGCTCTCCAACCCGAACGTCGTCGAGTACCGCGTGCCCCGCGTCTCCGATCTGCCGAAGAAGATCGACCAGATCCTCGCCGAGCGGCGCGACGGGATCGGCCCGTTCGGCGCGAAGGGCGGCGGCGAGGGCTCGGGGAACACGATCGGCGGAGCGGTCGCGGCGGCGGTCGGCCGGCTGCTCGGCCGCTACCCGAAGGAGCTGCCGCTGACGCCGGAGCGCGTGTGGCGGCTGGCGCAGGAGTCCCGCGAGCGCGAGCAGGAGGCGGTGCATGGCTGAGCACGCGGCCGACCTGACCGAGATCGTCGACCGCCACGGCCGCCAGTTCCGCACTGTCGGGGACATGGCGTACGAGGTGATTCGCGAGGGGATCCGCAGCGGCGTCTTCCAGCCGGGCGAGCGGTTGCGTCAGGACGCGCTCGCCACGCAGATCGGCGTCTCCCGCATCCCTGTCCGGTCGGCGCTGATGAAGCTCGAGTCCGAGGGGCTGATCACGTTCGAGCCGTACCGCGGCGCGATCGTCAATACGCTGACCCCGGACGCAGCGCGCGAGATCTACGAGATTCGCAAGGTGCTCGAGGCGCATGCGCTGCGCAACGCGATGACCGCGATGACGCCGGAGCGGCTCGCGCGGCTCGAGCAGCTCGCGGCCGAGCTGAACGAGGTCGAGGTCGCCGAGGAGTTCCTGCAGCGGCGGGCGGAGTTCTACCACGAGCTCTACGACGAGAAGCGGCAGCCGCGCCTCGTCGCGATGATCGACCGGCTGCGCGAGGAGGTCGGCCGCTTCTCGATCGAGCACAACCTGAACTACACCCGGCCGCCGGGCGACCGGGATCACGCGCTGCTCCTCGGCTTCCTGCAGACGGACGACGCCGACGGCGCGACCGCGTGGCTGCACGCGCACCTGGACAAGGTGCTGGAGCGCCTCCTGACGCGCCTCGCGCACGAATATCCCGTCCAATAGTGGTCGCAACGCATCGTCGGGCGACCCTGACGCTCGCGGCGGTCGCCGCCGGCGCGACCGTGTTCGGTGCGCAGGGGCTCTCGCCGGCCCTGCCCGCGGTGCAGAAGGCGTTCGGGATCAGCGACAGTCAGGTGGGGCTGATCACGGCGGCCTACATGCTGCCGGGCGTCCTGATGGCGATCCCCCTCGGCTATCTCGCCGACCGGCTTGGCCGCCGCATCGTCTTCTCGTCGACGGCGCTCGTCTACGGCGTCGCCGGCGCCGCGCAGGCGCTCGCTCCGAGCTTCACGGCGCTGATCGCCCTGCGGGTCGTGCAGGGGATCGGCTTCGCCGCGCTGATGCCGCTCAGCGTGACGCTGATCGCCGACACGTTCTCCACGAAGGAGCAGGTGAAGGCCCAGGCGTCGCGCCAGATCTCGATGGCGCTCTGCGAGCTCGTGCTGCCGATCGTCGGCGCGGCGCTCGCCGGGCTCTCCTGGCGCTGGCCGCTCGCCGCGCAGGGTGTCGTCGTGCCGATCGCCTTCGTCGGGCTCGCCGTCCTCGACGACCGGAAGGCGCCCGTCCACGAGAACGGCTACCGCGGCGAGCTCGCTGAGGCGTTACGGCAGCCCGGGATGTTCGCCGTCCTGCTCGCCGGCTTCCTCCGCTTCTGGTGCAAGTTCGCGCTCGTCGGGTACCTGCCGACGATCCTGGTGCACCGACACGGCGCGTCGCTGACGCAGGCGGCGACGGTGCTCAGCGTCGCCGCCGGCGTCGCGGCCGCCGTCAACTTCGGCGTCGTGCGCGCGCTGCACCGGCTGCCGGGATCGCTGATGCTGATCGCGTCGGTGATCGGCGTCGGTGTGTGCCTCGTGCTGTTCGCGCTGGTGCCGAGCTGGCAGGTGGCGCTCGTCGTCGCGGTCGGGTTCGGCATCAGCGACGGGACGTTGCAGGTGCTGCAGAACGCCTTCGTCGCCGTCGCCGCGCCCGAGCGGGTGCGCGGCGGGCTGATCGCGTTCAGCGGGATGACGCGGAACGGCGGCAAGCTCGTCGCGCCGCTCGCGGTCGGCGCGCTGCTGCTCGCCGTCTCGCCGGCGGCGGCCTTCGCGATCATCGGCATCTCCACGTGGGTGCTCGTGCCGGCGCTGCGGCCGCTCCGCCAGCTCGACGGGCTGCTGCGGCCCACGGCCGAGGTCGAGCTCCTGGCCGCGCAGGAGGCGGCGGCCTGATGCGCCAGGACTTCCACGAGACGCTGACGGTGGCGCAGCCGTCGGAAGCCGTGTGGGCCGTCGTATCGCAGATCCCCACGGTGCTGTCCTGGATCTCGATCGTCGAGGAGGTGGAAGAGACCGCGCCGGACCGCTACCGCGTCGTGCTCGCGGACCGGCTGGGCCCGTTCAAGCTGCGTGCCGACCTCGAGGTCGGCGTGACGGAACGGGTGGAGCCGCTGAGCATCCGCGCGCACGGGGACGGGGAGGACCGGCAGATCGGCTCCCGCCTGATCGTCGACGTCGCGCTCGAGCTCGCCCAGCTCGCGGAGGGCACGCAGCTCGACGTCAGCGGGAGCTACGAGGTGACCGGCCGGCCCGCGGCGCTCGGTGCGGGCTCGATCCGCAAGAAGGCGGCGACGATCCTCGCCCAGTTCTTCGCCGCGGCCGATGCGTCCCTTTGACGCCGACGAGCTGAGCGGCCGCGCCGAGCGCGCTCGCTCGCTGCTCGAGGAGCGGTCGCTCGACGCCCTCGTCGTCTCCGGCGACTTCAGCGCCGGGATGAACTACTACTGGCTGAGCGGCCACCTGCCGCGCGACTTCCAGCTCAACTACTCGCGCCCGCACGTCATGGTGCTCCCGCTGCGCG
>Ga0070683_100001588_pt1 | contig 17585 bp, 17 predicted proteins | sample KBSC713LmetaG_FD_64662 | JGI IMG/M metagenome (GOLD analysis project Ga0070683, IMG submission 64662) | Corn rhizosphere microbial communities from Kellogg Biological Station, Michigan, USA - KBS C7.1-3L metaG | ecosystem: Host-associated > Plants > Roots > Rhizosphere ... | reverse complement strand
CCGGTCGATCAGAGCGAGGACCAGCAGCAGCCCGTCACGCCGATCACGCCACCAGAGCAGGCGCCGCAACCATCGGCGAGCAGCGGCGGCGCGGTGTCCGGAGGGTCATGAGCCACTCGTCGAGCTGGCCGGCGATCGGGACCACCGCCGAGGTGTTCGTCACCGAGGAGAGCGAGCTGCTCAGCGCGCGCAGCATCGTCGAGGACGAGCTCGCGGCGATCGACCTGGCGTGCAGCCGCTTCCGCGACGACTCCGAGCTCGCGCACGTGAACGGCTCGCCCGGTCGCTGGGTGGAGGTCAGCCCGCTCTTCGTTGAAGCCACGGAAACCGCGCTCGGCGCAGCGCGCACCACGGCCGGTGATGTGGATCCCACCGTGGGCAAGGCGCTGCGCGTGGCGGGCTACGACCGCGACTTCGCCGAGCTGCCCGCGCTCCGCACAGGACGCGTGCGCTTCTCGCCCGCGCCTGGCTGGAGGCTCGTGCAGGTGGACCGGCGGCGGCCTGCGGTGCGCGTGCCGCGCGGGCTGGAACTCGACTTCGGCGCCACTGCCAAGGCGCTGGCGGCCGACCGCGCGGCCAAGGCCTGCGCCGCAGCCCTTCGTGGCGGAGTGCTCGTGAACCTGGGTGGCGACATCGCCGTGGCCGGGCCGGCGCCCGACGGCGGCTGGCCGGTGAGGGTGACCGACGATCACGAGGCGGCGTTCGATGCCCCCGGCCAGACCGTGTCGATCGTCTCGGGCGGGCTCGCCACCTCCAGCGTGTCCGTGCGGCGCTGGCGCAACGGCTCGTCCGGGTCGCTTCACCACATCATCGACCCAGCGAGCGGCCGGCCCGCGGCGGAGTTCTGGCGCACCGTCAGCGTGGCCGCCGCCAACTGCGTGGCGGCCAACATCGCGAGCACCGCCGCGATCGTGCGCGGCGCCTCCGCGCTCCCCTGGCTCGACTCGCTCAAGCTCCCCGCGCGCCTGGTCGCGCCCGACGGCGTGGTGGCACACGTGGCCAACTGGCCGGCGGAGGCGGCCGCGGCTTGACCTTCCCGCTCGCCGTGGCGGGTGCGCCGGCGCTCTGGTACCTGAGCAGGGGAAGCGGCGCCGTTTCGCTGATCCTGCTGACGGGCTCGCTGGTGCTGGGGATCGTGGACCAGCAGCGCTGGCGGTCGGCGCGATGGCCGCGCTTCACGCTCCATGGGTTGCACCGCTGGGTCGCGCTGTTCGCGGTGAGCTTCCTCACGATCCACATCCTCAGCGCGGTGCTCGACAGCTTCGCGCCCATTCGCCTGCTGGATGCGGTGATTCCGTTCGAGAGCAGCTACCGGCCGCTCTGGCTCGGGTTCGGCGCGCTTGCCTTCGACATCCTGCTCGCCGTGACGATCACGAGCCTGCTGCGCAAGCGGGTTGGGCAGCGCGCGTGGCGGATCGTGCACTGGTGCTCGTACCTGGCCTGGCCGGTGGCGGTGGTGCACGGGCTCGGTAGCGGCAGCGACGTGCGTTCGGGCTGGCTGCTCGCGATCGCGATCAGCTGCATCGCGGCCGCGTGGATAGCCGTGTTCGTTCGCGTGATGAGTGCGGCGCCGGCGCCACGGCTCGCGAGCTTCGGCGCGCTCGGCGCGCTGCCGGTGGCGCTGTTGATCTGGCTGCCGCAGGGACCGCTGGCAAAGGGCTGGGCCAAACGGGCAGGGACACCCGCGCACCTGCTCCTCGCGAGCGATGTGACGAAGCCCTCCGCTGCGGCCAGGGCACCCGCGCCGCCTCCCTTCCGGCCTCCGTTCAGCGGCTACCTCGGCGGCACGGTCACAGAGTCGAGCGGTGCAAGCGGCATCGCCGAGGTGGACCTCTCCATGCGCATCAGCGGAGGCGCCGACGGACGCGCCGAGGTATTGCTGGAGGGGACGCCGCTGGCGTCCGGCGGAGTGTCGGTGCGAACGAGCCGAGTGACGCTCGGCCCGGCGTCCGATCCGCGCCGCTACCGCGGGCGGGTCGTCCTCCTCAACGGACGGGACCTGCGGGCGGAGGCGACGGACAGCGCGGGACACACCGTGCGCGCCGACTTCCGCCTCGAGCTCGAGCAGACGCGGGTGGAGGGCACCGTGAGCGTCGTGCCGGCTTAGCGAGGGTCCGAGGCCTGCGAAGATCTGGGCATGGCCCCTGGCGTCGCTCCTCCTGGCCCGCGCACCCCGCGCCTCATCCAGACCGCGCACTTCATCTTCGGCCCGCGTCGCTTCATCACGCGCATGTCCCGCCGCTACGGGCCGATCGTCAAGCTCGGCACCGCGTTCGACCCGAACTTCGTGATGGTCTTCGACCCCGCGATCGTCAAGGAGGTGTTCCGGGCGCCACCCGACCGCCTGCGAGCGGGCGAGGCGAACGAGGTGCTCGGCCCGGCGCTCGGTATGCGCTCGGTGCTCCTGCTCGACGGCGAGGAGCACCTGCGTCAGCGCCGCCTGATGCTGCCTCCGTTCCATGGCGAGCGGATGCGCGCGTACGAGGGGGTCATGCGCGAGGCGGCCGACCGCGCCATCGACTCCTGGCCGCTCGGTCGCGAGTTCGCGCTCCTGCCATCGATGCAGCAGCTCACGCTCGACGTGATCCTGCGCGCGGTGTTCGGCGTGGATCCAGGTCCGCGCCAGGACGAGCTCAAGCGGCGGCTGCGGGAGATGATCGAGCCGGTGGCCAATCGCTTCGGGCTCTTGATGATCTTGCTGATCCCGCGGTTCGGCAACAGCCGCGTGGCGCGCGTGTTTGACGAACGCCGGCGCCGGGTGGACGAGCTGATCTACGACGAGATCGCGCAGCGCCGCAGTGCGCCCGACCTCGAGGAACGCGAGGACGTGTTCTCGATGCTCCTGCTCGCCCGCGACGAGAACGGTCAGCCGATGACCGACGAGGAGCTGCGCGACCAGCTCGTCACGCTGCTCGTGGCCGGTCACGAGACCACCGCCACCGGGCTGTCCTGGGCTTTCGACCTGATCCTGCGGACGCCGCGCGTGCGTGCCGAGCTTGAGCGCGCCGTGGCGGAGGGCGACGACCAGTACGTGGACGCGGTCGCCAAGGAGGCCCTCCGAATCCGGCCCGTGGTGCCGGGGGTGGGCCGGGTGGTGCGCGGCGGGCCGTTCGAGCTGGGCGGCTACACGCTCGAGGAGGGCACCGAGATCAACCCGTCGATCGCGGTGATCCACGCGCGCGGCGCCAACTTCGCGAGCCCAGCCGAGTTCCAGCCCGAGCGCTTCCTCAGCGACGACCCGCCCGACACCTACACCTGGATCCCATTCGGCGGCGGCACGCGCCGCTGCCTCGGCGCGTCGTTCGCACTGTTCGAGATGCGCGTCGTGCTCCGCCGCGTGATCGAGCGTGCGCTGCTCGACGCGGTCGGTCCGCACCCCGAGCGCGTGGAGCGGCGCGGCATCACGATGGTGCCTAAGAGCGGGACGCGGGTGGCGCTGCGGGAGCGGCGGCCGGCGCCGCTAACGCACGATCGCGAAGGAGAGCGTCTTGCGACCTGAACGCTCGCCGGCCGCGTTGGTCGCAGCGATCGTCAGCTCGTAGCCTCAGCAGCTGTGTCCATCAGGCGTTCGCCTCACGGCTGCGCCCCAATCTGCGGGCCGACGATCGTGATCTCTGGGATCGGCTGTAGCGCCCACTGCGGCGGCTCGACGCCAGCCGCGTCGGCGGCAACGCGCGCCCAGTGGCGCTCGAAGCCCGCGGGCGTGCAGACGAGCACGTAGCGGGCGCGCATGTCGCCGTGGTTTGCCAGTGTGTGCGGCACGTTGCGGGGGGCGAAGGAGATCTCGCCGGCGCTCTTGGTGGTCAGCGTGTCCTCGACCTGGAAGATGAGCTGGCCCTCCCGTACGTAGTAGACCTCGTCGAAGTCGTGCGTATGTAGCGGTGGGCCGGCAGTGTGCGGCGGGAGCTCGATGTCCGTTATTGAGACGTGGCCCCCGGTTTCCTCGCTGCGCAGCATCACATTGGTGGCGAGTTTCACGTTCCCTGAGGTTGGAATCGGCTTGGCCATTGCGCTCCTCCTTCCAAAGTAGGCTGTGCGCAAAACTGTTTAGGTAAAGAACAGTTCCAGGTCCGCGGTATTATGGCACACGGTGTCTGGCGATTCGACTGGCGTGCAGGCAACCCCGGCGCGGGCACTGAGCGAGCGTGCCGGCTTCCTGCTGGTGCAGCTTGGCACCCACGCGCATCGACGCCTGGCCGAGCGCCTAGCCACGTTCGAACTCCATCCTCGGCACTTCGGAATGCTCAGCCACCTCGCCGCCTCCGAGGGACAGTCCCAGCAAGCCCTCAGCATCGCGCTCGGGATCCATCGCAGCGCCGTGGTCGCGCTTGTCGACGATCTCGAGCAGCGTGGGCTCGTCGTGCGGCGACGTGACCCGTCCGACCGCCGCGCGTACACCCTCTACCTGACGCCCCGCGGGCGCGAACTGCTGGCCGACCTCGAACACATCGCCGAGGAGCACGAGGCGGAGTTGTTGAGCACCCTCGACGCGTCAGAGGGCGCGCAGCTCATCTCGCTTCTGCAACGCGTTGCCGAATCACAAGGCCTCGCAGCGGGCGTTCATCCGAACCTCGACCCGGCTGCCGGTGACGATCCAACAGCCCCGCAGCCGTAACGCGGCACCCCGTCTACGGAGCGGCGAAGGAATCGAACCTTCCAAGCGGAGGGCTGCTCCGCCCTGCCGGTTTTGAAGACCGGATGGGCCACCAGGCCCATGCCACTCCGCCGCGAAATCTAGTTGCGATCAGCTCAGCAGCTTGTGGAACGCCTTGGCGGCGTCGCGCATCCCGAACGCGCCGTAGAAGCGGTGCGCCTCCACGCGGTGATACGCGGACTCGAGCGACAGCGCCCAGCAGCCGCGCTCGATGGCGCGCTGTTCCGCGTGCTCCAGCAGCGCCCTGCCGATCCCAGTCCGGCGCAGCCCGGCCGCCACGATCAGATCGGGGACCCAGGCCTCCGGCGTTGTGTAGTTGAGGCGCTTGCGGAAATGGAGCGAGCAGAAGCCCACCACCTCGCCGTCGTCGTCCACGGCAACCAGGTGGTCGGCGGTCGGGTCCGACACCTGCGCGGCGTAGATCTCGCGACAGCGGTCGCGCGTCTCGTCCGTGACCTGGGTACGCCCCAGGTCCGCGAGCAGCGCCGTGACCGCCTCGAAGTCCCGCGGCTCCGCGCTTCGCACGTTCATGCCGCGAGGCCGTGCTCGAGCGCGCCCTTCACGCCCGCGTCGAGCGCGTTCAGGCGGTAGAGCGCCAGCGCCTCCGGTGAGCCGAAGCGCCGCGCCGGCACACCGTCCGCCCCGTGGTGGGTGAGGATGCAGTGCGAAAGCGCGAGCAGCTTGTCGTGCGGGAAGCCGTCGATCCCGAGCGCCGCGCCCGCGACGATCTCCTGCCCGAGCGCGAGGTGGCCGATCAGCCGGCCCTCCTCGGAAAGCGCGATCTCGGCCCCCAGCTCGAACTCGCGCGTCTTGCCGATGTCGTGGACGAGCGCCGCGCTGATGAGCAGGTCGCTGTTCAGCCGGGGATGCAAAGCGCACGTCTCCTGCGCGAGCGTGCCCACGGCCACCGTGTGCTCCAGCAGGCCACCGAGGTAGGCATGGTGGCCGCCACGCGTACACGGCGCGCGCCTCATCTCCCCACGCAGCGCCGCGTCGCCGAGGAGCGCGTCGATCAGGCGCCGGTAGTCGGCGTCATATACCTCGCGCGCGAGGTGCTCGAGAAAGCCGTCGAGCTCGTCGAGGTCGCGGTACGCGCTCGGAAGGAAGTCGGCCGGGTCGAGCCCCGACGGGTCGGCCCGCCGGATCTCGCGCAGCTCGAGTTGCAGCTCCCCGCGGAAGCGCTCGGCGCGGCCGCTGACCAAAACGAGCTCGCCGCGCTCGAACTGACCCGCCAGGAAATCGGCCTCCCGGAACGCGCGTGCGGGGATCGTGCCGGTGCGATCGCGCAGCTCGATGGACAGGTAGCCGCTGCCGTTTCGGGCCGTTAGCCGCTCCTTGCGCGTGCACGCGAACACTCCCTCAACTTCGGTACCCGCGCGCAGCTCGGCAATGGACGTGCGGACGCTCGCTTCCACACCTCCAATACTGGGCTGCGGGTCGGACGCTCGGCCGGTCTCACGCCGCTCCGCTACGGTGAGTGAAGGATGGAGCCCTTGATCTGGAGCGCCAAGCCCGAGCTGCGCGACCCCGTTTTGGTGGCCGCGTTCAAGGGCTGGAACGACGCCGGCGAGTCGGCCACCGCGGCGGTGGGCTTCCTCGTGGAGAGCTTCGATGCCACCGAGGTGGCTCGCATCGATCCCGAGGAGTTCTACGACTTCACCGCCGTTCGTCCGACGGTGAGGCTCACCGAAGGCCGCAGCCGCGCCATCGACTGGCCGGAGACCGTGGTCAGCGCGGCGCACATTCCCGCCGCCGAACGCGATCTCGTGTTCCTTCAGGGAGTGGAGCCGTCCCTCAAGTGGCGCACCTTCACCGGGGCGATCGCCGGCGCGGCCAGCGAGCTCGGCGTGAAGCTCGTGCTCACGCTCGGCGCGCTGCTCGCCGACGTGCCTCACTCGCGCGCGGTGAACGTGTCCGGGCTCGCGTCGGACCAGGCGCTGATCGACCGGCTCGGCCTCGAGCGCACCACCTACGAAGGGCCGACGGGCATCGTCGGCGTTCTCCACGACGCCTGCCAGCGGGCCACCCTCCCGTCGGCCAGCCTCTGGGCCGCGGTGCCACACTACGTGGCCGCCGCGCCCAATCCCAAGGCGGCGCTTGCGCTCGTTCGCAGGTTCGAGGGAATCGCCGGCGTGGCGGTCGACGGCAGCGCCCTCGAGGAGGCCAGCGAGGACTACGAGCGGCAGGTGAACGCCGCCGTGGCGAGCGATCCGGACGTGAAGGCGTTCGTCGAAAAGCTCGAGGAGACGATGGACGAGGTGGACGACCCGCCGCCGTTTGGCGAGAACATCCCGTCGGCCGACGCCATCGCGCGCGACTTCCAGCGCTTCCTGCGCCAGCAACGTCCGGACGAGTAATCGCGGTCCGCGCTCAAGCTGGCGCGTCGACATACCGAAAGAACCCTATGTCCGACCCGGTTGTGTCGGAACTGGCCCGCGTATGCGCGAACCGTTTCGTGAGCGTCGGCGATGCCGTGCGATCGCTCCTCGCGTTCCTTCATGAGGAACTGCCTGGCGGTCGCGTGATCTTCGGTGAGCTCAACTACAACACTGACGAGTATCGGGTGCTGGACGCGCTCGGCACGGGCGTGGACGCGCTGTCCGCCGGCGCACGCCTGCCACTGCGCGACTCGTTCTGCATCCACATGTCGAATGACGCCGCGCCGCCGCTGACCGGCAGCGCGTCGGAGGACCCCGTGTACAGCACGCTCGAGCTGTGCAGGACGGCCGGCATCGAGAGCTACGTGGCCGCGCCGCTCGAGCGCGCCGACGGCACGCGCGTGGCCAGCGTGTGCGCGATGAGCTCGGAGCCCGACCAGTACGGCGAGGAGCACCGCGAGCTGCTCATGATTGCCGCCCGCCTGATCGCCTACGAGTGGGAGCACGTGCAGCGCGAGGGCGAGCTGCGGCGGCTGTCCCAGCTTCAGCGCGACGCCACGAGCGACCCGCTCACCGGCCTCCAGCTGCGCGAGCCGTTCCTCGACAAGCTCGACCGCGAGTGGCACCTCACCGAGCGCGGTATCACGGAGTCCTACCTGCTGGCCGTGCAGCCGCTGGGGATCGACGCCGTGCGTGCCACGAGCGGCGACGCGGTGGCCGACCTCCTGCTCAAGGGCTGCGGCGAGGTGATCGGCGCCGCCGTGCGCCGCAGCGACATCGCCGCGCGCGTGGCCGACGACGTGTTCGGGATCATCCTCGTGGGCTGCAAGGGCATAGAGGGCGCGATGGCGTTCCGCTCGCGACTCGAGGCGTCGTTTGAACGGGTGATGAGCCAGCGGCCCGAGGACGTCCAGCTGATCGCCGGGATCGAGAAGCTCGGCGAGGCGGAATCTCCTGCCGAGGCCTTGCAGCGCGTCGAGGAGGCGCTCGGCCCGGAGCCCGTGGGGGCGGCCGGATGATGACCCTCGAACCTCGCCGCGGCGTAACCGCTTACGAATCGCGCGAGGGTGCTCCGGTCTTCCTGAGCGACATGATCATGGAGCTGGGCTTCGCCTCCAAGGAGCACGTGGAGGCGGCCGTGGAGACCGCGCGCTCGTCCGGCGAGACCGTCGGCCGGATCCTCGTCCGCGAGGGACGCCTGAGCGAGGACCAGCTGGCGCGCTCGCTCGCCGCGCGCTATGGACTCAACCACATCGACCTCGGGGAGTTCGACGTCGATCCCGGCGCGGCCAACCTGCTCCCACCCGTGGCCGCGCAGCGCTATCGCGCCGTGCCGGTGGAGTTCCAGCCGGACGGCAGCCTGCTGGTGGCCATGGCCGATCCGTCCGACTCGCTCGCGCTCAACGACATCGCGTTCATGACGAAGCTCGAGGTGCACGCCGCGGTGGCCGCCGAGAACCTGATCGGCGATCTCGTCCAGCGTGTGCCGCTCCCGCCGTCCGAGACACGCAGCTCGGGCTATCCCACTCCGGCTCCCGCTCCTCCGCCTCCGTCCGCCCCCGCGCCGTTTGAACCGCCCGCTCCGGCCCCCGAGCTGTCCACCCTGCGCGCCGAGCTCGACTCCGTGAACACGGCGCTCGACGCCGAGCGGTCCAACCACGCCGCCGCCGTGGCCGAGCTGCGCCAGGAGCTCCAGCAGGCGCGCTCAGAGCCCGTGAGCCACGACAGCGAGGAGCTGGCGGAGACGCGCGCCGAGCTAGAGCGTGTGCGCGAAAAGCTCGACCAGAAGAGGCATGACCTGGAGCACACCCGTCGCGACCTCGAGCAGGAGCGCGAAGAGGTGGAGCGCTTGCGCTCGGAGCTGGGCCACAAGGGCGGCGAGCTCGACCGGTCCCGCGAGGAGCTCGGCCACAAGCACGCCGAGGCCGACGGGCTGCGGCATGAGCTCGAGCAGGCGCGCGCGGAGCTCGACGCCGCTCGCGCCGAGGTGGCCCGCGCCGGCGAGGCCCTGAGGCGGCTCGACGAGCTCGACCAGGCTGAGGCCCGAGTGACCGAGGCACACGCCACGCTCGAGAAGATGCGCCATGAGTTCGAGCTGGAGCGCGAACAGCACGCGGCCACCGAGCGCGACCTGCGCGGGCTGCTCGCCTCCGAGGCCGAGCGCCACGAGGCGCTCCAGGAGGCCCACGCCACCGTGCAGAAGCGCATCGACGCGCTGCGCTCGCAGAACGCCGCGCTGCTCGACGCCTACGCCACCGCCAAGCGCTGGTCGGAGGAGTTCGCGCGCGGCGCGCGGGAACTGGCGAACACGCTGGAGCAGCCGGTGCTCGACGACGCCGTGCGGGCGCAGCAGTCGGGCGGGGAGCCGCCGCCCTCAGACTCGCCCGAGGAGCCCTGGCGCGAGGGCCCCGGCCGCTTCAACCGCGACGAGGAATAACCATCAAGAAGTAGCTCCTCGCCTGGCGAAGGTTTGCACCCGCGAGGAGCTATTTCTCGGCAGCCGGGCAGATGATCCGGTAGTCGCAGAACGAGCAGATGTCGGGCGACGGTGTGGGCTCGAAGTCCTGCGCGAGGATCCCCTCGGCGATCGTCGCCACCGTGCCGCGCACGCGGTTGAGCTCCTCCTCGGAGTGCTCCACCGGCACCTTCTCGTTGTCGAGCACGTAGTAGTAGCTCTGTGCTGCGGTGCGCAGGTCCCACGACTCGCGCGCGCCCATCTGGTACAGGGAAAGCTGGATGTCCTGGCTCAGGTCCTCGGCGGTCTTGGGCTTGCCGGTCTTGTAGTCGATCAGCTCGTAACGGCCGTCGGGGTGCCGGTCCACCCGATCCACGCGGCCGCGCAACAGATGCGGGCCGAGCTTGAAGGCGAAGCTGCGCTCGAACCAAACCGGCTCCGAGTCGCGCGAGAGGTCGAGCTCCCAGTAGCGCTTCAAAGCCGCCACCGCGCGCTCGCGAAACTGCAGCTCGTCGTTGGAGTCGCCGAAGCCGCTGCGGCGCCAGCTCGCCTCGAACAGGTGCATCAGGTCCTCGAGCGATCCGCCGCCGGCCTGGTGGAAGCGCTCGAGCACCTGGTGCACGACGATGCCGAAGCGCTGGTTGATCGTCGGCTCCTGCGGGATGCGGAAGACGCGCGCGAACTTGTACTTGAGCGGACACAGCCGGTAGGTCTCGATGTCGGACGCCGACAGCATCAGGCCGTCGCCTCTCCGCGGGATGAAGGTCTCGAGCGACTGGTCGCCGCCGTGGGAGATCGCCTCGGCGCGGCGGCGCTCGTCCCGCTCGGTGTCCGCCAGGTAGTCATCGAGGGCCGAGCCGAGGAACAGCTCGCGCTGCTCGGGCGTGACCTCTTGGAGCAGCAGCTCGTTGACCTCGGGCAGCGCCTGCGCCAGCGACTGGCCGTCGCGTTCGCGCTCGATCAGGGCCGCGACCTTGAGCAGCTCGAGGTAGCGCACCACCGACTGCGAGATGTCGAGATAGGTGTCGAGCCGCATCTCGCTGAGCCGGCCGCCGACGCTCGACACGCTGTCGAGCAGCTCGTCGCGCAGCATGCGGAACGTCGAGTGCAGACCCTCTGCCGGGCCGAACAGCTCCTCCTCGCGCAGCTCCTCGCCGGCGCGGAGCGCCGCGCGCGCCTCCTCGTAGAACGGCGACGGCCGCGAGCGCTCGCCGCCCTCGGGCCAGGCCAGCACGAGCCCCTTGCGCGCACGCGTCATCGCCACGTGGAGCAGGCGGCGCATCTCGTCCTCGTACGCGGTGCGGCCGTCGTCGGACAGCTCCTCCTTGAGCAGCTCGCGCGGGATGCCGTCGGCGTGCGAACCACCGCGGCGGACGCCGGGCATCCGGCCCGCGTTGAGACCGCCGACCAGCACGTAGTCGAACTCGCGTCCCTTGGCGCTGCGCATCGACATCACCTGCACCGCCGGCGGCAGATCCTCCGGTGCGGCCTCCTCCTCGCGCAGCCCGGCCTCCGCCATCGCGGCCACGTAACGCACGAAGTCGCGTGGCGTGGCGTCCGGCTGGCGGCGCATGTAGGCGGTGGCAAGCTCGCTGAGCTTGGCGATGTTCACGAGCCGCTCGACGGTGTCAGCCTGCGCGGCGAACACCTGCTGCCTGCGCAGGCCGATGCGCTCGATCAGGCGATGCACGAACGCGTCCGGCCGCATCTCGGCGAACGCCGCCGACGCGCTCCGGTACAAGCGAAGGAACGCCTGCGCCCGGTCGCGGCCCTCGGGCGAGAGCTGCGGCCCGTCGCAGGCGGCGATCACCCCGGCCACCATGTCGAGCCGGCGACGGCGGGCATGCTGAGTGAGCCGCGCGATGTCCACCGAGCGCAGCTCGATCGGCGGCCGCGAGAGCGCACGAACCACGGCGCCCGAGTCGGCCGGGTCGGCGAGCAGCCGCAGCCACGCGAGCACGTCCCGCACCTCCGTGCGCTGGAAGTACGCGGCTGCGCCGGTAAGGCGGAACGGCACCGCACGCTCCTCCAGGCCGGCGGCGATCGTCGGCCCCTCGTCGCGCACCGATCGCACGAGCACGCAGATCTCCTCCGAAGGCACGCCCTCCTGGGACACGAGCCGCTCGCACTCCGCGGCGATCGCCTGCGCCTGCGCGCGCTCCGAGCGGCAGCGCCAGAACGCCACGCTGCCGCCGCGCCCACCGCGCAGCCGCTTTTCGATCCGCTCTCCCCCGCCCGCGACCACGGCTCCAGCCGCCTCGAGGATCTGCTTGCCGCTGCGGTGGCTCTGCTCGAGCCGCACGACCTTGCAATCCTCGAACTCCCGCTCGAAGTCCAGGATGTTCTTGCGCGACGCCGCGCGGAAGCGGTGGATCGCCTGGTCGTCGTCCCCTGCCACCGCCACGTTGCGGTGGTCCTGTACGAGCAGCCTGAGCAGCGCGCCCTGCGCGAAGTTCACCTCCTGGTACTCGTCCACGAGCACGTTGCCGAGCCGCTCCGCAACGCGCGCGCGGACGTGCGGCTTCTCGTGCAGCAGCCGGAACGCGTGCAGCACGAGGTCGCCGAAGTCGAGCGAGCCCGACTCGGCCAGCAGCCGGTCGTGGTCCGCGTACACCTGCGCGAACTCGAGCTCCCGCTCCGCGCTCGCGCGCTCGGCGTCACCGCCGTCGCGGCACGCCTCCGCGGTCTTGCGCGCCCAGGCGCCGTACTCGGCCGCGCTCACCATCTCGTCCTTGAGGCGGTCGATCCGCGCGGTGAAGCTGGCGAGCAGGGGCGCGGGGTTACCGCGGATCTCGTGGCGGCGGAGGGTCAGGTCCTCGATGCGATCGAGCATCAGCGCCAGCCGGTCCGCCGGCGTGACGGGCGAGAAGAACGGGTCGAGCCCCGCCTCGAGCGCCTCGTCCTGCAGCAGCCGCGTGGCGAACGAGTGGAACGTCTCCACCCACAGGTCCTCGCCGGCGGCGCCGATGAGGTCCTCCACCCGGTCGCGCATCTCGGCCGCGGCGGCCGGCGAGAACACGAGCGCGAGCAGGCCGTCGGCAGGAGCCGAGCCCTCGTCCACGAGCCACGCGAACCGTCGCGCCAGCACGCGCGTCTTGCCGCTGCCCGCGCCGCCGAGAACGAGGAGCGGTCCGCCCGGATGGGTCACCGCCTCGCGCTGGGCAGCGGTCAAACCGTCGAGCGGGCTCGGCACGTCACCAAGGATACGCAGGCCACGTCGGCGCGAAACAGAGTTTTCCCGCGCTGTGCGGGGGAATGATTCGGGTCCATGCCACGTCTGCGGAGATCCGACTGCTCTGGCCCCGGCATCACGCGGCGCGGCCGGGGGAAGGGGTTCGAGTACATCTCCCACGAGGGCCGCAAGATCAAGGACGCCGAGGTGCTCGCGCGCATCGCCGAGCTGCGCATCCCGCCGGCATGGGAGGACGTGTGGATCTGCCCGCACGCGTACGGCCACCTGCAGGCCACCGGCGTGGACGACGCCGGGCGCAAGCAGTACCTCTACCACGAGCGGTGGCGCGAGCATCGCGACCGGGAGAAATTCGACGAGATGATCGAGTTCGCGCAGGCGCTCCCCGGGATGCGCGAGCGCGTGGCGAGCGATCTCGCGACCAAGGGCATGGCGCGCGAGCGAGTGCTCGCCTGTGCGGTGCGGCTGCTCGACCGTGGCTTCTTCCGCGTGGGTGGCGAGGACTACGCGGTGGAGAACGAGACCTACGGGCTCGCGACCATGCGTAAGGAGCACGTGACGCTCGAGCGGTCCGGCGCGATCACCTTCGACTACCCGGCGAAGAGCGGCCAGCGCCGCATCCAGTCGCTCGTGGATCCCGACGTGTTCGAGGTGGTCAAGCAGCTCAAGCGCCGCCGCGGCGGTGGCGACGAGCTGCTCGCCTACAAGGAGGGCGCGCGCTGGCGCGACGTCAAGTCGCCCGACATCAACGAGTACGTGAAGGAGGTCACCGGCGGCGACTTCTCGGCCAAGGACTTCCGCACCTGGAACGCCACCGTGCTGGCCGCTGTCGCGCTGGCGGTATCGGCGCAGGCAAACAACACCAAGACCGGCAGCAAGCGCGCGATCACCCGTGCCGTGAAGGAAGTTGCGCACTATCTGGGTAACACCCCTGCGGTGTGCCGCTCGTCCTATATCGATCCGCGCGTGTTCGACCGCTTCCAGGGCGGCGTGACGATCGACGGAGTGCTGCCGGAGTTCGTCGAGGGCGTGGACTCTGACAACGCCAACCTCCAGGGCGCCGTGGAAGAGGCGGTGGCCGACCTGATCGCGGGCGACGTGAGCTCGCCCGCGCTCGAGAAGGCCGCGTGATCGCGATCCTCGACATCGACGGCACGCTCGTCGACACCAACTACCACCACACGATCGCGTGGTACCGCGCGTTCCGCCAGCACGAGACGATCCTGCCGATCTGGAGGATCCACCGGCACATCGGCATGGGTGGCGACCAGCTCGTGCAGGCGCTGGCAGGCAAGGAGATCGAGGAGGAGAAGGGCGACGACATCCGCACCGCCGAGAAGGCCCTCTACCTCGCGCTGATCGAGGAGGTGGAGCCGATGGAGGGCGCGCGCGATCTGATCGTTGACCTGAAGGACGATGGCCACACCGTCGTGCTCGCTTCCTCCGCGAAGGAGGACGAGGTGGAGCACTACCTCGACCTGCTCGACGCTCGCGACCTCGCCGACGACTGGACCACGTCCGCCGACGTGGAGGCCACCAAGCCGGAGCCGGACCTGGTGCACGCCGCGCGCGACAAGGCCGGCGGCGGCGACGCCGTGATGGTGGGCGACACGCCGTGGGACGTCAAGGCCGCGGCCGGCGCAGGGGTGGAGACGATCGCCGTGCTCACCGGCGGGTTTGCCGAAGCGGAGCTGCGCGACGCCGGCGCGTGCGCGGTGTTCGAGTCGATCGCCGAGCTGCGGGAGCGGCGCGACGAGACCCCGCTGGGCAGCTAGTGCACTAGCCCGGCAGCAGCAGGTGGCCCTCGGCCACGGCGCTCGCGACGTCCACGAGCTTGCGGTTGTTCGCGCGCGCGTGTGAGCGCAGGAGCTCGAACGCGTCGCGGTCGCCGATCGAGTGGCGCTCCATGAGGATGCCCTTGGCGCGCTCGATCACGGCGCGCCGCTGGATGGCCCCCTCGAGCACCTCCACCTCGCCACTCAGGTGCTCGACCTCGGCGTGCCGGCGCAGCGCGATCTCGAGCGCGCCCTGCACCGTCTCGGCCGTCACCGGCTGCACGTAGGCGAAGATCCCGTGCTTGGCGGCCCGGCTGATGAACTCGGGCTCGGGCACCTCCATCAGCGCGATCACGGGGCAGGTGGCCTCGTCCACGATCTCGTCGATCAGCTCGAGCGCGTGCTCGTCGTCGTCGTGAAGCTTGACGAGCGCGACGTCGGGCTCGTCCTCATCGATCTCGCGCGACACCTCGCTGACGCCAACCGCGCGCGCCGACACCTCATGGCCCAAGCGGTGAAGAAGCCTGGCCACGCTGTCGAGCGCTTCGTGGTCCTCGTCCGCTACGAGCACCTTCAGCCCCTTGGCGCCGTCCCGCTCGCTCATTTGCAGCTCCCGCGTGCGGTGCTATCGTCGCCTGCCTGGGCTGGCCCAGCAGCACGCTTCCCAGAGTCGCGCCCCAGCAACCTGGCGCTCCGTTCACCCAGGTTCCACGTTTTCAGAGGGGCGCACATTTCTCTCAAGGAGTCACAACCAGGCCGCTGGCCCGGGTCTTCCAGAAGGACGGATCGTAGTGCGGCCAGCAACGGCGACGGCGCCCAGTCTCGCATCCGCGAGGACCTCCGACTACTGCAGCGCTACCACGAAGACGGCGACGGCTCCGCTCGCGACGCGGTAATCGCGCGCTTCCTACCGCTGGCGCGCCAACTTGCGCGACGTTACGAGCGACCCGACGAGCCGATGGACGATCTCTTCCAGGTCGCGAGCATGGGTCTCGTGAAGGCGGTCGACCGCTTCGACCCTTCGCGTGGCGTGGCATTCTCGAGCTTTGCCGTGCCCACCATCCTGGGCGAGCTCAAGCGCTACTTCCGCGACGTGGGCTGGGCCGTACACGTGCCGCGCAGCATCCAGGAGCGCGTGCTCGAGGTGAACCGCGCGGTGAGCGAGCTGTCGCGCACGCTCGGTCGCTCCCCCACCCCGGCCGAGCTCGCCGATGCCACCGACTTCACGCATGAGGAGGTGCTCGAGGCGCTCGAGGCGGCCACCGCGTACGACAGCGTGCCGCTCGACGCCCCGCGCCCCGGCGACGATGACGACGACCGCGTGGTGCAGCGGCTCGGCGCGGACGACCCGGGCTTCGAGCTCGCCGAGTACTCGGCCACGCTGGCGCCCGAGCTGCGGGCGCTGCCGGAGCGCGACCGGCTCGTGCTCTACCTGCGCTTTGTCGAGGACCTCACGCAGTCCGAGATTGCCGCTCGGATCGGCGTGTCCCAGATGCACGTGTCGCGCCTCATCCGCTCAGCGCTCGCCAAGCTGCGCTCGGGTGTAGGCGCATAGGGTCGGCCGCTCCGGGTAGCCGGGCGGGATGCGAGTCGTTGTCGTAGGGGCCACGGGGAACACCGGCACGAGCACCGTGCGGGCGCTCGTCGGCGACCCCCAGGTGACGAGCGTCGTGGGCCTCGCGCGGCGGCGCCCGGACTCGTCGGTTGACGGCGTGGAATGGCGTGAGGCCGACGTGCGGAGCTCGGACCTCGTCTCCCATTTCCGCGGCGCCGACGCCGTGGTTCACCTAGCGTGGCTGATCCAGCCGTCGCGCGACCTCGCCACGGTGCGTGCCGTGAACGTCGACGGCAGCGCGCGGGTGTTCGACGCTGTTGCGGCTGCCGGGGTGCCGGCGCTCGTGTACGCGTCGTCGGTCGGTGCCTACTCGCCGGGCCCGAAGGACGAGATGGTCGATGAGAGCTGGCCCACGGAAGGGATCCGCAGCTCGTTCTACTCGCGCCACAAGGCCGAGGTGGAGCAGCTGCTGGGCACCTTCGAGACCATGCACTCCGACGTCCGCGTCGTCCGCTTGCGCCCCGGTCTCATCTTCAAGCGCGGCGCTTCTTCGGAGATCCGCCGCTACTTCGTCGGGCCGTTCCTGCCGAGCCAGCTGCTTCGGCCGGAGCTCATCCCCGTGGTCCCGGACATCCCGCGCCTGCGCTTCCAGGCCGTGCATTCGCTCGACGTGGGCGAGGCGTACCGGCTGGCCGTGGTGCGCGACGTGCGCGGCGCCTTCAACGTGGCGGCCGACCCGGTGCTCGACCCGCGGGAGCTCGGCCGCCTTCTGGGCGCGCGGCCGGTGCGTGTGCCTGCGCGAGTGGTGCGCGGGCTCGCCCACGTGTCGTGGAAGCTGCGGCTTCAGCCCACGCCGGCGGGCTGGCTGGACATGGCTCTCGGCGTGCCGCTGATGAGCACGGCGCGCGCCCGCAACGGGCTCGGCTGGCAGCCGTCCCACACGAGCGGGGAGGCTCTGCTCGAGCTGATCGGCGGCATGCGCGAGTCCGCCGGTGAGGAGACGCCGCCGCTCGAGTCCGGCGCGGGCGGCCCGCTGCGCCTCTGGGAGCTCTTGACCGGCGTCGGGCGCGGGGCGGCCTGAGACACACGAAAGCCCCCGCTTCCGGCCGGGGGCTTTCGGCACTCGCCTGTTGAGTGCAGAATAAGCGCATGCGACTCGTCCTGGCCCTTGCGTCGCTCGCGCTCGCGCTGCCGCTGCTCGCCTCGGCGGGCGCTTCCGGTGCGGACGGCCTCACTTCGTTCCGCACGCCGTCGAAGAACATCTACTGCGCGCGCGAGAAGCTCGGCCACACGGACCTCCTGCGCTGCGACGTCGGCAAGCTCGCCCACAAGGCGCCCAAGCCGCATGGGTGCAAGTTCGGCTACGGCAACTCGTTCGGCGTGAACGCCCGCGGGCACGCGCGTGCGCTGTGCGTGTCGGACAGCGTGATCGACCCGCACGCCGCGGTGCTCGCGTACGGGAAGACGCGGCATTTCGGGCCGTTCACCTGCAAGTCGAGGACGAGCGGGCTCAGGTGCTCGAACCGCTCGGGCCACGGCTTCACCCTCAACCGGACGCGCTACAAGCTGTTCTAGGGG
>Ga0070683_100001586_pt1 | contig 17595 bp, 10 predicted proteins | sample KBSC713LmetaG_FD_64662 | JGI IMG/M metagenome (GOLD analysis project Ga0070683, IMG submission 64662) | Corn rhizosphere microbial communities from Kellogg Biological Station, Michigan, USA - KBS C7.1-3L metaG | ecosystem: Host-associated > Plants > Roots > Rhizosphere ... | reverse complement strand
CCGTTCGACTTGGGCTGCGCGATGTAGTCCTTGATGCGCTCCTGCAGCGGCGTCCAGCCGTCATGGATGACGCCAAGCGCGTGATAGCAGTCCGGCACACCGTTCACCAGCACGCGAATGGCGAGCAGATCGTAGATCTCGTCGTATGGCTTGTCGCGCTGCTTCATCTTCTTGTAGATGGACCACAGATGCTTCGGGCGCCCGCTGATCTCGACGTTCTGGATGCCGGCGCGATGCAACTCGGCTTCGAGCGGAACGGCGAGTTGCGCGATGAGCTGTTCGCGTTCGGCGCGCTTCTGTGCCACCAGCCGCGCGAGTTTCCGATACTCCTCCGGCTCGAGATACTTGAAGGAGAGATCCTCCAGTTCCCACCGCATCTGCGCCATGCCGAAGCGGTGCGCGAGCGGCGCGTACAGATCCATCGTCTCCTGCGCGATGCGCTTCTGCTTTTCCGGCGGCAGATAATCCAGCGTGCGCATATTGTGCAGGCGGTCCGCGAGCTTGATCAGGATGACGCGGACATCCTTGGCGATCGAGAGCAGCAGCTTGCGGTAGTTTTCGGCCTGACGTTCCTGCGTGGAGCGGAACGAGATGTTGCTGATCTTGGTGACGCCATCGACGATCTGGGCGATTTCGCGGCCGAAGTCGCGTTCGACGTCGGCAACCGTGACGGCCGTGTCCTCCACCACGTCGTGCATCAACCCGCTCGCCACCGTGATGGAGTCGAGGTGCAACCCGGCGAGGATCTTGGCGACTTCCACGCAGTGCATCACGTAGTCGTCGCCGGAGGAGCGCTTCTGGCCCCGGTGCGCATCCCGACTGAACTGATAGGCGCGCGACAGCAGCTCGGTGTCGAGCCGCTCCACGAGCGGGTCGTCGCCGAAGTTCCACCCCGGGATCAGCTCCTTCAACGCCGATGCGGTCACAGCAGTCCTGTCTCCGCGAAGCTCACATAACGATCCCGTCCGACGACGACATGATCGTGGACGGGAATGTCCAGCAGCCGGCCAGCCGCCACGAGCTGCTCGGTCACCAGCCGGTCATCCGCCGATGGCGTCGGATCGCCACTCGGGTGATTGTGCACCAGGATGATCGCCGCGGCGCACTCGGCAATGGCCTCTCGAAATACTTCGCGCGGGTGGACGAGCGACGAATTCAGAATCCCGCGCGTCACCGTGACATCCCGCTCCAGCCGGTGCTGGGAGTCGAGCACCGCCACGTGGAACTCCTCCACGGGAAGATCCTGCAGCCGCGCCGCGAACGCCGCATAGACGTCCCGTGGCGAGCGAAGCGGCGCTCCCTCGTCGCGCGACTCGAGTGCCATCCGTCGTCCGAGTTCGAGCGCGGCGTGAATCGTGACCGCCCGCACCATCCCCACGCCACGCATGCCGGTCAACGTTGCCACCGGCTCGGCCGCGATCCGCCGCAGTGATCCACCTGACCGTGCCAGAATCTCCTGCCCCACGCCGAGTGCCGAGCGGCCTCCCGCGCCGGAACCCACGACGATCGAAAGCAGCTCCGGCACACTCAGACTTCGCGCCCCGAGATGCTGGAGCCGTTCTCGCGGACGCTCGGAACGAGGCAGTTCCTTAATACTTAACGACGAACGGGTGTCCGGGCCAGACGCGATAAACATGAGCAGAGCCTCCAGGTGAAGGAATCCTTACCTGGAAGCGTACCCGGCCGTGAGGTCGCGACCCGCATCGCTTCACCGCATCTGTGTCCACCGCTATGCGGTTGCGCCGTGGCACTTCTTGTACTTCTTCCCGGAGCCACAGGGACACGGGTCGTTCCGCCCGACTCTGGACCAGTCCATGTTGGCGGGAACGGACGCGGCGGAAAGCGAACGCGTTTTTCCGGCGCCCACGATTTTCGGCTCCGGTGTCCGCGCCGGCGGCGCGTCGGGCTGCGCGTCCTTTCCATCGGACCCATTGCCGGCATGCTCGCCTTGCGGTTCCACGGGCACGTCCTCGAGCACGCCGAGCGCATTGTAGCGCCGGGCCGGTGTCTGGGACCCGCCGCCGGATCCGCGCGAGCCGGCGGCAAGCGCCGGGGCCGCCGGGGGAGGCGGCTCGAAGAGAATCCGCACACGCAGGAAACGCTCGGTGAACGTGGTATACACGTCGTTCATCAGATCGACGAACATCGTGTACGCCTCCTGCTTGTACTCGATGAGCGGATCGGTCTGCCCCCACGAGCGATACTGGATGGCCGCGCGCAACTGATCGAGATCGTACAGATGATCCTTCCACTTCTCGTCCAGCACGTTCAGCATGACGAGCGACAGCAACTGCCCGGCGTACTCGTTCAGACTCGCGTACTTCGCATCGAACGCCTTCAACCCCGCCTCGCGCGCGAGCTCCTGCGCAGCGGCAATCGTGTCGGGCCGCTCCTCGGAGTCATCCTCGAAGGCCGGCACCAGCAGCAGGTAGTGCATGAGCAGATCCTGTCGCAGCAGCGCGAAGTCCCACTCTTCCGACGTCTCGTACTTTTCGAGGTTCGTTTCGACGCGCCGGTCGATGGCCTTCTCCACCATCTTGACCGACTCGCCTTTCAGCTCCTCGCCGCCTTCGAGGGCGAATGACCGCAGCGAATAGATCACCTCGCGCTGCTGGTTCATGACATCATCGAACTCGAGCAGCCGCTTGCGCGACTGGAAGTTCTGCATCTCCACCCGCTTCTGCGCCTGTTCAATGGAGCGCGTGATCAGCGGATGCGTGAGCACTTCCCCGTCCTTTGCACCCATGCGGTCCATCAGCTTCGCGATCCGCTCCGACCCGAAAAGCCGCATCAGATCGTCTTCGAGCGACAGGAAGAACTGCGATGCACCAGGATCACCCTGGCGTCCTGCGCGGCCGCGCAACTGGCGGTCGATGCGCCGGGACTCGTGGCGCTCCGATCCGATGATGTGCAGGCCGCCACATTCCTCGATCTCCACCGGCCTGCCCTCGGGATCGTTCACGACCGACGGCTTGGACTCCGTGACACCGGCGCCGAGTTTGATGTCCGTGCCGCGTCCCGCCATGTTCGTCGCAATCGTCACCGTGCCCGGCTGGCCGGCTTCGGCGACGATCTCGGCTTCGCGCTGGTGATACTTCGCGTTCAGCACGTTGTGCTTGAGCCCGGCGCGCTGGAACATGCGGGACAGCGTTTCCGAGACGTCCACGCTCACGGTGCCGATGAGCACCGGATCGCCGAGATTGTGCAGCCGCTCGGTCTCCTGAACAATCGCGTTGTACTTCTCGCGCCGCGTCTTGTAGATGAGATCGTGCCGGTCCTCGCGAATCACGGGCTTGTTGGTGGGAATCACCGCGACTTCGAGCCCGTAGATCTGATGGAACTCCGTCTCCTCGGTCTCCGCCGTGCCGGTCATGCCGGCCAGCTTTTCGTACATGCGGAAGTAGTTCTGGATGGTGATGGTGGCGAGCGTCTGCGTCTCACCTTTCACCTGAACGCCCTCCTTTGCCTCCACCGCCTGGTGCAGCCCTTCGGCCCAGCGACGCCCCGGCATGGTTCGTCCCGTGAACTCATCGACGATGAGCACCTGGCCATCCTGCACCACGTAGTTCACATCTTTCTCGTACAACGCGTGGGCTCGCAGGAGTTGATGAATGATGTTGAGCTTCTCGCTCTTCTGCGCGTACTCGCGTTCCAGCGCGGCGCGCCGGTCGAGCTTCTCCTGCGGCGTGAGATCGGGATCGTGATCGATCTGCTGAATGGCCTCGGAAATGTCGGGCAGGATGAACGCATCGCGATCCTCCGGCGAGAGATAGTCCACACCGCGGTCCGTGAGATGCACGGTGTGGTTCTTCTCGTCGAGCACGTAGAGCAGCTGCTCCTCGAGGTCCCCGAACTGCTGCCGGCTCGGTGGCTGGCGGCGGTCCGCAATGTGATCCAGCTCCATCTTCTGCACGAGCTGCTTGTTGCCGCCTTCCTGCAGCAGTTTGAAGAGCCGCTTGTTCTTGGGGGCGCCGAGCTGGGCCTGGTACATGCGGAGGGCGGCGCCACGGGTATCGCCGCTGGCGAGCGCCTGCTCCGCTTCGGCCACGAGGCGATTCGCATCCTCGGTCTGGGAGCGCACCAGCCGTCCGACCGCGGCGTTGTGCTCGCGATACGCGTCGTCGCCTTCATTCCCCACCGGACCGGATATGATGAGCGGGGTACGCGCCTCGTCGATGAGCACCGAGTCCACTTCGTCCACGATGGCGTACCAGTGGGGACGCTGCACCCGCTGTTCGAGCGACACCACCATGTTGTCGCGCAGATAGTCGAAGCCGAACTCGTTGTTCGTGCCATACGTGATGTCGCGCAGGTATGCCTCGCGGCGCTCCGGCGTGCCGGGCTCGGAATCATCGATGCAGCCAACCGTGAGCCCGAGATACGAGTAGAGATGGCCCATCCACTGCGAGTCGCGGCGCGCCAGATACGAGTTCACCGTGACGAGGTGCGCACCCCGCCCGGCCAGCGCGTTCAGATACAGCGGCAGCGTCGCGACCAGCGTCTTGCCCTCACCGGTCGCCATCTCGGCAATGCGTCCCATGTGCAGCTGGACGCCGCCGATGAGCTGCACGTCGTAGTGCACCATGTTCCATTCGGTGCCGTGACCCGTGACATCCACCGTGGAGCCCAGCAGGCGGCGCGCCGCCTCGCGAACCGTCGCGAAGGCTTCGGGCAGCAGCTCGTCCAGCACCTCGGCGATGGTTTCGCGCAGCTCGCCCTCCACACCGCCCCGGCCGTCGGCGCCGCTCAATTCGTTGTCAATCTCCTCGCGCTCCTGCGGATCGGCCGTGAGCTTCTTGCGCTCCTTCAGGTCGGCGACCTGCCGCTCCAGCTCCGCGGTCCGCTCGCGAACGACTCCGCGCAGCTTGTCGCTCTGCGCCTTGAGCTCGTCCTCGGAGACATCATGGAGACGCTCGTACTCGGCGTTGATGGCATCCACAATGGGCTGGATGCGCTTCACCGCGCGCACGTGGCGACTGCCGAATATCACGTTCATCAATGGCTTCAACATGGCAACCCCTATCGGTACAGCCCGGCCGTCGCGATGAATCCGGCGACGGCCTCGGTCACGAATCCATGAATGCTGTGCCCATCATGCACCCGCGCCCGGATCTCGGTCGCGGACACGTCAACGCGGCGCGTACGGACACGGCGCAGCCCGCGCGGCGCGGCACCTGCGGCAACCTCGCTCGAACCGTCCGGTTCGCCGGCGCGCGTCAGGACGACGATGTCCGCCAGTGCCGCAATGCGTTCCGGCGCGCGCCAACTGCCAATCTGACCAGCCAGGTCCTCGCCAATCAGCAGCACGAGCGCTGCACCGGGCTCGCGCTCGGACAGCGCGGTCAGCGTGTCTACCGTGTAAGATAACCCGCCCCGGTTCAATTCGATCGGGTCCACGATGAATCGCGGATCACCCGCAACCATCAGCTCCAGCATGCGGCGGCGTTGCTCCGCGGTGGCCCACACGCGGCCGACCTTGAATGGCTGCGCCGCCGCGGGCACGAACAACAGCCGGTCCAGCACCAGTGCCTCGAACGCGTCGCTCGCCGCCAGCAGGTGCCCGACGTGGGGCGGATCGAACGTCCCGCCGAAGATCCCCAGCCGCACCCCGGTCAGGGCTTCGGGGCGGAGGCGGTGGCCGGCGCCGGTACGCACGCATCCGTCACCTGCTTGTCGGCCGGATACTTCTCGCGCAGCGTGGCGCACGTCTCCGCCACCTCTTCCTTGTATTTGATCTTGCCGTACGCCTCCACGAGCCGCAGCAACGCCAGCTCGGCGTGCTTCGTCGTGGGATAGAGCCGCACGACGTCCTTGAAATAGATGATGGACGGATCGTACGCCTTCCGGCGCAGATAGAACATGCCGTCCTCGTAGTTCTTGGTCGCCAGCCACTCCGTGAGACGGTTGATCTCGGCCTGTGCCTTGGCATGGAGCGGCGAGTCCGGATACGCCACCAGGAAACTGTTCAGGGTGCTGACCGCGGTCTCGCCGTATTCCGAATCCAGCGTGGGCTTCTTCCACAGCCTGGAGTACGACATGCCGGTCTCGAATGTGGCCGGGGCGGCCAGCGTATCCTCCGGAAAGCTCTCCGGAATCCGCGAGAACGCCTGCGCCGCCAGAATGAATTCATGTCGCCCCTGGTAGGCCTGGCCCAGGTAGTAGAACGACTGCGGCAGCAGCGGATCACGCGCGGGGAGGTTGGTCGTGAGCCGCTCGAAACCGTTCACGGCGTTGTCCCAGTGATGCACCTGTAGCTGCTTCAACGATGCGGAAAACAGCAGGTCGTTGGAGGGAAACTTCGCCGGGACGAACGCCTGGTGGTGACAGGCAGCCAGCAGCGTGAGCAATACCAGCGCCGAAAGATGGCGGTGCAGTGAACCCTTCATGTGGCGTGTGATACCCGAAAGGGACGCGTGCGTTCATGGCCGCTCGAGAAAGCGCGTGCGCTGTCCGCCGCATGTGCGAACACAGACGGAATTGGCGTCATGCGCGACGGCTCAAGCGCCCATCGCCCAGTCCCTTGAAGTACGTGATGGTAGCCGTGAGTCCCTCCCGAAGGGAGACGGCCGGTTCCCACCCCAGCGCGCTGCGCGCGCGGGTGATATCCGGCCGGCGGACCTTGGGATCGTCTTCCGGCAGCGAGTGATGCTCGATCGGAACGGCGCAGCCGGTAAGCTCCAGCACCAGCTCCGCGAGATGCCGCACGGTATTCTCTTCCGGGTTGCCGATGTTCGTGGGACCCGTGACCGGCGACAGAAACAGGCGATAGATCCCCTCGACTTCATCCGAGACGTAGCAGAAGCTGCGCGTCTGCGACCCATCGCCGTAAATCGTGATGGGCTCGCCGTTGAGCGCCTGCACGATGAAGTTCGAGACCACGCGGCCATCGCGCGGGCGCATGCGCGGTCCGTACGTATTGAAGATGCGCACGATGCGCGTGTCGAGGCCGTGATACCGGTGGTACGCCATGGTCAGTGCTTCGGCGAATCGCTTGGCCTCATCATACACGCCGCGCGGACCCACCGGGTTCACATTGCCCCAATAGGTTTCCGGCTGCGGGTGCACCAGCGGATCACCATAGACCTCGGACGTGGACGCGAGAAAAAAGCGCGCCGATTTCGCCTTGGCCAGGCCGAGCGCGTTGTGCGTGCCGAGCGCGCCGACCTTGAGCGTCGGAATCGGGTGCTCGAGGTAGTCGATCGGACTGGCAGGCGACGCGAAGTGAAGCACGCCATCGAGTGGCCCCGCCACGTACGTATAAGTCGAAATGTTGTGCCGCAGAAACTCGAATCGCTCATGCCCGATGAGATGCGCGATGTTGTCAGGATGGCCGGTGATGAAGTTGTCGAGACCCACGACCTGGTGCCCGTCCGCGAGGAAGCGATCGCACAGATGCGAGCCGAGAAATCCGGCCGCGCCGGTGATCAGCACTCTCATGTCCGCGCCCGCCCGATCGAATCGTACTGAAAGCCCAGCTCCGCCATCTTCGCGGGGTCGTAGAGATTGCGGCCGTCGATGATGACCGGCCGGCGAAGCAGTTTCCGGATGCGCGCAAAGTCAGGGTGGCGATACTCATTCCAGTCGGTCACGATGACGAGCGCGTCGGCGCCGTCCACAGCCGCATAGTTCGTCTCCGCATACCCGATGCGATCGCCCAACCGCCGCCGTGCCTCATCCATCGCCACCGGATCGTGTGCCACGACCGCGGCACCGCGCGCCAGCAGATCCTCGATGAGCGTCAGCGCCGGCGACTCGCGCATGTCGTCCGTTTGCGGCTTGAAGGCAAGGCCCCAGAGCGCGATGCGGGTATCGTGAAGCTCACCGTCGAGCGCATCGCCCAACTTCTCGCACAGCCGTCGCTTCTGATTGGCATTGGCCGACTCCACCGCGGTGAGTACCGAGAGCGTCGCCCCCCATTCGTCCGCCGTCCGCATGAGCGCCTTGACGTCCTTGGGAAAGCAGGAGCCTCCGTATCCCGGCCCCGGAAACAGAAAGGACGCGCCAATGCGCTGATCCGAGCCAATGCCCTTGCGCACGTGGTCCACGTTCGCGCCCACCCGCTCGCACAGATTCGCGATCTCGTTCATGAAGGAAATTCGCGTCGCGAGCATGGCGTTGGCCGCGTACTTGGTCATTTCGGCGGACGGGATGTCCATGAAAATGATCGGCTTGCCGGTGCGCACAAATGGCGCGTAGAGCTCGGCCATCACCGAGCGCGCATGATCGCTCTCGACGCCCAGTACGACGCGATCGGGACGGAGAAAATCATCCACGGCGTTCCCTTCCTTCAGGAACTCGGGATTGCTGCAGAGGTGAAACGGGTGCTGCGCCTTGAGGCCCACGGCGGCGGCGACTTTCTGCGCGGTCCCCACCGGTACGGTGGATTTCGTCACCACCACCAGCTCCTGGCGCATATGCTCGCCAATGGATTCCGCCACGCTCAGGACGTGCCGCAGGTCCGCTGATCCATCCTCATCCGGCGGCGTCCCTACGGCGATGAAAACGACCTGCGCGGCGGAGATGGCGTGGGGGATGTCCGTGGTGAAACAGAGGCGGCGCTGCTCCTGATTGCGCGCAACCAGGCTGTCGAGCCCCGGCTCATAAATGGGGAGGACATTCCGGGTGAGTCCGTCGATCTTCGCCGCATCCACATCGGCGCAGATCACGTCGCTGCCTGTCTCCGCCAGACAGGCCCCGACCACCAGGCCCACGTACCCCGTACCAATAACTGTGATGTGCACGCGATGTCAGCGGGACAGGAAGGAACGATCTCGGTAAGATGAGAGCCTGTAAAGGTATTGCCGCCATCGTGCCGGAGCAACGTGCGGCAGCCTCACGGATAGCGGAAGCGCCAGGTGCCCGTGAGCCGAAACTGCCCATACGTCGCGGCCGGAGCGTGCTGATTGTTCACGTTGTCGATGCGCCCGAGCTCGACGCTGGCGGTGACGGGAATCGTCGCGTCCAGCCACTGCGCCGAGGCGTCGAACAACCACGCGCCCTGTACGGCGGGCTGGTCAGCGGTGGTGTCGGGAAAGGGATCGCCCGCGTGTCCCATGCGATCGGGCGGCGGCCGCTGTGCGATGCGCAGCGCGCCATGTCGCCACCGGGAGATGCCGCCGCCGAGTCGCAGCTTCGGCAGCGTCCAGAACTGGGCGAAGAGGCGCGCCATGTCAGCGTCCGGTCCCAGCTCGGATCCGATCGGCTGATCATACTGCTGCCAGGTATCGGTGTAGCTCCGCCCGAAGTAGGTATACGCGCCGACGCGACGATACTGGAAGCCGATGCTGGTGGGCACGATGAGCGGCAACGCGTACGTGGCCCGCAGGTTCCACCCCAGCAGATCCGGAAAGACCTTCCTGTCGCGGGAGTCGATCTGGATGTCGTCAATCAGGAGGTCGCCCTGGAGCGACGCACGGCCGACGTTGGCGCGAACCGAGCCGAATGCGGAAAGATTCGCGTTGCCGGCTGTTTCCGTGGGACGGCCGCGATCGTTCTGCACGACCTGATAGATCATCAGCGGATTCGCGTACTGCAGATTGATGCCACCACCCTGTCGTGGAATCACACCCGTCTCGCCGACGGTGAATTCGAGCTGGCGGCCGGGTCGCCAGGTGAGTGCGTGACCGATGAGCATGCGATGCCAGCGCTGCGTGACGCCGCTGTCCGCGAGACTGTCCGTGGCGGTGGTCAGCACCACGTCGTTGATGGATGCGAGGAGTGCCTTGAATTCGAAGTGCGTCCACTGCGCCGTGAGCGTAATGCGATCCAGCGCGGGACCGTTCGCCGAGAGCACCAGCGACTCGAGGCCATCGCCGAGCCACGCCTCGCGGGCGCGGCCGACGGAGAGCACGACGCGACCCAGTCGGCCGGACGCGTAGGCGTCACTGAAATCGAGGATGCCGGACGTACTGCGAAACGGCTTGGCGCGCACCGTCGGATCATTGCGATACTGCGTCTCCCCGTACGCTTCGGAGACGAGCAGTACGTTCGGGCCGCCGTCCCACGTCACGCGCACCCGGCCGATGCCAACGAGCGGCGGGTCGCCTTCCGAGGTGGACCGCACATCCTGCCAGAGCGGGTCGATCGTGCCGCCCGTGAGGCCGGTCGCCCGAAGTGTGACAGCCGCACCCAGGCGGAGTCGGCTCGCCGCGGAGTCGACCACAGGTTGGTGCACCACGAACCGTGCGGTGAGCTGGTTCAGAATTCGACCCGCGCATGCCGGTTCCGTGGCGGCCGCATGCAGCGCCGCCTGGATGTCCTTGACCAGAAAGGGACGGAAGGCAGACACGCGCGCGGCACCGCAGCCGAGCTGCACGAGCCCGTCGAGCTGGACGTACGCCGGATCATCCAGGGGGAGACCGACGAGCGGATGCTGCGCAGCCGCCGGCCTTGCCAGGCATGCGAGGAGCACGGCAAGCACTCCCGTCACCGGGCGGGCGGGCATGGTGGACCTCACTAGCTCACAAACCGGGTCTTGGAGCGGCCGTCGGTGCCACCGACACGATCGCGCAGGCTGGCGATGAGCGCCGCCTGTGGAGAAAACTCGGGCACGAGTTCCTGCAGCTTTCGCAGGATCGCGCGTTCATCACGGATACACAACGAATCCCAGAGCTGGTCGAGTGCACGATCCAGCGGTACCGGCGACGCCGTCCGCACGATGCGGATCTTCTCGTAGCGGGTGGGAATCGTTTCCTCGCTCGCGGACGTCAGTTGCTCGTGGAGCTTCTCTCCCGGGCGCAGGCCCGTGAAGACAATGGGAATATCCACGTCGGGTTCGAGACCCGACAGGCGGATGAGATTGCGCGCCAGATCCACGATGCGCACCGGCTGCCCCATTTCCAGCATGACGATCTTGTCGTGCGCTTCCTCGAGCACGGAGGATTGCAGGACGAGTTGCACGGCCTCCGGAATGGTCATGAAATAGCGACTCGCTTCCGGATGCGTCACGGTGACGGGTCCGCCTGCGGCAATCTGTTCGGTGAAGAGCGGGACGACCGAGCCGTTGCTCCCCAGCACGTTCCCGAAGCGGACCGCCACGAAGTGCTGCGCGCGCCCGGCGTTCATCGAGAGCACGATCAGTTCGGCGAGACGCTTGGTGGCGCCCATGATGTTGCTGGGACTTACCGCCTTGTCCGTCGAGATCAGCACGAATTTCGCCCCGAACTCCGCCGCGAGCAGCGCGACGTTGCGCGTGCCGAAGACGTTGTTGTGCACGGCATGGGCCAGATGTGCTTCCATCATGGGCACGTGCTTGAACGCCGCGGCGTGATACACGAGCTCGGGCTGGTATTCGTGAAAGGCCCGCTCCACGTCCTGCTGCTCGCGAATGTCACAGATGAGCGGGTGCAGCTCGAGCGCCGGCTGGCGGCGACGCAACTCCTGCTCGATGAGAAAGAGCGCGTTTTCGCTGCGCTCCATCAGCACCATGGCTCCCGGACCGTATTCCGCGATCTGGCGGGCCAGCTCCGCGCCAATGGATCCGCCCGCCCCCGTGATGAGAACGCGTCGTCCGAGAATGTCGGAGCGAATGAGGGAGGTATCGAGATCCACGGGATCGCGCCCGAGCAGGTCTTCCACCTGCACGGCGCGGACTTCGCTGATCTGGACGCGGCCGCTGAGCGCCGCAATGGCCGGCAGAATCTTGAACGGGAGCCTGGTCGCCAGACACCGGTTGACGATGGCCTGGACTGCGTCCCGCGGCGCCGACGGGATGGCGATGATGATCTCGTCGGCCGGATTCCGGGCGAGCACCGGCACCAGTTGCGCCGTGGTACCGAGCACCGGCACGCGGTGGATGTGGAAACCCGTCTTGTTGCCATCATCGTCCACGAAACCGACCGGCTGATAACCCAGACGGGGATTGTTCTGCATCTCGCGCAGCAGCAGCTCGCCGGCGTCGCCGGCGCCAATGATCAGCACCCGGCGCGGCCGCGGCCCCCCGGCGGTGGAGCGGCGAGTTTCCCGCAGTGCACGCAGCGCGAAGCGCACGCCGCCGATCAGCATGACCGTGAGCAGCGCGTCGATGATGATCACCGATCGCGGGAACACATACGCGTGCCGCGTGAACACGAGCGAGGCGGTGAACAGGACGCTGCTGATACCGATCGCCTTGAGCAGGGCGAACATGTCGCTCATCCCGACGTAGCGCCACCAGCCGGTGTAGAGGCGGAACGCCGCGAAGGCGAGCAACCGGAAGACGAGCAGCGGCCCCAGCGTCACCCAGAAGGTCCGCAGGTAGGCGGCCGGAATATCACCATCAAAGCGCAGCACGTAGGCAAGCGCGTAGCTGGCCACGACAAGAATCAGGTGAACGCTGATGACCAGCAGCCGCCGGTGGCGAAAGGTCAGCGCCAGGATACGGCGCTCGGCCTCGTCTGTCGCTGCCGTCGCGGAGAGTTCATCCGTGCGGCTCACCACCAGTTCAGGATTCATCTGCCGTAGAACCCCCGGATGGCGCCAATGGTCTCATCCTGCTGCGCCCGGGTCAGCTCGGGAAACACCGGGAGCGAGAGGACTTCGCGCGCCGCGCGCTCGGCTTCCGGACAGCTGCCCTCGGTGTAGCCGAGGTAGGAGAAGCATGGCTGCAGATGCAAGGGGAGCGGATAGTATATGGCGTTGCCGATTCCCCTGTCCCGGAGATGCGCCTGCAGCGCGTCCCGCCGCTCCGCCCGGATCGTGTACTGGTTGAAGATGGATTCATTCTTCGCGTCGATCAGCGGCGTCTGCACCTCCGCCACGTCCGCGAGCGCGTCATCGTAGTACCGCGCGTGGTCGCGGCGGGTCATGCTCCACTGTTCCAGATGGGGAAGCTTGGCCAGCAGCACGGCGGCCTGCAGCGCGTCGAGGCGACTGTTGTATCCCACTTCGTCGTGAACGTACTGCACCGCGCCGCCGTGCACGCGCAGCCGGCGCAGGCGGGTCGCGAGCCGCTCATCCTGCGTGACCATCATCCCGCCGTCGCCATATCCGCCCAAATTCTTGGACGGGAAAAAGCTGAAGGTGCCGACGGCGGCGGACTCTCCCGCCATCACCCAGTGGTCCCCGATCCGACGGCGCGCGCCGATGGCCTGGGCCGCGTCCTCGATGAGGGGAACGTCCGGCACTGCCGCAGCGAGCTCCTCGAGCGGCGCCATCTGACCGAAGAGATCCACCGCGATCAGCGCCTTCGTCCGCGACGTGGTCGCCGCGCGCGCGTGCACCGGAGAGATGTTGAAGGTTCCGGGATCAATGTCCACGAACACGGGGGTCGCGCCCACGTTGTGCACCGTGCCGGCGGTGGCAAAGAACGTGAACGGCGTCGTCACCACCTCGTCGCCGCGGCCGATGTCGAGCGCCCGAAGCGCGAGCAGCAACGCGTCCGTGCCGCTCGCGCAGCCAATGCCGAATCGCGTGCGCGAGAGCTCGGCGACCGCCTGCTCCAGCGCGTCCACCGGTTCACCCAGAATGAATCGCTGGTCGTCCACCACCTGCATCAGTGCGCGCACCACATCGTCACGGATGCAGGCGTGCTGCGCGCGAAGATCGAGAAGAGGAACAGGCATGCCAGTCAGCCGAAGAAAATGTTAGTCAGCGCACGTCGTCGGAACACGATCAGATGGTGACGGTCGCGCGCGCCAGATCGTGCCACTCCTGCAGCGCCCGCACGCGCGGCGGACGGAATCGGAGCGCCAGGATCGCATCGCACGCGGCGTTCGCCGCCGAGAGCGTTGTCGTATACGGAATCCGATGCGCGACGGCCGCCTGGCGCATCGTGTAATCGTCGCGCTGGGAATGTTTGCCCAGTGGCGTGTTGATGAGCAGTTGCACCTGACCGTTGACGATGAGATCCACGCCGTGCGGCCGCCCTTCGTGCACCTTGAAGACGCGTTCGGCCGGAATGCCGCGACCGCGCAGGTACCGGGCCGTGCCCGATGTCGCCAGGATGCGGAACCCCATCTCGTGGAATCGGCGTGCGATTGGCAGCACGGTCGCCTTGTCGGAATCATTCACCGTGATGAGGACGCTGCCAGAGAGCGGCAGTCCGTTGTCGGCGGCGAGCTGCGCCTTGGCAAAGGCGCTGCCGAAGGAATCCGAGATCCCCATCACCTCGCCCGTCGAGCGCATTTCCGGTCCCAGCACCGGATCGGCCTCGCGGAACTTGTTGAATGGAAAGACGGCCTCCTTCACGGACACGTATGGCGGCGTGATCTCCTCGGCCAATCCGATCGTCGCGAGCGTTTCACCCGCCATGACACGCGCCGCGATGGACGCGAGCGGCACGCCAATGGCCTTCGAGACGAAGGGGATGGTCCGGCTGGCCCGCGGATTGACTTCGAGGACGTAGACCACCCGGTCCTTCACGGCGAACTGCACGTTGATCAGCCCAACCACGCCGAGGGCGCCCGCCAGCGCTACCGTATGCTCGCGCATGGTCATCAGGTCCGCCTCACCAATGATGTAGGGTGGAAGCACACACGCGGAATCGCCCGAATGAATGCCGGCATCCTCGATATGCTGCATCACGCCACCAATCACGACGCGCTCGCCATCCGAAATGGCATCCACGTCCGCCTCGTAGGCATCCTCGAGAAAGCGGTCGATGAGCACGGGCCGGTCGTCCGACACGCGGACCGCGTGCTCGAAGTAATCATGCAGCGATGATTCATCGTACACGATCCGCATGGCGCGGCCGCCCAGCACGTAGCTGGGACGTACCAGCACCGGGTATCCCACATCGGCGGCGATGCATACGGCCTCCTCGATGCTCGTTGCCGTGCCCGATGGCGGTTGCCGCACTCCGACCTCGCGGGCGATCTGCTCGAAGCGGCGACGATCCTCGGCGATGTCGATGGCGTCAGGCGACGTTCCGAGAATGTGCACGCCGGCGCGCTCCAGCGCACGGGTCAGTTTGAGCGGCGTCTGCCCTCCGAGCTGGACGATCACACCCAGCGGCTGCTCCCGCTCGACGATCTCCAGCACATCCTCGAGTGTGAGCGGCTCAAAGTAGAGCTTGTCGGAGATGTCGAAGTCGGTGGAGACGGTTTCGGGATTGGAGTTGACCATGATGGTCTCATAGCCACGCTCGCGCAGTGCCAGCGCCGCCCGCACGCAGCAGTAGTCGAACTCCACGCCCTGTCCGATCCGGTTCGGGCCGCTCCCCAGGATCATGATGGACGGCCGCCCGGAGGGCGGCGCCTCGCTCTCCTCGTCATAGCTGCCGTACAGGTATGGCGTGCTGGACGGGAATTCGCCCGCGCAGGTGTCCACCATCTTGTACGCGGGGCGAATGCCGAACGCCCAGCGGCGCGCACGCGCCGCGTCCTCCGATTCGCCCCGCAGCGCCGCCAGTTGCGCATCCGAGAAGCCCTGGCGTTTCATGGCCCGCACATCCGCGGCCCGGATGTCGGCCAGCGCCGCGTAGTGCGCTTCGGCCTCCACCATTTCCTGCATCTGTGCCAGAAACCACGGGTCCACGTGCGTGAGCTCATGGATCTCGCTCACGTCCAGTCCGCATTGCAGCGCGCGCTTGATCTGGAAAATGCGCTCGGGCGTTGGCTGGCGCAGCGCGCCGCGCAACGACTCGAGCGAGTCATCGACCAAGCCGTCATCCCGGGCGCGCGATCCCGTCACCCACCCGGTCCGTCCGGTCTCGAGGGCGCGCAGTCCCTTCTGGAAGGCTTCCTTGAACGTGCGCCCGATTGCCATCGATTCGCCCACCGATTTCATCTGCGTCGTCAGCCGTGGATCGGCAGATGGGAACTTCTCGAATGCGAAGCGCGGGCACTTCACCACCACGTAGTCCAGCACCGGTTCGAATGACGCGGGCGTTGTTTTCGTGATGTCGTTCGCGATCTCGTCCAGCCGATAGCCGACCGCCAGCTTCGTGCCGATCCGGGCAATGGGAAAGCCCGTCGCCTTGGACGCGAGAGCCGAGGAGCGCGACACCCGAGGGTTCATCTCGATGACCAGCATGTCGCCGTTCTCCGGATTCACGGCGAACTGGATGTTGCACCCGCCGGCTTCCACGCCAATCTCGCGTATTACCGCCACGGCCGCGTCGCGCATGGCCTGGTACTCGCGGTCGGTGAGCGTCATGGCCGGCGCCACCGTGATGCTGTCGCCCGTGTGGACACCCATGGGATCGAGATTCTCGATGGAGCAGACGATCACGACATTGTCCGCCCCGTCGCGCATGACCTCGAGCTCGAATTCCTTCCAGCCGAGCACACTCTGCTCGATGAGCACCTGCCCGACCGGCGACATCTCGAGCCCGCGCCGCACGATCTCTTCGTATTCGGTGCGATTGTAGGCCACGCCGCCGCCGCTTCCGCCCAGCGTGAACGATGGCCGGATGATCGCAGGGAAGTCCACGACGGGAATGAGCGCGAGCGCGTCGTCGAACGATCGGGCGATCCCGCCGCGCGCGACGGGCAGTCCGATGCGCCGCATGGCATCGGCGAACTCCTCCCGATCCTCCGCCATGCGGATGGCGCGCGCATCGGCGCCGATCAGCTCCACATCGTACCGAGCGAGCACCCCGCTATCCGCGAGCGCCATGGCGACATTCAGCGCCGTCTGTCCGCCCATCGTGGGCAGGAGTGCGTCCGGGCGCTCGCGCTCGATGACCTGCGCGACCGTGTCCGCCGTGACCGGCTCAATGTAGGTCCTGTCGGCAAATTCCGGATCGGTCATGATCGTGGCCGGATTGGAGTTCACGAGGATCACCTCGTAGCCTTCCTCGCGCAGCGCTTTTGCCGCCTGCGTGCCGGAGTAGTCGAATTCGGCGCCCTGTCCAATGACGATGGGGCCGGAGCCAATGAGCAGGATGCGGTTGAGATCAGCGCGTCGTGGCACGGAGCAGATCGAGAATGATGGAATCCAGCGACCGTTCGGGGGTCCAGCCGGTCGTCGCCCGCAGCCTGGCGGTGGAACCAACCAGCATGGGAACCTCTACCGGACGCACGAGTGAAGCATCGACTTGCAATTTCGCATCCACACCAGCAAGGGCAAGGACACGCGATGCGAGCGTCGCCACGTCGGTTCCCGTTCCGCTGGCCACATTGTACACGTCGCCGGGCACACCGCGTTCCACGAGGAGCACGTAGGCACGCGCCACATCGGCCACATGCAGATAGTCGCGAACGGGACTGGTATTGCCGATGGGTGCCGCACCGGCGCGCGCGGCGCGGAGCGCCAGGGCCCGCCGGACGAGTGCGGGCAGCAGGAAGCGCGGGTCCTGCCCAGGCCCGCTGTGATTGAAGGAGCGCGTCGCCACGACCCGCACCCCGTCGTGGCGGTGCGCGGCGAGCGCCACGACTTCCTGCGCGGTCTTGGATGCGGCGTACGTGTTGAGCGGCCGCAGTTCCGCCTGTTCGGTGAGCGGCTGTTCATCCGCCCCGTGGCGGCCATACTGTTCGCCGCTGCCGACGATCAGGATCGTGGGGTCGAGCGTTCCGGCACCGCGGCGCTGCGCCGCCTCCGCGAGCAGGCGCGCCGCCGCCACGACGTTCACCTCCAGCGCCGCTGCCGGTGCCTCGCTCGCCGTCGGTACGAAGGACACGCCCGCGAGATGAAAGATGGCGTCGGGCCGACCGCGCTCCATCGCGGCGGCGACGT
>Ga0070683_100001583_pt1 | contig 17603 bp, 10 predicted proteins | sample KBSC713LmetaG_FD_64662 | JGI IMG/M metagenome (GOLD analysis project Ga0070683, IMG submission 64662) | Corn rhizosphere microbial communities from Kellogg Biological Station, Michigan, USA - KBS C7.1-3L metaG | ecosystem: Host-associated > Plants > Roots > Rhizosphere ... | reverse complement strand
GAAGCTCGCGCCCCAAAGAACAGCGGCCGGAAGCATGGCCCACACACAGCGCGCCAGATCCAGTTCGAAATTGAACCAGGGATCGAGCGAAAGCCAAGGGTCCACCGGCCAGAACGGAAGGGAATGGCTCACCGTGTAGGCGGTCCACGCGATGAACACAGCGAGCAACGCCTGACACGCAGCCAATGCGACCTTAGTGTTCGCCAAGCGGCGGGTCAGAGAGGAACCCAAGCTGCTGCCAGCCCAAAGTCCCAGCAAGAAGACAGCCAAGATGATGGAGAAGGTGTAAACGGTGGCGCCCAGCAGAAGCGATAGCAGACGTGTCCAGACGACTTCCGCACCCAATGCCGTCAATCCCGAAAGAAGGATGGTCAGCTGAACCCATCGGATACCCTGAGCGCCGGACACTGGAGCGGAGGACTCCTGCGCGGCTACGTAAGTCATCGAGCTCGCCAAGGCCAGACTGAGGCACGCCACAGCCAGATTGATCGCGGCCGCAGCGTAGGTGGTCGCCGCCATGTCATAAACACGCAGCAGATAGAAACCTGCGAATAGCGAACCGAACACGGCGCCGGCAATATTGGCGCTGTACAGGTATCCAAGACGCGCGACGCCCTGAGGTCCGCTCTCTACCCAGCGTGAGATCGCAGGGAGCGAAGCTCCCATAAGCATGGTGGGAGGCAACAAGCAGACACCAGCGATCACACCGCGCAGAATCAATCCGAACATACCCTCTGAGGCCCCTGCAAGGTAGATCCGGCCGACTAATGGCACCCCCATCAGTCCTACGAGGCCGAGGACGCCGATGCCCAACTCGATTGAGGCATAAACGCGCAAAGGATGGTAGCGCGTGGAGACCAGCCGCGCAAACATAGCACTGCCCAAGCACAAGCCGCCCATGTAGGAGGCCAAGAGCAATCCGAGCGAGATAGCGGACGCCCCGATGACGAGCTGAAGCAGCTGAAACCAGACGATTTCGTAAATCAGCGCAGCGCAGCCACTGCCCGCTAAGAGCACTAACAGCAGGGCAAATCGGCCGCCGGATGCAACAGAAATCGCTTTCATCCTCGAAGATTCCCGGCCCGTTGTAATGGAAGATTTACTCAAGATGGCGACTCAGCGTCGCCAACCATTAGAACGCATATTTGACCGCGAATTGGATGACCCGATAGTCGCCCGCCGAGAGTCCGCTGGTGCCACTGATGTCGCTGGTAATCTGTCCGAAGGTTCCGGAATTGAGCCCGGTGGTCGGAAGAGCCGGATTCAGATGGTTCGGTAAGTTAAACGCCTCACCTCGCAGCTGCACGCTTTGCGTCTCATGGACCCGGAATGTCCGTGAAAGCGCGAGGTCTAGCTGGATGACTCCGGGGCCCTTGATGTTTCCAATACCCAGGTTGCCCAGACTGCCGATGGCAGGGGTAGCGAATGCGGCCTTGTTCAGCCACTGGATGCAGGGCGCCGGCGAACAGCCTGTCGTGCTGGAACGAATGTCTACTCCGCCTACCAGATTCGGGCGTTGGCCGCCTTCACCGTTCAGCGCCACATCGGTGCCTAAGGTGACGGTCGCAAACTGTGAAGATCGCAGCTTCAGGATCGGGGACAGCTGCCAGTCGCTGGCAATCAGCCTTAGGGCGCGATTCTGGAACTTTGGCGTCTGCGCCACCACCGAAAGATTAAATAAATGACGCTGATCCGAGGAAACCAGATTCGGGGCGCAATTGCTTCGGTCCGCCCTGCGATTATGGGGCGTGACGGAAGAGACGCCGTTATTTCCGGGCTGACCGTTCCATTCATCGCTAATGCAGTGCGACCAAGTATAGTTGACAAGGATGCTGGTTCCCGCACTCAAGCGCTTCTGCGCTGAAAGATACAGCGAGTTGTAGCTCCCGGTTCCGTTAGGCGCGCCCTCTGACACAATCCCAAACTGTGCCGCCGCCGGGTTCGAGGCGTTCAGTGGGCGACGCTGATTGTTCGTCGCAGTGGTGCCGCAATTGGCAAAGCTCTGACCGCTGATGATACAGGGCCCGGTTCCCATGAAAACCGCGGGGTTCAACTGGTCCGCCGTGACCAGATGGAACGTGTTGTTCCCTAAGTAGTTCGCCGTCAAGAGCCAGTCTTTCCCTGCTTGCCGCTGGAGGCTGAGGTTCCACTGGTTGACCCACAACGGCTTCCAGTCCTGCGGATATGTGATGTACGCGGCGGCGCTCGGGAATGGCATTGTCTTACTGAGCGCGATCGGCAGCGGATTCCCACCCGGGTAGGTCGCCCAAGGGGCCGACAAGTTCACGTTGTTGATGGTCACGGCATTCCCTATAGGCACATCCTGCCCAAAGGAGCTCAGTGCGTACAAACCGGACCTGTCCGTATAACTACCAATGGCCGCACGGATGGTCATCTTTCCCGTACCGGTGGGGTCCCACGCGAATCCCAATCGGGGAACAAACTCATTCCAGCGATTGTGAGCGATGCTGTTTCCGCTGGTCCACTGAGAATCGCCCGGGAATACCACTCCAGGTGGAGCATTCACGTGTACCTGGCTGGTGACTCCCTGATTGAACAGGCCTTGATCGAAACGCATGAACAAGCCCTGCTTGCTATAAATCGGCAGGAACGGCTCCCATCTCACGCCGTAGCTCACCGTCAGCCGCGGGGTGACCTGCCAGGAATCCTGCGCGTACAGGCCAATGTAGTACTGGCGATTGTAGAAGTAGGAAATGTTGCCTTGCGTCCAGCTGACGGCCTGCCCGGTCATGAAGTCGGCCAGTGACAAACCAGTAACCGATCCATTGAACGTTGGCAGACCGGTTGCGTTGATGCCCGACTCATAATTTATCAGGGTGTGGAGGAAAGACCCGCCAAATCCTAACTGATGATTCTTTTTCACCCAACTAATGTCCTCGTTCACATTGTAGTTAGGGCCCGTCATATCGTGATTGATGATGGAATTTCCAGAGCCAATAGCGAAACCGTTGCCGGTGACCGAGATACGCGGTGCGGCTGCGGGATTGTAGGGCGCCGCGACGCCCAACTCCGGCCAGGTGGCGAATCTATCCACGATCTTGGGAATCTCCGAGCGGTTGGCTCCGACGCGGAACGAGCTAACGACGGTGGGACTGAGCAGGTAGGTATCACCCAGAGCCAGAGAATACACCCGGTCGTGTTGCGCATTGCTGTTGAGCGTCAGCGCATTCTTCCCGTCGAAGGTGGTAGGCTGCTCGAAGTTGGTTTCGTAAAACCGGCCGAAGATTGTGTTCTTGTCGCTCTTCTGGTAGTCGATCCGGGTCACGCCCATGTGTTCTGATTGGTTGGCCTTAAGACCGTAGTTCACCTTGCCGCAGGGGTCGGTCGGAACAGGCAGAAACGAATCGATTTTCAACGCCGCCGGATTGAGCGACGCCGGAGTGATCTTGTTGCCGACAAAACCAGCCGTCTTCAAAGCAATGGTCTTTCCGGCGTTGCATTGCGGGCCGGCGATGGTCGTGAAGTCTCCGGCCAGCATGTCTGGTGTTGGCACAAACGCGATGCTTTGCGACGGGTCGGACTTCTGTATGGTGCCCTGATAGCCGGCGAAGAAGAACAGCTTATCCTTGATAATCGGAGCGCCGACGGTTCCGCCAAACTGATTCCGCTTCAAGCTATCCCGAGTGGGAGCAAAGTAGTCACGCGCGTTGAGATCCCCATTTCGGATGAACTCGAATAGATTGCCGTGCCATTGATTCGTCCCCGACTTGGTGATCGCGTTAACGGCGGCGGTCGAATGCAACCCGTACTGCGCCGGCAGCGCACTGGTTTCGACCTTGAACTCCTGCAGAGCGTCGGGGAACGGTAAGGGAAGGTTCAGGCCGTTGTAGGCGTCATTGTGGTTGGCGCCATCCAGAGCGTAAGTCTGTTGGTTGGCGACACCGCCGGCCACGGAAATCATCACAGTGGGATAGTTTCGAACCGAGTTAAGGAAGCCGCCGTTGGCTCCGCCGATGGTCGCCATGCCGGCCAGAAAAACCAATTCCGTCGCATTGCGTCCGTTTAACGGCATCTCGATCACACGTTGGTTATCGACGACGGTTCCAACGCCGGTGCTGTGAGTCTCCACCATCGTCGTATTGGCTTCCACGGTCACCTGTGTAGTCACCGATCCCAGCCGCAGAGAGGCTTCGATTGAGGGATTGCTGCCTACCTGCAGGATGATGCCGGACTGGACATACTTGTTGAAGCCATCCTTCGTAATTTCGATCAAGTACGGCCCAACCGGCAGGTTCGGCAATACAAAACCGCCATCCATGCCGCTGCTGGCAGTGCGAACCAAGCCGGTGGCTGTCTGTGTCGCTTTGATCGCAGCGTCGGGAATCGCCAAGCCGCTCGTGTCTCGCACCAAGCCATTGATTTGGGCAGTCGACTGCCCAAATAGAGAGGCTGTAGCCAAAAGCGAACTCAGCAAGACCTTCGCGGTCGTTGTCATGACTTAAATCCCCCAGGAGGTGTACGGGATGATATGGCAATTCAGAGTGAGCGTCAAGCCCTAAATGCCTTGGTCGGGTCAGCGCTTGATACTCGTAACTATCTCTTTTTATATAAGTTGCGCGGATACACCCGATTCTTGAAACCGGTGAGTCACTGTAGTTCCTGTGGGTTCTGATGCGCTTTCGTTCTCTGTTGATGTCCGGAACCCATTGATGCAATTGAGGTTTCTTCCACGGCTCCAAATAGCAAGAACTTGCCGTTCCACTGGGAGTTGGTCATCTTAAGATTCTGGTGACTTACCGCTTGAATCGTGACAATAAGGTCTCACAGTGCTTTGATAGATAACGCGCCGTCACCTCTCGTGTGACTGTTTGTCCGGTATGTTTACTATTGGAGCGAGCGAATGAAGAAATTGTTGATCGCCGGGTCCGCCGTCCTGGCTATCGCCCTGTTGTGCTTTGGTCAAGCGAAGCCCCAGGCTGCCAGGACCCCGAGTCCATCCAGTGCCCGGGCCGCGGCACCGGCCGCCAAGCAGGCTGTTTCGACCGCTCCGATGTCTGTCGCCGCCCGCCGCGACCTGGTGGCCCAGTACTGCCTCGGCTGTCATAGCGCGAAGCTCAAGTCTGGCGGGCTGGCGCTCGACATTGCCGACATAGGACATGCTGATCAACATGCGGAGGTGTACGAAAAAGTTGTTCGGAAGCTCCGGGCTGGGATGATGCCGCCTCCGGGAGCTCCGCGTCCGCAAGACGCTTCGGTCCTGCAGGCGCTCGCCGAGGGGATCGAGGGTGAACTGGATCGCGCCGCAGTTAAGCCCAACTTGGTCGCTCCGGGCGTTCACCGGGTCAACCGCACCGAGTATGCCAACGCCATTCGCGACCTGCTGGGACTGGAAGTAGACTCGGCCGCGTATCTGCCCGTGGATGACTCTAGCTCGGGCTTTGATAATGTTGCGGGCAGCTTGTCCGTATCGCCCGCATTGGTAGAAGGGTACATGTCGGCGGCTGGCAAGATCAGCCGCCTGGCCCTGGGTCATGAGACGGCACCCCAGGAGAAGAAGTACATTGCTCCCCAGGACTACTCGCAGGAAACCCACATTGAAGGTTTGCCGTTCGGAACCCGGGGCGGAATGGTTATGAGGCATACGTTTGCCGCCGACGGAGAGTATGTGATTGCTTGGTTCCCCGTGCGCGGCAACACTGGCGAATTGTACGGTGCGGACCGGACGTGGGAAAAGCTGGAAGTCTTGATCGACGGCGAAAGAGTTGGTCAGTTCGACATTTCGAAGCTCCCCCAGGGGACCGATAACGACAAGAACGAACTGCACATTAAGGTGAAAGCGGGGCAACGTACCGTTGGTGTTACGTTCCCGGCCACCACGGACATCCCGATTGACGATTTGAATCAGCACTACGTCCGTAGCGTCCTGGACACCAACCCGATTCCGGGCTACATCTTCTCGCCTCAAGTGGGCCAGGTGATTATCAGGGGCCCGTACGAAGGGACCCGCCCCAAGGATACCCCCAGCCGCCGGACCATTCTGACGTGCGAGCCGAAAACTGCGAGCGAGGAGATTCCGTGCGCCAAGAAGATCCTTGGATCTTTGGCCCGTAAAGCGTATCGGCGTCCCGCCAATGACGGCGATGTCGAAACACTTCTGACCTTTTATCAATCAGGCCGAAATAAGGGGGATTTCGAGGACGGCATTGAACGGGCGTTGCAAGCAATCCTCTCTGACCCGGAATTCGTTTTCCGCGGCGAGGCCGATCCGGAGGGGGTGAAGCCGGGCGAGGCCTACCGCATCAGCGATCTGGAGCTGGCTTCCCGCTTGGCATTCTTCCTGTGGAGCACTAGCCCGGACGATCCGTTGATCGATCTGGCCAGCCAGGGCAAGTTGAAGGATCCCAAGGTCCTCGAGGCACAAGTGAAGCGCATGCTCAAGGACCCTCGTTCGCATGAGCTGGTGAAAAACTTCGCGGGTCAGTGGCTCCAGCTGCGCAACCTCCCGAGCGCGGCCCCGGTTACCCAGATGTACCCGGATTTCGACGATAATCTGCGCCAAGCCTTCCGCACCGAAACCGAGATGTTCTTTGAGAGCATCCTGCGGGAAGACCGCAATGTTCTGGATCTGATGACGGCCGACTACACCTTCGTCAACGAACGCCTCGCCCGGCATTACGGCATCCCCAACATATACGGCAGCCAATTCCGGCGGGTGGCGCTTCCCCCCGATCTGGACTATCGTCGCGGTTTGCTCGGCAAGGGCAGCGTTCTCCTGGTCACGGCGCAGGCCGACCGGAACTCGCCGGTGCTGCGCGGCAAGTGGGTGTTGATGAACCTCCTGGGAATCATTCCGCCGGAACCGCCGCCGAACGTTCCCCTGCTGCGCCAAAGCGACAAGCAAGCCAACGGACAACCGGCTCCGCTTGAAATCTCGATGCGCGATCGGATGCAGGAACACCGCGCGAATCCCGGGTGCGCGTCGTGCCATCTCAAGATGGACCCTATCGGGTTCTCGCTTGAGGCCTTTGACGCCGTGGGTAAGTACCGCACTATCGAGTGGGGCAAACCGCTGGATCTCACCGGCGAACTTTCCGATGGGGTGAAATTCCAGGGGCCCGCGGGTCTCCGCAATGCGTTGATGCGCTACTCTCCACAACTCGTACGCGTGCTGACGGAGAAGCTTTTGATCTATGCGCTCGGCCGGAGCGTTGAATATCAGGATATGCCGCTGGTCCGCTCCATCGTTCGCGAAGCGGGCCGTGACGATAACCGATTCTCGTCGCTGATCTTGGGCATCGTCAAGAGCCAGCCCTTCAATATGAATGTTAAGGAGGGCGAGACGGTCGCCCGCAAGTAGCCAGACGGACAAGTTGATAAGATCTCTGTGGAAGAGATTTCGAGAAGAACGAGGAATTTAGAGGAAGACGCAAAGGAAGGCAACTAAATCATGTTTTTGACCCAAAAGCACATCCCCCGCCGGACTCTCCTGAAGGGCTTGGGTGTCTCGCTGGCCTTACCGCTGCTGGACTCCATGGTTCCCGCGCAAACGCCGTTAGCGAAGACGGCGGCGGCCCCAAAGACGCGTTTTGCCGCAATCTTTTCTCCTCACGGCTGGTCACCAACCTATTGGGAAGACGGCCGGCCCGACATTCCATTGACCCCGGGGCGCAATGTAGGCTTAGGCTTCATCCATCAGCCGCTGGCTCCGTGGCAGGACAAAATGACGATTGTCGCCGGACTGGATGCTACTTCCTCCATGCCGCCTCCCGGATCGAGCGGCGGGGACCACTCGCGCACGTCGGCTACGTTCACCGGCGCTCCGCCGAAGAAGACTGCCGGAGCGGACATCTACTGCGGCACCAGCATCGATCAAATGATCGCGCAGAAGTACGGGCAGGATACGCTGCTGCCGTCCATTCAGTTAGCCATCGAAGATCCCGGCGCCAACACGGGTATCTGCGGGTGGGGCTATAGCTGCGCTTACTCCAACTCAATTTCCTGGGCGTCGGCCAGCAAACCATTGCCTCACGAGATTAATCCCCAGCTCGTGTTTGAGCGCCTCTACGGCGATGGCAGCACTCCGGAAGAGCGGCAGGCCCGCAAGGCGGCGAGCGGAAGTATTCTGGACGCGGTAACCCGCAAGGTGGCCAAGCTTCAGAAAGTGCTTCCGGCAAGCGATCGGGCCCGGCTTAACGATTACCTGGACGCGGTCCGCGAACTCGAGCGGCGTCTGCAGATTGCAACCAAGGTCTCCGCGGAAGTGCCCGCGGAGGGCATCCCGTTTGGCGTGCCCGAGTCCTTCGATGAACATATCAAGCTGCACTTCGATTTGCAGGCGCTAGCGTTCCAGGGAGACATCACACGCGTGTCGTCGCTGATGTATGCGCGCGACGTCAGTCTTAGAAGCTACCCGGAATCCGGCGTCCAGACACCCAACCATCCTAGTTCTCACCACGGCGAAGATCCCAAACGCCGGGAAGATTGGGCCAAGATCAACCAGTACCATGCCAAGTGCTTCGCGTACTTCCTGAAGAAGCTGCAAGCCACGCCTGACGGCGACGGCACTTTGCTGGATCATTCCCTGCTGGTGTGGGGCAGCAACATGGGCAATGCCAATCAGCACAGCCACGTGAATGTCGGGTATCTGCTGGTGGGCGGCGCCTCCGGCGCGCACAAACCCAAGAAGCTGAATATCCATGAAGCGGGTCCCACTTCGAACCTCCTGCTCAGCACCGTGCGGATGATGGGTATCGAGAAGGACAGCATCGGCGACAGCATCAAGACGGTGTCGATCTAAAATCGAGGAGATGGTTTTCACCATGCGCAAAAACAGGATGTTGCCTGGACTGCTTGCCGGGACGGTTCTGTCCATGCTGGGGAGTGGTCTTGTATATGCCGCTACCTCCAGCGAGGTCGCCGATGCGGTCATGAATCGCAGCGCCGACCGGGTTCTAACTCTCCTCAACCAAAAGGCCGACGTGAACGTGCCCCAAGCTGATGGCACCACGGCGTTGCTGTGGGCCGTTCGCCACGACGACATGGCGACCGTGGATCAACTCATTCGCGCCGGAGCAGACGTCAAGGCCCAGAATCGCGATGGCGCGACGGCCATGTATTTGGCCTGCGTAAACGGGAACGTCGCCGTGATCGAGAGGTTGATCAAGGCTGGCGCCGATGTGAACGCCACCTTCCTGACGCATGGCGAGACTGCTCTGATGGAGGCCTCCCGTAGCGGGAACATCGAGGTTGTAAAGCTACTGCTTGATCATGGCGCTCAGGTGGATGCGAAAGACACGATCAAGGCGACTACGGCCCTGATGTGGGCCGCCGAGCAGAACCATCCTGAAGTCGTCAGGATGCTGGCTGCGAAGGGCGCCGATGTCAATGCGCAGTCGACAGTCGGCACGGCGAAGAAGCGTTATGGCGTGGTGTACGCCGAAGGTGAAGGCGCTCACACCGGCGGTGTGACACCACTGGTCCTGGCTGCTCGCGAGGGCGCGCTAGCCGCGGTGCAGGCTCTATACGAAGTCAAGGCCAACCTCAACAAGCCTTCGGGCGATGGCAGCAGTGCGATGTTGGTGGCAATTCAGAATGGTCACTACGACGTCGCGAAGTACCTGGTCGACAAAGGTGCCAATGTCGACCTCGCCAACGAGAAAGGTTGGAACCCGCTCTACCTTGCCGTGAAGCACCGCAACATCGAGACGGGCACGATTCCAGTCCCCAACCAGGATCAGGCGATGGGCTTCATCCAGGTCCTGTTGGATCACAAGGTCAATGTCAACGCTCGCGTCAAGGCGAATACCGAAATCCGCAATGGCCAGCGGGCCACATGGTTGAATGAGGCGGGCGCTACGCCATTCCTGAGAGCCGCACTTTGCGGCGACATCGAAGTGATGAAGATGCTGGTGGCCCATGGAGCGGATCCCACGATTGCGACGGACGACCACACGACGCCTCTCATGGCCGCGGCGGGAGTCGGCTATTCTGACGGGTTTATTCATGATCGCTCGGTGGAGGAAACCATCGAGGCGATGAAATACATCCTCGACCTGGGAGCCGATGTGAATGCCGCGAATGACGCAGGTCTCACGGCTCTGCATGGCGCCGCACACAAAGCCGCGAATGAAGAGATTCAGCTCCTGGTGGATCGGGGCGCCGACTTGGGTGCCAAGGACCACGGAAGCAAGGCCTTCGGACAGAATTCGCCGGGCTTGTTGCCCTTAAATTGGGCCGAGGGCGTTCCGGTTGGCGTGCAGTCCGCGATTTATCACGCCGACACCGTCGACTTGATCACCAAGCTTATGAAGGACAAAGGTGTGCCGATTCCGACCATCACGCGCACGGTCGGCGGCAACGCCGTGGCTACCAAAATCGTACGGTAGATGATTTGCTCTTCGACTGCGGCGCGGGACCTTTAGATTCCGCCCCGTTTTGTCATATAGCTGGAACGAGCTGGAGTGGGTAGGCACAGATAAATGGGCCTCGTTTCCAGAGCCTCGTTTACAACGCGCACCTCGGACTGGGTATTGAATCCTGATCTGAACCGCGTAGACGAGGTCGGATTCACCGATTTGATGCCTTAGGCGGTTGCCGATAACGGGTATGCACCAGCGTCGCGTCGCGGGTGGACGGGATCGAGTTGTACGCGAATAAGGGTCCGCGTTAGCAAGCAAATTTCCTAGTGTGGTGGGGAAAAAGTCCAGGAGGACTTACGCTATGAGGTTCGTGAACGGGGTTCTGCTGGCTTTTTGTGTGAGTGCAGTTTCCTTATGGGGTCAAGGTTCCACAGCGCAGATTAGCGGGACGATCCGTGACGCGACCGGGGCGGGAGTGCCCAGCGCGGACATTCGGGTCACGCAGACCGCTACGGGCCTTTCGCGTGCGGTTCTGTCGGGCGAGGATGGCGGGTATGTAGTTCCTAATCTTCCCGTCGGTCCATATCTGGTGCAAGTCAGCAAAGCGGGCTTCAGCAAGTATGTTCAATCCGGACTAGTTCTGCAGGTCGGTTCGAATTCCACCGTGGACGCAGTCCTGCAACTCGGTTCGACTAGCAGCGAGATCACAATTCGCGCCGACGCCGCGATGATCGAAACGCACTCGACGGGCGTAGGGCAGATCGTGGATGCGCAGCGCGTGGCCGAGCTGCCACTCAACGGGCGTAATCCCACGGAGCTGATCTTCCTGGCGGGAATGGCAAACACAGCGCCCGGAACGGGTTCCATAAGCTCGGTGCGCAATTATCCCACTATCCTGATTTCCGTCGCCGGAGGCATTCCGAATGGTGTCAGCTATAGCCTGGACGGAACGAACCACAACGATTCCTACAACCACCTGAATCTCCCGCTGCCGTTTCCAGACGCCCTGCAAGAGTTCAAAGTCGAAACCAGCGCTTTGCCGCCGCAGTACGGCTCACACTCCGCGGCTGCGGTGAACGCCGTCACCAAGTCGGGAGGAAACCAGTTCCACGGTGATCTCTTCGAATTTCTGAGGAACGGAAATCTGAATGCCCGGAACTCTTTCGCGCCCGTGCGGGACAGCCTGAAGCGCAATCAGTTCGGCGGTGTGCTAGGAGGACCCATAAGGAAGGACAGATTGTTTTTCTTCGTCGGATACCAAGGCACTCTGCAGCGCTCTGAACCTGCGCAAACGACCGCATTTGTACCCACTCCGGCCATGCTTGCTGGAGATTTCCGGGCAATTGCGGGAGTAGGCTGCAACGGAAGACAGATCACTTTACCGGCGTCGCTAGGCTTTGTCGATAACCAGATTTCGCCCACCAGACTGAATTCTGCCGCGCTGATCATCCAGAAGCGTCTTTCCACTCCCACCAATGACTGCGGGAAGGTGAACTACGGGCTGAAATCGAATTCGGACGAACATTTGAGCCTCGTCCGTGTGGACTATCAAATCAATGCGAAGAATTCCTTGTTCGGGCGATCCTATGTTGCGCTGCTCGATCAGCCCACCACCTACGACGGAAAAAACGCATTGACGTTGAGTTCCGATGCCAGCCATTTCCGGACGGCATCGCTGACGCTGGGCCACACATACCTGGTGAGCCCAAGCATGGTCAATACCTTGCGGGTTGGCGCGAATCGCGTGGACGCTCCGAAGATTGCGGATGACTTTGGCTCATGGCAGGATCTAGGCGTGAACGCAAGCTCTTTTCTCGCGCCCACCATCCGGTTGTCCGTTACCGGAAATGCGTTCGCCATCGGATCCGGGAACTCGATCGTCGGGCTAGCAAATACGGGACCCAACTATAACATCGCGGACGATTTCAACTGGGTGAGAGAATCCCATCAATATGCTTTCGGCGTGAACTATCTTTTTGAGTCGGTGAATAGCAAGACCGGGATCAACGCAACAGGTCTGGCCACTTTTAACGGTGCCACCACGGGACTCTCGCTCGCCGACTTCATGCTTGGTACTGCGTCGGCCTGGACCCAAGGGAATCTCGGGCAGTATTACGACCGGCAACATAGCTTCGCTCTTTACGCGCAGGACAGCTGGAAAATAAGCTCGCGTCTCAGCATTGTGTACGGGGCCCGATGGGAGCCCTACACCTCGCCCTATGCGAAATACGGCTGGTTTGCGCACTTCGATCAAGATCTGTTCAATCAGGACGTCCACAGCAAGGTTTTCGCCAACGCGCCGGCGGGACTCATCTTCCCGGGGGACTCCCAATGGCCGTCCGGGAATAAGATCGCCAATAACCGTTGGAATATGTTCTTGCCTCGTCTTGGTATCGTGTGGGATCCGGAAGGGAAGGGCCGGATGACGGTTCGTGCCGCGTATGGACGATTCAGCGATCGCATGAACCTGCTCGGGTTTACCGGATTCGCCCAGTCGCCTCCCTACGGCAACAACATCACGCTGAATAACGTCAATCTTTCCAATCCCTGGGCCACCTACCCGGGAGGAGTGAATCCTCTACCCATCCCGCTCAGTCCGAATCAGATATTCCCCACCGCGGGCGCCTATACTACGGATCCATTCGATTGGCGGCCCACAATGCTAGATCAGTGGAATCTCAGCGTCCAGCGACAAGTCGGGGCAGACTGGTTGTTCACTGCGAACTACATCGGTAACAAAACCACGCATCTCATTACCGCAGCCCAAGCGAATCCCGCGATCTTTATTCCTGGATTGTGCGGCACGAGTGCTTGCTCCACTACGGGTAACGTTAACTCGCGCCGTCTTTTGAATGTTCTCAATCCGGCTCAAGGGAAGTTTTACGCCAGCATCGGCAGACTGGATGACGGAGGCACGGGAACCTACAACGCCCTGTTTCTTTCAGCTCAGAAGCGCATGAGCAAAGGCGCCAGCGTGCTGGCCAACTACACCTGGTCGCATTGCATCAGCGATCTGTGGAACGCATTCCCGGGCAACAACGGCACATCCGCCGTGACGCCCGGAAACCGGCGGAACGACCGCAGCAACTGCGCGGGGTCCGATCAAAGACACGTATTCAACCTGTCCGCCGTCTTGCAAACGCCAAATTTTAACCAGCGCGCTCTGCGATGGGTTGCAAGCGACTGGCAAATCTCTCCCATCATGAAACTAAAGTCGGCTCAGTTCTTCACCGTGATTACAGGTGTAGACAATGCGCTTAATGCGGAGGGCGGACAGCGGCCGAATCTGACCAACCCCAATCCGTACACGGCAAAACCGGGTGTCGATGGTTGGTTGAACGCGTCAGCATTTGGTTCCCCGGCTGCCGGAACGTATGGAAACCTGGGGGCTAACAACATGAGAGGTCCCGGCGTATTTCAGTTCGATGTTTCTGTTACCAGGACGTTTAGGGTTCGGGAAGCGCAATCGATCCAGATCCGGGGTGAGGCCTTCAATTTGCCCAACACGCTGAATCCCTCTACACCCGTGTCGGCACTCAACAGTCCTTCATTCGGGAAGATCCAGAGCGACATCAGCGGAACCAACGGCCTCGGCGCTGGGGATCAGCGCATTGTGCAGCTAGCGCTCAAGTACTTATTCTAAGAATGATGTTGCTTAGGCTTCTTGGAACCCGGGCCGGATTCGGCATGTTTTGGATCCGCCTGCCCCTGGTCGCCAGCATGATTTTGTACGGGCTGCGCCTCGTTTCCAGAGCCTCCTTATTTCTCCTCGGAGCCGCCTGCGGGTTTGCGCAAACGGGCGTGCCCCATATCCAGACGGTGCTGGATGGCGTCTACACCACCGCTCAGGCGACGCGGGGGAAGGCCAGCTACGAAGCCAGCTGCGCCAGTTGCCATCGCGCCGATCTTTCGGGTTTCTCGGGCCCCCCGCTCCAGGGCGCCCTCTTTCTCGACCGCTGGCGCGAATTCACGCTGAACATTCTGGTCGGATTTATACAAAACGAGATGCCTTTGGGAAATCCGAAGGGGCTCGCAGAGAGTACGTACATGGATATCTCCGCGTACCTGCTACAGGCCAATGGGATTCCTCCAGGCTCCCGCGAGCTGACCTCCGCGATCCTGCCGGTGACGCTAATGGTCGCACCGGACGGTCCTAAGCCGCTGCCCAGCAGCGCGCAGGTGAGTGTCATCGGCTGCCTCATGGAGGACTCGGGCAATGGCTTCTTCGTCGCGGCCTCCAGTGAACCCGCCCGAACGCTGGACGGATTTCAGCTTACCGCGGAAGAACTGAAGGCAGCCAGGACTGTAAGCTATGGAAGCCAGGTATTCCGCCTGGAGAACCTCAGCGACCTGCCCGGTTTTACCACCGAAGGGGTGCTCGGATTCAAGACCATTGCCAAGGGCATTCTGGTGAGGCAACCGAAGGGTGACCGAATTAACGTAACGGCTCTGAAGTCGCTCGGCGAAAATTGCGACACAAATCGAGATGCAGACAAGAAATAGGATCGCATTGGTTTTACTCTGCGGGCTCGCACCACACATGTTGCTTGCCCAGAATGTGAAGAGCGTATGGAGCGGCGTATTTACGGCTGCGCAAGCTTCGCGCGGTGAGGCCGTGTTCGGAGCGAAATGCGCCAAGTGTCACGAAGGAGCCGACGTAGATGGGCCTCCGCTCACGGGCGATCCCTTTATCGACCGTTGGCGCGAAGATACGCTGGATAGCTTGTACGGTTTTATCAAAGACAAGATGCCGCAGGACACTCCCGGGAAGCTGGAACCCAAACAGTACGTAGATGTGCTGACCTTTCTGCTGAGCGAAAACCACATTCCTCCTGGCAGTCAGGAGTTGACGGCGGAGACCATCCCTTTTACGCTTCTCGTGGCCAGCGACGGACCGAAGCCGCTGCCCGTGAATTCCCTGGTAAAAGTGGTTGGTTGCTTAGCCCAGGATGGTAGTCGGGGTTGGGCGCTTTCGCGTGCCGGTGATCCAGCTAGAGTTCACAGCGCAAACGATACGACCGCGGCGGAATTGGCCGCCTCCACCAGCAAGGCGCTGGGTACCCAGACCTTTGAATTGCCGAATCTGGGGGAACTCGGCCCGGCGTTTGTGGCTGAGGCGAATCAAGGCCACAAGGTGATGGTCAAGGGCGTTCTGGGCAGGCGCGCCAACGCCATGCGCATTAATGTCCTTTCGGTGGGCAGTATCGCTCCCAACTGTACCCAATGACACGCTCTCTCACTTTCGGACTCGTTGTCGCTGCCCTCTTCTCGACTGCTGCCGTGGGCCAGGAGAAGCGCCGCACCGTTCTCGACGGTGTCTATTCCGAAGCACAGGCGAATCGAGGCATGCAAGCTTATGATGCCAATTGCGGCGCCTGCCACAAGCCCACTCTTGATGGCGGGCCGGAGGCTCTGCCTCTCAGAGGCGATCATTTTCTGGAAACGTGGCGAGACGATTCTCTGGAGCCAGTGTTCAACCACATGCGGACCCGAATGCCGCGGCGGCCTATGGGAGAACCGGGGTCTCTCAGCGCGAATACGTATGTGGACATCATTGCCTATATCCTCAAAGTGAATGAGTACCCGGCCGGGGCCGGCGAACTCACGCAGGATTCGCTCGGGAATACACAACTGGTAGGAAAGGAAGGGCCCCGGCCGCTGCCCACCAACGCCTCTGTCCAGGTCGTCGGTTGCTTTACGCCCGGCGCCGGCGACACATGGATGTTGACGAATGCGGGTGACCTTTCGCGATCCAGAAATACCGGGGAAATTACTCCGGCGGAGTTGAAGGCCGCAGGGGAGAAGCCGCTGGGCACCCAGAAATTCAGATTGTCCAACTTGGACGACTTTAAACCAGGTTTCCATCCGGAGTCTTATAAGGGTCAGAAGGTATTCGCAAAGGGTCCGCTAACACGGTCCGCGAGCGGGGACCGCATCTTTGTTCTTTCGCTGGAGCCGATTTCGGCCAGCTGTGCACCGTGACATGCCTTTCGGGGGGATTGATATGCTTCGTCGCACCAGGATTGTATCGGCCATCTGCGTAGTATTGTCGGGATCAGCTTGGGGAGTGTATGCGCAGGCTCCCGTTCAGCAGCCACAGCAGGCGCAACGAGCACCGCGCTACGTTCCCGAAGACCACCGGCCCCCTATCTTCCTTCGGGAAGACTGGAAGCACGTTCCGGCGAATACGCCCGAGCATCCGGTTGTACAGGAGTCGATTCAGACTCCGGATATCGAGCTCAAGATCTACGGCGAAACCAAACAGGGTATCAATCCTGACACCGGCATTTGGGAAATCCAGCGGGCATCACCGAAAGACGATCCGACATTTATCTTCACGGGGCCATGCATGACGCCCTGCGCCCTGGCGCTTCGAAACCGGAATAGTTACATGGATCTCACCGGTCTGGCGAAAATCCGCTGGCGCACCAAGCAGACCGGCTTCCACTTTCTGCGCCCCATCGTCAAACTTGCGGACGGGACATGGTTGGTGGGAGATCACGCAGAAGGGCCAAGCACCGATTGGCTCGAGACAGAGTTTTCATTTGTTGACGTCCGCTGGCACCTTCTTGATATCAATAAGGTCGTCACAACGAAGAGTCCCGATTGGGTGGCAAACGTCGACCTGAGCAAAGTGGACGAAGTCGGCTTCACGGATCTGATGCCGGGCGCCGCGGCGGACCGCGGGCACGGATCCAGCGGTGCATCACGCGTCGACTGGATGGAGGTTTACGCCAACCCCGTCCCACGGACTGCCGGCAAATAGAGCGAGGCGTCGGCCGACGTCCGGGCGGGGTTTGGGCGATCCTCTTTACTCCTGTATAATCATGCGGGGGGAGGGTTCGTAACCAGGATGGAAGTACTTCGGGGCGAAGAGGTTCTAGCCGAAGTCGAACGTGTCCTCGACAGTAACACCTTCCGGAATTCCGACGCCTTGCGGCGGCTCCTCAGGTTCCTCGCCGAAAGGATGTTAGCGGGTGATGCGGATCAGCTCAAAGAATACACGGTTGGAATCGACGCTCTGGGGAAGCCGCCGACGTATGACCCGCGTCATGATTCGACTGTCCGCATTCAAGTCGGGCGCCTGCGCCTGAAGCTGGCCGACTACTACCACAAAGAAGCGGAAAACAGCCGCCTAATTATCGACCTGCCCAAGGGCCGGTTCAAATTGACGTGCGAAGAGCGCGTACCTGTAGTCGCCACGACAGTCGTTTCCGCGCAATCCCACGAGGAAACAGCCGCGGTTCCAGCCGCCACCCTGGTAAGACGGATCGAAGCGTGGCG
>Ga0070683_100001582_pt1 | contig 17608 bp, 20 predicted proteins | sample KBSC713LmetaG_FD_64662 | JGI IMG/M metagenome (GOLD analysis project Ga0070683, IMG submission 64662) | Corn rhizosphere microbial communities from Kellogg Biological Station, Michigan, USA - KBS C7.1-3L metaG | ecosystem: Host-associated > Plants > Roots > Rhizosphere ... | reverse complement strand
GAAGAGGCGTCCGGCGTGGAGCACGAGGATCCATCGGATGACGAATGTCGTGCGTTCGTGACGCGGCGAGCCAGGGCATCACGTGCGCAGTCATGGCGCCCCTGACGTACCGCGCTCAGGTGCCCCGTGTTTCCCACGCAAAGTCATAGAACACGCGCAACACATTCCCATCGAGATCCGCCGCGGTGAACTCGTACAGTTTCCACGGCTTCGATTCGGGTGGTGAGACGATCTTCGCTCCCGCACGACTCCACTGGTCATGCAGATCGTCGACCTGGAGCCTGCTGCTCAGATTCAGCCAGACGAGGATGGGCGCGAGGTTGCCGTAGCGGCGCTCGCGAAACACGGGATCGGCGAGGAAGAGGCGGCAGCTGCCTTGCGAGATGCCGGCGATGCCGCCTCCGCTCTCGTCGCCCCAGTCGTGGCTGAACCCGAGCTGCTGCTGGTAGTAGGCGAGCGCCGTTCCGAGTTCGGCGACCGGGATCTCGGGTACGGCGCTGGGGAGCTCGTACGCCATGGCCGTCGGCTCAGGCCTTCGGTTTCCAGAGCGCGGCGTCGAGCACCGACCACAGGTGGATCGCCCAACCGAGCAGGAAGAACCAGAGCACGCCGGCGAGGACGAACTGGACGATCGCCATGAGCAGGCGTCCCTGGATCAGCTGCCCGAGGCCCGGGACGAAGAAGCTCGCCAGGGCAGCGATGACGTTACCGGTGGATCCCTGACCAGACATGATTGCCTCACGTCGATGGTGAACGCGGCGGGCTACGGCTCGTCGGCGCTCGGTCCGTAGATCTGCGGCACGGTGGATCCCATCGGTCGCAGGTAGGTGGTGATCTGACCGCGATGGTGCACGATGTCGAACAGGAAGCTCCACGCCATCTCCGACGCAGGGCGCTCCTGGCTGAAGAAGTTGATCGTGCCGTTCCACTTCTCCGCGGGGAGCGCGTTCCATCGACCCGGCAGCTCGGCGCTCTGACGTTCGTACGCCTCGAGCACTTCGTTCATCGTCGCGGGGAGCGGCCCGGGCGCCCACTGCACCATCCCCGTCTCGAGCGCCTCGATGATCATCTTCTCCTCGCCGACGATCTGCCAGGCGATCTCCATCGCCGTGCGCGAGCGCGGATCGGGGCGGTAGTTGGACGACTCCGGGATCCGCGCGATCACGTTGCGCGTCGTCTTCGATTCCTTCGTCCAGAACTTCGTGAACAGCGCCTTCTCGTCCATTGGTCGTCTCTCCCGGTGATAGCTCCTCCCTGCGGCGCTTCGCACCCTCCGGTCGGAGTTCCGCAGGTCATGGCGAGCGCGAATGCGGTGTCATTGTCCCAGCAGCGAGTCCAGGAGCCCCTGGTGGAAGGTGCGCGTCGTCGGATCGTAGACGCCGAAACCGGAGGCGAACTCCCAGTAGGCCCAGCTCATGCCGCGCGACTCCATCGCCTGGCGCATCGTGCGGTCGAAGTCGACACGCGACGCCGAGTCGGCCTTGCTGTACGCGCCGAACTCGCCGACGAACACCGGATAGCGCGTCGCCGCCGACCAGCTCTTTGCGACATCGAGCGGCGCCGTCATCTCCGCCGCCTGCGCGGCGCTGCAGCAGGTGACGCCGGTCGGCAGGACAGGGGTGACCCACTCCGCCCCCTGATGCGTGAACCGGAATGGATTGTAGTTGTGGACCGTGGCGATCAGGTTCGCGTCGTTCGGCATCTTGAGCAGCCGCAGATCGCTCGCCGAGTTCCAGCTCGTGGGCCCGATGACGACGATGCGATCCGGGTTGGTGCGACGCACGACGCGCAGCGCCCGCGCGGCGAGCACGTTCCACGGCTCGCCGTTCATCCGGCCGTGCGGCTCGTTGTACAGCTCGAAGACGAGGCGCGGACCGCGCCCCTGGAAGTACGTCGCGATCTGGTCCCAGAGCATCACGAACCGCACGTCCACGACGCCGCCCGCGACGGCCGATTCGCCCGCATCGAGTGGATCGCCGTCGAGCTGACGGTAGTGATGCATGTTCAGCACGACGACGACGTTCTTCGCCAGCAGCTTGTCGACGACCGACGCGACGCGCGCCATGAACGCCGCGTCGATCGTGAACGGCGCCTGCGCGCCGGCGTGATTGCTCCACCGCACCGGCAGGCGCACGGACGCGAAGCCGGCCCCGGTCGCCTTGTCGATGAAGTCGTCGGTGACGGTGAGCCCCCACGCGCCCTCGGTGGGCGCCTCGAACATGTTGCCGAAGTTCACGCCGCGCCCGATCGCAGCGGCCGTCGCTCTGGCGCTCACGGACGCGCCTGGCGGGGCGTCGTTCGCGAGCGGTGGATAGGCGCCGATGTCGGGGACGTTCTGCGGGCCCGGCGCCGCCGTGGTGCTGCCACCGGCACAACCGGTCGCCACCACGAGGGCGACGACCGGCAGCGCGATGCGACGAGCGGACCTCCAGCGGCTCAGGTGCACGAGCGACGCCCCTTGCTGATCAGATCTGCGAGAACGGCGCCGGCCGGAGGATGATGTCGCTGATGGCGGAGACGTTGTCCTTGTACTGCGGATCGCCGGAGAGCGTCTTCCAGTCGGGATCCTTGCTGAACGCGCTCCATGCCGCGTCGCGCGCCGCCATGTCGGGGAAGGTCAGCATGTAGTTGAGGCTCGGCATCTTCTCGCCGATGACCGTCTCACCGAAGAAGACCGGGGTGAGGCCCGTGCGGCGGAAGATCGGCACCTCGCCGGCGTTGAACATCTTCAGCTTGTTGAGCGCGGCCTTGTCGTTGTGGCTCTCGTACGTCCGCAGCTCGTAGATGCGCGGCGTGGTCGAGCCGACGGCCTTGGAGGGCTCGAGCGTCGGCATCGCCTCGATGGAGCGGAGCAGCGTGCTCTCGAAGCGCACGAAGGGCGGATCGGACATGGGCGCGTCGAGGACTGCCGCGGCGGCACGCATGTACTCCGCGTCGGCCGCCATCTTCTCGCGCAGCGACATCACCGACTCGAGCGAGCTGTGGGTGAGGACCATGAGCGTCGTCGGCGCATTCTCGCCGTACACGACGTTGAACACCCCGACCTTGCCGACGCCGGCGCGATTCATCGCCGGGATCGCCGCGTCCTGGAGGTAGGCGCCGAAGGCGCGCTCCATCGTACCCCGAAGCACGTGGTACCGCCGCAGCTCGATGAACTGGCGGTTGGCGGCCTGAGCGAGCGAGTCGAGCTTGTCGAGCCTGGGCACCGGCGCGACGGCGGCAACGGCCGTCGCGGCGAGGAATTCACGTCGGTCCACGAGCACCTCGATGGATGGTGTCAGAGTGTGGGCCGCCGCGCGACACGCCCAGCCTCCGGGCGGCGTTCGAGCACAGCGGCTGGCTCAATATGCGGTGCACCTCTCCGGTTGCACCAGCGCGCTCGTGGGGCCGAGGGGCGGCGCCGCGGTCAGGCGGCCGAGCGCACGGCCTGATCCTGTCCGCCGCCCGGCGATTCCTTCCCGCCCAGCCGCGGCGCGAAGCGTTCCGTCAGCACCGGACCGAGGATCGACGTGGTGAGCATGAGCGCGAGCACCACATTGAGCATCCGATCGTCGAGCAGGTGATTGCCGGCGCGGTCGACCGTCCGGAATGCGACGAGCGTGGCCGCGAGCGTGGCCGCCACCTGCGGGAGGGTGAGCGACCAGATCGTGAGCGTCTCGTCGCGCGAGTAGCCGTACATCCGTCCCGCGATCGCCGCCGCGGCGAATTTTCCGACGACGAGCGCGCCGATGACCGACAGCACGAGCGGCAGATCGCTCGCCAGGCTGTGCGCCAGGGCACGCGGGTCGATGAGAAAGCCCGTCGTGACGAAGAAGGCGGGGATGAAGAGCGATGTGGCGATGAACTCCAGCTCCGTCTTCGCCTTCTTCTCCTTCACGGCGGCGTTGAGCGAGAGGCCGGAGAGGAATGCGCCGACGATGTCGGGAAGCTGGATGAGCTGGGCGAGCGAGCTCGCGACCGCCACGATGGCGATCATCACGGCGAAGTAGGCGGCGTCGTTCCCCTCCAGGCGCCGCAACACCGCCGCGCCGAGACGGCTCAGGCCGAACAGGATGAACGGGACGAAGATCGCGATCTCGACGAGGAGCAGCGCGAGGCTCGTGATGGAGAACCCCGTCTGGAAGGTCGACACGCAGATCGCGAAGACGATCAGCGAGCTCGTGTCGGAGAACACCGTCGCGCCGTAGGTGATCGTGATCGGCTCGAGCTTCGTCGCGCCGAGCCGCGTGATCGTCGACGACGCGAGCAACGTATGTGACGCGAGGAGCGAGCCGATGACGATCGCCGGCAGCACGGCGTAGCCGAACAGGAGGCCCACGAGCGTGCCCAGGATCAGTGGCAGCGACGTCGTGATCACGCCGAAGGTGATCGACTTCCGCTGCACGCGCCGGAACAGGGGCAGATCGATCTCGAGGCCGGCCATGAACATCAGCAGGATCTTTCCGATCTCGCCGAAGAAATCGATGATCGGGCGCGTATGGCCGAAGATCTCCAGGCCATACGGCCCGATGAGCGCGCCGCTCAACAGCAGGCCGACGACGGCCGGGAGGCGCAAGCGCTGACAGAGCTGTGGGACGATGACGATCAGCGCGAGCCCCAGGGCGAACTTCACGAGCAGCGGCAGGGCGAGCGCGTGCGTGCGGAGCCACTCCATGGCCGCGCCAGCCGCATGGACCGTTCTCGATCCCGGCCGTCTACACCCTTGGTCTCATCCGGGGCGAGGCGTACGAGTTGCGGGACATTCGTCGTCGTCACGGCAGACGTGCGATGGATCCCCTCGTCTCGGACTACTTCCTCACCTTCTCCCAGGTCGCCATCGGCTTCGTCGCGTTCTCGACGATCGCCGTCGTCCTGCGGGAGATGATCGCGTCGTCGTTCGACGCGTACCAGACGTTGCTGCTTCGGTTCGTCATCGAGAGCGGGTTGGCGGCGACGATCTACGCCCTCGCGCCCGTGCTGCTCGCCGTCGCCGGACTCCCTCAACCGATGCTCTGGCGGGTCTCCAGCGGCGCACTGGGAGTGTTCGGCGTGGCGTTTCCCGTCTACTACATCCGCCGGCGGCAGCGCGTGAAGCCAGGCCGGATGCCGACGCGCGCGCTCTTCGTCACGCTTGGAACGGTGGTGATCGACGTTCAGCTCTGGCTGAATGCGCTCACGCCGCTCTTTCGGTGGAGCGCCGGCCCCTACGCCATCGGCGTGACGTGGCTGCTCTGTGCGCCGGGAATCATCCTCATCCTCACCTTCGGCGAGTTCATGCGAAAGGAGACCTAGGCGGCGAGCGGCGAGCGCGCGCTACGAACGTTCCGTCGCGGCGGTTCGGCGGGCGCCCACGCGGTCCTTGAGAAACGCGAGCACTTCCGCTTCGTGCCGGCGCAGCGCCGGCCCGTGCGCGCGACGTTCCTGCCAGACCGGTTCCGGCAGCGGGGGCAGCACGGCGCCCTCGAGGTATGCCTCGATCAGCGCCGGGTGGATGTAATACTTGCGGCACACCGCGCGCGTGTTGCCGAGCCGGTTGGCGGTGCTGTCGACGGCGGCGACGACGTTGCGCTCGGCGGCGCGCTTCGACGGCGCGGGGCCCATCTCGCGCAGCGCGGCGGCGGCGAGCATCGTGCCCATCCAGGTGCGGAAGTCCTTCGCCGTCACGTCGCGGCCGGTGATCTCGCGCAGGTACGTGTTGACGTCGTCGGCGTAGACGATCTGGCGCCGGCCGCGCTCGTCGACGTACTGGAACAGCTCGCGGCCGGGCAGCTCGCGACAGCGCTGCACGATGCGCGCGATGCGGCGGTCCGTGACGGCGACGGCGTGCGCGACGCCGCTCTTGCCGCGGAACTCGAAGCGGAGCGTCGAGCCTTCGATCGAGACGTGACGGCGGCGGAGCGTCGTCAGGCCGTACGAGTTGTTCTCCTTCGCCAGCTCGTGGCTGCCGACGCGGATGAGCGTGCGCTCGAGCAGCCAGACGAGCGTCGCCATCACCTTGTCGCGCTCGAGCCCTGGCCGCGTGATGTCGCGCTCGACGCGCTCGCGCACCTGCCAGAGCACGTCGCTCAGCTCGACCATCTTGTCGAACTTCGCGTGGTCGCGGTGCGCGCGGAAGCTCGGATGGTAGCGGTACTGCTTGCGGCCGCGCGCGTCGCGCGCCGTGACCTGGAGATGTCCCTCCGGCATCGGACAGATCCACACGTCGCTCCACGCCGGCGGGATCACCAGCGAGCGAAAGCGGCGGAGATGCTCGCGCTCGCGGATGACGCGTCCGTCCGGATCGACGTACGAGAAGCCGCGGCCGACGCGCCGCCGGCTGATGCCCGGCTGCGCGTCCGTCACATAGAGCAGGCCTGCCGCTTTCGCGGATACGACGAACTCTCGGGACCGCGGGTGGCGCATCGTTCTTCGAGGAACTGGCCGATGCCGCTGAGGAGCGAGCGCCGGATCGCGCCCGTCATCGGGCTTACGACGGCGATGTCACGCCATGGGCAACCCGGCCCACCGAAGAACCGCCGAATCACCCGCGCGTCGCGGGGTCGCGGGGCCCGTCCAGGAACGCGCTGACGACCGGGTCGGCGCGCAGCGCCGCCTCCCACATCGGCTGATCCCCACCGACGAAATAGCTGATGACCGTATCCGGTTTCGGTGCGAAGCCGGGGAGCGACACCGGCATGGGTGGCGTCGTGACGACCCGCAGGACGAGGCGGGGCATGCGGGCCCGCCAGCCGGTGGCGTCGACGAGCGCGACGAGCGTTCGCTCGGGCGGCGCCGTCACGACACGCCCGAGCAGCCGCAGCGCATGTGTCTCGTCGTCGTAGAACGCGAGCGGCACTCCCTGCGCCGACGGCCCCGCACTGGCGACGCCGCGCGCCGCCCCGAACGTTCCGCCGAACAGCGTACGTCCGTTGACCGAGACGTCGGCGCCGAGCGGGCCGAGTCGCAGCCAGAGCCGGTGTCGCGCGCCGCGCAGCCAGCCGAGCGGACCGCCACCGCCATGTCGCGCCGCTCGCGTCGCCGTGCCTCGCCAGGTCACGGCGGCGGCAAGCCGCACGCTCGCCGCGCCAGGCGAGTTCTCGGTGAAGTACGCGATCGGCGGCTTCCCGCCGCGCAGGCTCGCATCGTCCGGGAAGGAACCGCCGATGTTCGCGATCACGACACGATCTCAGCGTTGTGCTTCGAGCACCGGTGCCGTCAGACCAGCGCTCGCCACCTCACGCTCGGCCTGGGTGAAGCCGTAGTCCGGCACGATCTCGCCGGTGCGGTCGGTGACGTCGCGCCAGTGCGCGATCACCTGCTCGCCCGCATCGTCGCCCGCACGGGCATGGTAGCCCTTCGTGAGCGTGACGTGCGAGGCGGCGAAGTTGCCGGCGCCCGCGCAGAGGATCGCGCGCGTCGGCGCGTCCTCGCCCACCAGCGCGAGCAGGCCGGGGCTGACGCGCGCCGGATCGAGCAGGCGCAGGCTCTCCGGCGAGAGGACGCCTTCCGTCATCTGCGTCGCGGCGGTGGGCGCGAGACAGTTGACGCGGATGCCGTACTTCTCCCCTTCGATGGCGAGCGTCTGCATCAGCCCGACGAGCGCCATCTTCGCCGCGCCGTAGTTCGCCTGGCCGAAGTTGCCGTAGAGCCCCGACGACGACGTGGTCATGACGATGCGGCCGTAGCGTTGCCCGCGCATCAGCTCCCACACCGCCTTCGTGCAGATCACGGCGCCCATCAGGTGGACGTCGACGACGAGCCGGAAATCGTCGAGGCTCATCTTGGCGAAGCTCTTGTCGCGCAGGATGCCGGCGTTGTTGACGAGGATGTCGACACGTCCCCACTCGTCGACGACGCGTGCGACCATCGCGGCCATCGCCCGCTCGTCGGTGACCGAGCCGGCGATCGCCAGCGCCGAACCCCCTTCGGCGGTGATCTCGGCGGCGACGCGGTCGGCGGCCTCCTGCGACAGGTCATTGACGACGACGCGTGCGCCCTGGCGCGCCAGATAGTGCACGTGGGCGCGGCCCAATCCGCCACCCGAGCCGGTCACGATGGCGACACGTCCTTCCAGCGTCATGAGCATTCTCCTCGCGACACGAGCGAGCTAGGCGCCGAACTGCCGCAGATGGTGGTCCACGTGCTTGTACATCAGGACCGCCCACTCCTCGGGCTTCATCCGTCCGAAAAAGCTGTGGGGGTTCGTCGTGCAGCCGGCTGGTCCACCGGTGGCGAAACGCTCGATCAGACGAATGAGCCGCGCCTGCTCCGTCGCCAGCTCGCGTTCATCGGCGATGCGGAGGTCGGGCGCGGTGGGCGCGTTCTTCGCCATCGGCTCGTCGTTGCGGACCGCCATCCGCCGCACGAGGGGCCCGAGGACGCGCCCGATCATCATGCGTGGGGCGACCGTGTCGCCCACCGCCCACTCCATCGCCACGGCACAGTGCGCCATGGCCTGCGGCGCCGTCATCGTGCCCCAGAGGGGAGGACTGTCGGGGCGCACCTGCTCGATGCGCTCCGTCAGCTCCCTGGCACGTGCCGGCTCAAAGAGATTCTTCATCGCGATGCCCAACCAGCGGAACTGAGTGACGACGCGTCGGCCGCGGCCCCGCCGGACGACAACGGGCGGCGAAGCTACCGGGAAGCCGGGTGAGACACAAGAAATCTCCGCGGTGCGAGTGCATTCGTCTCCCCGTCGTACACGCGCTTCGCCCTCGTGTGGCGTGATTCGCCGAGTCTCAGGGCGCGGCGGTACACGCCGGCTGCGTGGCGAGCCAGCTCGTGGCAGCGAGCACCGTCGCGTCGTCCGTCGCCGGACCGCCCGTCTGCGGGATCGCGACGTCCGGTGGAATGGCGGTTTCGTATTGCTTCCCCGTGCGGTCCGCGTCGACGACGACCGTCATGACCAGCATCGCGAAGTCGCTGAGGCGAAAGACGGTATTTCCCGTCGGCACGCCGTACGTCGCGCCGCCGAAGCTGCGGGTCTGGGGCCGCCCGCGGAACGCGACCACGATCGCCTCACCCGAGCTGGCCGTGAGGGAGTCGGTGAGGACCGCGATCGCCGGGTTCGGCACTCGCAGGGTGTACGGCGCGCCGCTCATCCCCATGTACGTGTTTCGGTAACCCGCTGGGCTGGCGCCCGCCAACCCATTCTCGTACCACCAACCAAGCACGCCACCGTCGGCGTCGACGAAGGACCCGACACTGACGGCGCCCAGGAGCGGGCCCACGCCGATGAGCATCGGCCACATGTTGCCGCCAAGGTTGTGGCGCAGGTCGATGACCCAGCCGCACGGGGTTCGCGCGTCGAGCACGCGGACGAGGAACTGGAGGGAGTCCGCCAGGAGAACCGCCTGATCATTGTTGCCGCCGAACGTCGGCACGCGCAGGTAGCCGTACCGCGCGCCGACGATCTCGCCGTCGATCGAGTCGGCCGGCGGCGTCGCGGCGAGCGTCCCAGCCATGCCGAGCGGCGCGCGCACCGCACTCGCGCTCGTCCCCACCGGCGGCGGCACGAGGAAGCTGTGGCGGTCGCCGAGCGCCGAGAGCGCGTATCGGATGGCCGGATAGGTTTCCGCCGTGGTGGTCGCGCCGGCGGCCATCGTGCGTGCAGTGGCGCGCACCGTCGGCCAGTCCACCCGCCGGCGGTAGTACGCGGCGTTTTCCATGAGGTTGATCGCGCTGTCGAGGTAGACGCGCGGCTCGAGGGCCGGATCCTTCGTTGCCGGCGGACCCGATGGGGACTCGCCCCCGCCACATCCCCCTGCCAGCATCCCGAGCGCCACCGCGGCGCTCCACGTTGCCCGTCGCATCCTCATCGGTACCTCACGTCCCACGGATCCGCCGCTCGGACCGGCCTCGGTGCCGACGACAATCGGCGGCCAAGCTACCCCGCGGGAGATTTGTACACAATATCGCGGTGGCCTGTCTGACCGAGTCCGAGCGGCGAGGGCGCTGCAGGATCCGGCGTCGACGGCGCGGAGCCCGAGCGACGTGCATTGACACCGCGTGCGACCCGCCCGCATGCTGGGCCCCGCCGAGCGCTCACCGCTCACGAGAGGAAGCCGCGTGACCCAGCCCGTATCGCACGCCGAGAGCTCCCCTGCTCCATCGTTGACCGCGGCGACCGCGTCGCCCACGTCGGCGGAGCCGCTCGTCCAGCCTGTCGTCGACGCGCGCAGCTGGAGCGTGCTCGCCGTGCTCTGCTTCGTCTACGCGCTCAACTTCGTCGATCGACAGCTGCTGTCGATCCTTGCCAAGCCGATCCAGGACTCGCTGCACGTCACCGACGGACAGCTCGGCCTCATCGGCGGATTGTACTTCGCCTTCTTCTACTGCTTCATCGCCGTCCCAGTCGGCTGGTTCGCCGACCGGACCAACCGCGTCGGCGTGCTGTCGCTCGCCTGCGGCATCTGGAGCGCGGCGACGATGGCCTGCGGCTTCGCGGCGACCTACCCGCAGCTCGTCGTCGCGCGGATGACGGTCGGATTCGGCGAGGCGGGGGGCGTCCCGCCCTCCTATGCGCTCATCACCGACCTCTTTCCCCCCGGGCGGCGTGGCACCGCGCTCGGGATCTACAACCTCGGCCCCTCGATCGGCATCGCGCTCGGCATCGCCTTCGGCGCGTCGATCGCGGCGGCGTTCGACTGGCGGTACGCGTTCATCACGATCGGCGCCCTCGGCATGGTCACCGCCGTGGCGGTGCGCCTGTTCGTCCGCGAGCCCGAGCGCGGCCGATTCGACGCTGGTGCCGCGCGCGTGGCGAAGTCGGGGTTCGGCGAGACGCTGCGCACCTTCTTCCGCCGCAGGACGCTCGTGCTCGCGGCGCTCGGCAGCGGTGCCACGCAGATGATCACGTACGGCATGGGCAACTTCACCACCCTGTTCCTGATGCGTGAGAAGGGGATGACGCTGCGCGAAGTCGCCGTGTGGTATGCGCTCGCCGCCGGCTTCGGCATCGGCTCGGGAATGCTCGTGTCGGGCCGCGTGATCGACCGAACGATCCGGCGCACCCGCGCCGCCTACGGCGCGGTCCCCGCGCTGTCGCTCGTCTGCGCGCTCCCGCTCTACCTCGCCTTCCTCTGGGCGCCGACCTGGCGCCTCGCATTGATCTTCCTCACCGGCGCGATGATGCTGAACTACTTCTACCTCGCCGCGTCCGTCGCCTTGGTGCAGGAGGAAGTACGACCCGACCAGCGCGTGATGTCGGGTGCGCTGCTGCTGCTCGTCATGAACTTCATCGGCCTCGGACTCGGCCCCACCTGGGTCGGCGCGGCGAGCGACTGGTTCAAGGCGCATGGCGATCTGCACGCGCTCCGGACGGCGCTCTACACGCTCACCCCGTTCTACGTCATCGCGATCCTGCTCTTCTTCTGGCTCGCGCGCACCCTTCGTCGCGAGGAAGCTGCCGCATGATCACCACGCGCTCGTTCGCCGCGATCGCCGCCTGCCTCGCTCTCACGACGTCCGTGAACGCCACGCCGGATTCTTCCATGTCCAACGCGACCGTCGCCCCGGGTCCGCAGGTGAACGCGCCCGCCGGCGCCGTGCGCGGCATCGACGACGGCGGCATCCGCGTGTTCAAGGGCATCCCCTTCGCGCAGCCGCCGGTCGGACCGCTGCGCTGGAAGCCGCCCGTTCCCCTCCCGCGCTGGAGCGGCGTGCGCGACGCGACCGAGTTCGGTGCGGCGTGCCATCAGCCGCCGCCGCGCCTCTCGACGATCTATACCGGCAGCCCGATGCCGTTGAGCGAGGATTGCCTCACGCTCAACATCTGGACGCCGGCAAACGCGAAGAACGCACCGGTGTTCTTCTGGATCTACGGCGGCGCGCTGCAATCGGGCGCGAGCCGCGAAGGGATGTACGACGGCAAGCGTCTCGCCGGGCGCGGCATCATCGTCGTCTCGATCAACTATCGACTCGGCGTGCTCGGGTGGCTCGCGCACCCCGAGCTGAGCGCGGAATCGGCGCTGGGGATCTCCGGCAACTACGGCCTGCAGGACCAGATCCGCGCGCTCACCTGGGTGAAGGAGAACATCGCGTCGTTCGGCGGCGATCCGTCCAACGTCACCATCGCCGGCGAATCCGCGGGCGCGCTCAGCGTGATGTACCTGATGGCGTCACCGCCCGCGCGCGGCCTGTTCGCCAAGGGGATCCTCGAGAGCGCGTACATGATCTCCACGCCGAACCTCAAGACCGCGGTGCACGGCGCGCCGTCGGCCGAGCAGGCGGGCGTCACCCTGATGCATCAGCTCGAGGCGGCGGATCTCGCAGCGATGCGCGCGATGCCCGGCGATCAGATCACCGCCGCCGCGGCGAAGTTCGGCTACGGACCGTGGGGCGCGGTGGACGGCACGGTGCTGCTCGACCAGCTCGTGAACGTGTTCGATCAGGGGAAGCAGGCGCGCGTGCCCGTGCTCGCCGGCTTCAACCAGGGCGAGATCCGCTCGCTCACGCCACTCGCGCCTCCCGTGCCCGCGAGCGCCGCGGCGTACGAGAGCACGATCCGCGATCGCTACGGTGATCTCGCCGACTCGTTCCTGAAGCTCTATCCCTCCGACAACCTGAAGGAGAGCATCTTCGCGACGACGCGCGACGCGCTCTACGGGTGGACCGCCGAGCGGCTCGTGCGCAAGCAAGCCGCACTGGGGCTGCCGTCGTACCTGTATCTGTGGGACCACGGCTATCCCGCCGCGGATTCGGCGGGGCTGCACGCGTTCCACGCGAGCGAGCTGCCGTACGTGTTCGGCACCTTCGACACCACGCCCCCGCTCTGGCCGAAGAACGTGCACACGCCGGCGGAGGACGCGTTGGCGGAAGCGATGGGCGATTACTGGGCGAGCTTCGCGCGCACGGGCCATCCGACGGCGCGGCACGCACCGGTTTGGCCGACGTACGCGCCCGAGAAGAGCTACATGCACTTCACCGCGACGCCGACGCCCGCGCGCGACCTCATGCCCGGCATGTACGACCTGAACGAGACGGTGATGTGTCGGCGCCGAGCGGCGGGAACGATCTCGTGGGGCTGGCTCGTCGGGCTCTGGGCGCCGAAGACGCCCGCGCCGGCGGAGGGATGCTGACTCCGGTCAGCCCCCTGCGTTCTTGATCCCCGCACGGCGACTTTCGACGCCCTTGATCACGCCGTTCGCGTAATCCGCGCGCAGCTGGTTCTTGTCCAGCTTTCCCGTCGCCGCGAGTGGCATCCGCTCGAGGAACGCGATCTCGTCCGGGAGCCACCAGTCGGGGATGTTGCCGCGCAGCGTGTCGATGAGCGCGTGCGGATCCAGCGTGTGCCCCTCGCGCGGCTCGACGATCAACACGGGTCGCTCCAGCCACTTGTCGTCCGGGCGGCCGATCACGACGGCGGAGCACACCGCCGGATGTCGGCCGACGATCGCCTCGATCTCGGCCGGGTTGATCCACTCGCCCCCCGACTTGATCAGATCCTTCGAGCGGCCGCAGATCATGAGGTTGCCCGCGTCGTCGATCATCGCGAGATCGCCTGTGTCGAAGTAGCCCTCGTCGTCGAGCGCGTCGCTCGCGGCCTTGAAGTAGCGACCGACGACGGCCGGCCCCTTCACCTTCAGATGTCCGACGACACCGCGCTGCCGCGGCAGCGTGGCGCCCTCGGCGTCGGTGAGCTTGAAGTCGATCCCCATCGAGACACGACCACAATGCGCGGGATTCTCGCGCTGCGCGCCGGGCAGGGACACGGTCCCCATCGGCGAGACCTCCGTCATCCCCCAGCTCGTCTGCACCTCGACGCCCATGCGCTCCTCCATCCGCCGCATCAGCGCCTCGGGACAGGTCGCGCCACCGACGAGCACGCGCCGGAGCGCGGGCAGATCGCCTCCTGCATGATCGAGCTCGTTGAGCACACCGAGCCACACCGTCGGCACGCCCATCGACACCGTCACGCGCTGCTCGCGCAGGAGTCGCGTGAGGCTCGGCCCATCCGTCGTGCGGCCAGGTAGCACGAGCGCGGCGCCGACCGCCGGCGCGAGAAAGGGAATCCCCCAGCCATTGGCGTGGAACATCGGCACCGCGAGCAGGATCGTGTCGCGTGCCGTGAGCGCCATGCCATCCGCCTGCGCCGCACGCAGCGTGTGCAGGTAGTTGGAGCGATGCGTGTAGAGGACGCCCTTGGGTTGACCCGTCGTGCCCGAGGTGTAGCAGAGTCCAGCCGGCGTCTCCTCGTCGAACGCGCCCCAGGCGACCGGCGCCCCTTTCTCCGCGAGCAGCGCCTCGATCGGCCAGAGCTGCACGCCCTCGGGCACCGTCGCGTCGGCGGGCGCGGCGTCGAGCACGAGGACGTGTCGGATCGTCGGGCACAGCGGCAGGAGCTGCTGCACGAGCGGGAGCAGGCCGACCGCGGCGGCGAGCACGCTGTCCTCGGCCTCGTTGATGATCTGCGCGAGATGATTGACGGTCAGCCGCGGATTGAGCGTGTGGCAGATCGCGCCCATCCCCATCGCGGCGTAGTAGATCTCGAAGTGATGCCGCGTGTTCCAGGCGAGCGTGCCCACGCGGTCGCCGACGCGCACGCCCAACGCGCCGAGCGCGCCCGACAGTCGATTGCTGCGCTCGCGCAGCTCGGCGTAGGTCGTCCGCACGACGACGCGGCCACAGTCCGCCTCGACGACTTCGCGGTCGCCGAACCACTTCGCGGCGTGGTCGAGAAACTTGTCGATGGTGAGACGGTAGGCTTGCATGGGCCCGCCGAATATGCGGCGCGCACGCGCCGATGCACTAGGAAGGGCGACGAGGCCAGCGCGTGATCGACCCTTCCGCAGGCTCGCGCTCTCGTTGGACACCGCCGCACCCCCGTCCTAGGTTGGGTCGTCCCATGCGTCTCTGGACTCTGCACCCGCGTCATCTCGACGCCGCCGGCCTCGTCGCCCTCTGGCGGGAGAGCCTCCTCGCGCAGGCGGTGCTGCTCGGTCGCACGCGCGGCTACACGCGGCACCCACAGCTGGAGCGCTTTCGCGCCGCGGCCGACCCCGCGGCCGCCATCGCCGCCTACCTCCGAGCCGTCGCGGACGAGGCCACCTCGCGTGGCTACGCGTTCGACGCGTCGCGCATCGTCCCCTCCGAAGGCTCGGCGCCGCGTATCGCCGAGACGAAGGGGCAGCTCCTCTACGAGTGGGAGCATCTGGACCGCAAGCTCCAGCGCCGCTCGCCGGCGTGGCATCGGGAGCGGATCGCCGGGGGCCAGCCGACACCGCATCCGCTCTTCAGGATCGTGGCCGGCGGAGTGCGCGGCTGGGAGCGGATCGAACGACCGGAGAAAGGGTGAGAGGACGGTCCCGCAACGGCGGCGCGCTCTTCGCGTATGAGCCGTCGCGGGGCCGCTGCCCGCGCAGCCAGCGACGGCGCCTCCGACGGCGGCGACGGCGATCCACCCGAGCACCGGCGCTGCGCCAGGATCTGGGCGCACGCGGCGGTGCTCGCCGAGCGGGTGGTGTACGATGGCAGGGGCGAGGAGTGGCTGGTGCGCGAGCTCGACGCCACGGGCCTCCCCGGTGCGCGGCTCTCCCGCTGCCTGATCTTCGAGAGTCACCACGTCGTCCGGCGCGTCTGGCACTACGCGTGTGACTGGCGGATGATCGGCGACGCGATCCTCCTCGCGCTATCGGAGAAGGAAGTGTGACGGTCGCGCCGAACAGCGAGCTGACGAGCCGGGCCCGATGTGCCCTCATCTCCCTGGCGGCACGCGGCGGAAGTCAGCCGCGGCGCGCCGCTTCGATGGTCGCGATGTCGATCTTTCCCATCTGCATCATCGCGTCGAACGCGCGCTTGGCGGCTGCGGGATCGGGATCGCTGATGGCGTTCGTGAGCGCGACCGGAGTGATCTGCCAGGACAGGCCCCACTTGTCCTTGCACCAACCGCACGCGCTCTCCTGACCGCCGTTGCCGACGATCGCATTCCAGTAGCGGTCCGTCTCGGCTTGATCGGCCGTCGCCACCTGAAAGGAGAACGCTTCGCTGTGCTTGAAGGCGGGCCCACCATTGAGCCCGAGACACGGGATCCCCAGCACGGTGAACTCGACGGTCAACACGTCGCCTTTCTTCCCCGATGGAAAGTCGCCCGGCGCGCGATGCACGGCGGTCACGGCGGAATCGGGAAAGGTCTGCGCATAGAACCGCGCTGCCTCCTCGGCGTCGCGATCGTACCAGAGACAGATCGTGTTCTTCGCTGGATTGCCCATGTCACTCTCCTCGCGATGGATTACTCGGACTCCGGTGGAGCGTCCGACGTAGCAATTGATGCACCGTGCGCCGTCGCCCAGCGCACCGTCAGGATGATCGAGTCCCGCACGGCGTACCATCGGTGCTCCACCGCCGGACCCCACACCACGTAATCACCCTGCTCGCAAAGCCGCACCTCGCGCTCGGGGGCGCGAGCATCTTCGCGGAACACGACGACGAACTCCCCCGCCACGAGCACGGAGACGCCGACCGCCGGCGTCCGCGTCGCCCACCCCGCGGGCCGCGGCTGCCCAGCGGGATGGATTCCCCACTTCACCTCGAGCACGGGCGTATCGCGCAACCCGACCGAGGCGAGCGCGCTCGGCGACGTACTGCGCTCCGCCAGCCAGCGCGTGAAGTCGCCGACGAACCATCCGTTGAACGGCGCGCCATCCACCGCCGCATTCCCTCGGCTCACGCCCGGCGGCAGCGCGCTCGGATCAGCCTGTGTCACCACACGTACCTCGTGATGTCAGTGCGCCGCCACACGCGCGGCGACGCGTACAGTCTAAGGGCGGGAGAGCGTCGCCGGCACGACCGGCGATCCGGAATGTGTGACCAGACTCACGGAAAGTCGGCAATGCCTCTCACGCGATGTCGAATCCCGGTTACCTCCGTGCGGCTCGCGCAATCCATCTCCTGTAGCCGTTTCGCGGTCGAACCCCAAGGAGACACCGACGATGGCATCGCGCCGAGTGACTGACGAAGATGGTCGCGTGTGGGACTGCAACCCGGAGACTGCGGAAGCTCCGGGACGCGACGTGAACCTCGTATGTACGACGGCAGGCTTGCCCGCTCCGCTGCGACTGAAAGTCAGCTGGCAGTGGGCAAGGATGGCGGAGAAGGGATTGGCGCGGATGATCTGCGCTGCCGCTCCGAGAATGGCGTAGGGATAGCGGTCGTTGCACGACGTGTAGCAAAGAGGCATCGCGCACTCCAATGTGCGCGATGCCTCTTTGCTACACTGCCGCGCTGAACTCGACCGGTTCACGCGAGCGTACGTCGATCCACTCGTCGTGTGAGATGACGATTCGCCGTTCGGTGGCCACGCCGCCATGCGATGGCAAGACCGTCGCATCCCACCCGTTCTCCATGACCTGGGCGAGCATTCCTTCGAGCTCCGCCGATTCTCCGGCGTGAAACAGATGCCCGGGAACGGCATCCAACGACCGCCGCTCACCGTGCGCTCCGCGCCACGCGTAGAACCGCGGCCAGTCTTCGCCCGATTCCCAAACGCCCCACTCGGTCACCCAGACGAGACACTCGTCCCAAACGCCGAGCGCGCGCACGGCCGCGGCGGCGACGCGCGGCTCGCGCCCCGAGCGTTGCCCGTCAGCGTACATGACGCGCGTTCGCTGATCGAGCGTAGGATCATCGATCAGCCAGATCCCTGGTGAGTCTG
>Ga0070683_100001581_pt1 | contig 17614 bp, 15 predicted proteins | sample KBSC713LmetaG_FD_64662 | JGI IMG/M metagenome (GOLD analysis project Ga0070683, IMG submission 64662) | Corn rhizosphere microbial communities from Kellogg Biological Station, Michigan, USA - KBS C7.1-3L metaG | ecosystem: Host-associated > Plants > Roots > Rhizosphere ... | reverse complement strand
CACGTCGCGTTCCTTCGCTAACGCCAGGCGGCGTCCGTGTTCGAAACGTGTTTTCGCCTCCCCGGGCTGAAAGTTCCTGATGTTACCGAGGAGAGCGGGAAGCATCAGTCGAGGTTCTTCGTGCCAGCGCGGGCGGGTGATGTCGATCTCGCCGACGCCGCGCATGCCGTATTTGTCGAGCCAAGCGACAATCGCGTCGCGCGCGTCGATGCCGCCGGGAAGGGACGGCAAGGCATTGAGAAAATCGTCATCGCGTGTGTGTTCCAGGAGCCCCACAACCGCGGAATGCGGACGAATGACGTCGGCGACGTCCATCAGAGCGAGTCCCATCTCCGACGTGACATTGTTCGGAACCGCGAGTGACAATGTGTCTGCGGCGTTCTTCTCACCCAGCCACTCCTCGAGCTTTTCGTTGAGCCACCACGTTGCATCCATCGCCGTCATGAAGACCTGATGGCTTTTCGGATCGAAGAGAATTCGTTTGAGCTCCTGGATGTCTGCGCGAATGAACTCGAGAAGCTCCGGGCCTGTCTTCGTCGCGATCTCGGCCTTCAGCGCGGCAATTGAACGCTCGCTGTTCTCCATCAACTCGTCGACGATTGCCGGATCTGTCTTCATCGGCTCCGGCGGCACGAACGTTCGCGGAAGCGGAGCGTTCGCTTCCGATGACAACGGGATGAACTTGCGATCGATCACTGTCTGCAGCATGTCGCCGATCAGCGGGTCCGATCGCCCGAGCATCTTCATGATTGCGCCGCGGCCCGCTTGAGAGGCGAGCATGCGCGAGACGTCGACGAACAAGCGTCCGCCTGCGGTGAACATCGGTCCGGCTGCAGTCAACTGCCACATCGAGATCCCGAGCGGCTTCCACGCGTCGGTCATCATTTGCTGATGTCCGACAGAGATGAAGACATGACGCTGGTTGTCGCCCAGTTCGGGAATCGGAAACAGCGTCGTGATCGGCCGACTCTGGACGATTTGAAAATCGTCATCGGCCAAACACCATTCGATGTCCTGCGGGCGACCAAAGTGCGCTTCGATCCGGCGACCGACCTTCGCGAGACGCACGGCCTGTGAATCCGTCAGCACCGGCTCGCTCCGTCGCTGAGCGGGAATCGCACGCTGTTCGGTTCCTCCAGACGGCGACGCATCGATCGCGAGGTGTTTTGTTGCGATCGTCTTCGCGATGATCTCGCCGTCGCGGAGCTTGTAGCTGTCGGCGTTAGTCAGCCCCGAGACGAGCGCCTCTCCGAGTCCGACACCGGCCTCGATTGCGACGACGTTGCGGTTTCCGGATATCGGGTCCGCAGTGAACAAAATCCCTGAAGCGTCTGGGAAAACCATTCGCTGAACGACAACCGCCATGCTGACTTTTCGGGTGTCGATGCCGTTGCGGAGCCGATAGGTAGTCGCGCGCTCGGTGAAGAGAGAGGCCCAGCACCGCCGGACGTGCTCGAGGATCGCAGGAAGGCCGATGACGTTTAGATACGTGTCCTGCTGCCCCGCGAACGACGCCGTCGGCAGATCCTCGGCGGTGGCGCTCGATCGGATCGCGTACGCTTCGGTGAGACCGAGGGATGTGATCGCCCGCTCGATCGCGGTCGTGATGTCGTAGGGGATCGGGATCGCCTCGACGGTTCGCCGAATTTCAAGAGCGACGACGCGAATCCGTTGTGCGTCGTCGGACCTCAGCGCCGAGAGTCGATCGAGCCCAACGCCGACACTTGGTGCTACGGCGTCACGAAACGCGTTGGTGGTGACACAAAAACCCGGCGGCACATGCACGCCGTCGATTCGCGAAAGCTCGCCGAGTCCAGCGCCTTTGCCTCCAACACGTGCAACTTGCGTCTGGTCGATCTCCCGAAAATCCAAGACGTACCGATCCATTCGCAACTCCTCGCGTGTCCTATGAAGAGCGCCAGCTTAGCGCCCGGGTCCGGGATTGCCGCAAGGCCCACGATGTGTTAGAACTTGAATGTGGAAAGGGACCACACGCGAAAGGCCCGCCGAGCTCGGCGGGCCTTTTGTTTGGATCTCGCGAATTGGCAACAGCGAGTCTCGACGGTTGATCGGCGCGATTTGCCCGCCAGCGAGATTTCCCGGTGCGCCTGAACGATTGTCGACGGCTGGTGACACTGCGGCGACATGAACGTGATCGACCGCTGAAGGTCTGGCGCTTCACTTTCCGGTTAAGTCCGGATCCCTCTCAGTCACACGGAGCACGCAAGACATGGTCACTCTCGCCGACGCTCGGCGCATCATCGCCGCCGCGGAAAAGGAAGCCGAGAATCAGAAGCAACCGATGAACATCGCCGTCGCGGATGCGGGCGGAAATCTCATCGCGCACGTTCGGATGGATGGCGCGTGGATGGGCAGCATCGACATCTGCATCAAGAAGGCGTGGACGGCGCGCGCGTTCGACATCACGACGAAGGATCTGTCGACACTCACGCAGCCCGGTGGGGACTTCTACGGTCTCAACACCTCGAACGACGGCAAGGTGATGATCTTCGCCGGCGGCATTCCTCTGAAGCGCGACGGAAAAGTCGTCGGCGCAGTCGGGGTGAGCGGTGGATCGGGAAAGCAGGATCACGCGGTGGCCGAAGCGGGAGCGAAGGCGTTCTAACAACGCGAGAATTGGTATTCGCGTTTAGTAATGCCTGAGTGGCGTCGCGTTGTAGGCGGCCTTGATCAGCATGGCCGCATAGGAACGCGACGCTCGGCCGTCGCCCGCGAAGGGAAGACCATGGCGCCAACTCTCTGGTGCTTCGGGATGTGTACCCCAGAGCACGATCGATCCCCTGCCGAACGCTGGCGGTGCGGTCGATACAAGCCACCGAAAACATAGGAAACCTCCCGCGACCATCGCGAGCACGCCCGTCGCTCGAGCGATGCGGCGACCTCCTGGAGCGATTCGCTCTGCCGTGATGGCGGCGGTGATCCAGAGCATCCCCGGGGCCTCCATCAGGCCCGTCACAAACAGGACGGCCATTGGAGCGGCGCAGCTGAGACAACAGTTGACTCCCAGTCGGGCACCGTCTCCGAATGCAGCGATGAGCCGCCGAGGCACGGGGTCAACGCAATCCTGGCACTCGAGAAGCCGCCGCGCCTTCCATCGCGAGCACTGAATAACGCCGGCACAAACGAGCATGACGCCAACGGTCAACGGCGAAAGCGGCGGCCGCATCGTCGGCATTCCCATCGGCGAAAATGCTGTGCTCAGCCGGCACAGTCCGAGGCTGACGATCACCCAGACGCTCGCGTAGCCCGCGGCGAAGACGACGGTGGATCGTCTCGCGAGCGGCCGATGCGTCGAGCGGAGATGACGATGATATCGCCACAGCGTCGGCGTGATTGATGGTAGCATCATCGCTACCATCATCACGATCGTCGTGAGCGCCGTCATCGCAGGCGACATCATCGACACGGTCTCACTTCGCCGGATACATGTCGTGGTGGCGCCACCACACGCCCTGCTCGTTGCGGCCGAGAGGAGCGCGATCGAGCCATTGATACATGCCCCACAGACCATCGACGCCGCGCGAGAACGTCGAGTAGGTGTGATAGACCTCGCCGTCCTGAAGTGCGAACGCGCTCATGCCGGGACGTTCACGGAGATACGTCGCGACGTCCGTTCCCGTCGTCGCCGCGATCTGACCGACCGGCGTTTCGGCCCCGAGCTGTCGCCACTCGGGCAGTGTGCGCTTCATGATCGCTTCGGGCATCGCGGCTTCACGTCGGTAGTTGTACTCCAGCGAGCCGTCGGTTTGCTCGAGCCGGGTGAAGGTCACGCTGAAGTCATGATTGAATTCGCTGCCGAAGGACGACGCCCACGCGAACGTCCAATCCATTCGCTTCTTGAACTCTTGGAGCTTCGCGAGCGGAGCGCGTGAGATCGCCGAGAATGCGACGTCGTGATTCTCGAGATGAACGGCGATGCCGTTGAAGCCATCGGCGATGCTCGAGCACGACGGACAGCCGGCGACGTAATCCGGTCCGAACATGAAGTGATAGACGATCAGCTGCGAGCGTCCGCGAAAGAGATCGGCGAGCGATGCCCGCCCTGCATCCGTGTCGAACTCGTACTTCTTGTCGACGCGAACCCAGGGCAGCTCCTGCCGCTGACGGGCGAGGTCGTCGCCGCGTCGGGTGTGTTCTTTCTCAGCTTGCAGGAGCTCGAGCCGTGCGGTGAGCCACTCTTCGCGCGTGCCAGTCAACATCGTGGTCATTGGTCTCTCGTTGCTTGGAGTTTGTGATTGCGGCCCTCGTGAGTCGAGCGGCCGGTGAACGGGTGGTAGATTGCGTTCCGTCGATTCGAGAGTGTGAGTAACAAGTGTGACGGGATTCTGATGGACTCGATGATCTTCGCTGCATCGCGTGCGCTCGCGGCCGGCGATCCGTTTGGCGCATTGAACCGTGTTGCGCTTCGAGACGACGCGCCGGCGCTTGCGCTGCGCGGAATCGCGATGGCGCAGCTCGGAGATCTCGAGCGCGCCCGGGTGCTCCTGCGACGGGCGGCGAAGGCGTTCGGGCCGCGGGAGGCGACGTCGCGTGCACGGTGTGTCGTGGCCGAGTCCGAGATCGCGCTCGTGACGCGCGATCTCAGTTGGCCCGTAAAGGCGCTCGAGGCAGCGGCGGCTACTCTCGCGCGACACGGCGACGCTGTGAATGCCGCGCACGCTCGGCACCTCGTCGCACGCCGATGGTTGCTTACCGGTCAGCTCGACGATGCAGAACGCGCGATCGCCGATCTCGATGTTTCGCTGTTTCCGCCGGCGTCGAAAGCGGCGTTCGAGCTCGTCGTTGCGGGCATCGCGCTACGACGGCTGCGGACGGGGCCGGCGCGCGAAGCGCTTCAACGCGCCGCGAGCGCTGCGAAGGCCGCTGGAATTCCGTCACTCGTCGCCGAGGTGGAGAAAGCAGCGGGCGTTCTAAATACGCCGGCCGCGCGACTAGTCGGCCGCGGTGCCGAACGCGTACTCTTGTTAGAAGATGTTGAAGGCGTCCTGGCATCCGGCGCGCTCGTGGTCGACGCGTGCCGCAACGCGATTCGTCAGTCCGGTACGTCTATCCCGCTCGCCACGCGACCCGTGCTGTTCTCACTCGCGCGCGCTCTCGGCGAAGCGTGGCCCAACGACGTCACGCGCGACGTCCTGCTGGCGCGCGCATTCGGCGCGAAGCACGTCGACGATTCTCATCGGGCGCGACTGCGCGTCGAGATCGGTCGGCTCCGCGCTGCGGTTCGAGAGGTCGCCGAGATCGATGCAACGAAAGGCGGGTTTGTGATTGCGCCGAAAAGCGGGGAAGAGGTGCTAGTGCTGGCGCGACCGATCGAAGAAGAGCACGCGGCGTTGCTGGCGCTTCTGGACGACGGCGAGGCATGGTCGACGTCAGCACTGGCGCTCGCGCTCGGCGATAGTCAGCGCACGCTGCAGCGCGCACTCGAGACGCTCGCAGGAGAAGGCAAGGTCCAGCCATTTGGTCGCGGACGCGCGCGGAAGTGGATCATGCCACCCGTCTCCGGATTCACGACAGCTTTGTTACTCCCTGCTGCGCTGCCGGTCGAGTAACCTCACGGCATGCGTCCATCCACTGCTGAAGTCATTCGCGAATACGGCCCGTTTCCCGGGGCTGCCAACGTCGGCGGCATTACGTACGACGGAGAATCGGTGTGGTTCGCCGCTGGAAACGCCCTGCGCGCCTTCGACCCGGAATCAGGCGAAGAGCGACAAGCGATCGATGTGCCAGCGCATGCGGGCAGTGCATTCGACGGCGAGTTCTTATACCAGATTGCTGAAGCAAAAATCCAAAAGATCGATCCGAAGACGCGGCGCGTCGTGTCGACGATTCCCTCGCCCGGCGGTGGCGGCGACTCCGGACTTGCGTGGGCAGAAGGAACGCTCTGGGTCGGCGAGTATCGTGCGCGAAAGATTCACCAGGTCGATCCGACGACGGGTGCTGTTCTTCGCACCATCGACTCGAACCGCTTCGTCACCGGCGTAACGTGGGTCGATGGCGATCTGTGGCACGCGACGTGGGAAGCGGACGAGAGCGAACTTCGTCGAGTCGATCCGCACACCGGCGATGTGCTCGAACGATGGGAGATGCCCGCCAACGTCAGAATCTCGGGGCTCGAGTCAGACGGGAAGGAGCGCTTTTACTGCGGCTCAGGTAATACCGGTCTCGTGCGCGCAGTGCGTCGTCCGCGAAAGAGAGAACAGTGAGATCGCGGACGACGCCAGCCTCACGCAGCCGTTGCGAGCATTGCGACGGCGTTCGGCAGCCCTTCGCGAGCGCTTTTCCAGGTGGGCGACCAGCCACTGGCCTGTCTGAGCTTCGCATTGCTCATCCGCTGTGAACGCGACAACAGCTGCATCGTTCCATTGAGCTTCGAGAGCCACGCCGGGATTTGCTTCGGCATTTGCGCTCCCGCGGCGCGGGCGAGCGTTTCCGTCCACTCGATGCGATGCAGCGGCTCGTCGTCGCACACGTTATAAGTCCCGGCCGCGACATTCGGTCGTAACGCGGCGACGACAGCACTCGCCGCATCGTCGTGGGCGCATGACGACCAGTACGACTGAGGGGGACCCGGCACCGGCGACCACCCCTTTCGTACGACACCCACCATGTCGCGCAGCAGCTGATCCGGCCCATAGAAGCCGGCGAATCGCAAAGCGATACCGACGCCACCCGACGATGTGAATCGCGCCGCCGACCGCTCTGCATCCACGACGGTGCGGTTGTACTTCACTGGCTCTATCGGACAGCTCTCATCGATCCAACGATCGCCTTCGTCGGCGTAGACTGGCGCGAACGACTCCTGCACGAATCGCGTTACGCCTGCTTCCAGCGCTGCAGTGACGAGCGCCGCGGAGTCTTCGCAGCGAATGTGATCGTTCTCGCGCCACTCCCAGGGGAGCATCATTCGCATTGTCGATGGGGGCATGTGCGTCGCGAGATTGATCACGGTCGAATGGCCGGCGAGCGCTCGCGCGGCGACGCTGGTCGAGATACGGCCATGCTCATTCGATGGCGAAGCGACCGGCGTCGCGCCGACCTTCGCGAGTGCGGCGCGCTTTTCTTTGCTGCGACCGACGGCAGTGACGTCGTACCCGAGCCGAATCAGCTCGGGTACGACACGTCGTCCGACCTCGCCGGTCGCGCCGGTAACAAAGACGCGATTAGACATGCGCAGCTGCCGGCATGTACGAACCGACGTCGGCCTCGCTGTGAAACGGAATGGCGAGCCTGTTCCACGCATTGATGGTGACGATCGCCATCGTCAACTCGGCGAGCTCTTTCTCTTCGAAGTGCTCGCGCGCATCGGCGTAGTCTTGTTCCGAGACGCCCTTCGAGATATCGGTGATGGTCTCGGTCCACGCGAGCGCAGCTCGCTCGCGCGGCGTGAAGAATGGCGTTTCCCGCCACACCGGTACCGTATAAATCCGCTGTTCTGTTTCGCCGAGTACGCGCGCATCCTTTGCGTGCATGTCGACGCAATAGGCGCAACCATTGATGTATGAAGCCCGCAGCTTCACGAGCTCGAGCAGCGACTTCTCGAGACCGGTGTTGTTCACATAGTTCTGCAGGACCCGCATCGTGTGATAGACCTGCGGCGCAACACGCGCGAGGTTGAATCCTTTTTTCATTGTTCCTCCGAGCGTAAATCGTGACGAACGGCCAACTCCGTGCCGCTCGCCCATCGAAGACGGTAGGAGGAGGATCCTGTGACAGGCGAAATTGACCTGTCACACCGTGCCGGCGAGTCCGTCTATTCTCCCTATGATGACCGACCCGTTTCTTTCTCAGCCTGACGTCGAGCGTTACCGCGCGCGGCTGTTCGGCATTGCGTATCGCATGCTCGGCGGGATTCAGGATGCCGAAGACATCGTGCAAGAAGCGATGCTTCGTTGGCATCAAACGGATCGCGCCGCCGTGCGGGAGCCCGAAGCGTGGCTTGTCTCGGTCGTCACCCGGCTTGCGATCGATCGGTTGCGTCACGCCGTCGTCGAGCGCGAGACATACATCGGCCCCTGGCTTCCTGAGCCGGTCGCCGATGATCGATTCGACGCGGACCGGAGTGCGGAGCTCGCGTCCGATTTGTCGATGGCGTTTCTCGTGTTGCTCGAGCGACTGGCCCCGGAAGAGCGCGCCGCGTTTTTGCTGCGCGAGGTGTTCGACGCGGACTACGACGACATCGCCCGTACGCTCGACAAGACTCCCGCGGCCGCGCGACAGACGGTACATCGTGCGCGCGAACGCATTCGGACCGATCGCGCGCGCTTCATCGCCGCTGACGACGCGAAGGAACGCCTGTTCAAGAAATTCGTCGCCGCGCTCGAGTCCGACGATCGCGACGGATTGCTCGCGGTTCTTGCTCCCGACGCCACGTGGACAAGCGACGGCGGCGGCAAGGTCAACGCCGCGGGACGCGTCATCGCGGGAAGGGACCAGATTGCGCGTATGCTCATGAAGTTCGAGGAGAAGTTCGCCCATCTCTTCACGTATCGGTTCGGACACATGAATGGAGAACCGGTGCTCATCACTGAAACGAACGGCCGTCCGTTCGGCGTGACGTACTGCCAGACGGACGGCCAACGAATTCTTGCGCTCTATCGTGTCATGAATCCCGAAAAACTCGGTGAGCTTGCTCACTACGCCGACGAGGAGTCTCCCGAAGCATCTTGATTGGTAAACGCTCAGTCGGCGTGGACGGCGACTTCGGTCGCCGTTCCCCGGCGGAGAAGGAAGACGAGCGGAAAGCCAAGGAAGAACAGCGACGACACGAGCACGAAGACGTGGTTGTACGCGAGGACCGCCGCCTGGCGCGTGATGATGCCGTCCATCAGGCGCAGCGCCTCCTTCTGTGCGGTCACGGCGTCGGCACCCTTTGCGATCATCCCCGCGGTCAGCTGCGAGAGGCGTTGTCTCGCGACGCTCGTCGCGCCCGCGTCTGCCGAGAGGATTGCGTGATAGCGGACCGTGCTCGAACCGAGCGTCGTTGCCGCAGCCGCGATGCCGACGCTTCCCATCACCTGACGGACGACGTTGTACAAACCCGTCGCGGCAGTCATTCTCGGCCGAGGAACCGTGGAGAGCGCCGCGGTGCTCAATGCAACGAAGATCAAACTGAAGCCGACGCCCTGCCACAGTTGCGGCCAGAACAAATCCCAGAATCCGACGCTCGATGTGAGCTTCGACATCATATAAAAGCCGACGCCCGCGATGAGCAGTCCGCCGCCGACGAGCACGCGCGGTCCGAGGCGGTTATAGAATCGTCCACCGACCGGCATCAGCACTGCCATGGCGAGGCTTCGCGGCATCATCGTCACGCCCGACTGCATCGCATTGAAGCCGAGCAGATTCTGCAAAAACACCGGTAGCAGAAAAAGGCTGCCGTTCAAGGCGAGCCCGAGAACGCCGCCGAGCGCCGTCGCCGAGCTGAACGAAATATTTGAGAGAATTCTCAACTGGACGGCTGGATTGTCGGTCGTGAGCTCACGATACACGAACGCGATGAGACCGATCGTGGCGACGACTGCCAATCGAGCGATGAACCCCGATTGGAACCAGTCGTTCTTTTGCCCCTCTTCGAGCATCAGCTGCAGTGCCCCTAATCCGACGACGAGTAGGCCCAGCCCCGGCCAGTCGATGCTTCCCGTCGTTCGGACGAGATACGGCGGGTCCTCGATGAAGCGCGACACCAGAACGAGATTGATGACCCCGACCGGGACGTTGATGTAGAAGATCCACGGCCACGAGTACTGATCGGTGATCCATCCGCCGAGCGTTGGACCGAACGCCGGCGCGAGGACCGCGCCGAGGCCGTAGAGTCCCATCGCGATGCCTTGCTCTTCGGGTGGAAAACTTTCGCGAAGGATGGCTTGGGACACCGTGAGCAGAACGCCGCCGCCAAAGCCTTGAATGACACGGAAGACAACCATCGATGTCAGACTTCCGGCAAGCCCGCACGCCATCGAAGCACCGGTGAACAGTATGACGCTCGCCATGTAGAACCGCTTCCGGCCGAAGCGCGACGCGAGCAGGCCGGTGATCGGCATGACGATGACCTGCGCGAGGATGTACGCGGTGACGACCCACGTAATTTCCTCGATCGTCACGCCGAGCGTTCCCGACATGTCCGGCAGCGCGACGTTGACGATGCTCGAGTCGAGCACCGCCATGATCGTTCCGGTCAGGACCGTCCCCGCGATCACCCACTTGTGGGCCGCGGCGGGGTTACCCGCGGTCACGATTCCGCACCGTCTCCGCGACTACGGTCGCAGCTTCGCCGATGGATACTCGACCCGTGTTGATGAGCATGTCGTACAGAAGCTCATTTCGAAGATCCTGATGGAAGTAGCGCTGGACGTAGGCGCGCCGGTCGTCATCAGCTCGACGCAAAAGGGCGGCCGCTTGGGTCGCGTCGACGCCGAGCCGTTGCACGACACGGTCGAGCCGCTCATTCATCGGCGCGACGACGCGGATATGCATCGCATCGACGCGATCCGCAAAGATGCACTGCGCGCCGTGACCGACGACGATGATCGGCAGCGACTGGACTTCCTTGGTGATGACGGCGCGGCTCGCTTCCGCGATCCGGTCTGCGCTCGCGAGATCGCTCGGCGGCGCGTAGGAGATGTGGTCCGGTTGCGGGATGATCAACACGTTTGCGATACGAGCGATGAACGACGGCGGGTGCTCGTCGAGATGCTCGACCGTCGTCTCGTCGAGACGCAGTCGTTCGGCCACGAGGTGGACCAAGTCGCGATCGAGGACTCGCCAGCCGAGTCGCGACCGCAACTCGTTCGCGAGATCGCTACCGCCGGCGCCGAACTCGCGGCTGATCGTGATGAGACGCGTCGTCTGAAGTGCCATGGCGTGGAGTCCGAGAGATCAGTTTCCGTGGGCGTCGAGCGCAATGAGCATTCCGCGGGCAGCCATGAGAGTGGCGAACTCGCTTCGCCAGGGCGATACCTTGCCGACATGGCCACAGGACTCGTCATCCGCCCCGCGATCAGCGCCGACACGCCTCGACTCGGCGTCCTTGGAGCGCTGCTCGTCGATACGCACTATGACTTCGACCCGCGCCGATTTCTGAAGCCGCGCGACCGGACGCCGGCGGATTATGGTGGTTTTCTCCGTCGCCAGCTCGAAAACCCGGACGTGGTCATCCTCGTGGCCGATGACAACGGCGACGTCATCGGCTACACCTATGCAACCGTCGAGGGCTACGACTACATGGCTCTGCGGGGTCCGGCGGGAGTCATTCAAGACATCATTGTCGATCCGGAATTTCGTGGTCGCGGCGTGGGAAGCCTGCTCCTCGACGCTGTGTTGGCAAAACTGAAATCGCGCGGCGTTCCGCAGGTCGTTCTTTCCACGGCCGAGAGGAACGAAACAGCGCAGCGGCTGTTCGCGCGGAAGGGATTTCGAAGAACGATGATCGAGATGACACGAGACTCCGACGAATGATGGGCAAGCGCGCGGGCACAACGCCGTGAATTTCTTCCGGCTGAACGGGTCGCCGGGCTGGAGAACTTGCATTGCGTCGCGCGGGTACGCAGTGTGATGCAGGTGTAGGCCGACCCCGATCTCTAAGAGCTTCGCATGAGCAAATACACACTCACGGTCAACGGGCAGTCTCGGTCCGTCGACGTCGCCCCCGACACGCCGATGCTGTGGGTGCTTCGCGACTCGCTTGGTCTTGTCGGTACGAAGTACGGGTGCGGCATCGGCGAGTGCGGTGCGTGCACGATTCACGTGAACGGCTCACCGACGCGTGCCTGCCAAACGCCCGTGTCGAGTGTCGGACGCTCTCCGGTCACAACAATCGAAGGGCTCGATGCGGCGGGAAAGCATCCGCTGCAACAGGCGTGGGTAGAGCTTGACGTCCCCCAGTGCGGATACTGTCAGGCCGGCCAGCTGATGTCAGCCGCGGCGCTTCTCAGGAAAAATCCGCGTCCAAGCGACGCGGACATCGACGCCGCGATGAAAGGCAACATGTGTCGGTGCGCGTCGTACGTCCGAATTCGCGCCGGCATCAAGCGGGCTGCCGAACTGCGTTCCGGCGGCGTGTCAGAAAAAGGAGGCGAGCGATGAAAACGACGCGCGAGTCATCATCGTCGCCGGTCGTCGATCGGCGCCAGTTCATCAAGGTCAGCGCGCTCGCTGGCGGCGGCCTGCTCATCGGCACGTACCTTCGAATCGGAGAGCAAGTCGCCTATGCGGCAACGACGACGGCCGAGAACTTCGCTCCGAACGCGTTCATCAGCATCGCGCCGACTGGTGCGGTCTCGATCATCGCGCCGAACTCCGAGATGGGGCAGGGGATCAAGACCGGTCTCCCGATGATCGTCGCCGAGGAGCTCGATGTCGCGTGGGAGAACGTGACGATCGTGCAGGGCGATTTGAATCCGGCGTACGGACGCCAATCGTCGGTCGGCAGCGGTTCGACGATCGCCAACTACACGCCGTTGCGGACGGCAGGTGCGACCGCGCGCGCGATGCTCATCTCGGCGGCGGCGCAGACGTGGAACGTTCCAGAGAGCGAGTGCACGACTGAAAAGAGCGCCGTGATTCACTCCGCGTCCAAGCGGCGTGCGACGTACGGCGACCTCGCCGCGAAGGCTGCGACACTGTCGCCGCCGGCCAACGCGCCGTTAAAGAATTCCAAAGACTTCAAGCTCCTCGGCACGCGCGTCGCCGGCGTCGACAATCCGAAAATCGTCGTCGGAGCGCCGCTGTTCGGGATCGACGTGAAGTTGCCGGGAATGGTGTTCGCGACGTACACGAAGTGTCCCGTGTTCGGTGGCAAGCCAAAGAGCGCCAATCTCGACGAAGTGAAGAAAAAGCTCGGCGTGCGCGATGCGTTCATTGTTGACGAAGTTCCCGGGCTCACCCCCGGCGTTGCGATCATCGCTGATACGACCTGGAATGCGTTCAGCGCGACCGAGTCACTCAAAGTCCAATGGGATGAAGGGCCCGTCGCTAGCCAAAGCAGCGGCGAGATGGCGAAACAGGCTGACGCGTTCGCGAAAGCGACTCCGCCGGCTGCGCTGCCCGCGGGCGTGAAGGCTGTCGAAGCCGCGTATCACTATCCGTTCCTCGCCCACGCGACGCTGGAGCCGCAAAACTGCACGGCCGTCTTCAAGAATGGCGTCATGGAGATGTGGACGCCGACGCAAATTCCTGGGAGCGGCCAAGGACTCGTCACGCGAGGCCTTGGCCTCGATCCAAAGAACGTCATCGTCCACATCACGCGGCTCGGCGGCGGATTCGGGCGTCGCGGCAGCAATGAATTTTCGATCGAAGCAGCCGTGATCGCGAAGAAGCTCGAGGGCACTCCGGTCAAACTGATGTGGCGACGCGAAGACGATTTCGCGCACGACAACTATCGGTCGAACGGATGGCATTACTTCACCGCTGGCGTCGATGGATCGGGCAAAGTGGTTGCGCTGCACGACGCATTCGTGAAAATGCAGGGCGGCCCCGGCGACATGACCGCAGGCGGCTTCCCGTTCATTGCGATTCCGGGATCCAAGGTCGATTCGAGCAAGCTGCCCGCCGGAATTCCGACTGGTTTCTGGCGAGCGCCAGGCGACAACGGGAATGTTTGGGCCACGCAGTCGTTCGTCGACGAGCTTGCACATGCCGCGGGCAAAGAGCCGCTCTCGTTCACGCTCGATCTGATCAACGCGGTGCCTGCTCCGACGACGCCGGGACGCGGCTTTGACCCTGCAAAGATGACCGCGGCTTTGAAGCTCGCGACTGAAAAGGCAGGTTGGGGCACGGCGCGCCAGCGCGGCGACGGAATGGGGTTCGCAATCACACACACGAACAACGCATACGTCGCCATCGTCGCCGACGTCTCCGTGAGTCGCGACGGCAAGCTCGCGATCAAGAAGCTCACTGCGGCCGTCGACTGCGGACAGATCATCAACCTCAGCGCGGCTGAAGCGCAGGTGCAGGGTGCCATGCTCGACGGAATCGGCGCGGCGTGGTTCGCCAAACTCACCATCGAGCACGGCGCGGCGGCGCAGACAAATTTCGACGACTATGCGATGCTCCGCATCAACAACGTGCCGCCGGCCGTCGATGTGCATTTCATCAAGTCTTCCGCTCCGCCGACCGGTCTCGGCGAACCCGGGCTGCCCGCCGCTGCGCCCGCGGTCTGCAACGCAATCTTCGCGGCGACCGGCAAACGTGTTCGCACGCTGCCGGTGATCGGCGAAGATTTGAAGTGGGCGTGACGCTCTAGCCCTAGTCGGCGCGCAGCGCGTTCACTGGATCGACCGCTGCTGCGCGTCTCGCTGGGATGTACGACGCGAGAATCGCGACGCCAAGCAGCGAGCCGGCGCTCGCTGCGAACATCCACGGGTCGTAGATGCTGACGCCGTAGACCATTCCGCGGAGGAGTCGAACCGCAAACGCGGCGCCCGCGGCGCCGAGGATGATTCCTATCACCGAGAGATGTACTCCGCTCTGTAAGACGACGCGCAGCACCCGGCGCGGCTCAGCCCCCAACGCGACACGAATTCCAATCTCACGCGTTCGCTCGGCGACGACGTACGACAGCACTCCATAAAGTCCGACGATCGCGAGCAACGCGGCGAGTCCGGCGAACGTGTCGAGCAGAACCGCGGTGAAACGTCGCGGGGCGATGGTGTCGGAGAGACGATCGTCCATTGTTGTGATCTCCGGCGGAACCTGTCCCGGATCGATCTGCTTGATGAGCGCTCGCACGCGATCCGGCAGTCCCGCCGAACGCGGCTTTGTCCGCATCACAATAGTCTGATAGATGCCGACCCCTGCTTGGGACAGCGGAAAGAACGCTCCGTACGTCGCCGGTTCTTCGAGCCCGCGCTGCCGAATGTCGCTGACGACGCCGACGATTCGCTTCGCCCCGTCCATCTTCATCGTTTCCCCGAGCGGGCTGCGACCGGGGAAACGCGCGCGCGCCAACGATTCCGTAATCACCGCGACGTCGCCCGAGCCGATTCGATCCTCGTCAGTGAACCAACGTCCTTCCACCAGCCGTCCACCAATCGTCTCGAGATAGGATTGATCACCGGCGACGACACCAATCGAGATATGGCGTGATTCCGCGTTGCTGTCCTCGAAGCTCTCTCGCATGCCGCCGAGTGGCGGTGCGTCGACAAGCGCGACCGAGCGAACATCGGGATCGAGCCGCAGCCGCGCAATCAAGTCATGGAAAAACACTTCGGCCGATGTGCCCGTGTAGCGTTTGCGGCCGAGCGATGGCTGTATCACCGTGACATTCTCGGGATCGAAGCCGAGGTCGACCGACGCAACGCGTGCGAGCGTCTTCGTGACGAGGGACGCGCCGGTGAGAAGAACGAGCGCCGTCGCGAGTTGCATAACGATCAACGCATTCCGCGCGATACGCTCGCGCCGGCTTCCGGCGACACGACTCGTTCCGATGAGGGCAACGCCGCCGCCCGCCGCACGCACCGCCGGAATCGAGCCAAAGAGCACCGCGGTCGCCACTGCGATGATAAGTGTGAAGCCGAGCGTCGTCCCATCGACGCGAATACCTTCAGCGTTTGCTAGCGATCCCGGTGCGATTCGAATGAAGTAGCGAGTGGTCGCCACGGCGAGCAACACGCCGGTCATCGCTCCGGCCATCGACAGAACGAGAGACTCACACAGGACGGACCGGAGGATTCGTGATCGACTCGCGCCCAAAGTGGCTCGCAGCGCGAACTCGCGCTCTCGCTTCGCCGCCCGAGCGAGCGACAGATTCGCGAGATTCGCGCAGGCGATCAGCAACAGAACGCCGACAGTCGAGAAAAGCAAAATGAGCACATTCTTCGTATCGCCGAAGCGTCGCTCCTGCAACGTCATGACAACCGACTGATACACGTGTTGCGTCGGCAGTTTGTCATTGATCGCGGCGACGACGCGCTGCATCACCGTTCGCACCTCGGCACGGACCGTCTCGATTCGAGCACTTGGCCGCATTCGACCGACGACGCTGTAGTACCGTGTCAGTCCGGGCGAGCCGTTCTGCAGTCCGAGGGGAATCCAGAACTGTGGGCGCTTCGCGGAAGTCATCGCCGCCGGCATGACGCCGATGACGACATACGATGTGTTGTCGATTGCGACACTCTTGCCGAGGATCGCCGAATCGCCCGCGAATGTGCCGCGCCACAGTTGCTCGCTGATGACGACGAGCGACGGGCCGCCGGGACGATCCTCTTCGCCTGTAAATGAGCGACCAATCAATGGCGTGAAGCCGTATACAGTGAAGAACTGAGACGTCGCATACATGCCGTACACTTTACGCGGACCATCGGGCGCGTTGACGACCATGTCGGCGCCGCGCGATGCCGCGACGCTCTCGAGCGACGGAGCTCCGTTCGCGAGCAATGCTCTGAGCGTCCAGTCGTCCAGCGAGCCGATGTCCTGGCCGTCCTCCGTTCGCGAGATCGAGACGATGCGTCGCGAGTCGGGGTAGGGAAGCGGACGGAATAGCACGGCGTTCACGATCGAGAACATCGCCGAGTTTGCGCCGATTCCGAGAGCGAGCGTGAGGATGACGGCGATCGAGTATCGTCGGGCGTTCAGCAGTGTGCGAGCAGCGTATCGGAGATCGCGGACGACGTCGTCGAGCCACCGCAGTGGCTGTGCTGCGTGAAAGCGCTCTTGCACGATGCCGACGTTGCCGAACGCTCGCCGCGCCGCGACCTCGGCATCATTCGGCGCGGCGCCGAGTTTGCGCTGACGCTCCGCTTCGAGCTCGAGATGCGCGCGAATTTCGTCCTCGAAGTCGCGCTGACTGCGTCGGCGAAAGAGCATCAGGGCTCCGGCGTTATCGTTACGGTCGACATTCTACCAGAGCATATCGTCCACTCTAGTAGAATGTCAACTAGAGAATGCGATTTGAGGATGTCGTCTTGGCCCAATGAATGGAAGTCGTAGCATCGTGTACTCGCGACATTGGTGAGTCATCCTGCAGCGGGCGAAGCGCAAGCAATAGCTCGTTTGCGGTCATCCAGCGGCCGGCGAAGCGCAAGCGAAGCACGCCGAAAGAATCGCTCTCTCGGCGAGCCAGTTCACGCGCTTCCGACGCTACCACCGACACACTGCCTGATCCCGATATCGCGGATGTGAACTGTTCGATCTGGACGAATCATCTTCGGACCCCCCACGCCACCGCGTTCGGGATCCGCGGCGAGTCGTTCACGCTGGCAATGCCGTCCCTTCGCGATGCGAACACGCGCGACGAGTTCACGCGACGCATCGCCGAGTCCGCGGCCTCGATGCCAGCCGGCGAACGCGGTTACGGCGATTCCGACATCGAGCGTCTGGTGGAGTCGCGTGTCGCGCGACATACTGCTGCGCCATGGCCAGTCCTGCTTCGCACAATCAACACACTAACGCACCGACACAGCTGCCGCGGCGCCTTGGCTTGTGGAGTTCGGTTGCGGTAGTCGTTGGACTCACGATCGGATCCGGAATCTTCCGCACGCCAGCGATGGTAGCGACAAAACTTCCCGGCACGCTGCCGATGCTCGGCGTCTGGATCATTGGCGGAATCGTCGCGTTGTGCGGAGCGATGTCGCTCTCGGAAGCGTCGTCAGCGTACCCC